>Ga0209619_10000008_pt1 | contig 88892 bp, 94 predicted proteins | sample Rifsed16ft3_FD_184011 | JGI IMG/M metagenome (GOLD analysis project Ga0209619, IMG submission 184011) | Soil microbial communities from Rifle, Colorado, USA - sediment 16ft 3 (version 2) | ecosystem: Environmental > Terrestrial > Deep subsurface > Rock core/Sediment | place: Rifle, Colorado... | reverse complement strand
CATCAAGATTGACGCTATCGGTCGGAGGGAAACGCACTAAAAGATGGTGTGATTTTGGAATGACCTCATCCAAAATTTTTATCATATCTCGATCAAACGTATGTGGCCTATAAATATGCTCGCTTACTTTCATAATGCGATCTCCCAAGGGCGCGTAGACAACAAAGCGGTCATTTTTTCCCATGCCAAATTTATCCAAAAATTGTTCGCGGTTAACGGTTGGTTCAAGAAGGTAATTATCGTAATGAGGAATTCCAGTTATTTTAATGATCGCGGGATCAATATTATGAATCTCGATTGCTTCTTTCTTGATAATTTCATTGTGTACCACCAACAGGTTGGGAATTACCCGAAAACCCCCCTTAGTCGTAAGATTATCCCAGGAACGAACCATTCCCACTATCGGAATACTCCGGCGCTTAGCCGCCAGCATGATGCGGCAATCTACGGCACTGAATACATCTGTCGAAAAAATTACCGCCGGTTGATACCGTCCAAAAATTTCTTTGAAAAATGCGTCTGGAAGCAACAAGGAATACAATCTTGGAATATAATGCCTGAATATGGGCGCCCAAAAAAAGATCTTCTGTGAAAGTGGCCGCTCCAACCCCATTTTCCGAGCACGCATAATTGCGAGAGAGCGCGTTCTTACCGCGGCCAGCGCGAAATCCTTAAGAAAGTCGTCCAGGCGCGTCAAGGGATTTTTTATTCCGAGAATTTCCACTCGCTCTCCGCCATATTGCTTCTCAAAAAAATCTTTTTTCTTTTCCGGAACAACCAAGACAATCTTTATACTCTTATCTTCCGTAAGTAATTTAAAAAATGGCGCAGAGAAAATATTGCGCGAAATCAACACATGAAAGCTGGTTATAAAAATCGTTTTCATTGATTTATTTTCGTCTTCGCGGATTCGAATAATTTCAACATTTGATCGGCGTAGCGCTCCCAGGAAATATGCTCGCGCACGAATTCGGCGCCATGTCGGCTTAGTTTTTTATAGAGTTCCTTATCTTTAATTAATTTTCTGACTGCTTCGGCGATCTGTTTGGGACTTCCCGGATCCGCCATAAGAACTTCTTCTCCGTCGCGAAGCACTTCCGCCGCTCCGACGCTTCTGGAAAGAACCACGGGTAAGCCGGTTGACATTGCTTCAAAAACAAAAAGCCCCCAGGTTTGCATATGATTAGAAACTACCAATATATCTGCTTCGTAATAACATTGCTTCAGCGCGTCCGCGGAAATAAGTCCTGCGAATTTCACGTGATCTTCGACGCCCAAATCTTCAACAAGTTTTTTAAGATTTTCATAATATTTTTGCGCGATATCCTTGTGCCGCCAATCGCCGGTAATTTTCAGTTGAGGATCAAAGCCGGAGTCCACTAAAATTTTTACCGCCCGGATGACATCTTCGAACCGACGGTGGATATAAAAGATACCGTTTGAAAGCAGCTTTACTTTGCGATCCTCCGGAGCCTCCCGCGCTTTATACGGAAATTCGGCAACATCAAGCCCACTTCTTACAACTTCAGCATCAATATTAAGGTAACGTTTCATTATTTCTTTAGTCCGAATATTCAGAACTGCTATCGCGTCCTGTTTTTTGAAAAAATGTTTTGTCCAAGCTAAATCAAAAATCTTATAAAGAAATTTTTTCCACGACGGCTTCGGGGGAAGATTAAAAAGCGGATCATCGAAAAGAGTCCAGCTTAGAATGTGAAGGTCGTTTAGCATCAAAATAGACGGGATATTTTTTACATGCTTTTTAAAATAGTGAGCGACATGCGCGCTAAACTCGTCATGAGGGTTGAGGATTTTCGTATCCGAACCAATTTGCCGCGCAAGCGCTTTGGCATTTTTTTCCTCGTTGAAATAACGCAAAATCGAACGCAGAAAGGGAATATGGCTAAAAAGCCCCCGCCGATCTTCTCTGAAATTTTCCAGTTTCACTATCCTAAATTTGGAAAGCAGTTTTGGATAACAGGCGGTGGCATGGAAAACAACATAGAATGTGACGCTCGTTCCGCGCCTGGCGAGTTCTTGACCGAGCATAATAGCCTCCCTCTCTCCGCCGCCTTCCGCAACAAGCGAACGTATAATAATTCCTATTTTCATATTTTACTTACTACCAAAAGTCCTGTATTAAAAACGAATTTCTGAAGCGGGGGAATTTCAAAGCTTAGGGTTTTGAAGCCGGCCTTTTCGACTTCACGGTACGAAGCACAAAAATAATCGATGTTTTTCAAATGCATTAAATTAAAAATATGCCCGCGCTGGGCCTCCTTGAAGGGTTCACTGAAAAAAGCGATCTTCTCCGCTACCCGGAATACTCCCGTAAATACTTTCATGTAATCCCGAGGAATCTGCTCGATCACTGAATTTGAAAAGACAGCATCAAAGGAATTTTTCGGAAACGGAATTTCCAAAATACTACCCTCAGTAAAATCAATATCTGCCGCCCGGATCCGGGACAAGATTTCCCACTCTGTGAGACCGGTTAGTTTCTTCAGAATAGCAACGGGCGGAGCTGCTAAATTCCTTTTAGAAACTTTCACCCCTTCTGTAGAAAGTTCGAGGCCGCGTAATTTCTTGATCTCAGGATGAAGTGCCGCCAAAGCTAAAATATTGAACCCCCGGCCGCTTCCAAGTTCCAAAATGCTCTCGCTTTTCTTTTCCGAAATTATTTTACTGAATTGCCCGACCATGAAGCGTTTGTATTCGCTGACCGGCATGGTAGTAATTTTCCCATCAAGAAAAACGTCCTGCTCTTTAAACATAAAATCTTCGTTCGACTCGCGTAAATAACTTTTATCATATTCTTCCCGTACCAAGTGTGTATCTCTTTTAATTTGTCCGCGGCCCAGAAATTCGCGCAGCAAAGCGCGTTTTAAAACTTTAAAATAAAACTTATTTGAAAAATGATTCGTCATAATTTAGACATGACGACTTCAATCAGCCTTCTGGAAGCCTGGCCGTCTAATTTGTAACAAAATTCCTCTCGAACGCGTTCGCGCTCCTTGTGCCCTATGGATGGATCTCTAAAATAATCATTAAGAATTTTAAAAAGCTCTTCGAAATCTCGTGCGGTTTTGAGTGCGCCGGTCTTGATCACCTCTTTAAAATGCTCCATCAATTCAAAACGGCGAAGCGAACGGTTAAATGGACGTTTTTTGTAGCCGTCGAAAGCAATCGCGAGCAAGGGACGATCGAATGCCGCCGCTTCCAGGAAAGCAGTGCTATAAACAGTGATTATCGCATCAGCGTGGCGCATAAGATTCTCATAATAGATGCTCCCATCCAAATCAGCCCATGATTCGCGCTGATAGAATCGAACGCGGGGGTGATTGTGAAACCCCTCGAATTTTTTCTCATCGAATTCACGATCCTTGCTCCTGCCTCCGAGATAGGGGCGCAGGACCAGATAAACGTCTTCTTCAAATTTTTTTTCGTCCGCCCATTTTAAAATAGTTTCTATGATGTCGGGTTCATCGGGGCAGTAGGCGCTCCCGGAAATGTACAAAATGAATTTCGCCCCGGAAGGAAATTTTAGTGACTCAAAAAGTTTTTCCCTGGTAAACCAGTATTCTTGATCCGTTATGAAATCAAAATAGGGATGTCCGATGATTTGTACGGATTCGGGCTTATAAGATTGGTGCAAAATTGCCGCTTGCTTCATCTGCTCGCTCGGGATCAAAAGCGAATCAACTTTAAACGGCAGGTAATATTTATCAAGGTGGTCCCATCCCGCTGGCATGCCTATGGTCGGGATATTACGCCGTTTGGCTTCCGCAAGAAGTAGGGCGTCAAACCAGCCATAGAGATGCGATATAAAAATCAATTCAGGATTATATCGGTCAAAAAATTTCTTAAAAGGCCGATCTTTTATGATTACTAGGAAAAGACTCGGAATTAATTTCAATCGAATGAATGAAGAACGTCCAAAAGTCACCGAAATAAATCGTTTTAACGGAGCCAAATAAGCTCGGCCTCCCGCTGGCGGCTCATCTGGGCGCGTGCCGATGCTTGCCATTAAACGCGTTGTTCCCGTATAAATGAGGTATGAATAGAAAAATCTGAAAATTTTTTCGAGAAAAGTTTTCGGATACTTGACTGTGATTTCTTCTAATATCAATCTGCCACCGATATTATCTTTGAAAAGATAGGCATATTTATTATAATCCTTAGGATAAACTAAAAATACCGCGCGGAGATTTTTATTGAGATTAAGGCAATCCTTCAATTGGAAAAACGCGCTTTCTGGAAAGAAAAATAGGTTCCGAAAAACCGCTGGAGAGGATAGCGTCAAGAGAACGGTTTTCATTTTCGCCTTCTTAACCATAAATTTGCCCAACCTTTTCCCTTCGGACGGTTTACGGAAATTCCAATAATTTTTTCGGGCGGCGCTTTTTGCAGAATTTTCTTATGTCGTTCAACGATATATAAATCAAACCCGGCGTCTTCCAATTTTTTCAGAAAAAGGAGAGGATTGGTTCCCACATTTTCCAAACCATACGGCCAAAATTCCATCAAAATCTGAACTTTAGGATTTTTAAAAACCGCGCGCTCGGCACCCGCCAAAACCAGCCCCTCCGCCCCCTGCACGTCAATTTTAATGAAGTCAGGCTGTATTCCAGCGAGAGAAGAATCCAGGGTTTCTGTCGTAATTTCCATAACGCCTCCAAATGATTTCGTAGGTATATTTTTTTGTCCAAACGACATATTTCCTAAATTTGAATTATCCAAAAATAATTTCATTTTCCCGTTTTTATCGGAAAGGGCGTAGGAATAAGTGGTGACGTTGTTAAAGCCGTTCAGGGAAATATTTTTAGAAAGCATCTCAAAATTATTCCGCTCTGGCTCAAAGGCATAAACGCGGCCTGATGCCCCAACTAACTCAGCTAAAAGAATCGTGAAATACCCTATATGAGCCCCGACATCGACAACCGTCATGCCGGGCCTGACATACGAACGCACCAGTTTGGTTTCAAAGTCCTCAAAACCGCTTCCCAGCAAAAGCTGCGGCGCTTCGCCAGTATCATTGGGGTTGATCCACATTTTCAGGCTTCCATGAACATTTACTAGCGCCAACTCGTTCGGTCGCAAAAATCTGAACAAAAAATCGTGGAGAAACTTCGCACCCGGTACTTTCCCCAGACCCTTACCCCTAATCGGCCTTGTAGCTTTTTTAAAAAACTTAAAAGTGCTCATATAAATTTTAAAATGTTCTCCGCAATTCTTTTGGCGGAGTTTCCGTCATAAAATCCGGCTTGCTGCGAAACAATTTTTTTCCTTCCCTCTGACAAAAAATTTGGGTTTCCAAGACAAGAATTTATCGCGCTCATAAGTTCTTCAGGACTTTTTACAATCGAGATGCCTCCCGACTTTTTAATATCCGCCAGATGATCCCAATCGAAAAAGCGCCTGGCTGAATTCCAATAATCGAGCCTTTGATGGCCGTCGAAAGCGACGGCAATCAAAGGCTTATCAAAAATGGCCCCCTCTATGAAAAAAGTTGAATACATATTTATAATTACGTCCGCGTGCGCCAAACTGTTTAGTAAAAATGCTAGGGATTCCTCTTCAAACTCCCAATTGCCTTTTCCCCCGCCGATATGCCCAGCCACTGGTCGGACAAGAAAACCGAAACGTTCCCTAGTCTTTAAAACTCTTTCCGGCGAGAAATCGTTTTTGGGATAAGGCCGAACCAGCACTTGCGTGCTTTTGGAAATTTTCCCTTCCTTAAACGCCATAGACAAAATATCCAACATCTCAAAATCGACAGTTATTCCCATCTTTCCAGAAAAAGCGTATAGAATCAATTTCTTACCCGGATCTCCTCCTAAACTCTTTATAAATTCCTCGCGTGAAACAACCCCACTTTTGCTGAAATAACGGTCGTATTGAGGAACCCCTGTTACCGCTATTTTTTCTAAGGGATAATCAGCCAAATTATTCGCTAAAGATTTCAGATAATTAGTCTGCACTAAAAGATAATCAGGATAAACCCTTAAAAATGTTTTACTGTAAAAATTATCCCAACTCGAGATCATGCCAAGAGTTTTAATTCCTTTTTTCTTAGCAGTTTTGAGTAAAAGATATTCGTCGTAAATCAACGTTGGACAAAAGACTAAATCGGGCTTGATATTTTCGAATATCTTTTTAAATCTCGCATTTGGAGCAAGCCAGTAAAGATATCTTAAGAAGTTCCTCCACCAGTAAAATTTCCCGAGAAGCCACAGGAAACGGCCTAAAAAAAATATAAAATATCTCAAAAAAATATTTTCCTGCGCGCCGGCCCGTTTTAAATAAAAATACTGCTGCATTAAGATCGTCCGAGTATGAATACTTGAAGTTTCGAGAAATTTGAAAAAGTTTTCAAAAACGCCGCGCGCGCTGGGAATAGCTAAAAATGTAATGCGAGGGGAAGCGAATTCTTTTTGATAATACTCCAGCTTATTTTTTGGAACTAAAAAAACCGGCTCTATCTCCGGTCGGCCCAATAATATCTTGAGGCCTTCGGTTCTTAAAAAATTTCTAACAAAAAAGCTGTTCGAGACTGGAATCAGGATTCTTTTCATAATTGCAGAGTTGTGCTAAATATCATATCATTGTAAACATGCAAAAGCTAGTTTCGGTCATTATTCCGATTTTTAATGAGCAGGAAACTTTGGCAGAATTACACCAAAAGCTCGTCGATGTTTTCGCAAAAATAAATATGCCGTTTGAGTTGATATTTGTGGATGATGGTTCACATGATAAAACTCCAGAAATTCTAAAAAAATTAATGCCAGCGAAAGTCCTGACCCTACGCCGAAACTATGGGCAGACCATCGCGCTTGAAACAGGAATCCGCAAGGCCAAAGGAGAGTTAATCATAACTATGGATTCCGACCTCGAAAATGATCCATATGACATACTTCCTCTTCTAAAAAAACTTGATGACGGTTTTGATGTCGTGACCGGATGGCGTAAAAATAGATGGAAGGGGTATTTTTTTACGAGACGCTTCCCTTCTTATCTTGCTAATTTATTGCTTTCCAAAGTAAGCGGTGTAAAACTTCACGATTTCGGATGCATGATGAGGGTGCATAAAAAAGAGATTCTTAAAAATTTATCATTTTCAGGTGATATGCATCGGCTGATTCTGGCGTACATCGCGCAGCGCGGAGGGCGCATTGCTGAAATCCCGGTAAAATTCAAACCGCGCCAATATGGAAAATCCCATTATGGTTTGGGCAGGACTTTCGGAGTGCTCGCGGATATTTTCGCTTTCTATTTTTTTGAAAAATACCACAATAAGCCGATTCATTTTTTTGGCTTAATGAGCGTGATTTTTCTTATATTGAGTACGATTGTTTTTATTTTTATGGTGCTGTTGCGAGTCTTGAAAATAGCCACCTTTATTGAAACCCCCCTGCCAACGCTTGCGGTTTTCCTCGCGGCCATCGGTTTTCAATTCATACTGCTTGGGCTGGTAGCGGAATTGATTTATCGCTTCTCGCGCCAAGAAAAAGTACCCTCGTCAGACGACTATATCCAGGAGGAAATTTCCAATACCTAACGATATGTGCGGCATAGCCGGATTTTTGGGATCGGGCGAGCTTGACCATCTGAAAACGATGGCGCGCAAAATCAGTTATCGCGGCCCCGACGAAGAGGGATATTTTTTCGCCGAGAGCCCGAAAATTGGACTCGCTTCCCGCCGGCTTTCAATCATTGATCTTGAGAGCGGACACCAGCCATGCTTCGATGAAGAAAAAGATATCATCGTGGTTTTTAACGGCGAGATATATAATTACCGGGAATTGAGAAAAGGCCTCGAAAAACGCCACCGCTTCGAGACAAAAAGCGATACGGAAGTAATCGCGCATTTATATGAAGAAGAAAAGGAGGATTTCGTGAAAAAACTCGAAGGAATGTTCGCCATCGCCATCTGGGATAAAAAGGGGGGGAAACTTCTTTTGGCCCGCGACCGCTTCGGAGAAAAACCGCTTTACTATTCCTTTTTCAACGGCAATTTCATTTTCGGCTCCGAACCAAAATCGATTTTGGCACATCCGGCTGCCCGTGCGGAGCTCGACCGAAGCACTTTGGAAAAATATCTGCTTTATGAATTCGTCCCGGCCCCTCAAACTATTTTTAAAAATATTCTGAAGCTTTCCGCAGGCCATTTCTTGGTTCTGAAAAACGGAAAAATCAGATTAGAAAAATATTGGGACGTTACTGAAAATAATCCCTTAGCCGACCTACCTTCACAAGACTTCCAGAAAGTATTGGAAGACAAACTGGATCAAGCCGTTAAAAAAATGTTGGTATCCGATGTGCCCCTGGGTGTTTTCCTTTCTGGAGGAATCGATTCGGCGACAATAGCTTATTTTGCGCAAAAAAATTCCAAAGATAAAATAGAAACCTTTTCCGTCGGCTTTGATAAAGATTCCTTCGACGAAACTCCTTACGCGCTTGCCGCAGCGAAACAGCTTGAGAGCGAACATTATCATACTGTTTTCGGCACAAAAGAACTCTTAGATTTAATCCCCCAAATCTATTCGCTCCTGGACGAACCGATGGCCGATCCTTCACTTCTGCCGACTTTTCTCTTAAGCAAATTTACGCGCGAAAAAGTAAAAGTCGCTTTGAGCGGAGACGGCAGCGACGAGCTTTTCATGGGATACCAAACCTTCCAGGCCGAGCAAGTCGCATCTGTATATAAACTAGTCCCTAAAATTTTAAGAAACGGTGTTAAGAACGTTGTAAATTTATTCCCCGCTTCCTCTGGATATTTCAGCCTGGATTTTAAGCTCAAAATTTTCCTGAACCATTTTGATAACCCGCCGGAGATAAGAAACCAGCTTTGGATCGGGGCTTTCAGCCCATTTGAAATCAAAGAACTCACCGGCAATCACCCTGACAAAATCTTTGAAAATATTGCGGGGGGACCTCCGCGCCTGCCTGAAGGTGACATACCTAAACGCCTTAGTTATCTTTATCTCAAAAATTATCTTCAGGACGGCATCCTGACTAAAGTAGATCGAGCAAGCATGTTTAATTCCCTTGAAGTTAGAGCCCCTTTTCTCGACCATATATTGGCTTCTTTTGTCTTCGCGCTTCCAACTAACGAAAAGCTAAACGGATTTACAACAAAATATATTCTTAAAAGATTAATGCGAAATCACATTGGAAAAAACATCGCCTACCGCAAAAAACACGGCTTTGCGCCACCCGTCGCCTTATGGCTTAATAATGATCTCGCCCCGCTTGTGTCAGAATATCTTGACGAAACGCGCCTTACTCGAGAAGGGCTTTTCAATGCCGTTTACGTAAAGAAGCTTCTCGCGGAACATCGCTCCAAAAAATTCGACCACAGGAAAAAACTCTGGAGTCTGCTAGTATTTCAATTATGGAAAGAGAATTGGCTTTCGGTTTAAAATAGACCTATGAATCGTGAAAAAAAATTGAATATTGGCTGCGGCGAATTCAAAAAAAATGATTATATAAATATGGACTGGGACCCGCGTGTAGCTCCCGATGTGGTTCACGATTTGAACAAATTTCCCTATCCCTTCAGCGACAATGAATTCGACCGTATAGAAGCCGACCATGTATTAGAACATCTGGAGGATCCCCTTCGAGCGATGCAAGAACTGCATAGAATTTCCGAAAACAACGCCATTATTTTTATCAGAGTGCCTCACTTCTCGAGAGGATTCACTCACCCAGAACATAAACGCGGATTTGATGTGACCTTCCCATACTATTTCAATCCCTCATTTAAGGGCGGATACCGTGGTTATGAATTTACTGTAAAAAAAATAAAACTATCGTGGTTTGCCCAGTTTTATTTAAAAAAGACCGTGCTTTCAAAATTTGCCTATTATATGGCGCGTGGAATTGGAATAATTTTGGACGGCCTGGCGAATCTCTCCCCAGTTATCTGTGCAAGGATTTGGTGCTTTTGGGTGGGCGGATTCGAGGAAATCAGCTTTGAATTCATGGTAAAAAAATAGGCGTTTACATGAAAAGAATAATAGCTGGCATCAAAAATCACAAAACGGCCGTTATCTTATTGTTCTTGATAATCCTCATTTACGGAGGGCATCATTTAATAATTTCCAATTTGCTGAAAAATCAAGGCATTGAATACCATCCTATTTTAGTACACGAGGATGAGGCGCTTTTTACGGCTCCTAAAGCCCAGGCGGTATTCCTGGGAGATTGGATCGTGGGCGATTTTAATCTTTACGAATATAAGGACGCGCCTTACTATTTATTGCCGTTCTTAAGCCCACTTATCATGGGAATGCTAGGCAGAATAACCGGATCCATTGAAAATGCCTTCATTGCAGGTGATTTTATTTTCCCCGCCATCATATTTTTAATTTTCTATCTTCTTATTTTCGAATTCACCAGAAATAAAATAATTTCTTCTCTAGGGGCAGTATTTTTTATCTTTTTGCCAAAGTTTCTCATTGGTTTTCCGCCTTTCATCAAATATCTTCAGGCGTATTTGATTACTTTGATTTTCAATCAAAACGCGCTCTATTTTTCAAGAGTGGAAGATCCTCAAATTACCATGCCGCTCTACGCTCTAGCCCTTTATTTAACATATCGCGCAATCAATCGAAACAGAAAAAGAACAGCCATTTTGGCCGGAATAGCTTATGGCGCCATTTTCTATTCTTATCTTTATTATTGGATCTATTTTTCAATCGGGCTTGGTTTCTTCGCATTTATTCTACTTACGCAGAAAAAATACCCCGAATTCAAAAATGCCTTTTATATCGGACTGACAGGGGTCCTGATATCTTTGCCTCATTGGGTAAATGCAATCCTCATCACTAAGCTCGAACAATATCAAGATTTATTTGCACGCCTTGCTCCCGAAGTTGGAAGAGTTTTTAACTTTGTGACATTGCCTCTTTTTTCATATGCATTGCACGGAATGCTCATCCTAGCGATAACCCTGTTATTCAAGAAAAATAAACCTGTTGTCTTTGCTTACCTTATCAGTTTTCTTATCCCAACCTATATTGTTTACAACCTGCAAATGATAACCGGTTTTAACGTACATCCGGACCACTGGTTCAAGCCAGCGCTACTTCCCGTAAATTTAAGTTATCTCGTAATTGGATTCGAGGCGGCACGCCGATACGGGCATTTGGTTTCTTCAAGGATCTTACTTCTGGGAGGGATATTGCTGGTTAGTTTGGGACTCTTGAAGATATATACCACCGAAGTCTTTCTCGTCCAGCTGACAATAATCACTGCCATCATCGCTTACGCCCTCCTATTTCTTTTTCATTTTATTTACCAGAGATTCGATTCCAAAAAAGACACAATGCTTCGAATTGCCGCTGGCATCGCTATGTTGTTGATATTTTCTTACGGAATATATGTGCAATATCGTTATATCAGATTGAATAAAAACGAAATGCTATCCGCAGAAGAAATGCAAAGCTACCGCTGGCTCACTGAAAACACGGAAAAATTTTCGGTTGTGGCGACCCCCTCCTTCACTTCTAATGCACAGCTGCAGCTCTATACGCACAATAAAATATTCCTGCCAAACGGCGTAAATACCCTTGCTTCCAACGAGGAAATCTGGGAAAGATTCCTGCTTATAAATAAAATTTATAATGTGTCAGACGAAACCTTCCGCTCTTATCTTACCTCTACTACGACTTGGGGCGACCGCTCCAGCGCGCGCGACGAGAAAGGAACCTATTTTTCTTTCAAACCAGGACTGGATACGAAAGCTGCTTATTATCTTTTTACCTTCCTATACAGCGATTACGACTCCCCTGGCAGTAATTTTAAAAGCATAGTGCCGATTGCGATGCCTGCGGAAGTTGTTGAAGAGAAAAGCAAACTTTATTCGCAGTCGTTAAAAAGCCCAACTCAAAATTTGATGCCACCTTACCGCATTGACTATCTATATTATGGCCGGCGGGAACAGAATCTCTCGAGAGATCCAAAACTATCTAACCCTAAGCTCGAAAAAGTATATGAACAAGACGGGATATCTATCTACAAATACAAATAAATCAATCCTTCTTTTTGCGAACAACCGCCAGAAGTGAGACGCCAAATGGAAACTTAATAAACGACAGCAAAAGGGCCTCTGCCGAAAATAAAAACTTCAACAAAATATTTACTGGAGCGGGCGGCATGCTGACCTCCGCTCCCTCAAGTATCTTTGGGTTGCTGAACCTGGACCATATTTTCAAGACAGCAATGGGGGGAAAAAGTATGGTATTAAAATAGGTTAAATAAATCGCCTCCAAACCGCCGGAATTCAATTTGTTTGAGAGTTCTCTCTTATTATATCTTCTGAAATGATGGGCGCGCTTATCGGCATTGCTCCACAGAAATCGAAGCGCCGGTACAGTAAGGAATATAACTCCCTCTGATTTTAAAACGCGTTTCATCTCGTTAAGAGCTGCCGATTCATCTTCGATATGTTCTAAGACATCTAACGCAAAAATGGCATCAAAAAATAAGTCAGCGAATGGAATATTCGCTGCTGATGCTTTTTTAATCAAATTGTCTACTCCCGATAATTTACAAAATGTTATGGCATTTTCATTCTCGTCTATCCCGAAGGCCTCACCATAATTTGAAAGGAATTTTAATTCTTCTCCCATTCCGCATCCGACCGATAAAATTTTCTTTTTCTTATTCCCGAGAATTTCCAAATATCTAGGAAAAAGTTTCCCCAAGATTTGCCGCCTACCAACGTACCACCAATGTTCTTTTTCAATAAGGGATACGCCTTGGTATGTACGTAAATCCATGAATTATTTCTTTTTCCCTAGAAAGTAAAAAACCGATGAGATGTTTTCGGAATAATGAAACAGCAAGAAAAATAAATCCAAAATTTTAAGGGGGGCTAGTACAACCATGAACATATAAGACAGGGTGAGATAGAGTTTGCTCCATCCAAACGAAAAAATAATTGCAAAATAATGCATCAAAAAACTTATTACGGCGGATGTCGGCCCAGACCAAATTCCTATTTTAATCGGGCTAAAGTCGGCAAATTCTTTAATCAGCCCCTCTTTGGTCCAGCGAAAATAATCATTCGGCGACTCGTGAAACGGATATAAAAATGGGGCAGTCGCGTAAACTAGTCCTCCTGGTTTCAAAACCCGACGTATTTCAGCAATCGCCTTCTGAGGTTCTGGGAGATGTTCAAGAGTCGCTTCAGAAATCACCATATCCAGAGAATTATCGCGAAATGGGAGTTTGGTCGCCTCAGCAACTATATCTACATTCGGCAAAGGCAGAATATCCAAATTTAATACGTCCGATCTGATTCTTTTTGTTCCGGACCCGATGTTAACGATCAAGCCGGAATTTCTTGGTATCGATCTTAAAGATTTTCTAGCCGTAAAGCCAAATGGTGTAATGGGGGTTAAAAGAAAAAAGAAAAAATAATAAAAATTCGGAAAACGGCGCAAAATTCCCTTGAGACTGTTCGTAAAACCTATTTTGGCCTCTTTTTGATAGCGTAGATATACTTCCTCACAAACTATAAAATACTTACCGTCATATATGTAATAGTTTAAATTGCAATTAGAACACATTAAACCGTCATCTTTATTCGTAAGCCCACTTAGGCATTTGGGGCAAAATAATATAGACCGAAAAGCATCTATTGGCATGGGTATATTTTACTTTTTGTAATGTCTTTTGAACACCTCTAGCATCTCCCGGCCGTAGCGCTCCCAAGAAAAATTTTCTCTGATGAAATCCGAGCCCTCTTTGCTTAGTTTTTGATAAAGCTCTGGGTTTGAGGCGATTTCCTTTATTCCAGCGCTGATCTCCATCGGGCTTTTTGGCTTCACAATATACGCCACCTCACAATGCCGAAGCGTTTCATATGTGCCGGGCATCGCAGCCACAATCGTCGGAAGGCCTGCCAAAATTGATTCGTAAGCGGTCAGCGATTGCGACTGGAGGTGAGGAAAAATAAAAATATGGCTTTTGACAAGATGTTCATGCCAGATCTCGTAACCGTAGTCACCGTAAAATGAGACCCGTTTTTCCACCCCCAGTTTTTGAGCAAGCTCTTTTAGTTTTGCCAGATATTTGAGATCTGGAGATGTATCCCCCAATATCGTTAAAAATGGGTTGAGCCCGGAGGCGAGCAATGCGGGAAGTGCAGAAATAATATCCTCGAAGCGCCGATACGAGATGAGATTACCGGCTGATAAAATGCGAAGCTCCTCCCGTGGACTCGGCGCTTCGCGGTTGATAAAAGGAAAACGTTCATGATCGACTCCTGATTGCACGATAACCGCATCCCGCCCAGAATATTTTTTTAGCATATCGCGATGAAAGGAATCAAAGACAGTTATGCCGTTCTGCTTTTTAATAAACTTATTTTCGTATGCCGTTTTAATTTTTATGGACAATTTTCTCGCAAGAATCGATTTTCTTGGAATATTATGGAAACTAGGATCTTCGTCCCAGCCCAACAGCTCAAGCGGCCAGCGCATCGTCGGAAATTCGTTCATCTGCCAGACCGAAGGGATATTTTTAATATTTTTTTTGAAATAGTGAGTGACATGATGCGCAATATTATCATGGGGATTTAAAATGTCGAGGTCCGGATCAATATGCCGAGCTAATGCTTTCGCCATGCGGTCTTCCTTAAAAATGCCGAAGTTTCCTCCGGTCGCAAGATGCTCCGATTGCGGCAGAGAAAAAACGTCGAGCTCCTCGCCGAGTTCCGGGAAAGAGTTATTGTACGAAAATGTATAAATTTTAACTTCCTCCCCTAAACGCTTCAACTCGAAAGCCAAAGAAAGTGCCTGGCGCTGGATTCCTCCGCGCATATTGAGCTTGCGAACAATGATTCCAATTTTCATTACAAAAGCACTTCTTTACCGACGATTCTAAATTCAGGAAGCGGCACAATAAATTTTCCACCGGAGCTCAAATATTTCCTTTCTTCCTCCACCATCTCCTTCAAAAAATGCCACGGCAGTATCAGAAAATAATCGGGCTTATCCCGTCGCGCTTCTTCTTTGGAAACAATCGGGATATTGGTCCCGATAGTCTTGGTTCCCCATTTAGCCGAATTCTTATCGCAGGCCTTGGGAAGAAAACTGGGATTCAATTCAAAAAATTGCAGAAGAGTATTCCCCTTTGTGGAAGCCCCATAAACATAGATCTTCCTCCCTGCAGCCGTCTCTGATTTTATAAATTCCCTTAACTTTTTCTTCAAGCCAAGAACCCTTTGGGCAAATTCCTCGTATATTTTTTTGTTGTCTAAGCCGAGCTTTTTCTCTCGGGCGAGAAGGTCGGCGACGCGCTTTTCCGCCGCCTTACCTTCTTTGCCGATAGTACTTCCCTTATTCCTGATATATGTCCTGAAACTCCCTCCATTTACGTCATTTAACTCAACATCAAAAACCTCAAGGCCGTGGCGGGAAAGAAGCGGAATTAAGGAAGATAAGGAATAGTATTCTAGATGCTCATGGCAAATGTTATCGAAAGCGTTTTGTGCGAGCATGGTCGGAAGATAGGCCATCTGAATAATAAACAGGCCTTCCGGGTGCAAGATTTCTTGTATATCTCTGACGAAAGAATTAGGGTCGTCAAGGTCGTAAAACATTGCGACCGCGGTAATGGCTTTCGCACGCTCTTCCCCGTATTCATTCTTAAAATCCATGGCGTTGAAAAAATTATTAAAAATCTTTGCGCCCCCTTTTTCTCCCAGATGAGCCAAATTAACAGACGGCTCAAAGCCGATTTTCTTCAAGCCTTCGGTTTTATAAGAACGCAAAAGTGTGCCATCATTGGATCCAATATCCACTGCGATATCGCCCGCGGCAAATTTAATTATTTTTTCGGCCGCGCTGGTAATATTGGCAAGTGCCTCAACCATGGTCGTACTCGTCCCGGAAAGATACCAATAGTTTCGATACATCTTTTTTGGAGAAACGGTATGGCGCAACTGCAAAAGTCCGCAGCCGCCGCCGCTCAATTCGCATAAAACAAGTTCGAGCTGAACGGGCTTATCGTTTTTGTCTACATCTCCTTCGACAAAATTTGAAACATACAAACTTCCAAGAGAAAGAATTGGGATGAGCTTTTTTGAACCACATACGCGGCAACGGTCAATTATCTTCGTTTTCATAAAATTTATTATAAACCAGTTAATAATTTATCTACAGCCATTAGGACGTCTTCTACTTTTATTGATTCGATGGCCATTTTATGTTCTGCCAGCCTTCCGGGCTTTTTAAGGACAAAACTTGAAGGCTTTATTCCGGGAGCCGGCAGAACCTGAACGCTTCTTTTGTCAGATGGCGGCTGTTCTGATGGGTCGACGGGACCGATAATATCAACCAGCGGAACGTTAAGCGCGTGCGCTATGTAAATCGGCCCCGTATCGACAGCGATATATAGCGTGAGGCGCCTAATCAGTGACGGTAATTCTTTAAGTGAGAAGTCGGTCGCCTCGAAAAAATTCTTATCGCTAAAAATCTTAGCGATCCTATTTTTGTCGGCTACCCCTCCGATAAAAATTATTTTGGCATTATATTTTGCCTTTATTTTTCGGGCCAGCTTCCGAAATTTTTCGTCTCCCCACTCTTTGATTTTATTGCCAGCGGTAATGCTGATGCCGACAACGGTATCGCTCGGATAAATATTCTTGTCCTTAAAATATTTTTCCGCCCCCTTTTCCCCGGAATCAGAAATGAAAATTTCGCTTTTTGCGTCCGAATTGTTTATTCCGAGAGGTTTGAGTATCCGCAAATAATAACGAGGTAGATAAGTGTGATGCTCGTAGCGCAGTTTATATGTTGCCAGCCAGTCAGTTAAAAATTCCAGAAATGGCCGCGGCCTTCGCGTAATTTTCGCCCGATTCGGTATAAAGCACCAAAGCGAAACTATATTTCCGAGAGCGCTCCCGGACAGACAAAAACTCCAATCAAAAGAAGCCTTTCGTATTTCCAAGACGTCTTTCCAAAATCCGGCGCTTCGCAGAATGAAAATTTTATCTATATGCGGGTTGTTTTTCACAATCCCAGCGCTTTTTTTGCTGAGCGCGACCCCAAGATATGCCCCCGGATATTTTTTCTTGATCGCTCGGAAAACAGGCGTGGTTAAAACCAAATCACCTATTCTCGTCGATTGTGGAATAATCAAAATTCTAAGCTGGTCGCTATTTGTTTTTCGCCTGGACAAGAAAAGAAGGGCTGGAGATAAAATAATCCCGCCAAAAATGATAATTACGGGCTTTATTCTTAAATGAAAAAAAACTTTCATTGCGCTATAAATATAACTCGCCAAGCCGAAAAAAGTCATTGTCGTCGTTAATTTTTTCTCGCCGCGATATGAAAGCTCCAGAATTTATCTCGGTTAGGCTCAAATTCCTTGATCTTCATCCCTTTTTTTTCGAGAAAGGGAATTAAGGTCTGCCACGTTGGTGACCAAACATGTCCCATTCCGAAAATTTCTCGCGGTTTCCAAAGCTTCATCGATTCATGCGGCAAATATAAAAACAAAGCTCCTCCTTTTTTCAGTTTCAAATTCCATAAACTAAGCGCTTCCCGCCAACGCTCCAAATGCTCAAGGCAATGGGAGCTAAAAACAAAATCGAGCGAATTGTCGGGAAAGCGATCGAGCTTATAGGCATTCTCCTCCGTAATATTCTCAATGGCTTTAGCGCCTGAAAGCGGCCAGGCCCCCGCCCCTATATCGATCCCTCTCCCTCGGCAATATAAAAGAGCTCTTTTGTGAATTTGCGCCGATCCTTTTTTCTTAAACAAATATTCCGGATAAAGCTCGTCTTTATAACTTAAATAAACTTCGCCACTTCTCTCAATTTTTTTTAGAAATAATTCCTTCCTGATTTTATTTCTCAAAGAATAGTAAGCGAGAGCTGGATTCAGAAAGGCCTTAAGAATTTTCCCCCTCATTTAATCTGATGACTTCTAATAATTCACTTGCTGACACTTCCGCTGTTCCGACTTTGCCAACTGCTAATCCAGCGGAATGGTTGCCAATGAGACATGAAGAAAACAGATCCGCTCCGGAAGCCAAACCCAAAGCCAGCGCCGCCATAACTGTATCTCCTGCACCGGACACGTCATAGACTTCTCTTGCCAATGATTTGGCTCTCGAAATGCCTTTCCTTTCGGATATCATCATGCCGTCCTTGCCCAAAGTGACCGCAAGATTCGAATTAAATTTTTTATGCAAAACTTTCAATATTTCGTCTGCATTAGAGTAATCGTCCTTAAACTTGATTCCGGCGATATTTTCTGCTTCATCTTTATTCGGTTTGACCAGATACGAATTTTTAAATTTATAGAAAGTTTCCGGAACCGGGTCGGAAAGAACTTTAATCCCTCGCTCCAGTGCAAGCCTGATTATTTCCTGCGCGAGACTTTCTGTAACTAGGCCTTTGGCATAATCGGAGATTACTATAATCTCATTTCTATCTAGAAAAGCAGGCAATCTTTCCATTATTTTTACTTCTTCGCCAGGCGAAATATTCTCATTACTCTCTTTGTCTATCCGGACAATTTGTTGATTTCCTGAAATAAGCCTGGTTTTGACTGTCGTTGGTCGGCCCGAAGATTTAAAAGAAAGCGGAGACTCTATCCCTCTCTCCTTGAACATTTTTAACATTAACTTTCCCTCTGCGTCCATTCCAACAATCCCCAATACCTCCGCCGCGCCTCCCAAACTTCGGACATTTGCCGCGACATTAGCCGCCCCGCCTAAAACAAATTTTTCGTCCAAAACTTTCGCGACCGGCACTGGCGCTTCGGGTGAAATCCTTTTCACTTCGCAAGCTAAATACCTATCGAGTATCAAATCCCCGATAACCCCGACCCTATGCCCGGGAAATTTATTTATTATTTCCAAAAGCTTTTCCATTTTTTGATTTTAGTATTACAAATGATAGTATATATTCAGCTTATTATAAATGTAACTCTTTTACGAGAAAACAAGTTATATATTTTATGATTGATACAGCTGTAATTTTGGCAGGGGGAAAGGGTTTGAGGCTTATGCCGGATACCCAGGACAAGCCGAAAGCCATGGTTCCCATACTAAATCGTCCACTCATAGAATGGATTATTCTTTGGCTTAAAAAATATGACGTAAAAAACATCGTCGTAAGCGTTGATCACAAAAAGGAAGTCCTCAAGGAATATCTGGGTAACGGAGAAAAGCTGGGCGTTAATATTTCTTACAATGACCATAGCGGAGCGGCAGATACGGGGGACGCATTCAGGAGCGTTTTTAAGAATATTAATCTCCCCGAAACTTTTCTGGCTATGAACGGCGACCAGATAACGGATATGGACATAAAAAAATTTGCAGAGCATCATGAAAAATACAAGCCGGTTGCGACAATATATGCCACACCCACAAAAATCCCCTACGGGATAATCCAACACGGCGATGAGCACACCATAACCGGATTCCAAGAAAAGCCGGTCATGAAAAATATTATGATGAATACAGGAATCTATATTTTTGATAAATCGATCGGGGAACATCTGCCGGAAAACGGCCCCATTGAGCGGACTACTTTTAAAAATTTGGCGGAAGCCGGAAAGCTGAAAGTTTATTTTCACGACGGCCTTTTTACAACCGTAAACGACCATAAAGACCTCGACGAGTCGCAAAAGATTCTAAAACATAGTAACATAAATTTTATATGAAAGTTTTGATCACAGGAGCGACCGGGTTTATCGGTTCGGAGTTGACCCGAAGACTAGTCGAAGAAGGAAAAGACGAGATAGGCGTTATAGTGCGCACGGCCTCGAGCAAAGATCATATGTACGCGATAAGCGATTTTGCGTCGAGAATCCAAATATACCACGCTAATTTCACGGATTGGCACGCAATCAAAAAAGCGATAAGCGACTTTTCTCCGAACTATATAATTCACATAGGCGCAAGAACGGAAGTTCGGCACTCTTTCGAAAATCCTCATGAATTTAATGAAACAAATTATCTCGGAACAATTAACTTAATCCATGCCGCCCTGCAAGTTCCTGATTTCAAAAAGTTTATTTTTGCGTCATCAATGGAGGTATACGGCTATCAGCCAGAAAAAAAACCCTTCAAGGAAAAATTACCTCTGCATCCGGGGAGTCCATATTCTGTGTCCAAGGCGGCTTGCGAATACTATATCGAAATGGCGGGAAAAATTTACGGCCTTCCTTATTTGATATCGCGTGCCTGTAATACTTACGGGCGCAGATACAACGCCGGATACATCGTGGAATACATAATAACTTCCATGATCGCAGGCAAAGATGTATATCTGGGAACTCCGGACGCAATCCGGGACTTAATGTATGTCGATGATCATGTAAACGCCTATTACACTCTTTTGAGATCGAGCGTAACGAACCAAACCTTTAATTTTGGGACTGGAAACCAGAAAGTGGTGCGCGAAGTTGCAGAATTGATAAAAAACAAACTTAACTTTTCTGGAAAAATAATCGAACATTGGCCTCCGGACTATCCCCACCGCCCCACAGCCGAGGAATACCTTTCTGTAGACGCATCAAAAGCAAAAAAGATTTTAAATTGGGAACCAAAATATTCCATAGAAGAAGGCCTAGATAAAACAATCGAATATTGGAAAAATAAATAGGGAAGCCGACGGTTCGACTTCCCTATTTCGTTTACTGGACCAACTAGCCTGGCTACAGATGGCGCACAATCTCTGGCCAGTATTTTAGGTGTACCGGGATCATGTTTTCCGGACGATGGTCGAACCATTGTCCTTCTCGAGGTTCCTCCAAGGGTTCGCACAGAAGAAGAACTGTGACATCCTGCGCCCTAGGATTATCGGTGTTGTTAAAGGTTTCGAGCTTTCCCAAAAAACAAACCTTGATGCCGAACTCCTTTTGTCCAAACCTTTCGGCGGCATCTTTCCAACTCTCACCTGGACCAAGCGATCCCCCTGGGCATTCCCAACCCTTAAAGAACTCATCGTCCCGCCACTTCATAAGCACTTTGTGGCCCCTGATAACAGCGAGATCCACGCAAACCCGGACGAGCTTCGACACCATCGGGACGAAGGCCTCTTTCCATCTACCTTCGTGAACTCGCGGCAGATGTTCGAGAAGATTTGCCAAAAGTCCCAACCCCTGATCGTTCAGCGTCCCCTTTTCGTCGAGAACCGCCAAATCGTCTAGCTTGGCATTCATTCTGCGCCCTCCTTAATAAATTTTTTTCAAACCTAGTTTACTTCAATCCATGAAGAATGTCAAGATACTCCTTCGCGGTTTTCTGCCACGAGAATTTTTTGATCTGTTCGTATCCTTTCTTTATAAGCTCGGCTCGGAGCGTTTGGTTTTCACTGACGTTTTTCATGGCTTGGACAATTTCGCTTGGATTATTTGGGTCAACGAGGATTGCCGCATCCCCAGCAACTTCTGGCAAAGATGAAATATTCGAGGTTATAACCGGTGTCCCGCACGACATCGCCTCAAGAACGGGAAAGCCAAACCCCTCGATAAAACTCGGATATAAAACCATTTCCGCTTTTCTATAGACTTCGGACAACTTATCTCCCCGGATATCTTCGCGCACAAAAACATCTTGCGAAAGATTATTTTTGCCAATATAATCCTTAATTCTTTCAAAATATTCTCCCGATCCCCATCCGGCGATAATTAATTTATGATCGGATTTAACAATATTCTTAAACTCGCGGAAAGCTTTGACCACCCCGAAAACATTTTTTCTTTTTTTAATAACGCCGACAAATAGAAAATACTTACTGGGGAGATTGTCAACCGGATCAGCCATCTTTCGGGAAATATCATAATAACCAAGATAGACTACTTTAATTTTATCGGCAGGGATATTAAAAAGCTTGATTATTTCCTTTTTCGTAGCAACTGATATAGAAATCATCAAATCCGCGGTTTTGAGCGAAAAACGGTGATAGAGTTTAAGCAAGTAGTTCGGGCCGAAGTCGTCATAGGCGAAATCATAAGCGATCACGACCGATTTTTTGGGGCGGATAAAAAAAGAAATAATCGGGGTATTAAAAATACAAACGTCGAGATTTTCTCCGAAAAGCGCGCGATCAAGCCAGAAATATTTATGGTCAGCGATTTTAATTTTCCAATTATTCCCGGGAAAGCCCGGAAGTATTTTGGGACGCCTTCTTAAAATTACCAGATACTCATTTTTTTTATCCTGCTCAATCAGGCTTCGCGTAATCTCAAAAATCGCGCGTCCTAGCCCCGCGGGTTTATCCTCGCCATATGGATGCAAAACTATCCCTATTTTCACCTCTTGCTATTCGCGATCTTACCGATAAGCCAAGATGAGGATTGGACTTTTCCGCCGTGCCCCAGCCCGAATTTCATTTCAATGCCCAGTTTTTTGCAAAGTTTATATTCGGGAATATTGCGATGTGTTCTATCGCCTCCGTTACCAAAAATGTCCGGCCGTAAAATTTTAAGTTCGCGGCATATACTCATGTCCTTTGGGTTTTTAACATGTTTAGTCAGAAACACGCCGTCCACCCACCCGATAGCTTCGATTATTTCTTTACGTTCTTTCTCCGGCATAAAAACGTGCCCCTTTTTTTTCATAAGCCAGTTATCGTTGTTAAGAATGACAACGAGTTTGTCACCCAGTTTTTTCGCGTGCTGGAAAAGGCGGACATGGCCTATATGAATCGGATCGAAACCTCCAGATACCGCTACAGTTATTAATTTCTTTTTTCTAATTCCCATGTGAGACATTCTATCGGCATTAATATAGATAAATATTTATCGTAAAAATTTGGGAAGCGATGAATAAAAATTTTGAAAATCTGTCTCAAAGGATTTTTGGAAGGATGCGGCCAGCCGTACCAAAAGGCAAGAATCTTAAATCTTAATTTTAGGTTAGGAATAAGCCCCAAAGAGTTAGGCGTGAAAAAATGCTTATGTGTAATGTCCGCAAACGCGTCTACCGAACGGAAATATGGCACTTGTATCGCTACTCTGCCCCCCGCCTTCAAAACGCGCTTGGCCTCTTGCAGGGCGCAAGAAACGTCTTCCAGATGCTCTAGCGACTGATTGAAGAGCACAATATCGAAAGAACTATCGCCAATCGGCCAAGGAGTCTTATTGGCATCGTGCGCTATATCAACTCCGGGAAATTTAGCGATATCCATCCCAGTCGCTCCCGGGAGCTTCCTCGGCCCGCATCCGACATCCAAAGCTTTTTTGTCCCCAAGAATATTTTCTTTCACAAATCCTCTTGGTGTCCAAATTTTCTGCGCCAAAAAATCAGTCATATCTTTTTTATCCAATCTTTAAAAAGATTCTTAAGCTCGGCTTGATCGCTATCATTCCTGAAACTATGCCCAGAGCCATTTATAATATGCATTTCTTTTTGTCCAGACAATGCGTTAAATAAAGTTTTCTGATGTTCAAGCGGAGTTGAAACATCTTCAGAACCAACTACCATCAAAACCGGCATAGAAAGTTTCTTAATTTCGGGGAGCAAATCATATTTTAAGCGATCCTCCATGTGCGACCATGGTAATCTTTTTATTTTTCCGGGTATAGAAATGCTCGGCTTTTCCCGCCAGCCAGTTTTTTTCCACTCTTCAGCTTCTTCCTCTTTTGTTTCAAAGCTTAATTTCACTGATACTACCGTGGAAATAGGAGCTAGCGCCTTTACTTTCTTCGGATATTTTTCTGCGAATAAAGCCGTGCAAATTCCTCCCAAACTATGTCCAGCGAGCACAAAGGGTTCTCGATACCATTCCTGTCCGCCCGCCCATTTGATCACGTCCTCCAAATCTACGTAATAATTTGTTATGGTTGCATCTTCGTATTTTCCGTCGCTTTCTCCAAAAGTATTTGTCGTATCAAACCTGACAACCGTATAGCCATTTTCCAAAAACGCCTCCGCCATCGCTTGAATATGCGGCTGCTCCTTAAATCCCCCGAGTCCGTGCATCACGAAAGCAAGGCCGACCTTATTTTCCCTTCCTTCAACCAAAACAACTATTTTCTGGCTCTTTCTATTTTTTATGAATTCTTTCATATATTTTCGCGTAAAAACCTTTCCAAATCTTTTCTCGCAAAATCGCTCAAATCATATTCAAAAATCTCATCAATTGGTATCCATTTAACGCCTTCCCCTTCTCCAATTATCATACTTGACTCCGGAATCCATTTCTTTATAACAAATAAGCTTCTCTGCACATTATATTCTGCGAAGAAATTATCCCATAAAGGAATCAGCTCATCTTCCCTGAACGTCAAACCGATTTCCTCTTTGAGTTCTCGAATTAATCCCTCTTTTGGGGTTTCATTACCTTCGAGCCCCCCACCAAAAAATCCCCATTTATTTGGAAACATGGCTGTATTGCCATCGCGTTTTTGCAACAAAATTAAATTTTTGTTTTCGTCAAAAAGAAAGCAAGCCGCTCCAAATTTTCTAGCATCTAGTTTCATAAACTCTAAAATGTTTTGTGCGCGTTTTGACCATGTATAATTTTCGACCTTCCTTCGGGCATTATCTATTTTTAACTTCGAATCGGGGGGATTTGTCATTATTTTGCTTATTTTATCCGCAAGATCTTTTGGATTATCTGGTTCGTAGAAATATGCCTCATTTTCCGATACTATCTCGCGGTTTGCGGGCGTATCCGCGGCAAGGATTGGCCGTCCGGAAGCCATATACTCGAAAAGTTTCATTGGCGAGGTATGGCGGTAAGAATACTCATTTTTTTTGGTGCCGAGAACTATAAATAAGTCCGCCGCCGAAAGCCAATACGGGATTTCTTGGTAAGGCCTGCCGCTAACGATATGGATGATCTCGTCCGGGAGGAGTTTTTGAGCCTCTGTGAGTATCTCCATCCCCTTCCATGAAACCTCGCGCCCAACATATACCGCGATTTCTTTATCGGGCGGCAAATTCAGCTTCTTCCGCGCTTCCTCTTTTGAAATTTTGCCAGAAAACATCTCGAGATCAATCCCATTCGGCTTAACAATTACTTTTTCTGAAGCAATTTCAAACGTCTCAATCAAGTTTTTTTCGATTTTGCTATTTATCACTATAACTCCAAAAATTTTTTTCAAAAATACTTTCCATAAAAAAGTTTTCTTTTTTACATCGTGAATCTCCGAGAAATACGGCAAACACAAAAAACGGAGAAAAATAAATGAGAAGTTATCCATATCAATTGTGTATAAAATCGCGCCTTTCCTCCCGCGAAGATAAACAATATAAGCGAACATAAAAGATAGCGAACTTATAATAAATCCTAGATTCAAAACAGGAAGCCTCTTCACTGGAATATCCACCTTAAGGCCGTAAAATCTCTTTAGATCGTCATTGCTTCCGCGACGCCTTGGCAAAACGAGCTCCAAATCAGCCCCTGAAAGCAAAAACGCTTCGCACATTTTGGCAAGCTGTATACCGTGCGCCTTCTCGGAAGGCATCCGTGCATTCGCGACATAATAGATTTTCATTTGCCGAGAAAATCTCTAACTTTTAATATTGAAACGACTTTCAATGATTCGAAAATGTCGCGAACGGTGCTTTTAGAATCGCCGCCTCTTCTTTCCAAAAATTTTATCGGAATCTCTTTTGTCTTTGCTCCAAGTTTTAACATCTCACATAATAGATGTATTTTATACGCGTGATAGAGGGATAGGATTTTATTTTCGTCAAGCGGCAATTTATCATAAAATCCGGCGACTCTTGAAAGTCTTAATCCGGAAGTATTGTCATGGGTTGGAAGATTTAATGTTTTCATTATAAACCAGCTGCCGTATTTTGATAGAAATTTCTGTCTCCCCGACCATTCTTCAGGAATAGTTCCTCCACGGACATAGCGAGAACCAATTACATAGTCAAAACCATTGTCAAATTCACAAATCAAACGCTTAACATCTTCCGGATTATGCTGAAAATCGCCATCAAATTCGATTATCGCGTCTGAATTAAATTTTGATATCGCATGTTTCATTCCGTAAATATAAGCCGCTCCCAGTCCCCTTTTTATCGGTTCCGCCAAGATCTCGATATTTTTATATTTTTTTTGCGCCTCATTGACGATATCAGGCGTCTGATCTTTCGAGTCAGCATCAACTACCAGAATATTAAAGTCGTGACTGGGAATTTCCTTAAAGACTTTTTCCAAATTATAAATAAGCCCGCCTATTGCACCGGCTTCGTTGTATGTTGGAATAATTACAGTAATCTTCATTTCAGGTTATATAATGAAACACTCGGGCCCAGCTCTTTTGTTTCAAATAGCTCAAATGGATTTCCGCCTAATTTTGAATCCGCAACCGAGAACTTGGAATCTTCACCGAAAGAAATAACCTCTTCTCCACGACTCGAGATATTCATAAATCGCCCGTGTAATTCAGGATCTTTTCTAAAATCCTTCCGCGACAAAATTAAATATTGATAAGAATTATCTTTAACATATTTCTCGAAATTTTCATAGAACTGCGTCCTGTCTAGATCAGATATGTTAAGGGCGTGAAAAGATGGATATGCAGAGCTTCCGTCGAAAAATAATTCGGATCTATCAACCTGCCTCAGCGAATTTTCATCTATCGAAGCCTGCTCGACGATTGCTTCTTTGTCCGAAGAAAGACGCATGAGGCGCGCACTTACGACGATCTTAGAATTTTCCACTATATTTTTTTCAATCCAGCTTCTCAAATTCGCGCGTGAATCATTTTTATACGCAAGATAGCTCAATTGCAACGAAAAAGCCAGCGGCAAGATAAGTAAAATAACAAAAAATCTTCCGTATGAAAATAATTGCGCGAAACCGAATCCGGCAAGAATAGCGATTGCCGGAAGCATGGGCGTTAAAAATCTATCTTCAGACCTGAAAAAAACATAAAAAACCATCAAATACGCCGCAGTAAATAATAAGAAAAACCAAAATAATCTTCTGCTTTTTATAAAAGCAAAAAATAAGCCGAGAACGGACATTAGGATTAATATCGGCTCGGCGAATAGAAGTGGCAAAATAAATTTAGCAGGGCTTGTTAAAAATCCGGTTATAGACTTATTCTCGAAGAAGGATATTTTTCCTTGAAATCCTAAACTTGAAGGATAAAGTATCAGCGGCAAAAAAGCTAGCGCGACGAAAACCAGCGCCAACAAGTAAACGAATTTCTCGCGAAAGAGATCGATAAGTTTTTTTTCTTCAAAAAGTAGGAAATAAAATCCGACAAGGAATAGCGCCACGCATGAAATTACGCTCGCACCTATACCTATCCCGGAAATCAAAATTGATAGAAAATATCGCCTTTTAAAAGACCATGATGGATGCGTCAAAAAATATAAAACGAGGAGGAAAATAAATGATACGGGCATCCATTGCCTTGCGGCGATTGAAAGCAAAATATGCAAGAGACTGGTTGAAATAAAAAAGGCCGTGGCAAGGCCCGCCCACTCGTCCTTAAAAATATTTTTGGCTATTTTATACGCGAGATAAATTGATGCAAGGGCAAGCATAATATTTATAAACCTGGCGGCGATAAAGAAACTCGATAGATCCGATCCGATATAATTCGCAAAGGAAAGTCTATTGCCGTCAAAATTAAAATATTTGAAAGCGAGAATAGCGGAGAAAGCCGGAAGCAGAAGATAGGAAATATACGGAGGGTAATATAGTACTGAACTAAACTCCGCAGTGTGGAATCTCGGTATAGGCGTCTTGAGCTCAATCATTTTTAATGCGCCTAGAACAAAAGGTGGCTCATCGGATATAAGCCATAGCGGAAGCCCGTAGCCGACACCGGCTACGCGGACGACAAAAGCGAAAATCAATATCCCAAAAAAGATTTTCCGAGAATTCGCTGTCATTTGAAAAGATTAACAAATTCTGCAACTCCGAGATCCCTGTTAAAGTTTTTTACAAATTCCAAGCCTTCCCCTGCAAGCCTCGCGGAGAGTTCCTGGTCCGAAAGTAATTTAGTAATCCCGTGCCCAAAGCATTCAACATCCTCCGGATTGCATAAAAAATCGTCAAAATCCGGGGGCACAATTTCCCTAACTCCCCCGACGTCCGATGCAACAAACGGCGTACCAGCGGAAAGGGCATCCAATATAACGTGCGGCGATCCCTCTTCGCGCGAAGGCATCAAAAACACGTCCGCCGCTTGGTAATAAGGGGCCATATCTTTATTCGGCACTCCGCCGAAAATTCTCAACGGAAGGGTTTTTGCCTCTTCTTCAAGATTGGCGCGATACGGTCCGTCCCCGATCACAAAAAAAACGAGCTTTGGATAGTTTATTCCCGTAGCAATTTTTGCGATAAGGTCGGCTCCTTTTCTTTCCGAGAGATGATGAGCGAAAAGAACTACTTTCGTATCCGGCTCAACAGCAAACCAGCGCTTGGTGGAAGCTTTGTTTTCCCTTGGTCGGAACCGTTCCGTATCTACCCAATTTGATAAGACGACATACTTTTTAACGCCGTAATATTTTATATATTCTCTTGCCAGCGCTTCCGGTCCCGTGACTAAAGTTACCCGCTTCATTATATATCTCAAAACTCTCTCCTCGAAAAATCCGCGCTTAAATAACCAAAGCATGCCTCGCGACCAATAAAAAACTTTTCCGCCAGCGAAGAGTGCCGCGAGCGCGCCGTAATAAGAGTAATGGACGTAAAAATTATCATATCCCTGCTTCCTAAGTTTTTTTACCATAGAATAAAGTTCTAGAAAACGCAAGAGGCCTTTTTCTTTTTTCTGGACCAGAAAGGGCGCATTAAGATTAACATTTCCGACGGCTTTTTCGATCACGACAAAAATATCGAGCTTGACCGCGGCATAGCGTACGAGCTCGTAATTATAATAAAGATGCGTATCGGTATTCTCGTCGTATAGAGGAAGAATGTAGGCTACTTTTGGCATGTTATCCAGGAATTAACCAATTTATCGCGATAATCTTCAAAAGATGCATATGGAAGTTTAGTATTTTTTGCCCCTTCTTTCAATTTTAATCTTAAATCTGCGTCTTTGAAAACTTTTAGAATCTCCCCGGAAAGAACGTAGCTACTGCCGACAGGCGCTATAAAACCATTCATCCCATTTTTAATAATCTCTCCTGCAACACCGACGTCTGTCATAATAACAGGCAACCCCGCAGAAATCGCCTCAACTGCCGAAAGCCCATACCCTTCATAATTTGAGGTTACGAGCAAAAAATCTGCGCTTGCATAATATCCGGGGAGATTATCCTGCCAGCCCTCGAGTCTGACCGAATTCTCTAATTTAAGAGCCCCTATCTCCGATTCAATACTCTTTCTCTCTGCGCCGTCGCCAACGATGACCAACAAAGCTTTAATATTTTTCACGACCTCATTCATAGTCTTTAGAGCGAGTTTGACATTTTTCTCGTGAGAAAGGCGCGCGACCATTAGAATATATAAATCGTATCCTGGATATTTTTCTCGTAGATTTATTCCTCCTTCTTTTTTAATTTCCGAGTAAATAGGCAAAACTGCGCTCGCTCTTTTTATCGAACGTTTTATTCTTTCCGAGACAACGCGGATGCAACTTGCTCTCGGTATTAAAAATTTTGCGAGAAAAACCCTTAGCTTATTAAAAAGTGATTCGCGGAAATAGTATGGGCTAAAAATATCTGTATGAATCTGTATCTGCCACGGAATATTGAATTTACTCGAGAGCAGCCACGCCAAAAACGAATGCTCGATTTCCTGCGCGGTGATCAAATCAAACCTTTCAAGCATTAAAATATTTTTCGCTTGCCGATATCCCTTCCAAAATCGCGCAAACCGTCCATCTTTCCGTTCAAACCCGACAATTTCAAGTCTATCTAAAACTTCGGCGTATCTTTTTAGCCGAGGATTTTCCGGATCAGATGAGAACATTAATATCTTCATACAATTTCTTTAAGGTAGCACGGTTCACAATAAACGATTCTCGGATCATCTGGCCTATATACGGCTTCGAATTTAATTCTGCATTTCGGGCAGACGCGTTCGTAAAACCTGAGAACCACTGAGCCGAACTTATCGCGTTTCTCTTTCAAGCGCGCGGTAAAATGTTCGATTGGCAAAGCAAGGCCAAACTTACGACGAAACTCCAACTCATTTTTGGTAAACCTAAATTTTTTCTTATTGCAGGCGTCAAAAATTACTTTTTCTAATATGTCATCCTTGATATTTTTAATATTCTTAGGAACTTCTAGACTATCAACCGTATCTTCTAGTGAACCTGCGGCCTCTTGGGGTATATCCTCAAACACGTATCCATATTTTTTTGCACTCTCTAAATCATCATATCCAGAGTACGACGCAGCTAAAGATATCTTATAAGGAAAAGGCGAAATGTAAGGAGGAAAAAACTCGCCGTATTCGCCGCTCAAAAGCATATCCTTCTTTATCTCGTCCAGCACTCTCCAATATTCTTCTTCCGCATATTGTTTATTAAAAATACAATAAGATTTATTCAATAAGCCAATTGAACCAAAAACATCATGGCAATTTCCGCAATAATCAGAGTATTCAGAATCTCGACATCCCTCCATCATATTTGAAAACATTATTTTATAGCACCCTACAGATCCAGAAGACATATAAGATAACTCGCTATCAAGCGTGTTAACATCGTATGAGTCGCGTGTTCGTTCAGCGCCAATTGAATATGCGCACCTCTCAGATTGATCTATCCAATGACAATGGAAACAATCCTTAGAATTCCTTACATAATCTCCAGAACTATTAACCGACTTCTCATTATGATTTGGCTTATGTATGGCGGTTTTAATCAATGTCTGAAATTTGCTTTTATATTGAGCCAGAATATCTCGATCGCCTAAATCTATTCCTACAATTTTTTTATCATATCCCTCTTTTGTTAACTGCTCTCCGAAGAATATGTATTTCTTATTGCGCAAATTAACGCCGCCAAAACAATAAGTACAATTTCTGCAATCATACAAAAATGTCGAATCCAGGCAATTTTTTGAAAACTCAACAAATCTGCAATTATATAACTCATGAGATTCGAAGCATTCCGCGCAAAGACTTGAATCAAAAATATCAAAACAATCTACGCAGTCTCTAGAACGTACGGGACTTATGCTGTAATGGCAATTTTCGCTGTCCCATGCATTGAAAACCAGATAACAATTCTTTAAATTGACCGAATCATTACAATAATCGCTATTAACGCTGGTATTATTTATGAACAGGCTGGGTCGCGGAACATTTAAATGAAGTTTTATAAATTGTTCAAAAAAACTTTCTCCAGAATTATACTCCCGTTCGTAGTCTTCTGGATTCCAATTTCCTCCATACCATAATTGATGCTCATAAATTTTATACTGCGTATTTGGCGGATATTGCGAAATGATTTGATTTCCAGTTAAAGCGGACTTGGAATTGAATAGATGATAGGAATTCCAAAACGCAAGTATTAATCGTTCCCTTTCATCCGGGCTCAAGGTTGGCAAAGGGACTCTCATTTTTTTATAAAACTCGACATCCTCCAGGCGAACGTAAAATTTCTCGCCTGAAAATCGGCACACTCTCCACTGCCCTCCTTTTTCATCGAGCTCCAACTTTGAAAAATATTCATCCAGCGCCTGATCAAATTTTGGGGTTTTGGAAGTCATATTACCTCTTTCAAATAGCATTGCTCGCAATAGACCTTTAATTTCTTGGCTGGGTCGTAGCTTGTATACATCTCTTGCCCGCAATTTGAACAAGGATATTTCCAGAGGTGAAATGGCTCTTTCATAGCCCAGCGCTCCATAATTCTTTGATATGGGTGCTTTGTCGGCAAAGGGATATTTTTCTTCCGATAAAATTCGAGCTCCTCTTTAATTATTTTAAACGGCTTGCCTGTAATTTCACAAATTAAAACTTTGTTTAAAATATCATCGTTAACATCCTTAATGTCATCTGGAATTTGATCTCCTTTCAAAATATTTTTAGGATCCACTCCTTCTAGCGAAGCAACGTTTTCAGCCCAATATCCTCCAATTTTTTCAACCACCTCTTTAATTAGCGGGAACTCAAATTGAGCCAAGCTCGCATTATACGGATATGGGCTCATGGATATCGGAAAAAACTCGCCATATTCTCCGTCTTCAAGCATCTTTGTCTTTATCTCATCTAGCGTTCTCCAATATTCTTCTTCGGTATATTGCTTGTTAAAGATGCAATATTTTTTATTGCGCAGCCCCGCACACCCGAAACAATTTTCACAGTTGTAACAATTTATACAATACTCAAGAAAATTACTACTTCTAGTCAAGTGTGAAAATTTAATATTGTAAACAGAGACATTAACGCTCTCGTAAATTAACTCGTTTCGTAAAGAAGTCCCCACAAGGGTCAAATCCATTACATCTTTTGCTGAAAGACCATAGTCGACATAACGCAGATTCTCGCCATTTTCAACCCAAAAGCACATAAAACAATCGCGGCATTCTCGCAAGAAAGTTCCCAATGAATTAACTGATTTTTCATTCCGCGTGGCGCGTTTTATCTTATTCTTGAGTGACTTAGAAAATTTATCCTGCCATGATAGAAATATTTTCCGTGAACCTAGATTAATATCTTCTAGTTTTCGCTCATATTCTTCCTTTGATAATGGCTCGTTGAAAAAATAATATTGTTTATTTCGCAAATTTGACGAGCCAAAGCAATGTGAACAATTTCTACAGTCATACAAGAAAAAAGAGTCTAGACAGTTATCAGAAAAATATAGAAAATTGCAATTGTAATTGCCACTTCCTGAAACTATCTCATAACAAAGCTCTGATTTATACGCCACCCATATATCAATACAATCTCTGGTATAAATCGGCCAATTTCCGTAAAAAATATTTTCGCTGTTAATACCTCCGAATATGTAATAACAATTTTTTAATTCCTGCCCATAAGCCGTGTAATCAGATCCAATGCTTTTGGGATCACGGCTGGTTTGAATCAATGGGAAATTGCGGTAAAAATCATGGAACTGCCCGAAAAAATGTTCACTATAATTATATTCTTTGGCGAGTGATGCTGGATCCCAAACATCCGACCACCAATATTGATGGTCATAAACTTTCTGGTTAAGCTCGTCAGGAAATAAAGAAATAATATCTTCAGAATGCCCGGGCGCATTACACTTTCTTTTATAGAAAGTTGTGTTGTTAGAAAAGGCCATCCTCCTTTGCTTTCGGCAATCAGGGCAATTTTGCGGTGTGGGGACACGGAGTTTGTGATAAAACTCGATATCCTCGGCAAAAATTTCAAAATCACCCGCGCACTGCTTGCATTTCCTCGTGTGTGGTTTTAAGTCTTTCAAAATCAGATCCAATGCGGCATCGAATTTTAGGGTTTTACTTGGCATGTAAGATGCTTTCTAAAACTTTAATTGTTTCGTTGATCATATCTTTAGATAAAAATTTCTGGGCTGTGGTTTTAGCGCCTTCTGATAATCTTTTCTGCAAGTTTTCATCATTTAACAATCGCGTTATCGCGCGGGTCCACGCTTCTTTATTGTTATATTCTACCACGAGTGCATTTTTTTCATTTTCGACTATTTCCTTGTTTCCGCCGGCATTCGTAGTGATGATCGGGAGCCCTAACGCCATCGCCTCCAAAATCTGATGCGAAAAACCTTCGTATCCTGTATTCAAAAGAAATATCGCGGAGGAAGAAAGCAATTTTTCATATTCTTCTTTTGGAAAACTCCCCGTAATCATTTTAGCGTTGGGAATTTGAAGCTCATTTAACATTTCAAATCCCTTCCACGGCACGTTGCGTCCCGCAGAAAAGAGAATATTTTCTTTCGCCTTATTTCGCGGCAAGGCATGCGCGGAAACAGTATTATAAATTACATTAATCTTGTCCGCCGCAACCCCCCACTTTTTTAAAACTTGCGCCAAATAATTACTGGGGACAATTACGGCGCTCGAATTTCTCGCAACATATCTTTCGATCTTTTTTAGGAACTCGACGGCAAATCCGTATTTTTTCTCCAAAAATTCATCAAGCAATTCTTTAACTCCGAATCTTTGAATCCCTTGCTCCCAAGCGTAATCGCCGACAATTTTAATCGCAAATTTTTTTCCTAAATATTTTGAAGCAAATATTGCAGGCAGGCCGACGGAAACCGGATCTTGGGCATAGATAATATCACAATCGCGTCCTAGCTTTATAACCCTGAGAAAATATATAAAATGCCGTAGTATTTTCAGATATCCGCGATACCAGCCAAAACTCAAAATTTTGACCGCGACTCCTCTTTTTGGAAGTTCCTTCTCCAGCAAAGCGCTATAGCCTGCGGGACCGCCGACATCCGGAGGATAAATCCCTGTTGCAATTAAAATCCGCATAATTCCAAAAATATTTTATTCATATCCCGGGCGATTTTCGACCATTGGTATTTCTCTTCGACTAATTTTAAGCCGTTTTTAACCAATCTCTCCCGAAGGGCTTTATCAGTAAACAATAATTCAATTTTCTTGGCCAAATCTTCCGGGTCGTCGACTTTTATCTCGAGGCCGGTCTCGCGATCAATCAAAAAATCCCTGATCCCGCCCACCGAAGTCGCTATAATAGGAAGCCCGGCCGCCATTGCCTCCAGAAACGAGATGCCGAGCCCTTCAGAACGCGAAGGACGCACAAAAACATACGCTTCATGCAAATATCTCGGCACATCCTCGTGTTTTGCATCGCTTATAATTCTCAATTCGGCGTCTGGAAACTTTTTCTTCACAATTTCAAAAGCTTTCTCGAGAATATCAATTCCATTTTTATGCACGCGCCGGGAGACTGAAATTATTGCCTGCCCATTCTTAATTCTTAAATCTTTATTCGCAAATCTATTCAGATCCACCCCATTTGGGATAATTTCCGCCTTGCCCCTGTATCCCATCTCTCTGACCTTTATCAAAAGAAATGAACTTATCGCCGTCACATAATCTACTTTCTCTAATATCACTCGCCACCAAAACCTATTTCGCTCCCATTCTCTATCCCCCTCCTGGATTGTTAGCAAAAACGGAATTTTTGGATAGAAAAATTTTAGGAGCCACGCGCCAAGCGACCCATATGATGCCATCATCCCCCAGAAAAGAATCGGTTGCTCAAATTCTCTCTTTAGCGATGTAAATTTAATGGTAGACAAAAATGGCAACAGTAATTTATCAAACCTTGATCCGAAACCTAGCCGGTAAACGGTGATGTTCCCCATTTTCTCGCTTTTGGGCAGACTTTTCTTAAGGCGCGCAGTTAAAAGTATATGATGGAAATCGGCAACATAATCGGTAATCCCTTTGATGGCATTCTCCGCCCCTCCAACAAGCGGCAGATAAGCCGTAGAAAAAATTACTATGGTTCCTCGTTTAATCTCCATGAATATGCTAGAATTATGAAATAAAAAATGAAAATTGTCTATTTCATAACTAAATCCCACTGGGGAGGCGCCGCAAAATATGTCACGGATTTGGCTTTGGGTCTCAATCAAAACGCATTTGAAATTTGCGTCGCCGCGGGCGGAGTCAACCAGCTTAAAGAAAAATCGGAAGCATTTGGAATTAAATACCGGGAAATTTCCCATTTCGGAAGACGGGTCGCGCTTATCGCGGATCTCTTTAGCTTCTTTGAAGTTCTTTATATTTTATACTCTGAACGCCCGAGTATCATTCATGTAAACTCGTCGAAGGCGGGCGGGGTTTGCGGACTCGCTGGATTTTTGTACAGGCTCTCTGGAAAAAAACTAAAAATGATTTTCACTGCGCACGGCTGGGCGTTCCACGAATCACGGCCAAAATTCCACTTGTCTTTAATTCGGATCGCTTCAAAAATTTCATGCCTTTTTTACGATAAAATAATATGCATAACAACCTTTGATTATAATTCTGCCCTGCGTTATAAAATCGCGCCCCAGAGAAAACTTGTTTTAATACATAATGGGATAAACCCGGAAGAAATAAAATTTCTGAAAAGAGGTGCGGCACAAGAAAAACTTTTCGGAAAGGAGGTAAAATTAGCCATAGGAACCATCGGAGAATGGAATCGCAACAAGGGTTGGGATATCTTTATTGAAGCCGTAGTGCCCTTATTTTCGCGCCATCCTGACTTCGTGGTAATCATGATCGGAAGCGGGGGAAACACAGAAAAACAAATGCTTTTTTCGAAAATCAAGGAGGTAGGCGCCCAGACAAGAATAAAAACCATGGAGTTTATCCCGGAAGCCGCGCAATATCTCAAAGCATTCGATATTTTCGTTTTTCCATCCAGAAAAGAAGGTTTCCCCTATGCTCTCCTCGAGGCATCACTGGCGAAACTTCCAATCGTCGCGACCACCGTCGGAGGAAATCTTGACATTATCAATTCAGACAAAACAGGGATTCTCATTCCCCCTGAAAATCCGGAAGCCCTCGGCGCAATTCTGGAAAATTTTATCCAGAATCCAAGAGAGGCCAAAAAACTCGGCAAAAATGCCCGCGAGCGGGTTCAAAATAACTTTTCTCTCGAAAAAATGCGCGAGAAGACTTATTCCCTATACTCGTCTTGACGCGAGAAACCCAAGCCCAGCAAGAAGACCTATGCCGATAGCGGCGAGGCCCCAATATAATATACTCCCAGAAAAAAAAGAATCTGAAACTTGAGCAGTTTGCGCCTCGGGCTCTATTTTTATTTCTGCTTCAGCCGGAATATTCTCCACAGAATTTTTTTTGAAAGTTGTTTCAATTTTTTTTACTGACGGGGTTGGCGCAACAATTTTCTGCGCAATTTTTCCTCCTCCGCTTCCTGGCGAGGCTACTGTTATTTTTATGTCGGCTCCGATTCGCGTAAAACTTTGGCCGCTAGATAAATTTCCGGAATAGCGAAACGAGTCGGCAGTCTTTCCGGAGGAATAAAGCAAAAGAACTTCACCGGAATCCGCGAGCGAAATCCCGCTCACATCTCCCGGTATTACCAAAAACGCCGAAGAGCCTATAAATGTCCCTGAAGGCAGGGAAAAATTTTTCCCCTGAGATTGAATTGTCCATCCGGTTATTTCAATCCTCTTAGAACTGCTATTTTTTAACTCTACCCATGAATCCAAACCGGGGATCACTTCCGATATAAAGATTTCCGATGGAATAATCTCAACAGATTTATATCCAGAGGCAGAATTTTCCCCCAGACTAATGGACAGGGAAACCTGATAAATCCCGGGAAACTGGTATGCATGCAGGACATTTCTTCCCAGCGCGGTTTTGCCGTCCCCAAAATTCCAGAAATATCTTTGCGCAACCATCTCTTTCCCTCCAAAATCAAAAGCACTCCCATAAAAGAAAACATCCGCTCCGGAGATCCCGACATCCTCGGAAGTTATTTTTGCGCTGATTGTTTTAGTTTCTTCGGTTACATTTGCAGATCCTCCAGACCCGCCTGTTGTCGGAGTTGGCGTTGGTGTTGGAGAAGGCGTCGATGAAGGAGGCGTTGACGCTTGTGTTGTATTCAAAGCTTTTGGCGTCCACGGAGCAGTAACCCACCCCGTTGGAGAAGATTTCTGCATAGTATCTTTCGTCGTATTGTCTCCTGCTTGCCATCCGCCCGAAGCATCAACGCGATCTTCCTCGCCCCCCGAGGAATTAGTCAAAATTAAAATCTCGCCGGAATTTGAAAGTCCGGAGCCGAACGGCGCAATTAAATCCGCGCTCACATTCGGGACCGTCGAATCGTCAGTCCGCTCAATTAAAAAATACCCGCCTGCGGGAATCGAACCAGAAAGGGGAATACTCATTGCATCGTCTACAGTTTTCAAAATCCAGCCTTCAAGATTGGCTCCCGAATCCGAATACAATTCAATCCACTCATCCTGAGCTGAATTCGAAGTCCCCATCCAAGAAATTTCGTTTATAACAACGGAGGCGTCAGCAAAAAATGGTAAAGCAAAGAATCCTAGAAAAATAATTAAAATTGCCATATTATTTTTCCCCTTCTTTATTATTGTCCCCTTTGGCTATGCCTTGCAAGGCTTCGCGAAGCCCTTTCAAATCCGGGCCCTTTTTAACATTCTCCCGATTAACTGACGCTCTTGGCTTAAGTTCTGAAAGTGAAATTGATTTAAAATCAGACTTATTTTGGCGCAAAACAAATTGCCCTTCCCTCGGTGAAGTTGCCGGGGTGCTTATGGGAGGGCGCCCTTCAAATTGCTGGGGCCTTGCTTGCGGTTTATCTTGGGGCGGCCTAAATGTCCGTTCTGGCGGACCTCCCATTTGTTTTTTATCTGCCTGCTCCTCTGTTCCAAATTCTATACCGAGATTCGATAGGGATCCGGAAAATTCATCCCTGCTTCTTCCACCCCCTCCGATAGGCTTTCTTTTTTGCGCTGGGGCAATTTCCCCCGCTTCCACTTTTTTCAGGTCCTCCGAGCAATAGATTGGCCTAACATCATCAGGTTTAAATGGGACGTTGACTTCCTTTCCGCAAACCCAACACCGAGTCTTGAATTTCTCTTTCGGGCCTTCGTCCTCAGGTTCGTTTTCAAATAAGGAAGACGCCCATTTTTCTATCCGGGACTCAACTTCCGTTCGATCCATTCCATATCTCTCCCTTGAAACCTTTATAATCTTATCGCTATGGTCTTCCGTTTCTCCCCATCGCATCGGCGGCAAAGTCGTCGCGGAAAACGGACGAGAAGTGACTCCGTTCACCATTAATTTTAAATAAACGTTGTAGTTCGGGAGATTGCAGATATCCTGAATGACGAATTCCGGCTCGAATTCCGATTCCAGAGCCTCCGCATCCGCAGCGCCAACTCTAAACACAAGCATCGTCCCGACGTTGCCAAAAATCGCGTCCCGCACTTTGGTTGATGTATCCGAGACAAGCTGGCCTATATATTGGTGCGCAATAATCAAATTCAGCCGGTATTTCCTCGCCTCCGAGAGAATTGAAGCAAAAGAATCTGTCGCGAAATTTTGGAACTCGTCGATATAAAGATAGAAATCCTTTCGTTCCTCTTCGACAATCCGAACTCGCTCCATCGCCGCCAATTGCAATTTCGTGATAATCATAGCGCCAAGGAGCGCTGCGTTGTCCTCCCCCATCCTCCCCTTCGAAACATTCACCAAAAGAATTTTGCCTGAATTCATGACATCCTGAATATTTAAAGTGCTTTTCGGCTGGCCGACGATGTTCCGGACAAAGGGTGTATTTAAAAACTGGCCGACTTTGTTTTGGATCGGGACGATCGCCTCATTCCTGAATTGGTCGCGCCAAGTTTCGTATTCGTGCGTCCAGAACGACCGCACAACCGGATCCTTGATATTCCTAACAATGCGTTCGCGATAATTTTTATCAACCAAAATTCTCGGGATTCCCAAAAGGGTCGTTCCAGGCGTATCAAGGAGCGCCAAAATACAATTTTGCAAAATATATTCCATACGAGCGGACCATACGTTCGCCCAAATTTTTGTGAAAATCGCCATCAAGTCAGATACGACCAAATGTTTATACAGAGGATTTGGAACTTCAAGCACGTTAAAACCGATAGGGTTATCCATGTCCGATGGATTGAAATAAATAACGTCATTTATTCTCGCCGCCGGTATTTTTCTTAAAATATCTTCAACGAGCTCGCCGTGAGGATCAACCACCCCGACTCCCTCGCCGTTATTGATATCCTGCAAAATCAAATTTTTTAAAAGCTCGGACTTCCCTGTCCCGGTTTTTCCGACAACATAATAATGCTGGCGCCGATCGCGCTTTTTTATGCCAAAAACCCTATCCGACCCGCGGAAGTTGGTTTTGGCGAAATATACAACTTTTTCCTGCTCTGTTGCCTGCAATTCCGCCATAACTATATTCTAACACAAAAGTCAACCTACTTTATACTACTTCCTTCAAGTAACAACTCTCACAATAAACAATCTCCGGTCTTTCAGGAGCGTAAGTCGTCTCAAAATTGTTATCGCAGTGATTCTCGCCATGTTCGTGTTTAATAGTATTTGCATAGATTTGGTTCTCTGATTTAGTTCCTGCGCATTGGCATTTTCGTTTCCAGAGTTTTAATGGATTACGCTGTTTAATGCGCTGGTAGTGTCTGCAGTTTGGACATAAACGCGGCAGGGGTAAATTCTGTTTGCGCAGAAAATTTAATTCTTGAGAAATAATCCTAAATGCCTCGGTGCAGTTTTCATTACACTTCCCCTCGTGCTCGCAACCAACGATTTGCTCAAGAATTAAATCTTCTACGTCTTTGATATGGTCTGGAAGATCTTGAGATTTTATAGTGATTTGATAGTTTCTTTTCTCTGGCTCTTTCCATACATAACCTTGTTTGAGAGCTTCTTCTTTGGTGAGTGGAAAGTATTCCTGCGCGACAGTTTCGTTATAGGCGAATAGACTAAATTCCGACGGGGGAAATTCCCCGTATTTATAAAAGTGGCTCCTCTTATCGACATATGGCATGTCGTTCATTTGCTGAATTATTTTCGGAATTAATGCTTCGTATTCCTCTTTACTGTATTGTTTATTCAAAATACAGTAGCTTTTGTTTTTGATCCCAACGCAACCAAAGCAATCATGTGAACCCCGACTATTATATGAATAGGTAATGTCGTGAGATGAGGAGGTAATGAGCGACAACTTTATCCTGCTCGTATTCGAAAATGTTGCGATCGAATCATAGAGTAATTCCGATTTATGCCCGCCGTGATCGCAGTTTCTCGCATCCTTTAAGCCCCATCCTCCCAAAAAGAAATTCTTTACATCTTCGGCGTCATCAATATCAAAACAATTCACGGCTTTTTTGGCATTATAAATATTATTTCCAGTAGACCCAGGTGCCTTTACAATTTGAGCAAAGCGTCTCGGAAATTTCAGCTTGAAGGCTTGAAATTTCTCTTTAAACACGCTCATCTTTTTGAAGCTGCCGAAGTCAAACTCTGCGATTTTTTGTGCATATTCCTCTTTGGTGTATTGCTCGTTGAATATTGCGTAGGATTTGCTGCGCAAATTTACGCACCCCACGCAGTTATTGAGATTTGCGCCGTCGTAAATAAAAATTGAATCGGTAGAATCCCGAACGTACTGGCTGAAAAAAACTTTATAGGAATTCTCAGCATCAATATCCTCGTAGCACAGCTCGCACTTATTGACCCAATACGTTTCATAGACATTTTTGCTATGGAAGTTAAACGTGGAATAGGCCGAATCTTCATTAAAATCTCCACCGAAAACTAGATAACAATTTTTGTTGTCCGTGGTCATATTGCAGTATTCGCTACGCACATTGTTCCAATTAAAAAGATTCATCCACGGAACTCTTTTAATGAGCTCGCCAAATTGTTCTAAAAACGGCCGAGAGAAATCAATATCATGGCCATAACTCATTGGATCCCACTTATCAGATTGCCAGTATTCCTGGGTATAGATAGTCGTGGGCTTGTCTGCCGAAAAAATCGAAATGACCTCTTCGCCCTCCAGCGATTCGTTCCTGTGATAGAGCATCCGCTCATTTCGAAACGAAAGCCGACGCATCAACTGGCAATTGGGGCACCATGTCGGCGGCGGCACCTGCATCTTTTCATAAAACTTAAAATCATCCGGTTCGATGACGAAGTTTTGTTTGCAATTTTGGCATACGAGCGTTTCTGAATTCATATCCATTATTATTGACTATTTTTGAGAAAAATGCTAGATTAAACCAAATTTCCTTAATTTATTTTAGGAGGTAGGTTGAATGGATAAAGTCCTGAAAATAGTTGCATCATTCCTAATACTTGGTTGTGGCCTATATTATGTGTGGATAATCGGCGACGGGGAACCTGCGGGGACATTTGCAACATGGTTTCTTTTCTTTATTGCTGTGACTGTAAGTTTGACCAGTTATAAATTCAACAAAGGAAACGACGCAGAGGAAGGCAGCTTGGATTTGTCCGACAATATTATGAATCTGTGCGATGTCTTCGTTGTGACCTGCATAGTCGTAGCAATATTGGCGAAGCGGGGTTGGAGCATTTTCCCGATCAGCACAACAGACAAGATTTGCGGATCTCTCTCGGCACTCATAGTCGTTATCTGGTTCATCAAACGAAATCATTTCACAACAAATTTATCCTCCCAGTTCATTTTATTCATTGCGTATTTCCCTACTTTCTCCAAACTTTGGCACGCTAACACCAACGAAGAGTCATTCATACTGTGGGGAAGCATCTGGCTAGCTGGATTGTTTTCGATTGCAGTCGCGATGAGAAAAAATGATCTATTGGCGACAATCTACGCCCTCAGAGCCTTTGTGATGGTTTCGGTCATTTTGATTCTCATGATCTCTAAAATAGGCTCTCAATAAAAAGGACGGACTTCACATCCGCCCTTTTTTAATTCAAAAATTACACCATCGGGGCGGGGCCCTCCTTTTTCCCATCTTCTTTTTTCAATTCCATTTTTTCCTCTATTTTCTCCTCGCTTTCGGCTGGTTTCCCTTTCTTCCCGAATAAAAGCTCTTTTTCTTCCGCTTCGAGTTTCGTTTTTACTTCCTCGACCGGCATCGCGTAGGTTACCCGGACATTTTTTATAATCTCTTCCTTAAAACTTTTATGCGGGGCTGGCATCACATTCAAAGTTTCCGCGGAAAACGGGTCGTAAGTGTTTCCGTCTATAGTCATTTTTACGTAAAACTCTTTCATCCCCAGATTCAGCATGTCTTTCGCTTTAAAAATCGGGGTCATTTCTGATTCAAGACGCTTAGCATCGTCCCCGCCAATCCTAAATATGACCAACGTTCCGCAGTTTCCTAAAACTGTCGCCCGGACCGCGGGAAGTAATTGCTCCAAATACTGGTGAGCGACCGTGAGGCATAGTCCGTATTTCCTCGCTTCCGAAAAAAGATTCTCGAAAGTATTCGTTACCAAATTATGAAACTCGTCAACGTACATATAAAAATCCACACGCTCTTTTTCGGGCAAAGATGCGCGCGCCATACCTGCTTGTTTGATTTTCGTAATAAACATTGATCCGAAGAAACTTGAATTCTCCTCGCCAAGCCGGCCTTTTGAAAGATTTATCAAAAGAATTTTCTTTTCATTCATTATCTCCTCGAGATCTATTTTATTCTCCCTCTGCGCAAAAATATTCCTCAAAAGCGGGTCGGATAGAAACTGTCCGAGTTTGTTTACAAGAGGGATAATCGCTTCCGTATCGAATTTCTCGGACCAGTCCGCGAATTCAACCGCCCAGAAGCGCTTAACCATGTCGTCAGTAATATAGTCGACGACGCGTTGGCGGTATTCGCGGTCTGTCAGCATTGAGATCATTCCGCGCATGGTCGCCGCGGGGTAATCCAAGAGGGCGAGAGTTGTGAACCGGAAAACGTGCTCGAGCCGTGGCGTCCAGTTGGCGCCGAATTGCTTTTCCATGACTTCAATTAACCCCTGAGTAAATTGGTGCTTCATTTCGGGGTGCACATTATCCAGTGGGTTGAACGAAACGGGAAATTTCGTGTCCGAAGGATCAATCACAACGACATCTTTAATCCGCTCTTCCGGAACAAAATTCAAAATTTCCTCGATAACGTCCCCGTGCGGGTCAATCAAGCAAAGCCCGTGCCCGTATGCGACGTCTTGGCGTATCAATAATTCCAAAAGTTTCGATTTCCCGACGCCAGATTTTCCGATTATATACATATGGCGCCTGCGATCGTTTCTTTTTATGCCAAAGATAAACTTTTTTTCCTCAAGAGCAGCGACATAATTCGTGCGCCCGAAAAAATTTACGTTTTTCGGATCTATGCGCTGATAGACCGGCAAATCCGGAGGCGGAGGGGCATGAGTTATTATCTGGACTTTTGATTCGTTGGCCATATTAAATTATATCATCTCGAGTTCTTCAAGAACGTTATAGTAATGGCGTAATGCTCTTTCCGCATCCTCTCTTTTTATTTTATAGCCGGGGGTATGGACCAAGTTGTTGCGCATTTTATGTGCATCCTTTAATTCCGGGATTGAGTGGACCTCGCGCTCTGAAATTGAAGCGATTCTTTCTCCAAGCGTTTCTCCGTCAAAACCAATTCTCTTAAAAATCTCGTCAACCAAACTATCCGCTTCGACAATCGCGAGCCTCCAATCCGATTCCGTTCCCGCATTGAACCGCTGCATTATTTTTATCCAGTGTTCCCCCGCAAGTTTCCTTTGAGGCAAAGTGCTTTCTTCGTAGACGAGCTTGTAGTTTGGGCGAAACTTACGAAGTTCGTAAATTACATAAACGATCCCGATAACAAAAAGCGCTAAGAAGAAGATAAAAATAATTTTGAAAAACCCCAAAATAGAATAGATGGCGGAAAAATCCCTTCCGCCGCCTACGCCCGAATTTCCGGACAGAAAATCTGCAATCCATCTAACCAAAAATCCCCCTCCGATCGGATCAAAGTCCTCCATGTTGTTTCATGATACCGGGCAATTCCCTGTTCCCCTCGCGAAAGATTGGTAAATTTGGAGGAGGGCCCATCTTTTTTGCTTCTATCCTTTCCATAATTGGCTGGGTTACGACAGCCTCCGTCGGAAGGTGCCAAAGCGTTGCGAGCTCTTCCGTATTTAAAAGCGAAAGTCTTTGCGAAAACGAGGAAGTAAAAATATGGAACTGAGCGAGTTTCCCCATAAACGTTCCCTGCGGCAATCTGCGGGTGCGGAAGTTGTCCCACAGCCGCGCCTTGTGCGCTGCGCCTCGCCTCTTCGGGAATATATACGGATATTCCCAAATCCATGTCCTAGTCCAAGTTTGATAATTTACGTCGAAATGATTCGAGTTGGGAATGCTGAACTGTTGGAAAGCAATGCGAAGGCCTCTATACGGCAAAACAATATTAAACCCTTCCTTTGGAGCCAAATAAACATACCTAACCACGGTTTCAAAATAGTTTTTCGTTGCTTTGCGCTCAATCGCTTTCATCGTCTCCGTCTCTCCGGGCGTTCGCGACGATATTGCACCAATGGTATCCTCAAAATCCAAGATCGCCCCTTTCTTTGGGGCTTTCTTGATAGCTTCTTCTTTAAGCCGTTTAATCTCTGCTTCCGAGAGTTTAACTAATTTATTGGGTGGATTTGTTGATGCTGGACGGGCGACAATCTGCATCATTACAACTTCGTCTGATTGAATCTTAGAAAGAACTTCAAGCAATCCAGCGATCGGATCGATATTCTGCGTTTCCTCGTCCGACTCAAATTCCAAATATGTCCGAACGGGGTATGCATTATTCTTCGCGAGAAACATTTCAAGACCGAATATTTCATATCCGTTTCTGTATAGATCTGGGACAGATTTCGGAAGGCGATTCAAATAATCTTCCACCTCTTCGACTTCGCAGTCGGGATAATGTCCGTAGAAATTCGCTTTAATAATATTGATATAGCGCGCCGGTATGCGCAGATAAAAATGGATGTCCCCGCCGAAGCTGACAATTTCAAAAGAGTACCATTGCGTTGTCTCCCCGTCCCAATACCATTCATACATATTGCCGGGCGTATTGCGGAGAGCCCAAATGTTCATCATTATCTGCTCCATAACTTTTGGGCCCCTTTTGGCTTCCCGCGGCAATTTTATATCTAATACCGTCCAGACTATCTTGCTCTTGAATAATGCCTGCCGCCAGGCCATCCATAACGAAACGAACATCCAGCCAAACATAAAGGTCAGCCAGACCCACCAAAGGCCTAATAACACATCCTGTATTTCTGTAAGGATATCCATAAAAAAATTAAAATGTGAAAAAACTTAAACGAGGGCAATAGACCCATCATCCAAAGATTTGAAATTGCGTTTATCTTGGAGATTTATAAGTATAGTCGCTGTTTTAACGTGGCGCTCTTTTAGAACCTTCTCTATCACTTTCTCTTTTGGCAGAGGCCCCGCCGAGGCCAGGATATTTTTTATCACGTCTTTTACTGTTCCCGGCTGGTAACCCCATTCGCGAAGAGCATAAAGCCCGCGCCCAACCAAAACAAACCGATCATCTTTAATCAGCTCGTTGTGGACGGTTTGCAGGTGTGCAGGCTCTGATAGATTTTTCTTAATCGCTTGGGTTACTTCGGAAAAATGCATGGGCGATCCGTGCTGCTTCATCACCAAAAACGCGAGGTCGCGAACCCCTCTTGGAGAGATGTGGGGAGAGTCAGCCAAGCCCCAGCCCCCCAGCTGGTTTTGGGCAACCATTTTTGATATTGAAAGCCATGATTCAAGCGCATCCGGTCCGAGATTTTGGCTAAAATTAGTTTGGGCAATTTGGGCAAGCTTTGTCTTAATCTCCACATCTTCCATTGGGTCTTTTCCTTCGAGATCCTTGTGTAATTTGCGCAGAGTTTCGTGGCAAGCGGAAGCAAGCTTCTCGTCCGCACTCCAGCGTCCGGAAAATTCTTCGTCCTCTTTGATTCGCTTAAAATCCTGGGCTAAAGTCAAAAGGAACCTGATGCTATTTTTCTCCTCTTGCGTTTTTGCAAGAGAAGACAAAAATTTTTCTTCCTCGACAATGCCCCCGCGCTTTAAAAGCTCGGATCTTAGCGCATCAAAAACTTCGTTTTTTTCTTTGATAGCGTCGTTGGCATTCAGCTTTTTTAACCCATATGCCTCAATCTGCCTGACCCTCTCTCTGGTAATTCCGTAGGAATTGCCGATGGCCTCCAAAGTCTTTCTATCCTTTGATTTCCCAATACCAAAACGGCGCTCTATGACATCCCTGACCCGTTTCGGGAGCGCTCCCAAAAACTCTTCGCTAACCTTAATAGCGTTAAAAGACTGCATATATCGTTATTAAAAGATAACATATCCCCCTCTCAAAGTCAAACTATTGACATCCATGGGCTTTTTTGTTTTTACACCAAATTTAAATCTTTAGTCACGCCAAGCCGAGACGAGACAAGACCGTAGTTTTGCATTCCCATCAAAATGCCGAGACCGAGAAGAAGAGTTATTGTATGCGATCCTCCGTAGCTCAAAAACGGGAGCGAAATCCCGGTAATCGGCAAGACTCCCAAATTCATGCCGATATGGATTATAAAATGGCTTAAAATCATGAAGAAAAGTCCGATCCCGAAAAGTTTTTCAAAATTTGATTCTCCCCTGAAGGCCGCGTTTAAAATTCGCCACAAAAGCAGGGCGTAGAAAGTAAAAAGCACAAGTATTCCGACGAGCCCCCACTCTTCCGCGAAGGCCGCGAAAATAAAATCCGTTTCGTGCTCCGGCAAAAATTCCAGGCGTGACTGGACCCCGTACCCGACTCCCCTGCCAAAAATCCCTCCTGAGCCGACGGCGATCATGGATTGTACTGCGTTATATCCCGCGCCACGCGGATCCAGCGCCGGATTCAAAAATGTGAGGACTCTGGCCTTCTGATAAGGAACGAGTATGAATAGCCACGCGACCGCGAACGTCAAAATACCAAGCGCTAAAACTAAAAACAAATGTTTCTTTGAAACTCCGGAAACAAATATCATCCCAAACCAAATCGAAACGTATATTATCGCCGACCCAAAATCAGGCTGAAGAAAAATCAATAAGGTGGGGATGGCGGCATAAATTCCGGATATAATAATATGTTTAATGTGGGCGATCTCCACGTGTCTTCGGGAAAAATATTTGGCTAGGACTAGAATTAGAACAAGCTTCATAATCTCTGCCGGCTCGATTGAAAATAACCCGAGCTGAATCCATGCGCGGGCTCCTCGGACCGCGTTAACTAAAATTAAGAGCGCCGCCAAAATTAAAATTCCGGCAATATACGTGGAAAATAATAGCCGCCCGCTCCTTAAAATCCTCCAATCAACCGAGGAAGCCAAAAAAAATAAAACAAAACCTGTAAAAATCCAGATTAATTGCCGGTTGAAATAATAATTGGGGTCAATAACCCCGAATGCATCCAAATTGCCGAGTCCCTTCATCGTTATGAGCCCGGCCAAAAAAAGAGGGACCATAGCTGCCACAAGAACGATGTCAATATTTGGCCTGCCTAAAATTTTTGCCATTATTCCGTCAGATTCGTCCGCAGATATGCTTCCGTTGAGGAAGCGAATTCAACCGGGGTGCGCCACGTGAAAAAAACTTCTCTCGAATCCTCTGCTGAAATTTCGTCAATTCTTGTTGAGCTCACTCCAACCGTGTTCCCGAAAGAATCGTTCAGCGCAACCGTGACATAAATATTTTTAATCGGAAAAAGCGTCTGGTTTTTCAATACAACTTCCGCGCGTCCATTTGGAGCGTTTTCGAACCCTTTTGATGATACAAGAATGTTGGCCCGCTCCTTATCAAACTTTTTCCACTTTATTTCTTTAATTTCGATCGTCGCCCGATTCGCCGTTCGCTCTTTTGTCGCGATTCCGCTTTCAAAAATCATAAACTTTTCTCTTGGGTTTAAAAATGTTTTGCCTTCTATGGAGCCTACGAGGACATTATCAGAATATAGAAAAAAGGTGTATTTAATTTCTCTGGAGCCATAATACAGGTTTGGATTTTCAACCAAGGCCGCGATGTCGTAATTTCCAGGAGTTACCTCGAACGGCCGCGTCCATGATACAACCAAATCTTTCGGGTCGATCACGCACGCCTCGCATTCCCCTCCGCAATCAATTCTTTCTTCGTGCTGGTTTAATTTCTGATCCGAGCAGGTAGGCGCGGGCTGGAATGAATATATAACCCAGCCAACAATCGCAAAAATAATTACCGCCAAAACAGCTAAAATCTTGATCTGTTTTTTTAATGCCCAGGATAAGGCCATAAATACATTGTAATAAAAAAACGCCGTCTCCACGAGGGTACGTGAAAACGGCGTTTAAGTTTGGACGGGGCTAGCCAGAAAGGTAATGGGGTAGGGAGTGGAGGCGAACCTAACCCCATCAGCCAACCCCTGGAGTAAGTGGCAGCAGATTTTAACAGGGTGGCCTACCGAGTTTGGCTATCGCCCCGTTAATCGTCTCTCGTATTTCCGCAAAGATTCGGCAGATTCCGATAATAGGCATCATCAGAGCCATGAACATCCTCTCGAGCAAATCGTCTCTGGCAACCGCCATCAAAACCAGATATAAAAAGTTTGATGCCATGCAAAACTTGCTTTTGCGAAGCTCGTCGATGTTGCTAGCCCTGCATATTTCGTCGAACTCGTCGCGATTGAGCTTCTGCCAGCCCATTTCGATTTCGACAAGCCGGTAGCAAAGAAAACCACCGATAAAAATCCCGGCCACGAGAGCAATAATAAGATCAACCATAATTCACCTCCGTTTTCAAATTCGATTCACTCTACCAAATAAAAACCCCGTCGGCAAGGACGGCATTTTTTATTCTTAGATAAGAATTATCGAATCCCTGCTTTTTTCTCCAGTCGCAGAATTCGCTCTTCTAATGTCTTCACATCGCCCAATCTATTCACCTGTTTCAAAATCGCCTGCAAAACTTGTCCAAGCTCCGAAAAATTCCGTTCGTTGGCAGCAAATCCCCTATCCATAGTTTCAAATCCCTTATCTATCTTCTGTCCCATATCATTAAACCCGCGCCCAACCATACCCGCCAAGTGCTCAGTTGTAATTTTCTTTGCCTTAGCCATATATCTAGCTTATAAAAATAATCGCGTCTGTCAACGAATAAAAAAACGCCGGACTCCTCTGTCGAAGAATCCGGCGCGTTTCGGCTTAATCGGCCGATGCCTTTTGAAATTAGAGAATCATGCCACTTTCGCTTTTTTGCGCAGTTCATCAAGTACCGCATCCCACTTCCGCAAAAAGGAACGGCCGCTTTCCCCAAGGGATGTTGGCCTTTCCCAAATTGCAATTTTTTGGATATCAGCTAGATACTCTAAGGCGCCGCGCACAAAAGTTTCTAGCGGAATCAAGAAATCGGTATGCCGATCTTCGTTCATTATCTTTGTATGGCCGCAGATTGGTATCCTGACCATTGTTCCGCGAGTTTCGAGTTTAACCCTCTCCATAATCTCGAGCATGGGACGAAAAACTTTTGGCAGGCGTACAACGGGCCAAAGATGAAGTGAACAGCTTCCCTAAAGGTCTCGTTTGTCATCCCAAGTGCGCGATGCGGCTCGAAATCATCCTTCGAGACAATCTCCCAAATTCTAAATCGGATAAACGTCTCTCTACCAATCTCCTCCAAAAAAGGTGTCATAAATTTCCCCTTTCCAAAATTCGTTTTTAATTCCTGCTCACCATAGCACATCAAAAAATCGTCAGCAAGACGGTTTTTTGACCTTGAGAACCTAGTTCTGGCGACTACCTACTTTCCCTTTTGAGTATCATCGGCAGTACGGCGTTTCACTACCGTGTTCGGAATGGGAACGGGTGGGACCACCGCCTTAAATCACCAGAACCAGATTCTCAATAATCTGGCCACCAACTCCGACGCACTATTGAAAATACAATAATGAAGTCGCGAGCCCCGACTGAAACGTCGGGGAAATTATTTTAGAGCACTTAAATCGGAGCGGATTTCGACTTATTAGTACTCCTCGGCTAAACGCCTTACGGCGCTTACACCTAGAGCCTATCAACGTGGTAGTCTCCCACGAGTCTAAACGATTACTAATCTTGGGGCGTGCTTCGCGCTTAGATGCTTTCAGCGCTTATCACTCAGCGACATAGCTACCCAGCGATGCCCTTGGCAGGACAGCTGGTAGACCAGAGGTCGCCTCCTCTCGGTCCTCTCGTACTAGAGAGAAGCCCCCTCAATAATCAACGGATGCAGTAGATAGGAGACCAACCTGTCTCACGCTATCTGTAATCTCTTATTACTAAGAGTGTCGGACTATATCTTCATCCTTCGACTTCGCTCAGGACAAGTCCTAAGTTCATTGAAGGGGGCTGACGTATAGTCTCTACGGGTGATTATTTTTAATCTTCCCTCGGTATTGCCCTTCGCATTTGCAAATAGGGTTTCACCGATATTAGTCAGCATGATCCATATAAATTACTTTACATGGCCGCCGTGCAAAATGTCTTTTCCTCGGGTTCAAACCGTTCAAGAACCGATTCTTAATTCTTTAATCTTGAATCTTTAATCAGTTCCTCAACGGTTTGAACCCAGCTCACGTACCTCTTTAATTGGCGAACAGCCAAACCCTTGGGAGCTCATAATTGTTTTCCCACGTTACCGCGGGTATCAGACTATTCCATCGCCATACTCTATATGTCGCCACATAGAGATTAGGCGCGAACCGTATTATAGAATCTCATTAAATTCTATCTCGCAATGCTGCCAAACAGCATCGCTCAGTCGTTAGAGGAGATATGTTCTTGGATCATTGCCGCATAATTCTTACGACGATTTTTGGATCGTACGTTGAACTTCGACAATGTATCTGCCAATCGTGCCACGCGCTTGAGATCTCGAAATTCCCTAATGGGAGTTTCTATAATCTCTTGCGCAAAATCTATTTGCTGTCGCTTCATTCTAGAATATGGACGAATATATGAAAGAATTTGCAAGATTTCCTTTTGATCTCTTGTAACCCAATCATATGTTGTCCGATTCGTTCGAATTTTTCCACAACCGAGAATTTCGATCATGCAAAGAAGATCTTTTTTATGCTTCTGAGTTACTTTTAATTCAATACGAACTCGAAAATGAAACTTTTTCTCATTGTGCGGTTCGATAATCGCCATAATGGCGCCATCGCCGTCAATGAGACCAGCCAAATATGCACAATCGACTTCAGAACATCTCTTTCCTACGGCGTTAACCTTCATAAATATATTATACCTGGGACCTGCGAATTTATGAATGGGCCTTCACCGTTTTGGGCTCGTTTATTACTCTGACGTTTCCATCAGAGAGAGAAGTTATGTTTTCTCCACCCCCAGGATGAGATGAGCCGACATCGAGGTGCCGAACTCCGCCGTCGCTATGGACGCTCGGGCGGAACTAGCCTGTTATCCCCGGAGTAGCTTTTATCCGTTAATCTTCCACGTGTCCTACACACAATGGTCGGTTCACTAGATTCTGCTTTCGCATCTGCTCGACCTGACCGTCTCGCAGTTAAGCCGGCTTTTCCTCTTACAGGTCCAGTACGATTTCCATCCGTACCAAGCCGACCTTAATAAACCCCTCCGTTACTTTTTAGGAGGGTTGCGCCCCACACAAACTGCCCACCAGACACTGTCCCCAAACGTTTTCTCCGTCGAGGTTAGAATATAAGTCTTTCAAGATGGGTGTTTCATTGGCGCCTCAGATCCAACCGAGATCGAATCTTCAAAGGCTACCCACTACGCTACGCATAAAAAACTCATACCCAATATCAAGTTGCAGTAAAGCTTCCGGGGTCTTTTCGTCTAACTGCACCTAACCGGCATCTTCACCGGTATTGTATTTTCACCGAGCGAATCCTCGAGACAGTCCCCCAGTCGTTACGCCTTTCGTGCGCGTCGGAACTCACCCGACAAGGAATTGCGCTACCTTAGGACCGTTATAGTTACGGCCGACATTGACGAGGGCTTCGGACAGTCAGCAGTACATATTGCTACATACCACCGCCATCGTTAACCTTCTCGCATTGGTCAGGCGTCACCCCCTATACATCCACTTACGTGTTCGCAGGGAGCTGTGTTTTTGATAAACAGTCGCCAGGGGTACTTTCGCTGCGGCCCTGAAATTAATCAGGGCAGGCCTTATCCCGAAGTTACGGCCGCTTTTTTGCCGAGTTCCTTGAGGATCTCTCACTCGTTCACCTGAGGCTACTCGCCTCGCCCACCTGTGTCGGTTTTCGGTACGGATTCCCTATTCATTCCGCCTCATCGGCGGATTTAGAAGATTTTCTGGGAAGACTGCTTTGCTCTATTTCCCATCCCAAAGGAGAGAATTTTCATACAGATAAGAGTTGCCAAAAGGCCGCTCCGAGATTTTCTACGGAGCACCCCTCCCTGCATAAACGCGAATCCAATAACGCGCAGAGCATACTAATCTTCGTCCCTTCATCGAAAAATAAGGAAGTCACGGAATATTAACCGTGTGCCCTTCATCTGCGACTTTCGTCATCGACTTAGGACCGACTAACCCTTGGCTGACAATCATTGCCAAGGAAACCTTAGGCTTACGGTGTGCCGGTCTTTCACCGGCATTGTGGTTACTTGTGCCAACATTCTCACTTCCAAACGCTCCACCATGGCTCACGCCTTTAGCTTCGCTGCGATTGGAACGCTCTCCTACCAATTGGTGCTTGAATTTTGGAGAGAAGCAGGGGCTTCTCTCCGCCTGCTTCTCGATTACTCTTTTTGCTATTTAATGATGTCCCCACCATGATGGAAATTTCCAGGGAGACCTGAACCTTTTACTCTCAGCTCTTGCCAGAATTACATTCATTTTCTCCGAGGCATCATATGCGATTTTACTGACCTCCTTCATATCTTCGTCGCTTAGCTTGATTCTCTTAAACGAAGCAACGCGCAGACATAAATTGATAAAATCACAACTGAGGATAATCATATCAACCTCCAATGAACAAATTTATTTTTCCAAAATTCAAGCACCAATTCCTCACCTTCGGCATGTGTCTTAGTCCCGATCATCTGCGGCGCAAGGTCTCTTGACGAGTGAGCTGTTACGCACTCTTTCAAGGATGGCTGCTTCTAAGCCAACCTCCTCGCTGTCACTGAAACCTCACCGCCTCACTTACACTTAGACACAATTTAGGGGCCTTAGATTGAGATCCGGGCTGTTGCCCTTTTGACCGACGGAGCTTAGCCCCCGTAGTCTGACTGGCCAGCTAAAACCTCTGCCATTCGGAGTTTGGTAGGTCCGTCGAGATTTCTCCCTTTACGAACCTTCCAGTAGCTCTACCTGCAAAGATAAACTGGACGCTAGCCCAAAAGCTATTTCGGAGAGAACCAGCTATTCCCGGGTTCGGTTAGCTTTTCACTCCTACCCCAAATTCATCCGATGGCGTTGTACGACCAACCGGTTCGGTCCTCCTGCCTCCTTTCGGAGACATTCAACCTGATCTGGGGTAGCTCACCCGGCTTCGGGTCTATTACATCCTCTAAACGCGCTATTAACACTCGCTTTCGCTCTGCCTCCTCCCGCGAACGGGATTAAACAAAGAGGATACAATAACTCGTTGGCTCATTCTTCAATAGGCACGCCGTTACGGTCTTACAACCGCTTCGACTCCTTGTAGGCATATGGTTTCAGGTACTATTTCACTGCCCTCACCGGGCTTCTTTTCACCTTTCCCTCACGGTACTAGTTCACTATCGGTGTTTCGAAGTATTTAGCCTTAGGAGAGTAGTTCTCCCTGTTTCCTCCGAGCTCATCTTGTTCTCGAAGTACTCAAGAAAAAAGACAAGGAGCATAAAAGGTTTTTCAAGTACGGGGCTATTACCCTCTTTGGCCGGCCTTTCCAGGACCGTTCCATTAAACAACTTTTATATTTCTAAACTCCCTTCCTGAAGCATAGCTATACGCTCCGGAAAGTCTTTTTCTTACTACCCCCCGCCCACTATCTAAAAATAAATTTCCAAATAGTGATGCGAGGTTTGGGCTGATCCCTTTTCGCTCGCCGCTACTTAGGGAATTGATCAATTTCTAATCTTGGCTTACATGTTGAAGCCAAAATTAAAAATTGAAATTGTTTTCTTTTCCTCTGGGTACTGAAATGTTTTACTTCCCCAGGTTTACTCTTTACGCAGTTACTCGTAAAGTAATTCGACATTACTCGAATTGAGTTGCCTCATTCGGACATCGCCGGATCAAAGATTGCTAGACATCTCCCCGACGCTTATCGCAGTCACGCTACGTCCTTCATCGCCTTCGAAACCCTAGGCATCCACCATACGCCCTTATTAACCCGCTCCGATTCAAATGCTCTACCACTAGAACATTAAATCAAAGCATTTTTCTAATTTAAGTTTCTCTATTTTTTATTTTGGTGTCCCGATTTTGTTTCCATTTAAGGACTACAAAATCGAGGATTCTCGATTCCATTTCTGGAATCGGAACTTTCTAAATTGTCAACGTTCAGTCCGTATCTATGACTCATTTCATTAAAAAACCCCGCTGAAGCGGGGTCATCACGCCAAGATTTGGCCAGATATTATCCGCTTCGAAGTTTTGTTTTAGTTAATAAAGTCATCATAGATTGTGTACCCATTATATACAGCTGTTTTATGGCGTCAAGGGGTTGGGGAAAAGGATCGCGAACTCTTGCTCATTTAGAACTTCTAATCCATAATATATGCATGATCTCTAGTGACATCCGATATAAATACTCGATGATGTTGATGAAAGGAATAGTGGCGATAGTAGTTATTTTTTTCATTGCAGATGGAATAATTGTGTGGAACTGTAACAGAATTGAAGCTCAAATCTGTGGAGATATAATCGGACTTATATTTATAACCGGCTGGGGCTCTGTTGCTCTTTTTATATACTGGATATCTTCTCTTTGTGTCGCTATCGTCAAATCTCGAAAAAAATGAATAGTTCCAAAAAATCTAAGTAAGAATATTTAATGTGAGATGAATGCAAAAAACGGGCGGATACCGAAAGGATCCGACCCGCTTTTTTTATTTTAGGAAATAAAATCAACTATTTCGTATTTGCGCGATAGCGTAGATAAGAGATAGTTCAGAGGCCACCCGCTTTTTACTTTTTATTTACAGAAAAATATCAAATTTCAACCCCGAGTTTTTCGCGAATCACTTTTTTCATGTGATCGTGCTCAATTTTCAGTGCCGTGTACTCGAAAATTTTATCCAGCAATTGCGGGAATTCGTCTCTGTCCGGTTTTTCATTCAACGCTTTGGTTATCTTATCAAACTTCATATCGTGTCCCACTAAATCGGCATGAACTTGCCTTACATCCTCTTTGGTCGCAAGAACCTTGGTTAGCTTTTTTATGTCCACATCGGTAATCATATCTCCAGTTTAGAACTGACAGGAAAGATGTCAAACATTGCCAAAAAATAGATTTTGTAATAAAGTTAGGGCGAATTGAATTGATTATAAAACTCAAGGGGGTACACTATGGTCTTATTGTGCGTTAATCCAAAATCGTGGCCGTTCGGGCCATTTGCCTGGTCAGCGCGTCAATGTTTCCGAAGGGAATTGGAAGCTTTTGAGCTCTCCGGTCTATATGAACTGCAAAGAAAAATTTCCCAAGGGTGGAATCTCGGAACTAGCTGGAAAAGTTGCCCACTATCTTTTCGGAAAGGTTACTGTGGGTCCGTCAAAATAGATTCTTCTGGCCATGAGGCAAATAATTTCACGGATTACTGGGATACTGAAAGCGCCAAGGGGCGTATCTCGACAGAACATTTACTCAAGCAAATCAACCGAGAAATTGAGCGCCGGAAGCGCCTCGTAGCTTGAAAGTTTCGAATCAGCCCAATCACGCGGGTGGAGACGACCTAAAGTCTCCTCCCGCTTTTTTATTTTCAGAAACATTGCCCAAAATACTTGACAGAATTGGATACTTGATATATGCTGTGAACAAATATACCTTAACCCATAGGAGAAAGATGTTATGGAATTAACAATTTGGTACTGGATTATCGGCGTTCTGGCTATACTTGCGCTTCTGTTCTGGTTAGTTGGCCCGCCAAAAACTATCACAATTAAGGGACACATCCATAGTGCGGAAGTAATTCCGTATTATCAATGCAGTATATACGACCATTCAAAAACGCTCGTAACATTCACAGACAGAGTGGACCTCGTTGCAGAAGGAGCGTGCCATTCTCTGAAAACAGCCAAGGGGAAAACCGTTGAGAGAACCTTAGAAAGATATCTTGGGAAAGATACCGTGATACATTTCAAGGTTATCAATGAGAAGAAGTCAATGGCTGCATAGTCAGCGCCAAGAGGTAAAACAGATGCGGGCGGACTCAACTGAGTTCCGCCCGCTTTTTTATTTTAAATAATTAAAATATGACTCTTTTTCGGCGATCGCTTATTTTCTGTCACATTTTCAAATCGCAGTTATCCAGCGATCGCAAGTTATTTGCAGATTCTATTTTCAGAGCAATTGCAAAAAACTGCCTTTTGTACTAAAATTATAGCGAAATTGAAAACAGAAAAGGAGGATTATAAAATGGGTCGAATTTTTACTTGGGATGAAATTTCGAATTTAAGAGTTCCTAGAACACTGGATTTCCAGAAAGTGGCGGGGTTATTGAAAGAAGAGATTTCTCGCGAGCCGTCGATTGTATCAGCGGTAATCTTTGGCTCAGTGCTTCGCGGCGATTTTAACTGCAGAAGTGATATCGATTGTCTTGTCATATACGATTCTGTTCGGGAGATTCAAGCAGCCACGTTCTTACAACAACTAGATGAAAAAGCGCGCGCGCTAAACGTTCCTATTAACTTTACTCCCTGTGACCACACCATTGCTACTACAAGATTCCATCAGCTTGGTCCTTTGTTCTTAAAACACATCTATCGAGCGGTGGAAACCGGCGGCTTGATAAAAGGGGATTTCCGAGGACGCCTTGCAGCTTCAGTAATGCCTCGAGAAGAAATAGAAAGTTACGTGAGGAGTAAAATGTATACTATCCAGGAAGGCTACGCTGAAATGCGAACATTTGGAGATGAGCGCTTGGCGGTATTCCTGAAAAAGGTACTCGAGGCTCCCATGCACGTGGCCTTAAAGATGCTTCTCTTTATCGGAGAGGTCGAAGATGACTCGAAAAAAGCGGTAGCTGCGAAGTACGCGATGATTTTCCCAGAAGAATTATGGGACAGACTTTTTCGGATAATCGATATTGATAAGTGGTACACAGGCGAAGTAAACCGTCAGTTAGATAAAAAGGATCGGCATACTTACAATTTATGTATGCGTGAGATCCGGCTGGAAATACCACAAACCCTCAAATTCCTTAGATCCAATATTTTATATCTAACCAAAAGCGGCTAACGCTCATGTGCTCGCTTAGCCTATTACTACGCGGGGTGGATACCGAAAGGATCCGACCCGCGTTTTTTATTTTAGGAGAAAATCGGAGAAATATTAGATCTCGACGCCTAGTTTTTCGTGAATCACTTTTTTCATATGATCGTGCTTGATTTTCAACGCAGTGTATTCAAAGATTTTATCCAGAAGTTGCGGAAATTCGTCACTATCGGGCTTTTTGTTTAGCGATTCTGTTAGCCCCTCGAATTTCTTATCATGCTTAACGAGATCGGAATGTATAGACCCTGTGGTAGTGTCTATCTTGCCTAGCTTCTCATCTACCATTCCGAACTTCTCCCCAACTTTGCCAAAACCTTCCCGAAGCTCTTTTTGTATGTCGTCCAAATTAACTTCCTTTACCATATAAAGATTCTAAATACTTTTAATTTCGCCAATCTGTTTGAAGCCGTGCCGTATTTCTGCCCGAAGCTCCCAAAGGTCGCCCTTTGAAGGTGTGTTCGCAAATCCATCGTTTATATCCTTTCGGAGTCCCGTGAATTCGTTCTGTGTAATTCGAGCAATGGCTTCAATTGTCATAATTTTCTTTGCCATAATTACAGTTTGTAACCAATGAGCTAGCAGTCAAGCGAATTGTTAAAAAGTGTTTTTAGTACGAGAATTAGGGAAAGAGTTCAAGAGGAGGGTTACATATGAATATCGTGAAGAGCGCTAGTTTGCCCGTGCCTTATGCGGCGGAACAATCACCGCGGACAATCTCTGCATGGCTGGATTTTTTTCTCTTCGAATTGATATCGTGGTACTTCGGGCATAATAACGCCCCGCCTCAGATAATCCGCTACCCGACGCAGCGCCCCGACCCGGCTAATTTAGACTGGCCTCAGAACACCGAGGCCCAAGAGGCATTGGAAGTTTTACGAAGAGAGTTTTCTCACTCTTCTATAGGTGGACTTATGCGCTTAGGCAAAGCGATATCGCGTGGTTTTGTCCCAGGAACAGATTGGGATGATAGCATTCTGTCATTCCGCCTCGGTTTTCATGGATCAGCAATTAAGGATTCTGAGGACCAGACAGAAAACGCTTTCACGATTTATTGGCGCGGTCATCAGCGAGAAATTGATCCTGAGTGGCTGCTCTTCGAAATCAGAGCCAAACTCTAGTCGTACCCGCTTTTAGCATAAGAAAATCCCCTTCTTAACAGATAGGGGATTTTCTCGTTTCGTTCTGGAATTATTTAATATCCTGTCGCAAGCGTTCGAGGTATTTCGCCGCCGCGTCTTTTCCGCCAAGTCCGAATGCAAGTCCGAGACCAAGCGATAAAGCGCCGACGATTCCGATGAATAGCGTCTGGACCATCGGTCCTGCGATTCCCAGCTGATAGAGTGCAGCCAAGATCGCGAATACCCAGATGGACCATTTCGAAACGCCTCCCAGAAATCCGGATGACGGAAGATTTGCCGCTTTAGCCGAACCAGTTACAAGTATGCCGACTGCGTCCGCAATCAAGGCGGCAACAACCAATATCATCGCCGCGACGAATACGTTCGGAAGATATCCAAGCACGTCGTCTTTCAGGAAATCGGTTACCTGCGTTAGGCCAAGCACATCGGCTGTCGCAGTCAGAAACACGATAACAACAAACCATTTCACTAGCGCTCCGACGAATGCACCGACATCAAGCTTAATTCCAGCTCTCTCGATCGGCTCTTCAACCCCGAGGGATTGTAGTGCCTTGTCTACTTTAAGCGAGCGGAAAATCTGCTCGACAACCTTCCCCAAAGCGTGCGCGATAACCCAGCCGACGACGAAAATAATAACACCCGCGACTAAGCGTGGCACAAACGAGGCTACACCGGTCCATAATTCATTAAAAGAAAGGATCAATGCGTCTCCCCAAGTTTCTATATACATAAATTCAAATTTATTCAGTTTGCCCTTTAACTAATCGACCTTTGGGCTCAATTGTTCATATTATACCATATTTTTCTCCCCCGTTCGACGGCGTTGTGGACAAATATTAACCAATTTTCAGCCTATGTTTAACAAAAAATTTCCAAGAAGCAGACCAAAGCCATATTCTGCGCTTCCATTTTGGATGGGTATGACCTTCAAGCATATTTACTGTAGCGTCATGGACGAAATAAGTCTTATATCCCTCTTTTCTCATTCGCTCAGAAAGGTCGGGGCCTTCGCCGAACATAAAATAATCCTCGTCAAACCCTCCTAATTTTTCAAATAAATCTCTCCGAACGGCGATAAAACTTTCAATAATCCACCCGACCGGAATAGATTTATCATAAATAGATATAAATCCATGAAAAATATTCCCCATGTTATAGAAAACATTTTTGCCTTCTTCGTTAATAAGTTTTCCTCCGACCATTCCGGCATCTCTGGTTTTTGTTAAAAAAGAGAGTAATTTTTTTAGAGAATCTTCGCGGACGAGAATATCATTATCCATAAAAATTATATATTCTCCCTCGGCTTCTTTAGCACCTCTGTTGCGAGACATAGTCGGTCCCAAGTTTTTCTCATTCCTAATCGCGAACACCTCCGGAAATTCTTTCTTGAGCATTTGAAAAGTTCCATCGTGAGAAAAATCATCTACTACGATATACCGTAGCGTCTGGACGGTGCTTTTTCTCAAAGCTAAAAGGGTTTTTCTTAAATATTCTTTCCCGTTATACGACGGGATAACTACAGAAAATTTTTCGTTCATTTTTGGCTCTTGATGATTTCCTTGAGTTTATAAGCGCTCGGACGAATTTTTCTTTCTAAAGTTTTGTAATCAATTTCAATCAATCCAAATCGCGCCCAGAAACCTCGGAATTCTGGTATCTCGAAATTATCCAAAAACGACCAATGAAAGTATCCGTGCACTTCTACCCCCTCTTTTATTGCTTTTGAAACCCAACCCAGAGTTTCTTCAATAAATTTTGGACGGTAAACATCTTTTGCGTCCGCAATTCCGCTTTCTGTAATAAATATAGGTTTGTTATATTTAAACGTGGCCTTGAGTAGATGATAAATTCCCTCTGGATTTATAGCCCAGTTTAAGTCATTCCTCGGTTTACCTAAAATCGGCGAGGCGCTTATCGGCCCCCATTTCCCATGCCGGAATGAAATGCCAATCGTTTGGGATTGATAAAATTGAACGCCGAAAAAATCAGAATAATCTTTAAGCGCGTTTAAAAACCTCCAGTTTCTTATATATTCGAGTATTTTGACAACAAGCCGATTCCAAGGCAAATTATTTTTTGGAACCATATATACCAAATGGTGCGCAAAACCTACTAAAGCAATGTTGCTATTTTTATGGATCATCTGATAAGCAAGTTTATGCGCTTTTATAAAATTTTTAAAAACTTTGTTGCCGCGGCGCATGCTTTTTACCCAAGGAGGCTGTGTTCCCTGAATATATCCCAACCCTGCATAGACTGTTGGTTCATTTAGCGTTAGAAAGTATTTTACGTCCGGGTATGATTTAATAATTTTCTCAACATATCTCGCAAAATAATCAGGGGTTTTTAAATTTTCCCACCCTCCAATGTCTCTAATCCATATCGGGTTTGTTGAGTGCCACAATGTTACAAATGGCTCGATTCCGCGATCGCGGAGGGCCGTAATGACTTCGCGGTAGTGCTCGATTTCTCTTTCGTTGAACTTCCCTTCTTCGGGCTCGATGCGCGACCATTCAATGGAAAAACGGTGCGCGTTGTGTCCCAGAGATTTCGCGATATCGAAATCTTCGCGGAAGCGGTTGTAGTGATCGCAAGCGCGGCCGGAAATATAATTTTCCGGAGGATATTTCCCTCCGCTTGCTTTTGAAAGCCGCTCCGCGTTTTCTTTCTCCCACTCCGTCCAATCGTTGTGGTTATTACCCTCGACTTGATGCGCGCTCGTCGCCGCTCCCCAGAGAAAATCTTTCGGAAAATTAAGCATACGTTTTTATTTTCAACTTCTCTTTAAGCTTTTTGTAAAATCCCTTTCGCCCCAAAACTCCCCCTCCTAAAATAACGGCTTCCGCTCTATATTTTTTTATTATCAAGTTGATCTTTTCCACAAGATATGCCGCCAATTTGCTGTCGTTTTTCCTATCGCGTATTTTTTGGTATTCTTTCTCCCAAATTTCCGGATATTCCAAAACTTTTATTTTCCTAACTTTTCCTCTCTCTGCATATGCCCGTCCAATCCCCGTTCCAATAGTAATTCCCAACACTCTCCCTTGTGCTCGGCTTCGAATAATTTCCCTGCGCAGAAAAAACCGCGCATCATTATCAACGCGAACGCGAGAAAAAATCTTTTTGAAATCATAATTTTTTAAATATTTAATATTCGGGCTAAAAACAACTTCAGTTCCGCGAACCACCCCTGCAACACCAACATTAACAGAGTTTGCTTTTGGAAGTTTTTTCATTATACCAATAAAATCTTTTTTTCTTCCGGGCGTCTTAAATTCCCAAAATTTTCCGTCCGAAGATAGCACTCGGATCTTTGAACCGCCAATATCAACCCCTAAAATAATTTTTTTGCCTCGTCCCATATTTCCGGATGATTTTTTTCGGTTTTTAGCCAATACCACCATTCTACGCCCCAGAGGTAAAACTCATCAAAGCCCGACTTTTTTGCGTATGAAATATATTCCTTAAATTTTTCGAGGTCGAGCTTATCCAGCTGCGAATCCAACGGAAACAAATTCTCCTCGTAAAGCTGGTGCGGCCCCCACGGCTCAGCCTGAAGTTCGGAAATAATAACGGGCTTCTCCCCAGCTATCAATTTAGCAAGCGTTAACTTAATCCTGAAGAATTGAGGAGGAATCGGATAAGTGAAAAAGCCCAAATTCTCGTTCCAAATCTGGCGGTACATTGTGCTCCCGAAAATATCCGCCCTTTTCGCAGCCCTAACCCAAGTGGACAGTTCTCCCGAATCAGTAACTATCACGGGGTGCGCCGAATCTATCTTCTTTACCGAAGCAATTTCTTTGTCCAAAAATTCTTTGCCAAAAAGCGGGCACTGGTCCCCGAAAGGCAAAAACGGTTCGTTCTCCACCTGCCAGGCATAAAGGACCGGATTATTTTTGTATCTTTCCACCGCAACTCCAAGAAACTTAAGCAATTTTTCTTTCTCGAAATCTTGATCGCCTTTCTCCAAAACCCAATCTGGTTGGTGGCATTCCGGCCAGCGCGGAAGTTTTCTGCCTATCGTGAGGATTATTTTAGCTCCCCTTTTTTCTGCCTCCTCTAGCTGCCAATCGATTTCCGAAAAATCAAACTCGCCTTCTTTTTTTTCAATAAGATCCCAATATACCGGAAGCCTAATATTCTTTACTTTTAGATCATCTAAAATCGTAAGATATACTTCTTTTGAATCCATCCCGAATTTTTCGGCAAATGGAGCAGAGTAAGTCGCCCCAAAAATACGCGTCTTCAAAATCGGTGAACCCAAAAGTCCCCATGCGACGGCTAAGACAGCGAGCAAAAGAAGAACTAAGAGCGCTTTTATAAATCTCCGAAAAAATATTCCGTGTTTACTTTCCATAAAAATATAGGACAAAAAGGCCCAAGGATACCATAATCATGCCGAATATCTTTTGCATAATTGCCTTCGGACTCAAAGATTCATTTATTAATGTGGGAACCCATAACGACAAAAGCGCTCCTATGGCGAATAAAAACGCGTACTCTAACCCCTGAAGCGCGTTGACCAACGCGGCCGGTCCGCGCGAGATCGCAAAGAATATAGATAGTGCGCCCGACGCGCCGAATATTTTATTTATAACGACGGATGTGGATGCCCGCGGACGCTTTAATGATTTAGAGCCAGCGACAATTTCGCTCCTAAAATCCGGAGAGAGCACGAATGAAAGCCCAGCCAAAAAAAGACCACCCCTGGACCAAATAAAAACATTGAAAAAGCTTTCCGTGCCGAAAAGATACTTCATTAAAAATGTGGAGAAAGCAAAAAGAAAAGCTGTCGCGACCGCTGGAATAATAAATCCGCGGATCTTCCGCCTATGCCCCCATCTATGCTCCAAAGAAAGCGCAACGCTTCCACACACCAGCAAAACTCCGGCCAATAAATCCGTACGGCTAAATTGATGCCCCAAAAAAACCGCTTCCATCATGAAAATGAGGATAGCGGTAAGGCTGAGGACAACCGGTAAAACGTTCGACGCGTCGGCTTTGCGAAGCGCGGTAAAAAAGAAAAATAACCCATAAAGCCAGAAGGCTCCGGCCAGAAAACTTACGAAAATTTTCTCCGTGGGGATAAGCGAGAAACCGAAAGGTATAAATATGACCGCACCTAGGCTCAAAATCCCCTGCCAGAATGCGTAGCTAGATGGATGAGGCAGGATTTTTTTGAGAATTATCTTATCTCCCAAAACGGAGATAGCCCCGAGAAAATATCCAAATACCGCAAAAGAAATCCAGGACATATTTTAATTATATCTTTTAAAATAAAAGAAGGGGACGCAGAACTTTCTCTATTCAAAACCAAATAATTTGTGCAATAGTTAGATAATATATGGATATAACGATTTACGGTTTCGGGTATGTTGGGAGGGGCGTGTGGAATTTCCTGCGTGACCATTACGCAATTCAGATTTTCGACCCAAATGTCAAAGCGCCAGGCATCACAAACGAAAAAAGACGGCTCAAGAAAACAAAATATGCCGTAATTTGCGTGCCGACGCCTATGTCTTCGGAAGGAGCTTGCGATATCTCTATCGTTGAGAATATTATCTCAAAGTCCAAGCACGACTTTTATCTAATAAAATCCACGGTAGCCCCGGGCACAACCGCTGCGCTCGCGAGAAAAACTAAAAAGAAAATCGCATTCAGTCCAGAATATCTCGGCGAAGGTAAATATGAAATCCCATATTGGAAAAATATGCCTCACCCGACGGACATGAAAAAGCATTCTTTCCATATCTTCGGCGGGCCGAAAGACGTTACCAGAGAATGGATAAACATTTGGCAGAAAGTCTCCGGATGGGCGCCGACTTACGCCAAAACAGACAGCACAACAGCCGAGCTCGTCAAATACATGGAAAATTCGTTTATCGCGACCAAAAAAATATTCTGCGACGAATTCTACGACATAGCTCAAAAACTAGGGGTAGACTATCAAGAACTGCGGGAACTTTGGCTTCTCGACGGCCGAGTCGGGCGTTCCACAACCTTAATTTATCCGGGGAGTCGCGGTTTCGCCGGGAAATGCCTTCCGAAAGACGTCAACGCGATAGTAGTACTCGCGCGCAAAAAAGGCCATGAACCCGAACTTCTCCAGCGCGTCTTGGATATCAATAAAAAACTTCGGGAGAAAAATTAAAAGTGAGACTCTGGTGCAGTATTCTTAAGATAGTCCGAACCAATTTCGCCGCCCTTGGTGGCGAGGAAATCCCCGCGTAATTCGCGGCTCCGCCGCACTGATGACAATTTCAAGTTTTTCTTTGGCGGAAAATTCTTTGTTCTTTGAATTATGAAAAAGAAAACGCCGTACTCGGATTGAACCAAGTACGGCGGTTGTGAGCGACACTCATAGGCGGTCGCTCATGAGCCTTTAGAGATCTACGGGATCTCCGGGTACTTCATGGCCTCGAACCAGTTGCTCCCCTCCATCGGGAATTTCGCAACTGGCGTGGTCATGGTGGCCCAGCGCTTCCTCATCATACGTTTGAGGAAGGTCTTCCAGATGTTCTCTCGGGGATGACACGTCAAGTCCCCGAAGAACTCCTGGACGATCCACGCGGCCTGCTGGATCGTGATGCCGACGGAGATATCCATCTCCGGACCTGTCGGGTCGCCACCGCCGGAACGGCAGGGCACAACCTTCAGGTTCAGGATCATGCGAGACTCGGGGTTTTCAGCGCCCCGGGTTCCGTATGCTCCTCCGATCATCACGTGTGTTCCCGGGAGAGTCTCGTACGCCTGGTAGGTCTGCTCCATGGGATGCCTCCTTGAAAAGTGCTCACGCTACAGAATTATCGGACAACCCGACAACTCCAGCGTGTACCTAGAATGTAGCATATATGAACCTATCTGTCAAGTCAAATTAAAACCAACAAAAAAGCCCTTATTTCAGGCCATTTCTCACTCCTAAATCAAATGATTAAAATTTTTCTTTTCTGCTTCTACAAAATATGGTTCGAGCCGATGTTTTTAACGGGTTCCATGCCTACCAACAGGCAGGTTTTGCAGTTTTTATCGGTTTACTTTTGATTATAGCATATTTTCCCTACATGGTGCGTCCTGCAGGGATCGGACCTGCGGCCTCTCTGATGTGAACGGAACGCTCTACCACTGAGCTAAGGACGCAAACTATCCATTAAAACATCGTGCTCGCCGTCCAAAACATCCATAACGAATTTATCATACATGCTGTGACGGTATTTAAATTCTTTTGTGTCGAAAAGCACGTATTTGATTTCTCGGCCGAGTTCCGATTCCGTCTTACTTAAAATTTTATCAAGCCTGCTTTTTCTGATATTATCCCCGACGATTAAAATGTCGGGGCCTCCGTCCGATAGACCGGAAAATATTCCGGAAAGCGCCACAAATTTTAGCCCTCTTCCAAGTTCTCTAAAACGCTTCAAGAGTAAATCGCGCGACACCGGGACAGATTCAATCGTCAGATGCTTTAGCGCGCGATTATACTGAAATAGATTATTTAATTGATAGACTTTTTCTTTGCCACTTCTCCCCTTTTTTACGAAATTTATATCTTTCAATAAATTCAGTTCCTGTCGCGCTTTTTCTTTAGAAACTTTGGCGGATTTAGTTATTTGGCTCAAACTAAAAACCCCGCCTGGGTTCATTAGGAAAAAGCGAATAATTTTTACCCGTCCAGAAGAGTCAAAAAGCTTTCCTAAATCGTCCGCCATAGCTCCTATATAATGTATCTTTTATTACTTCAGTTCAACAACCGCTCCGGCCGCCTCCAATTTTGCTTTAAGTTCGGCTGCAGCTGTCTTGTCCAAACCTTCTTTGACGATTTTTGGCGCGGCGTCTGCTACTCCCTTTGCCTCGGCAAGCCCAAGGCCCAAAACTTCGCGGATTACTTTAATTACCGCAATTTTCTGCGCTCCGGCGCTTTTAAGCTCGACATTGAAGGTGGATTTCTCCTCCGCAGCTTCTGCTCCCGCTCCGCCAGCTGAGCCCGCAGCCATAACCGGCATCGCAGCCGAAACTCCAAACTTCTCTTCAATCTTTTTGACAAGATCGGAAAGTTCGAGCGCCGTCAGCTTCGAGACTTCTTCTACTATTTGATCTAAATTTGCCATTTTATTTTAATCTTAAATTTTAATCTTCTCGACCTCTTTTAATGCCCTTGCTAAACTTGCGACTGGCTGGGATAAAATAAACGCTACCTGTGTCAGCAATACTTCTCTCGAAGGAATAGCTCCGAGTTGTTTTATAATATCCGCTCCGACGTATTTTGATTCATAAATTCCGCCGATTATCTTGAGCCCTTCCTTTTCCACTTTTATGAATTTAGTAATCAGTGCCGGCGGCTCCGTAACTTCGCTATACCCTGAAACAATTCCAATCTCCCCTTCCAATTTCGGAACGTCCGAGAACCCAGCTGCCTCCAACGCCTTTTTTAACAAAGTCTTTTTTGCGACTTTATATTTAATATCCGCGCCCCTAAGTTGTCCGCGCAATTTCCGCTCCTTTGGAACGGATAGCCCATGAAAATTCACAAATACCAAAATACTCGCCTTCTCAAAAAGCTTTTTTAAATCAGTAATTATTGTCTCTTTTTTTTCTCTGGTTATAGGCATAAAAAAACGGCCTAAAAGCCGCTTATACCTCGCGAGGGCTTACCTATTGCGCCTCGTCTCTACGGCTTTACTTAAGATATCAGAAGGAAAAAATTATGTCAACAAAATGAAATTATCATCTGGCGAGTGAGATCTCTGCAGTTCCGAAGTTTCCGGCGGCATCGTAGGCTTTAGCGGAAATATCGCGCGAGTCGGAAGAAGGCTTATACGCGCAAAAGGCTTCGTCAAAACATGAAATTTTTAATGATTCATCCTCAAAAATGTCTATTTGCGTAACCCCGATATTGTCCGAAGATTCCGCCGATACATACCCGCCAGAAATCTGTTTTATAACTACCTCCGGAGCTTCTATATCAACCGTGGAAATTACGGAGCTCTCTTCCGTTCCCCCCGAGGGCGCGCGGGAAGCCGATCTCGGAAACAAACCCGCCATAGCAGCCTCACCTCCCGAAAAATCTATTGCATCGCTTTCGATTTTTATAATCGCACCAACAAACCCCGCGATAATGCCAATTAGAAAAATGGCTTCCAGTGACCCGATCCTTCTTTTTCCAATAGCAAAATACTCTCTTTCGAACATATAGATAATTATAAATCATCCAACTGCCGAATGCTGTGCGTTACTGAGCCATAAGCCAAGATGCGACGAGGGCCGCAGACTCCGAACGCAAATTTAGCCGGCCGAGGGAATATGCCTTAAACCCGCATTCCTTCGCTTCCGCAATCTCTTTTTCCGTAAAACCTCCTTCCGGCCCTATAAAAATACCAATCTTAGGTTCGCGCATGGCCTCGAGCAATTGCTTCTTTGAATTGGGATCAGCTATTATTCCCGTTACCCGTTCTTTCTGAACAAATTCTAGAGCTTCGCCAAAATCCATAATTTCCCGGATCCCAGGAATGCGCCCCCTCCCGGATTGTTCGGCTGCTTCTTTTATAATCTTCTGGGCGCGCAATAAATTAAAATCTTTCTTAACCGAACGGGAAGATAAGACGGGCACAAATTCGTAAACCCCGGCCTCTGTCCCTTTCTGAAAAATCCATTCCATTTTGTCTTTCTTTAAAATTGACTGAAATAAAAATATATGCCGCTCCGGTTCGCGCCTATTTGGTAATTTTTCCACAATAGAAACGTAATCCTCTCCTGAATACTCGGAAATAAAGTCGAATCCGGTTGCATCAAATATAGTAATTTTCTCCCCGCGTTTGATTTTAAGAATGTTCTTTATTTGCCGCAAAATATCTTCCGGAAGCTTGAATTTGGAACTCTCGCCGATATTCTCTTCAATAAAAAATCTGTGCATCGCTACGGCTTTAAGATTATCACGAATTCCCCTCTAACGCCTTCTTTTTCATATTTTAAAATCGCCTGCGAAAGATCCCCTCGAAATACCTCTTCGTAAACTTTCGTGAGCTCCCTCCCTATATTTATGTATTTATCCCCGGCGGCATTATAAAGTTCTCGCATAGTTTTAAGAAAGCGATGCGGAGATTCAAATAATATAACGGGGAATTCATTCAAGGCAACTTTCTCAAAAAATTTATTCCTTCCCTTCTTTGCGGGTGGAAAACCAAGAAACAGGAAATCCGAAAGATTTATATCACTTACGGAAATCGCGGCGGTAAGCGCCGAGGGGCCAGGGACAGAAACAATTTCGAAGCCTTTTTCGTATAAATCATGGATTAAATTTGTTCCTGGATCGGAAATTGCGGGCGTTCCCGCATCCGTAACTAGAGCAATATTTTTGTAGAATCCGTAATTTTTCCCGTGTACATATCTTAAAACCTGCTTTGATACTCCATAATGCGATAAAAGTTTTCTCGTAACCCTAGTGTCCTCGGCTAAAATAACATCCACGCTTTTTAAAACTTCGAGCGCTCGAAGTGTAATATCTTTCAAATTTCCGATAGGAGTCGCAATTACATAAAGTTTTCCCATGTGAAAGTTATAGCAGAAATCCCGGAAATAAAAAAAGGGATCCTGCAGAACGCAGGACCCTTCGTTTGGATTTTTCCAGATGTTACTTAGATATTATGAACAATTTATTCACTTCACACTGTGTCCTCCAAATTCGCCCCGCAATGCGGATAATAGTTTCCCAGTCCAATCAGGATTTTTTTGCGATTTTTTCCTAAATTTCAAAGCTTCTTCCAAAACTTTAGCGCTAATCTTAAATTCCTTAGCTGTTTTTACCGTCCATTCACCTTCTCCCGTAGCTCCGACTTTCCACGAAACCTTTTTTAGATCCTGCCCATGCTTTTCGAATGCGCGGAGAATCCATCCAACAAGCCGGGATTCTATAACGCTTCCATTATTGTAAATCTCCGCCGCATTCTTAAGATCTATCTTATATTCGGATTTTTTTAGAATTGCGAACCCTTCCGCCAAAGACTGCATCATCCCATATTCGATCCCGTTATGGACCATCTTCACAAAATGCCCGGCTCCCGCGCCCTGGAAAAATTGCATCCCTTTTTTGGTTGCGAGATCCCTAAAAAGCGGTTTTAAAAAATTAAAAGTTTTCTTGTCTCCCCCGATCATCAAAGATGCTCCTCTTCTCGCGCCGTCAGGCCCCCCGGAAACTCCCGCATCAATAAATTTGATGCCCCCTCGCGAAAAATCTTTTGCCCGCCTGATCGTATCTCGATAAAAAGAATTCCCCGCATCCACTAAAATATCACCCTTCTCCAGAAATTGGATTATATTTTCCACGAGAGAATCAACCGCCTGATGTGGGATTGAAAGAATAATCACGCGTGGAATCGGCAGCTTTCTCAATCTAGAGAAATCGTCCCCCTTATCTAATCCTAAAATCTTCCATCGGCGCTCTCGCAAGCGCAATGCCATATTCCCTCCCATTTTTCCCAAACCAATTATGGCAATCTCTTTTTTCATATTTTGGGATAATGGTCTGGCTCGTAAAATTTTAGCGGAACAAGATTTTTTTTGAATGCGAGTACAATTGAGTCGACAAATTTCCACGATTCGAGCACCTCATCGCGCCCAAGAAAGATTGAATCGTCCTCGGCAAACGCGTATGCGAGGATTTTTTTGTATTCCTCAACGTACTGATATTTAACCGCATGAGTCTCGATTGGAAAAATAATTTGCTTTCTGTCTTTAAAATTGACTACAAATTCTTTACAATTTTCTGGCATAGCTTTCCCCGACTCGATGGTAATCGGCACTCCTTTTAATTTGCCAAGCCGCAAAAATGCCGTCACGCGAAAGAATGTCTCAACTTTGGAATTTCGTTTAACTCCTTTGGTTTCGCGATACCCCTCATATTGGGCGCGATAAGCAAAATGTTTGGCTTGGCGAATATTATAAATTTTAAGGGTACGCAATAATTCCGCTCGCGCTTTCCTGACCGCCTCGCCGTGAAATGCTTTCGGGCGATTCATCGCCACATATGCCAGCATGGCGAGCATATGGTTTTGTCCGACATCGCGAAGTGCACCTACGCCTTCGTAAAATTCCCCTCTCGTCCCAACGTCTTTTTTCTCCCATAATTTAAGTTCGATCGAAGAGATATATTCGCGCGTCCAAATATCTTCGAGAAATTTTTTCCTGAATCTGAAATCGAATAATTCGTCCATCCCGCTTTTGGCAAGATAGTGATCAATGCGGTAAATCTGCTCCTCTTTGAAATATTTTGCGAAAAGTTTTTCGATTTCTCTAGCATCTGTCAAATCTAAACCAATTGGTTTTTCGACAAGAAGAAACATATTTTGATGAATAAGCCCCGCTTTTTGCATATTCTCCAAAACGTGTTTATAGAATTTCGGTGCAACTGCTAGATAAAAAAATATCTTATGGTCGTGTCCCTCCAAAACTCTTTTTAAATCCTCATAAGTATATCTGTCCCTGAAATACCCCTTAACGAAATAAAAAAGCTTTAAAAATCCCGCGAGTCTTTTATCTTTAGCAATTTCATCAAATTTACCTGCCGCATCGCGCATTTTTCCCCGAAAGCCTTCCTCAGAAATATCCCTTCTGGAAACACCGATAACCCTGAAGCCCCTAGGAAGTTTTTTCTCCTTATACAAATAGAAAAGCGATGGCAAGATTTTGCGCGCCATCAAATCCCCCGTCGCCCCAAAGACAACCAAGCTAATCGGATCTTTTTGCATAATCTATTCTAGCGCATTTCCCAGCCTAAAAAAATTTAAAGCCGAGACGCACATGCATACGTCTCGGCTTCATTAAAACCCGTGATCAAATAGCTCATCATAATTCCCATTCCTCGATGACGGGCATATTAAATGCGTTGATACACAGAAAAGTCACTTTATTGCCAAGCACTTCTTCTTCAACAAGTTTTATGCGAATAATCCCGTGCCTAACAAGGAAATTGATTGCGCGCTCCGGTTGTTCCCCTTTTACAACCACAAAACCTTTTAGACTACCGCAAATTTCAGCCAGCCAGCCTTTTAGATTTGGCAAAAAGGGTTCGCTGCTCCATTCAGACCGACGGTGAGAGTGCGCTCTATCCCAAAGATCCGTGTAAATTACTTCTAGCAACGGAAGTAATTCCAGATCATTTTTACCAACATTTATAGTGCACTTGCCTCGCTTACCTACGACGGTTAAGGTACTGGTCATTTTTGGATCCTCCTTTTCTTTGAGATATTTTTAGCACTATCGAATCAGGAAGTCAAAACTAAAACACCGGTTGGCCATTTACAATTTTTTTGGGTTGTTCGGATTTGATTTTTGCGGAAAGCGTTGCATCGTAGACATATTTCGTGCCGTTCCATTTATATGCCGAGACTTCCCACGTCCAATTTCCATCGTTGTCGCTCGCCCCGGAAACTTCCGCCAAAGCCTTCTCTTCAGGAAGTATTTTAAAGACATTCGCGTTCCTAACCGAAGCCCCGTCGCGGAAAATAGCTGGGCGGCTCTCGCCATCCTTTTCTTCGAGCATCAGCCAATCGAATTTCCCCGCGGAAAATATTACAACTCCGTACGTCGTTGTATAAGCCCCATAATCCTTGAGATCAAAAACCAATTCCTCCCTTCCGTTGGTGTTTAAATCCATGGTTTGGTCAATCTCCGGAGCCTCCCCGGACTTGAATGAAAACTCTTCAGAAAATCCTCCTTGCGGAAAATTAAAAATATTGGAAAGCGGCTTGGCATTATCAAGTATATCCACCAAAACCGCATGCGGACCTGAAGAGTCAAGGCTAGTTAACAAAAGTTCTTTTTTGCCGTCGTTATTCGTATCCAGTTCTTTTTCCTTTAAGCCCTGACTTGAAAAGCCCGCCGGCAGCTTTCGTTCCTGGCTTGAGGGTGATGTGGTTTGGACAGTTTCTTTTGTATATTCTTCCTTTTCAGGATTTCTGGACAAAAACCACGCGCCGCCGGCTATTATTACGAGAAGGAGAAAGATTGCTACATTTTTCATCATTAGATTATAATACCACTATGTTCCAAGTAGACAAAAAGTTTCCTCATTTTTCGCTCGAGACCTATAACCCTAAGCGGGATGAGGTGGAAAAAATTACAAACGAAGATTTTCGCGGGCATTGGCTCGTCTTATTTTTCTACCCCGCGGATTTTACCTTCGTCTGCCCGACAGAGCTTTTGGATATGCACCGAAGGGAGGCGGATTTTGAAAAACTAAAGGCGGAGGTCGTATCCGTCTCTACTGATACCGTCTACACCCATAAAGCCTGGATTGAGATGGAGGAATTATTGAAGGGATTTAAATATAAAATGGCCGCGGATCACAATGGCAAATTTTCTCGCGAGCTTGGAATCTATGATGAAGAAAACGGCATGGCCCAGCGCGCCTGCTTCATCATCAACCCCGAAGGAATCCTGCGCGCGTCGTATATCGTCGCCGATCCGATCGGCCGCTCCGCGGGAGAGATCGTCCGAATGCTAAGAGCCATTAAATTCGCCGAGGAGCACCCCGGCAAAGTCTGCCCAGCTTCCTGGGACGAGGGTGCTGACGTACTCGAGAAAGGCATCAAGCACACCGGAAAAGTTTATAAACAGTTGAATAAATAGATTTTTAGGAATTAAAAAAGGCCGCGGATGTAGAGTCCGAGCCTTTCTTATTAAATTTCTTGCCCCAGTAGCTTTAGAGTTTCCCAAGATTTTTTCGCTCTCTTTAGAAGCCCGAGGAGATCAAAAACTTTGTCCGCCGCGATATATTCGCCATCCTCAGCCGCATCGCACCTCAAAACATATCCGCCGCTCGCTCCGCACCTAGCTTTTCTTTTCTCAACCGTCTTTCTTGAAACGGCGAATTGTATAGTCGCCTCTTCGTCGAGCGAAAGCGCTTTCTCCCGCAAAGTAGGGTAGATATTTATCCATTGTCCGCCATCCCGTATGACAAGAAAATTCAATCTCTCTCCTCGCAAGAAAATGCCGAAACTTTTGCCTAATTCCTTATCCAGATATTCAAACAAGGCATTTGCCTCGGCGATATCCTTATTTAAAGGTGCGTGCACGCAGGATGCGAGAGACAAAATGACCATTAACGTTCCTGCTAAATTGGTAACGTTCATTCTAAACCCCCCCTCAAGTTACTTTTTTATACCCTAGCACTTTTGATATAAAATCTCCAGAGTTTTCCAGCCCAGTGCCGGCCGGCATAATCTACGCCGATGCGCGGCGCTTTTTTTATTTTCTTCTGACTTATTTTTATTCCTTCCTCAATCCATATACCGTTTTTTCTTGAAAGAGACTTTTCGTTAAGTTTTTTATCAATTTTCAAAAATTTGCACACCCTCCCAGGGCCATTAATTTCTCTCTCGCCTGCCTTAATTCCCCTGATAAGTACTGCGGCTGGATATTCTTTTTTCTCGGTTACAATATTCAGGCAGTAATACATCCCGTAAATCAAATATACATAAATCGTCCCCGCGTGGTCGAACATGATGCTCGTCCGCTCCGTTTTCCCGCGCGAAGCATGCGAAGCTTTGTCATCCAGCCCGCGATACGCCTCCGTTTCCATAATAATCCCCTCTATCCTTTTCCCGCGATAAACTCTGACAATTTTTTTACCCAAAAGTTCTCTTGCCACCAAAATAGTGTCCCGCTCAAAAAATTTTCTGCCAAGCATTTTCATAAGCTAAATCTAGCAAATAAAAAAGATCCGGAGAACATGCGTCCCCCGGACCCGATGGCATAGCGGATTCCTCCGATTATGCCGCTTTCGATTCGCTGTCGCAGATGTGATCAGTCAAAGCGTCGACGGTGCTTAGATTATAGAGGAACACCTCGTCGAAATCGACGTCAGGATAAATCGCCTCGAGTGCAGTAATAGTTTCCAAGCGATTGAGAGAATCTGCACCCAAATCTTTCTCAAGGTTAGCGCCTGTATCGACTTCCTCTATACCCAAAATGTGCGCGACAACGCTGACAACTCTACGCTGTACTTCTTCCCGATTCATTCACCCCACCTCCTTTCCGGGAACTTTCATTCAATGTAAATATGCCACAAAATCTTTATTATTGCAAATTATTGGTTTTCTCTGAGAGTCTCATTAAATAGTTCGAGATTAAAACAATGACGACGGTTATCAAAATCGCGTAGATAAATTTCGCCCAGAGGCCGTTTTGGGACGCAGGGAGAAAATACTCAATCAAAGATTTAATCGCCTCGTTCCAGGCCAAACCGGCAACCAACCCCAGAGCCGCCAAAATATATCCGAAAGTTTTCTCTCTGACTTCTTTCTTGAGATCGGGAGGCATATTAACGAAATCTAACCGGTATTTTTAACTCATCCGCATGCTCCGGTAACCCAGAGGGATTGTCCTTCTCTAAAATTAAAAATCCCGTATCTGTTGTCGGCGGATTGAATTTTAACCCCGCCTTGAACGGAACAAAATTTTCCGTCATCCATTCTCCTTCAGCTTGCGCAGGAGTTCGCGCCAAAAGTTTGCCGTTCGCATCATAAAGGCTTACCGGAAAAGACGCTTCAAAATACCAAGTTCCCCGAGCTTCTCCTTCAATTAATAACGGGCTCGTCACAATATTGTTCGGACGAGGGGAGGCTAATCTGATTAAGTTCTCCTTTTCTAAAGCGTTTCCGATATTTTCCACAAAAGTTTTTCCATCCGAAGTCTTACACTGACGCGGATAACTCTCCGTAACTGAATAACCTGCTTTGACGCATTCTTCGAAAGTATTAGCCTTTGGGCCTGCCTCCGGCATGGCTATTGTATTAGTATCCCAGTAATACCATCCAGCCCCTCCAAGGATAATTAGCACCAAGATAATTATAATCGCGCTTTTCATCGTACTTCTTTATTATAAGTTACCCGATAAATTACGCCAGCCTTATCATCCGAGATAAATATCGTCCCTCCGGGATGGATTATGATATCCACTGGCCTGCCCAAAGCCTTATTTCCATCCAACCACCCCGTTATAAAATCCTCTTCCCCAATATATTTTCCATTGGCATCCAAAATATATCTAACAATTTTATATCCGGTTGGCTCCGTGCGGTTCCATGAACCGTGGTACGCGACCAAAAGATTGAACCAATAATTCTCGGGCCATCCTTCTTCCGGGAAAAACGCCATTCCCAATGGCGCGGAATGCGCAGGGATATCTATGTAACTTTCCGTTTCAAATGGCTCCTCGCAGGGATTTCTTATATAAATATTATTGTCAAAATTGGTGTCGTGGATATTTTTGCCGTAACATATCGGCCAGCCGTAGTTGTTCTCCTCTTCTATAATATTTATTTCGTCAGGCGGTAGATTATCTCCAAGCAAATCCCGGCCCATCTCCGTCGCCCAGATTTTGCCATCCACGGGATGAATTGCCATAAAAACCGAATTTCGAAGCCCTCTCGCGTAAGTCTGGAGATTCGAGCCGTCCGCATTCACAACCAATATCTTGGCTCTTCTCCAATCTTTCTCATCGCAAACATTGCAAGAAGAACCCACGGAGATTAAAAGCTTATTGTCGTTCGGATAAGGAAGGAACATCAGGGTTCTTGTCGTATGCCCGCCTGTGGAAGGCAGGTCAACGATATTTTTTGCGTTTTTTAATTTTAGATTTTTATCGTCGTAATCATACATAACGACTTTATCCGTCTCGGCAATATAAATTTTGCATAACCCAGTCTCGGGGCACTTAAAAGCAATGCCGTGGGGCTTTTTAAGCGCAGATATTACGGTTCTTGTTTCATCGGACATTCCGTCGCCGTTTTTATCCGGGAGCAATGCAACAACCTCCCCTTTCGATGGAATGCTGACGAGTATATTCCCTGCCGGATCATATGCCATCACACGTGGGGCACCCAAATCCTTGGCAAAAATGGAAATCGAAAAACTGTCCGGTAATTTCAGCGGAAAATCGGTCGAATTTTGGGGGATATCCTTTATCACATTAGAAATATCTTCGCTTGGCTTGGATATTGCAGGAAGCGCACCTCGTATAAATTCCCACGCGTAATATCCTCCAGCAAAAAGAATTATTAAAACTAAAACCAAGATTAATTGTTTTCTCATGTTAGTTTCTCTATCTTAACCCCCAAAAGCCTTATTTTCCATTTTCTCGGATTCTCTCGGCTATCGAGAAAAGGCAGGAAAAGTTTCATCGCTTCCCTTTCCAATATTTTTTTATTCGAGGCCTGCTTCGCTAAAGTATGCGCCCGAGTTTTTGTTAGGAAATTCTCAAAGCGGATTTTTATAGAAACAGTCCTGAATGATTTATATTTTGACGCATGAAATCTCCTGTAAACTTGCTCGGCTAAATCTTTTAATGTTTCCAAAAGCAAGACCGGATCGCGCACATCAGTCCCAAAAGTATTTTCCTCGCTTATGGATTTCGCATCATATTCTTGAATTAGAATAGCTTCATCCTTTCCGCGGATTTTATCATAAAAATGCGGGAGTTCGTTCTGGGAAAGTTTTTTTAAATCCAAAACTGTCTTGACTCCTTTTTTTGAAAATATAGCCTCTGTCTTGGGGCCGATGCCGGGAATTTTTCTGATCGGCATCGGTTCAAGAAATTTTTCGGCATCCTCTTCTTTGATAACTGTAAGCCCGTCCGGCTTTTTGAAATCCGACGCGATTTTCGCGATAAGCTTATTCGGCCCAATTCCAATAGAACAAGACAGCATCTCTTTTCCAAATACTTCCTCTTTTATTTTCTTCGCGATCAACTCTGCCATTTCAAAAGACCCCTCCACGCTTAAATCAAAATATGCCTCGTCCACACTCGCCTCCTCCACTAAATCCGAGTAGCTTCTTAAAATTTCCATTATTTTTCCGGAAACCTCTTCATATTTCCTAAAATTTCCAGCGAGAAAAAAACACTTTGCCTTTCCATTTTTTCTCGCTTCCTCGCATAATTTCCATGCGCGCGATATAGGCAAAGCGGAGCACACTCCATATTCCCGTGCCTTGTAATTGGCGGTGGAGACAACGCCACGCCCCGCTCCGTCTTTCGGATCCGCGCCGACAATAACCGGTTTTCCTTGGAGCCACTTATGGTCCCTCTCCTCAACCGCCGCGAAAAACGCATCCATATCAAGATGTCCAATGATACGCATCTTGAAATTATAAACTAAGCGGTCTTCCTGTTATAGAACCATTTCATTAATTCCATCAGGATGATTTTGAATATGCCCAGCGCTAGAATCAGCATAACGTGTACGGGATGGAGGGGCGCCGTCTTTAAAATTGTATTCAGGGCCGGAATATAAACAGCTGAAGTCATCATTACAAACCCGATCCCAACCGCAAAAAGAAGATAATTATTGTCAAATAGATTTGTTTTGTAGATCGGTGTGTTGAGAGATTTTATGGAAAAAATATAGAACAAGGATGAAGTTCCAAGAGCAGTAAAAATTATCGTTCTGATATATTCGATCGGAAACGATGTTTCCTCAAGGAAATAATAAAAAATAGAAAGTAAAATTATGTCAGTCATGGCAGCAAAACTAAACGAAAGCATTCGAGCCTTTTTGTCCAAGATAGGATCCGTCCTCCTCATGGGCTTACGCCGCATTATTCCGTCCTCTCCTTTTTCAAACGCAAGAGCGAAATTCGGAAAACCGTCTTGAACAATGTTCGTCCACAAAATCTGCACCGCGGTCATCGGCAAAGGCACTCTCAAAATCAGCGAGCCCAAAACCAAAGTGATTTCCGTAAAGCTCGACGCAAGGAGATAGATAACAACTTTTTTTATATTATCAAAAGCGGTTCTCCCATATTTAATCGCTTGCGCAATTGTGCTTAAGCCGTCATCAATCAAGACTAAATCGGATGCTTCTTTTGTGACATCCGTGCCGGAATTTAGCGCAATCCCGATATCTGCGTACTTCAAAGCGGGGGCGTCGTTGATGCCGTCCCCGGTCATCGCGACTGCTTCTCCTTTTTCTTTCCAAGCTTTCGCTATCAGTATTTTATGTTTTGGATCAACTCGTGCAAAAATTTCGACATCTTTAATTCTTGAAAACATGTCACGTCCTGAAATATTCTCAAGTTCGGATCCTTCCATAATATTCTCCGCGCTAAATCCCAACTCCTGCCCGATTGTTCGCGCAGTAAGCTTATGGTCCCCGGTAAGCATAATGATTTTTATACCAGCAGAGCGAACTTCCCGAACCGTCTCCTTAACATCCGCCCTTATCGGATCACTAATTACCGCGAGACCCAAAAAAGTAGGGTGCTTAACTAAGTTAAAAAGTTCGACCTCGCTTTTTTTCGAAATATCACTCGAGGATATTGGCAAAGCCTCTTCTGCCGCCGCGATAACCCTAAATCCTTTTCGTGCTAAATTTTCGCATTCGAGCAAAACATCTTTTTTATCGGAAAAATTGATTGATTTTTCCAAAATGAACTCCGGTTCCCCTGTTATAAAAACCTGAACCGCCTCTCCATGCGTATTCTTTGCTGTATGAAACGAGGCAATTATTTTTCTAGCGGAATCAAATGGCAGGAAATTCACCCTGGGAAAAACTTCGAGAATTTTTTTAAGATCTAATCCTTTTTCCAAAAATATTTCAAGCTTCGCTCTATCTGTCGCCTCGCCCTTAACCGCAATCTTTCCATTATCATTTTCTATTATCGCTTCGTTGGCGAGAGCCAGAGCGCTTAGCATCGAGCCTTCATCCTTTGCAATTATTTTCTCAACTTTCATCCGCCCTTCCGTTAAAGTTCCCGTCTTATCGGTCAGTAATATAGAAACGGATCCCAAGGTTTCCGCCGCCAATAATTTTTTCACGAGGCCGTTATTTTTGAAAATATTTTTGCTGGCGACCGCAAGCACAACCGCGATAGCCGCGGGAAGGCCTTCTGGTATGGCTGCTACAGCTACGGCAACGGCGGTGATAAAAATTTGGTAAAAATTAAATTTTTCGTAAATCCCGACAACAATTATAACTATGGAGGCGATCACAACCAAAATACTCAAAAATTTTCCCAAACTTCCAATTTTTTCCTGCAACGGTGTAATCTCCTCTCCGGATTCTTTTGTAAGAAGAGCTATGGCGCCTATCTCCGTATCCTTTCCTGTTTTGACTACAATCGCTTCTCCTTCCCCTCGTTCGATGGAACTCCCCATGAAAACCATATTTTTCCTATCGGCCACTCCGGTTTTTTGAGAAATTACTTCGATATTTTTTTTAACCGAAGAGGATTCCCCAGTCAAAAGAGCTTCGTTTGTTGCAAGATCCTTGGCTTTTATAAGCCTGGCGTCAGCGGGAACCCTCATTCCGCTTTTAATAATTACGACATCCCCCGGGACAAGCATCGCCGAGTCAATCTCCTTAATCTCTCCATTTCTTTTAACCAAAGCGGAGACCCTGACTTTCTCCGCAAGCCTTTTTAAAATCTGGCTCGAAGAATATTCTTGGTAAAATCCGATGCCAATATTAATTACTACGGAAACTAAAATTATTATCGTATCCAGTTTCTCGCCAGCGAAAAAAGCCAAGATGCTTGCGATGATCAAAATATAGACCAGTGGGCTTTTTATTTGTCCCCAAATAAAAGCCAAAGCCCTAAAGCCCGATTCTTTAGGCAATTCATTTGGCCCATATTCCAGAAATTTCTTTTTGTATTCCGCTTCCGAAAGCCCATCCTTATTGCTTCCGGTCGCCTTAAATACATCCTCAACAGAAAGCTGATAATAATCCGCCATATTTATTAAATTATTATTGCGGCTACTACGAAATATATTAATAGTGCCAGAATATCCTGAGCTATCGTTGTGAAAGGTCCGGCGCCAATTGCCGGATCTTTGCCAAAGCGCCTCAATACGAGCGGGACCAGCGTTGCGATAATAACAGACAGGGTTGAGGCAGCTAAAATCGAAATGCCAACGATTATTGAGACTTCGAAATCGTTAAAAACAAACATTGAATATCCAAAAAGCAGAATTCCTAATGCGGAACCAAGCAGGAATCCGACAAGAATTTCTTTAATTAAATATTTTCCGAGGTCAATTTTTTCGATCACGAGCGCGCGGATAAACAAAGTTTCCGTCTGTGTGCCTACGGCATCAGACATATAAACAATGACGGGTATAAAAAATGCGAGCTCTAATTTTTCTAAAAGCGCTCCTTCAAAAAAACGGACAATGAGTGTCGCAAACATCCCGCCGACCAGCCCGACCAAAAGCCACGGCAACCGGACTTTTACCAGTCGTGTCGCGCTGAATTTAACAATATCGGTAATGGGCTGATGGGCTAGATGCCCCAGCGCTTTATGATGATGAACCTGTTTTTCGTCCGCCACGAGGTTTAACAAAATTCGCAAACTGCGGCGGCTTTTTCCTTATGCTCCCCCTTGGATGCATCTCCGCAGCAATCTTTGCAGCAAAAAGTGGAACCCTCAAGGACGAAGACGCCCTCGGATTTCTTTTTTTTCTTGCCGCATTTCGCACATGTAAAAAGTTCTTCAGAATTTGTCGTTTTATTTTCCATAGCTATTCCATTTTTATAATTTTTCCTTCAAGTCCCAATATCTTCCCTGTGCGCATCGCGAAAAGCAAAAGCAGCACCAATGCGTAGATAACATGCTCGTCCACTATATAAGCAGTTGTTCCGATTTTCGGAAACTGGAGAACTGCAAAATAATAAAGGATCATCATCAGAACTGCGGAAATTGAGCTGTACCGGACTAATATTCCTAAAATAAGCGAAATTCCAATCAATATCTGCCCGTATTCATTCAAGAAATTAATTACCGGGAGGATGCCCGGACTCGCAAACCAGTGATAGAGATCGGGGAAAGTCTTTGCGGAATTCAGATAACCGGCAGCTGACCAATTTCCTTTCATGAGCTTCGACAAGCCGGCATAAAGAAAAAGCCATCCAATCGAAACCCTGAGAAGAAATAAAGATAGTTTTTGTGACTTCGTCATGTTAATAAATTAATAATAATTAGAATACTGGATTTAGCGAGTAAATCATGTAGAACCCGAGGGCGAGAAGCGCCAGCCCGATACCCAAGCGCATGAGTCCTCGATGTTCTTTTCTCCACTCCTCCAACCTTTCAGACGACGTGCCGAAGTATGCGGCGCCGATAATTATTAGTAGAGGTAAAATAAATATCAGATTGTACAAGAGCATAAGCGGTACTGCGGCGGAAAACTCTCCCTTGGATAATAATCCGAGAATCGCAAGATACGGCGCTCCGGTACAAGGCAATTCTACGAGTACAACAAATACTCCAAGCGCGGCCGTGGTCAGAAAGAGGAGGGCTGGATGGCGCCCCTCCATATTGGAAATCCAATTGGTGTATGCTTTGATGCGAGCGGCTCCCCCGGGGATCATTTGCAAAGAAAACCCCTGGCCATACCAAAAGTAATCCTTAATCTCAAACAATCCGGCTATTATCGCGATCAGCGCGGCAACCCAGTAAAAAGTCGAGGAAATCCCGGTTGAAAGCGCGAATTTTAAAATGCCGAACCCGAGCAGGAGATAAGTTGCGTAAACGACAGCGGTGTAGAGAAAGCCTCCCAGAAGCATTTTTCCGGGGCTCTTAAACGCCTTCATCATAAAAGCAATGAGAAAAATCAGAACGCCGAATACGCACGGGTTGATGCTGTCGATCAGCGCCGCCGAAATAATGATCCCTAAAGTTAGTTCCTGTCCCATTATGTTATTCTACCGGGCAATTAGTGAAAGCTGCTAAATCTTTGACTTGCTGTAGGCCTTCGAGCCTTTTTACCTCCAACCCGCCGGATTCCATAAGGAACGTCGGGGTTTTGCTTATTTTTTTGCTCAAACACAATTCCGGCTGCGGATTTTCTCCATCGGGGTGGCATTCTACTGAATTAATTTTCTTGTACGCTTCTCCCAAAACCATCTCCTGTCTTCTGCAAGTGCTGCATCTGACGGATTTATAATAAACGACTCCTTTTGAATTGAGGCATTGGATAAATGTCGAATAATCTTTTTTGACAACTGTTCCGGTCTGAGCAAAATAAGTAACCCCAGCGGCAACCAGCCCCGCTATGAGCACAGGTACCCCAATCCGGAATGCCGCTTTAGAATCCAACCCGGAAGCCCACAAGGAGGCACCGAAAATTATAAGCATCAAAACTTTCGAAGTTTCGCACAAAATGCAGATTGAGTTTATAAAAATAAGCTCGGTCAGCGAAAGGTATAAAGAAGGAATGAGCGCGAAAAGAGTTACTATAAATAAAGTCTGAAAAGCCTTATCTCTTCTTTTTATTACCAAAAATAAAACAGCCGCGAAAAACAAAAGCCCCAAGACAGATACGGGGATGCCGAAAATCTCCGAATAAATGCTAGTCGTTACGACATCACAGGAAACTTCTTGGGAAATATCGCAAAAAGATTTTGATTGGGAATAATGTATATAAGTTAAGTACGACATTATCCCGATACCCGCGAGCGCGCATAAAACAATTACCCAAAAAGCGGCTTTTTTCATTAATCTTATTATACGCTAGGTCAACTCACTCATCCAGTGGATATTCATTGGAGTTAGAATATTTGTGAGGGTCAAGATCGAACTTCTTTTTGCATTCTCCGGAACAAAAATAATAAGATTGCTCGCCTATTTTTGAAGAAAATTTTGCCTTTTGGGGGTTTATTTTGAGCCCGCAGACCGGGTCTGGGGTGTCCAAAATTTTTTCCTTGTCTATCATAACCACATTATAACCCAGTGCGTTTTGAAATGTTATTGCTATACTGTGTTAAACGGTCTTTAACTATTTTCCTTAAGATTGGGAGGTGATCGCATGTACCACAAAGTTACGATCAGAAAAACCAACGCTTGGGTTGTTTTTTGGTTCGTTTCCATTCTCTATGCCTTCTGGTTTCTGGCGAGAGACTTATTTATAGCGCAGTGGAGCAGAGGCCCTTTCGTAATCGCGGCCGTTACGGCGCTATTAGTAGTCCGTAATATTTTCCTCGAATGGGCATTGCACAAGTATGTGCTCCACGGAACGTTGCCCGTTCCTCTGCGGGACCATTGGCCTGTGCGAAGTTTTTATGAGGCCCACGATGGGAGGCACCACTTTCTCACCCGCTTAAGCCAGTACGCCATTTTGGATGAATCACAAATCCAGTCATCGACATTCCCATGTTGGGCCTTACCTGTGCTTATCCTGATCGACCTGCCGTTTTTATCACTAGCTCAATACTTTCTCGCTTCGACCGTCCCGGTCATTCTTTCGGGTATCTTCGCGGAATCGTTTTCATACTATACGTATGAAACCTTACACGCGTTGTACCACGCGGACTTTGAATCGGTTTGGAAACCACTTGTGGAAATTCCGGGACATCGCGGGAGATTCTATAAATGGGTGTATGAATATCACAAGGGTCATCACAGAAACTCGAGGACAAACCTGAATATGGTCATCCCCCTCGCGGATTTACTCCTTGGGACATTAAGGACCAAAAAGGCCTAAAAATCCCGAACAACCCGACTGCCGGACGCACACGCGTTCCGGCAGTCTATTTATTTTCTGATTCTTTGAAACTTCTCTGCAGAGTTGATTTTTTCGCCATTCTATTGTATTATGAATACATAGCTAATATAAATGTCTAACGCCTCAAAACCAACATCGTTTTCCGGCCTGGGTATTGCTCCCAGGCTTCTTGATATTTTGACTCGACATAAATTTGATACGCCTACTCCGATTCAGGCCAAAGCAATTCCAGCGGCGCTCGAAGGAAAGGATCTTATCGGCATCGCACAGACGGGAACAGGGAAAACTCTCGCCTTCGGAATCCCGATGATCCAATCGATAGCGCAGGCAAAAGGCTCGGGCCTTGTCGTCCTTCCCACCCGCGAACTCGCGCATCAAGTAGACGAGGCTTTGCATAAAATCGGGCGAGAGCTTGGACTACGGACTGCGCTTTTGATTGGCGGGGCTTCCTTTAACGAGCAGATGCGCGCGATATCCAAAAACCCACATATAATCATAGGTACTCCCGGCCGTATCAATGACCATCTCGAACGCAAAACAATTTCACTTGATAAAGTTTCGATAGTCGTCTTGGACGAAGCCGATCGCATGCTTGATATGGGATTCCTTCCCCAAATTCGCCGGATAATCTCGCGGCTCCCAAAAGCGCGCCAGACAATGCTTTTTTCAGCAACCATGCCGGACGACATCGTTCGGATTGCGACCGAATATATGAAGCTCCCCTTCCGGGTTGAAATTGCCCGCCCCGGCTCTGCCCCGGAAAAAGTTGACCAAGAACTTTTCGTCCTCGACCGCGAAGATAAAATACACCTTTTGAAAAAAATTCTCGAAGAATACAGAGGCTCAATTTTAATATTCATCCGCACTAAGCATGGCGCAAGAAAAGTTTGCAAGCAAATCAGGGATATGGGCCATTCCGTTGCCGAAATTCATTCGGACCGCTCTCTCGCCCAACGCCGAGCTGCCCTTGAAGGATTTAAGACTGGGGGGCATAGAATATTGGTCGCAACAGACATCGCTTCCCGTGGGATCGATGTAAAAGGAATTGAACTCGTACTTAACTACGACATTCCGGAAAACCCGGAGGATTATGTACACCGTATCGGACGCACTGGCCGCGCGGGCGCACCTGGGCGCGCGATTTCATTCGTCACTCCTGACCAGAAAAGGGCTGTCCGCGATATCGAACGCCTGCTACAGACTTTCATCATGATCTCAAAAATGCCGGAGCTTCCCGGCCGTCCTCGGCGTGAATTCAGAACTTCTCCGGAGGCAGCAAGGCCGCATTCAAGATTCCATCCGCGTCGCCAGGGATATTTCAGAAGCCGAAGATAAGAACTCAAACATTCAAACCGTTCAAGAATAGGGCTCTTTCTTTTGCAAACGCAATCTCGGAGAGATGAAAAATCGTATAGGTTATGAAAAATGCCGACAAAACGTCTATAGAATAATGCAAATGCCCGAGAAGCACCACGGCGCCGAAAACTACAGAGGAAGTCAAAAAGAAAATTCTTAGGACTTTTTGATTCCAAAATGTAAGCGCCATCAAAAACGGGAGTCCCGTGTGCGCGGAGAAAAATAGGTCCGCGCCTGAAGTGAATTTATTTATAATACTTTCCGGGTTTATATAAATCTGGTCCGGGAAAGGCCCCAGGTGTGTCAGGCTTATAAAAATCGAGCGTATAAGAACAAATAGCGCAATGCTCTTTAGCGCAAATGGAACGCGATTCGGCTTCATTAAGCATAGGACCGCGACAAAAAGCCAAAATATAAAAGAGCCATAAATAAAAATCCAATCGACATCCATAACTTCTGTGTTGCTAAGTACAATATCCGTAACGTAGTTTGACGCGCGCTCGACTGTGTATATCCCGGCATAAAAATTTATAACCACGCTTAAAATCAAAAGCAGGAATCCCGCAAGCACAGATATCAAAAATTCCTTATTTCGCAGATGCGCTTTATATTCAGCCCAGCTTGCCATATCTTATTTTATATCCCAATTAAGCAATTTTTTGTAGATGTCGCCCGCATTTCTGGAAAGTATATCAATGCTTTTGCTCTCGGCCAAAGCTTTGGCGCCCTGCCCTAACTTAAGCCGCATTTCTTTATTTTCTATAAGCATTTCTATATGTTTTCTAAATTCCGCGTCATTTTTTGCCTTGAGGCAATTTTCCCCGTGCCGAAGCCATCCCTCATAGACAGGGATGTCCCGGACTACAATCGGAAGGCCGATAGCCGCCGCTTCGAGTATGGCCATGCCTTCATTTTCCTCATATGAGGGAAAAATAAATATATCAAGCGCATTAAATGCCGCCACTGCGTCATCGACAAATCCTGGAAAAAAGGCATTTAGCGGCAATTCTTTAGGCAAGGGCTTTACCAATAACCCGCTGTATATCTTACCAAACCAGAGAAATTTATTTTTTGGAAATTCTTTCGCGAGATAAATAAACGTGTCTGTTCCTTTTCGCGGCAACACAAGCCCGACGGTTCCTACGGCCAATCCTTCAATTCCATACTGCCTTCGCATAAAATTTCTTTTTTCTTCCGATGCGCAATAAAGATTCGTATCAACGCCATTTGAAAGTACAACCAATTTCTCCGGAGGAAGCCCGTATGCCAAAAGAAGCGTTTTTGTGTACTCGCTAGGACAAAAAACAATATCCCCCCTGCCGTAAGCGTAAGTAAGATATTTTTTAAAAACCGGAGCGACGAGCGGCATAAAACGGAAAACCTGCATGGCGTCCTCCACTGTCACGTGCGCCCAAATAATTATTTTTTTCCCTTGCCTCCGCGCCAGGCGCATTAAATATAATGACTTTATCCAAGGTGTATTTATCTGCAAAATATCGCAGTCGCTCGCCCATTTTTCGGTATATGGTATATTAAGAAACTTAAGAGCCCGAATCTGGTTTCTGTAAGAGGAAAGAAGGCCGGTTCCTATTTTTTTAAAAAGAATTCCGCCTAAAAAATGGTAAAACTCAAGATATAAGCAGATTTTCATAATTATTTTCGTGAATCCGCGCAATATTATGTTTTGAATATTTCAAAGACAATTCGCGGGATTTAGCGGAATATTTTTCCAGGATTAATATATTATTAAAAAGTTTTAGTACGCTATCCGCAATTTCCTCCGGCTTATCCGGAGACACCAGAAACCCTGAACGTTCGTTTTCTATCATCTCGGAAAGTCCAAGTGCGGATACGGCAACAACAGGAAGCCCGCTTGCCATCGCTTCAATTACGGAAAGCGGAAAGTTTTCGCTCTTGCTCGCGGTTACAAAAACGTCGCTTGCCCGAAGCGCTGCTGCAAGTTCGCGCCCGTATAAAAATCCCATAAAGCGCACATTTTTTTCCACTCCGATGCGTTTCGCTAAAATTTCAAGATTCTCTCTTTCCGGTCCGCCTCCTATTATAACCAGAGTGGAGTCGGTAGACTTCCCTGCGATTACGGACATCGCGCGAATTACCACATCGATGCTTTTTTCATAGCTTACGCGCCCCATATATACTAAAACATTTTTCGAAAAACCAAACTGTTTTTTCAGCTCTTCTTTCTCATTTTTATCCGCGGCTGGCTTAAAAAAATCGGTATCAATCGAATTCGGAACGACAACCATGGGGCGGGAAACTCCGTACGATTCGAGGGTGTCCGCAAGCGTCATCGTTGGGCTCACAACCAAGTCGCACCGATTATAAAACGCAGCGACGTATTTGGAAGAGAGTTTTTTCGCCCATCCGTAATCCGCATAAATATGCTTGAGGTAATGGTCAAAAAAAGTATGGTGGGTTCCCACAAGCGGAATCCCGAGAATTTTTTTAGACAAAACCGCTTCCCATCCAACCGCAAAAGGCGTATGCACATGGATTATATCCGGTTTGAATGATTTTATTTTCGCGAGCGTCCAGCCTAACGGGAGCGAAAATCGCTCATTGGGGTAGCCGAAAAACGGCATGGAAAAAATCCTCGTGAGCCCGAATTTTTCCGGAGACGGGCCTTTGCTCGCCTTGCCGGACGAAACGGTGAATACGCGGACATCGTGCCCTTTTTCGACAAGAATTTCCGCGGAACTTTTAACTACATTCGCGACTCCGTTTACCTGTGGCGGAAACGTATCGGTAAATAATGCAATTTTCATAACTTTTCCATAAATTTCTCGATAATTTCTGCGAGCTCTTCTTGCGATTGCGATGCGATAAAATGGCTAGGGTGCTCCGATACAATAACTTCCCCCTTAGGCATTGCCCGCGCCATGTCTCGCGCCTCGGCCTCGGATAAAATAGGGTCTGATTTCGCACGAATGATTAGCGTTGGGGAGGTAATATTTCCGATTATTTTACGAAAATCGAATTTCAATGTCAAGGCAAGCATCCAGAAATTCACAGAAATCG
>Ga0209619_10000006_pt1 | contig 101444 bp, 101 predicted proteins | sample Rifsed16ft3_FD_184011 | JGI IMG/M metagenome (GOLD analysis project Ga0209619, IMG submission 184011) | Soil microbial communities from Rifle, Colorado, USA - sediment 16ft 3 (version 2) | ecosystem: Environmental > Terrestrial > Deep subsurface > Rock core/Sediment | place: Rifle, Colorado... | reverse complement strand
GGAGGCGTTCGGCTCCGGACCCGTCCTTGATGCGGGCGTGGGCACCGGTCGCTACGCCGAGGCCCTTGAGGCGCGTGGATTCCAGGTGACGGGCCTGGACGTCTCCGCACGAATGCTCGGGCAGGCCAGGGCCCGCGGCCTCCGACGCCTTGTCCTGGGGGACGTGGCCGCGATTCCGTTCCGACCCGCCTCGTTCGACCACGCGATCGCGTTCGGCATCCTGCACTTCCTCCCGAACTGGGGGGAAGCGATTCGGGAGATCGCGCGGGTGATCCGGACCCTCGTCGCTTCGACGACCGGGGGCATGCGCGATACGGAGGTGGGCTCCCGTTACGTATCGGCCCTGCGGGCCCATGGCTGGGAGGCCGTGGAACAGCCCGGACTGTCGGCGGATGGTCTGGCCCAGCGCGTCTCCCCGACGCTTCGGTTCCCGAAAATCGTCCACGAAAGTGAGGAAGCGACCGACGCCTTGATCGACCGATTCGATAACCGGGTGTTCACGTGGCAGTGGGAGATCCCGGACGGCATCCACGCCGCCGCCATGGCCGGGCTCCGCGACGCCTTCGGCGGGCGTACGTTCCGGACGACCCGGACGTGGGAACTCCTCGTGTGGCGGGCGGAGGACCTCCGGAGCCTCTAGGGATTCGAGGCGGCCGGCGGCGTCGGCGGCGCTTTCGGCGGAGGAGGCTTCAACACGTCCTCGAGCTCCACGAGCGATGGGATCTCCACCGCCGCGTACAGGCACGGAGGGCTGCCGGCGCGGCGGACATGGACCGTGCGGAAGCCGAGCCCTTTCGGCACCGCCAGCCAATCCTCATGGTCCGCGGACACGACCGTGATGTCCCTCGATCGCAAGCCGAGTGCTTGTGCCCCCGCCCGGAAGGTCTTGGCGTGGGGAGGCGCGGCCTTCGCCTCCTTCGGCGTAATCACCGCCAAGGCCCCCTTGAACGGCTCCAAGACCGGCTTCAGGGCGAACGACGGGAACCCCGTGAGGACCGCGACCTTGCGGCTCTTCAGGAGTCCGGGGACGGCACGCTCCGCGTCCTCGTAGAGCGTGAACCCGTAATACTCTGCGAGCAGCGGTGCGAGGGACATGAGCTCCGTCCGCTTCGGCCGGTGCCCGAGGTGCTCCATGACCGCCTCCACGAAGGCTTCGGGGCCGGCGTAGCCCTTCCCGGGGAACTCCACTCGGAGGACGAAGTCGCACGAGGCTTGGAGCTCGGGTTCGTACACCTCGTACCCGAGGTTGCGGACCTCGCGGAGCACCGGCCCGAGACCCGCGCCCGAGGGGCGCGCGATTGTGCCCAGGAAGTCCAAGAGGAGCCCTTGCGCCACGATCAGGGGACCACGGGGCAGGGGTATTTCGACCTTGCGTCGGTCCGCCCAGCGACGAGGGACCGGCCAAGGCACGGTTCGGACGGGTGGGGGCCCTGCTCACTCGCCCCGGTCGAAGGAGAGCACGAGGCCGACGCCCCACGTCTGGAGAGCCCATCCCACGCCCACCAGGATCGCGGAGAGCCCGCCCAGCACGATGATCACGCCCAGCACCGTGAAGAACCCGAACGGATTCAGCGGGTCGACGAGCCCCGTCGGGCTCGCAACCAGGAGCCCGAGCCAGATCACGGCGATGCCGCCGATGACCGCACCGACCATCCGCAGGATGGAACCCCAGACCAAGAGGGAATTCCGCCGGCGGGGCGGCATCGGCGCCGCGAGCGGGGGCCCGTAGACGGACACGTTGGGGGCCGCCTCCATTCCCGGCGGCGGCGGCACGGACACGAGGGCGGGAACCGCCTCGGGGTACTTAGCGGTTTCTGAGCCGCGCTCGCTAGAGTCCTTCCTGGGGAAGGGCGTCTCCCGGCGCGTGGGCGAAGCGGATGAGGGCCTCCCGCTCCGCGAAATGAAGCATGCCGGGAACAAGGAGGCAGTGCAGAGGCGGCCCGAGGTCCGCGTCGAGCAGCCGCTCGGCACGGTCCGCGCGGAGGGTCGGGCGGTCGGACCCGGCTCCACCGACCACGCAGACCAGCGTGGACCCCGGGAACCTCTCGCCCCCGACCTTCAGAAGGTATCGCAACGCCTCGGGGGCGGTCAGGAACCTCTCGTCCTCCTTCAAGTCGAGCAGGACGAGCGTGTGAAGGCCTGCGGCGCGGTTGGCTGCGATCGCGTCCACCGGGCTGGTCGGTCGGAATCCCGCCTCCGGAATCGGGATCGTCGTCGTGCGACCGAACTTGTACGCCTGCAGCCCCGCAAGGCCGATGGCCGCCGTGAGGATGGAGGACCCGTGGACGATGCGGGTCGGAATCCCCGCCTCCGCCGCCCGGAGGCGCAGGTCCACGTGCGTCGTCGCGATCATCGGGTCTCCGCCCACGAGGAATCCCACACGACGGGAGGCCGCCTGCTCCAGGAGGGTACCGCCGGATTCGACATCCTCGCGGCGCAGGACCGTGATGGGCTTCCCAATCGACGTCGCGAGCGCTTCGGCGGTCGTCCCGCGGAGGGAGGACGTGTAGAACTCGGCGAACAGGACGTCGCACCCGCGAGCCTCGTCGGCCGCCCGCAAGGACATGTCTCGCTCGTCGTAGAGCCCGAGGCCGATGAAGACAAGCTCGCCCACGGCGGAAGGAACCGCGCGACGCGCAAGAACCCTTCGCTCACAAGAGGTAGGTCTGCACGAAGACGAGAAGGATGAAGGTCGCGAGCGCCGCGATGGTCATCCGGAGGCCTTGCCGGAGGGCGCTGCCTCCGAGGACGCGACCGAGGGCGAGGCCGGAGATGAAGATGAGCGCCACGGCCAACGCGATCGACGTCCCGGCCGCCACGGGGAAGCTCGGCCACCCCGCCAGGACATGGAGAAGGAAGGGGATCGAGGTGACCGCGAAGACGAAGAGCGGGGCGGCGAAGTTGACCAGGCTGATGAGCGTGCGGTAGAGACGGAGGGAGCGATGCACGTCCGTCCCCGCCATGTCCGTTAGCATCGCCCGCTCGAGCTTCGCCATCCGGATCTTCGCCTCGACCCGTTCCGCCTCGTAGACGCTCAAGCCCGTGGAGATCCCGATCGCAAGGCACGCCGCCGCCAGGGTCCCCAGGGTGACCTGCGGGGTCGGATCGGCGACGACGGCGGTCGCCGCCACGATTCCGAGGACGACGAACGTGGCGTCGAACAAGGTGTTGATGAAGTACCGTCGAAACAGCTCGCTCAGGTCATACGCGAGACGGAAGCGCTGGAGCGGCCCGGAACGCAAGGGACGCCTCTCGCCGCAATCGGGGGCCTCTATATATCCCCACTTGCGCCCGCGGGCGTCGCAAGACCTACGCCGGCGCCCTCCTTCGGCCGAAGTACTTGCTGACCGCCAGCAGATAGATGAAAATCAAGGCGGACAGCCCGATGGAGATCATTTCGCCGGTGGTCAGGGACGGCCTGCCCGCGATGTACCATCCGTAGAGCTGGAACCCCAGGCCCCCGAGGGTTGCGAGGATGGCGAGGAACCATGCCCAACGCCGCATCCGCCAGAGGCCGATCCCCGAGGTCAACAAGATGAGGGCGAGGACGAAGGCGACGCCGAGGATCCCCAGAAGCAGGCCCGTGGGGGCCTGAGGGATGACCAGATCGAGAAACGCGACACCGAAAATCGCGAGGCCTATGAGGATTACCGACGCGAGGCCCGCGAGGATGACGAGGATCGCCAGAATCGCGACGCCGAGAGGCCGATGGAAGGGGGCCGCCGAGGGGGATGCCATGGGACGATGCAATACGGAGTCTGAGAATAAGCCTTCCGGAGGGCTGGCCCGCTCACCCGGAACCTCAAAGGACCGCATCGAGGCAGCGCAACTCGGCGCGGGAGGGAAGGCTAATACGACGCGCCCGGCTCGTCCCCGGGATGCGCTCCCTGTGCGTGGCTGTGCCAGCGAGGGAAGCGGAGGGGATTCGGCGGGCTCTCCACAAACAGGGGCTGCTGCGCACGGGAATCTCCATCGTCCGCGAAGGCGGGACCGTGTTCCTGCCAACCGCCAGCCGCGTCGACACTCCCTATCCTGTGTCCGAGCGGGAGTTCCGCGAGTCGTTCGCCCCGATCCGCTCCTACAGGGATGTCGCGAACGTGCCCGCGGAGGTGAAGCCGGACCTCCCGACGAGCTTCGACATCGTCGGGGACATCGCCATCATCCGGATCTCGGAGGACCTGAGGGAACACGAGACCGCGATCGCGGAGGCAATCCTCCGCACGAACGCGCGCGTCCGGGTCGTGGCGGCGGATGGCGGCGTCAAGGGTCCGCTGCGAATCCGAGACCTCCGGATCCTGGCGGGGCCGGACCGCACGGAGACCGTCCACCGGGAGTACGGCCTCGCCTACCGCGTCGACGTCGCGAAGGCATACTTCTCGCCTCGGCTCGCCTCTGAACGCAACCGGGTCGCACAGCAGGTCCAGCCGGGGGAGGTCGTCGTGGACGTCTTCTCGGGCGTGGGCCCGCATGCGATCCTCATCGCGAGACGCCGCGCGCCCGCCGTCGTGCACGCGTTCGACGCGAACCCAGACGCGTTCCGGTACCTCGAGGACAACGTGAGGCGGAACCGTGCGGATCGGGTGCGGCCGCGCCTGGGCGACGGCATCGGGCTCGTGGCCGCGGTCGACCGGCCCAATCGAATCATCCTGGACTATCCAAGCGACCCGGACCCGGCGTTCCGTGCCGCCCTCTTCCGCCTGCTTCCCGGCGGCACAGTCCACTACTATGCAATTCTCAACGCCGCCGAACGCGAGGAGCGGGAGCGCGACCTTGCGGACGCCGCCGGGTCCGTCGGGCGAAGTGCCGAGATTCTGGCCGTGCGAGAAGTCCACGGATGGTCGCCCGCGCAGAAGCTGTTTGCGTTCGACGTCGGGGTCACCTGAGCCGCACGCCCCGCTGGCCCTGGTAATGACCGGACCGCTCGCCGTACGTCTTCTCCGCAGGGCTCGTAAGATCCTCGAACACGACCTGTGCGAAGCGTTCTCCGATCGGCACCTCGAGGACGTCGGAGTTCGCATTGAAGGCGCCGAGCGTAAGGGAACCGCGGAACCCCGCATCGATCTTCCCGAAGGAGGCGATCACGCCCCTGCGGATCCACGTCGTCCGGAGCCAGAGGGAGGCGGTCACGGTGGGTCCGAACTCGACGACCTCCGCCGTGGAGATGGCAAATCGCGCGAGCGGAGGGACGCGCGCGATGCCGGAGGCCAAGGTCTCCGGGTCCGCGCGGGGCACAGCGACCTCCGCGATCGTGAGGTCGTATCCGTTCGGGGTGAGATGGTCCTGCCGGAACCCCTCGATTCGCAACCGGCCGGCGTCCATCGCCGCCACGATGTCGCGGTCCGAGAGCACGGGCACCGCGGAGGCATTCCAGGACCCGAGTTGAACTTTCCCTATCCAATGGTATGGACCGAAGGCTCATGGCTGCCGGGGCCGAGGTGGGTCCCGTGACGAAAGACCCGAGGACGTGCCGCCACGAGGCCCTCGAGCACCTGGGGACCGAGGACCACGTTCAGTACTACCGGTGCGAGTCGTGCAAGGACGTCTTCGTCGTCGACGCCGGGCACTTGTGGCACCTCGAGGGCGTGCCCGCGTAGACGGAAGGCTTTTGGCGGTTCCGACCTTAGCCGCCGGCGGCCATGGACTTCCAGCTGACGGAGGCGCAGAGGCTCGTCCGGGAGACTGCGCGCGGCTTCGTGGACCGGGAGATCGTCCCGCACGCACGCGAGTGGGAGCGGAACGGGGAGATTCCCTCGGCGTTGTACCGGAAGATGGCCGAGCTCGGGTTCCTGGGCGCGCCCGTTCCGGTGGAGTACGGGGGGGCCGGGATGGACTACGTGTCATTCGCGCTCCTCATGGAGGAGATCTCCCGGGGCTCCTCGTCCGTTCGCACGACGGTCAGCGTACAGACGTCCCTGAGCGAGTCGACCCTCATGCTGTTCGGGAGCGAGGAGCAGAAGCGCGCGTGGCTCGTGCCGCTCGCGAAGGGGGAGCGGTTTGGCGCATGGGCGCTCACGGAGCCGGAGGCGGGCAGCGACGCCGCGAACCTCCAGACGACCGCCAAACCCGAGGGCGGCGGATGGGTGCTCAACGGCGCGAAGCGGTTCATCTCGAACGGAGGGATGGCGGACTACGTGTTCGTCTACGCCCGCGAGCCGGGGACGAAAGGGCACGAAGGGTTGTCGTGCTTCATGGTGCCCAAGGGGACGAACGGCTTCTCGGTGACGAACGTGGAGACGACGACGAAGCTCGGGCTCCGCGCGAGCCCCACGGCGGACCTCGCGTTCGAGGACTGTCGGGTCCCGAGGGACCACCTCGTGGGGACGCGGGGGAAGGGTTGGGAGCAGGCGATGAAGACGCTGAACGGCGGGCGTCTCGGCATCGCGGCGGGCGCCGTCGGCGTCGCGCGGGCGGCGCTCGAGGCCGCGACGAAGTATGCAAAGGACCGCCGGGCGTTCGGCCGACCGATCGCGTCGTTCCAGCTCGTCCGGGAGATGATCGCGGAGTCGGCGGTGGAGGTCGATGCCGCACGCCTGCTCACGCTCCGGGCGGCCCAGCTCCGGGACCAGGGCGTCGACAACACCCTCGAGGTCAGCATGGCGAAGCTGTTCGGGGCCCAGATGGCGATGCGCGTCTGCGACCGCGCGATCCAGGTCCACGGCGGCTATGGGTTCAGCGGGGACTTCGACGTCGAGCGCTACTTCCGAGACGCCCGTGTCCTCGGTCTGTACGAAGGGACGAACGAGATCCAGAAGCTGATCATCGCGGAGCGGCTGCTTGGATCGAGCCGGGAGCGGGAGTAGTCGCGCGGCCGCCGGACGTGCGAAGGAACCCCTCGAGCGTCCCCTCCCGGTCGAACCCGAGCTTCTCGTACATGGCGTACGTAGTGTGCCCCACGGTCGTGCGCAGGAAGAAGGGGTGTAGGGCACGCTCTTCCGCCCGCACCCGCATCGCGAGCACCATCGTTGCGGCAACGCCACCGCGGCGCAGCGCGGGGACCGTCTCGACCTCGTACATCTCGCCCGCCCCGCCGATGGCGTCGAACGACACGTTCCCCGCCGGTTGACCGGCGAGATACGCGACGTACACCTCGCTCCCGAGTTCCGCCTGCCGCCGCCAATTCAGGGAGAGGAGTTGGTGGGAGACCTCGTGGTCGTAGCCGTCCTCCTCGTGAAGGAGCCCCGCGATCGAATCGTGGTCGTCCCTCGTTGACTGGTCTCGGGCCGGACGAACGGAGACAGCGGGGTTCGCGGCAATCCGCGGGGGCCGGCGCGCGAACATCATATGCTCGACCCTCCTGGTGTATCCGAGGGCGACTAGCTCCGGCCCGAGCCGCGCGGCCAGTGCGGAGTCCTCGACGAAACACTGCCGGTCGGGAATCCGGAGTGGGGCGAAGATCTCTTCCATGCGATCGACGACCGTGGGCACGCCTCCCGGCGGCAACGCCTGCAACCAGAGGAAGTTCGCCATGTGGATCCGGTGGAACTCCGGGTTCACGACGAACGTCCCCCAAGACTCGGCGATGACCTCGCACGCGGCTTCGAGGGTCGCCAAGATCGTGTCGAGCGCGCGGCGACGGTCGTCCGTCATCCCATCGACTCCAGGCGACGCTCGACCTCGCGGAGCCCTTCCTCCCCGAGGGACTCCCGCGCGACGGCCATGAGGGCCGAGTCCTCCTTCGCCATGTGAAGTCCGAGGTACTGCACGAGGAAGATCCCGTGGCGGTTCACCTCGCGGAGTGCGAGGGCGTGGGCCGTCGCCGCCTGTCCCTCAAGTGCCGCCAAGGCCTCTCCCAGCTTGCCCAGCGCGCGCCGGATCTCCTCGTGGTCGTATGCAATCACGCTCACGAGGGTCCCACGTCGCCCAATCTTCGCCTCCAGGGCAGGGAGGAGCGCGTGCTCCTCGCGACGCATGTGCCGTTCGAGCTCGGCGCGCAGGAACGTGAGGGTCTCGCGAAACACCGTCAGCTCCGCGCTCCCGGCCTGTTCGCGGTTCATTGCGACGTCGAGGGCCCCTTCAAACGCCCTCAGCCGTGGGCGGAGCGCCTCGTGTTCCCGGTGAAACGTGAGAAGGGGGTCCATCTTGATCGGCCGGGGAACCGGGCCGTCCCTTTAACCCGTGCGACTCCACCCCTTCCTTCGGAGAGCTTCCCACATCGCAACGACCTCAGGGGGGCCAGGGCGAGGGTTGGGCGGTCCGGGTGACGCCTCAGGGTGCAAACCTCGCGGGGGTCCTCGGGAAAGCCACCGCATCCCGGATGTGCTCGAGCCTGCAGATCCATTGGATGAGGCGCTCCATGCCCATGCCGAAGCCTGCGTGCTGGACATTCCCGAACCGCCGGGTGTCTAGGTACCATTCGTACTGCCCCGGATCCTCGCCGGATCCGGAGATGGCATCCTTCAGGACTTCCATGTCGATCTCCCGCTCACTCCCGCCCACGATCTCACCGACCCCCGGCGCGATCACGTCGAAGTTGAGCGCCAGTCTGGGGTTCTCGGGGTCCCGTCGCTTGTAGAACGCTTGGGAAACGCGGGGATAGTGCGAGACCACCATCGGCTGGGGGGCCAGCTCTGTGAGGGCGCGCTCCTCGAGCGTCCGGAGGTCTTTCCCCCACTCGACTTCCATGCCCTTTTCCCTTAGGCGGTGGAGGGCCTCGTCGTACGTGATGTGCTCGAACGGAGTGCGCACGTTCTTCAACGACTCGACGTCGCACCCGAGGAATCGCAGGTCGTCCGCGTTCTGTTCGGCGGCACGATGGGACGCGTGCGCAATCACGCCTTCCGCATGATGCAGCACGTCGCTCAATCCCGCCCACGCCTCCTCCATCTCGCAGTGCCAGTACTCCGTGAGGTGGCGGGTCGTGCGGGACTTCTCCGCGCGGAACGAGGGGCCGATGTAGTACACCTTCTCCATCGCGAGGACCAGTGCCTCGGCGTAGAGCTGCCAAGACTGCGTCAGGTATGCCTTGCGTCCGAAGTACTCCACGCTGAACAACGTGGACCCGCCTTCGCTTCCGACGGGCGTGATCATCGGCGGGTGGACCTCCCAGAATCCGTGGCCACGGAAGTACTCGTGGACGGCGCCGAACACCGTGTGCCGCACGCGAAAGATCGCCGTCATCCGCTGGGAGCGCACCCAGAGGTGGCGCACGTCGAGCAGGAACTCCTCGCTCAGATCCTGCTGGATCGGGAACTTCTCCGCGTACGAGATCACGCGAAACTCCGACGCGCGCACCTCGTACCCGCCGGGAGCGCGCTTGTCTTGGACGACCGTGCCGCGGGCGGTCGCGGACGATTCGATGAGTGCCCTCTCCGCCGCATCGAAGTGATCCGTGGGAACGGACTCCTTTGACACCGTCACCTGCAGGATCCCGGTGGAATCGCGGAGGACCACGAAGGCCTTCCCGCCCACACTCCTCGTCCGGTAGATCCAGCCCCTCACCGTGACTTCTTGACCCGTGAAGCCACCCCGGAGTATGTCGGTGATTCGGACCACTGTCCGCGAAAGCCGCGTCGGATAGATTACCGTTTCGTGGCGGTCCGTAGGGATGTTCCCCACCTGCAGGCCTGTGCCAATCCTATACGAGCCTGTACTCGATGACAATCGACTGCATCGGCTGGCGTTCCACCAACAAGACGTTCTGGAAGCTACTGTCCGGCACGCCGTTCACGGTGAAGTCGATCCTGTGCGTTGCGTCCGTGTAATACGACATGATTTGGGAACTCGAGAACGGCCGACCCCATATCTCGAAGAAGTCTCGCAGGTAGACGTCCCGGCGGCTGGGGAGCTCCACGTGAACGAGTGGGACGTCCGTATGCGTATGAACCGGCCGATAACACGTGTCGGACACGATACCGATGTCCGACATGTTCGCCACCGTCGAATACTCCAGCCCGAGAATCCGGATGTGGAGTTCGACGTGATAGTGGACGCCACTCGGGTGCTGGACGCACATGTCCGTGAGCGGGGGCGGGGGAAGGGTGCCAACGTACATGCCGACCCCAACGACTCCCGCGACGATGGCGGCAAGGACAGGCACCAAGATGGGAAGTCGACGGCGGGCCTTGGACCGACGGGGACGGGGCGCGGACCTCTCCAGACGCGCTGCCGCCTCGGACATCCCGTGCGCCTTGCGCATGTGACCCGGGAGATTCCCTTGCTTGACGAACGCGCCGCACTCCGGGCAATGGTTCGCGTTCTTGCCCACGGCACGACCACGGTTCGCCACGGCTTAAGGATTCCCGCACTACGCACTACGGTAGGGACAAATAGCGGGCGCCATTCCTTCTCGCGTGATTCGTGCGGCGGATGTCCACGACCTCGACGCTCTCTTTGAGCTCGAAGACTTGTGTTTCGCGGAGCGGAAGTTCCGGAAAGAGCACCTTTTGTGGATCCTCAAGAACCCACGGGCGTCGACCTACGTGTACGAGAACGGCGGCCTCATCGGGGCCGTCATTCTGCTGACCGAGCCGCGCCGGATGCGCGTGATCAGCGTCGGCGTGCATCCCCGACACCGTCGCCGAGGAGTCGGGCGCGATCTGATGGCGGCGGCAGAGGACGTGGCGCGACGCCTCCGGGCGGATGAAGTTCGCCTCGAGGTGAACACGAGCAACGCGGGCGCGATCGCGTTCTACCGGGAGCTCGGATACGAGCTGCTCGAACGTCTGCCCGCGTACTACTCGTGGGGCGCCGATGCCTACTCGATGGCGAAGCCCATCGCACCTCTGATTCGAAAGTCTTAAGTGGCAACTATCTCTAACTCTGAGAGACGCCATGCTCCAGATGCCGAAGAAGTTCTTCGTCACCTCCGGCAAGGCGGTCTCTCGCGTCTCGGACCTGAATGCATTCGACGAGGCGCTCCTCAACGCGGGCATCGGCGAGCAGAACCTCGTCTACGTCTCCTCCATCCTCCCGATCGGGATCAAGCAGACACGCCGTGCGAATCTCCCCATGGGGGCGATCACCCACTGCGTCCTCGCGCAACAGCGCGGCGGCGAGGGCGAGATGATCAGCGCGGGCATCGCCTGGGGGTTCCGCGACGACGGGTACGGCGGCTACGTGGCGGAGGGTCACATGCACGGGACCGGGAAGGCGCTCCGCGAGGTCCTAGAGTGGAAGATGGCGGAGATGGCGAAACTGCGTGGTGTGAAATTCAAGACCCTGGACTTCAAGATCGAGGACCTGTCCATCCCGATGGACCACTACGGCGTGTGCCTGGCGGCGCTCGTCTTCCTGTTCTGAGCATGTTCGGCGTCGTCGTCTGCCCTCGATGCGGGCGCGCGAAGGGCATCGAGCTTCCGAAGAAGACGACGTCGTGCCCGTGTGGTTTCGAGATTCGCGTCCATCGGTCCCGCGTGAAATACGAGACGGCGAACGCGCGGGAGCTGGCGACGGCCGTCGGGCGAATCCAGGCGGACCTTGGCGGCGGACAGAAAGAGGTCGAAACAACCACCCCACGGCCAAAGAGGCGATCGAAGGATGCATTCACTCGGATCGTCGCGGCGGCGAGCGGCGCGGGGGATCGCCGACAGAGGGCTCGGGCCGCGGCGGAGGGGCTCACCCGGGAGTTCGTCCTCTTCTCCCAAGAGGATTGGCGGCATGTGGCGGCGACCCTCGGGCTACCGAACGCGGACGACTTGCTTGAGGAGCTCGTCCGCGGGAATGTCGTGTACGAACCGAAGCCCCGGTACTACCGCACGGTGTAGTCACCCTCTAGGGGAGCGACGCACGCGGCGTCGCCGTTCCCGACGCAAGTCTACGGGCAGGGTGCGGGGAATCACGGAGCGGTATGCATACGAGTACAGAAACAGCGTGAAGCCCGTGGCCGCCGCGAGCGAGAACCCCGGGAGTGCGATCGGTGTACTGGGCTGGGAGTACCACACGAAGAACGGGATGAGCATCGCTGCGTGAAGCACGCGGGCGAGGAGCGCCTGCGCGAACGGGGTCACGATCTCCCCCCGCGAGCATCCGAGTCCGAGGATCGCACCCGTTGCACCGTGGAGGAAAGCGAGGGTCACGGAGAACACCGCCAGGGGGACGAACACGGAGACGGTCAGCAGACCGGGGCCGTTCGAGTAGGCCGGGCCCGCGGCGGCGATCGCCGCCATCCCGGTCGATAGGGAGACGCCGACGAACGTGGTGTCGAACCGACCGCGATACCCCTTCCGATTCAGGTACACGAGCTTGAAGGCCTCCTCGAACAGTGCAACGCCGATCAGCAGGAGGACGAGCCCGAGGAGACTACCCGCGGCACCCACCCACACCGTGATCGCGCCGCTCGCGGTCCCCAGGATCATCCCGACCGCCACCCCCAAGAACACCCGGGTCGTGTCGAAGTATGCCCTCTCCGTGTACGGGTAGTCGTACGTCCGGAGCGCGTGATACAGGACGCCGACCGCGGGCCCGAACCCGAGGATCCCCGAAGCGAGGAAGATCAAGGAGGCGGGCGCGTCCGCCATGCCCGCGCGTAGGGACGCGCCCCTCATTATGGTTCCCGGATACCCGCGGAACAAGATATTTAGGGAAGACCCCTCATGAAAAACGGTCCGATGGCGCCGCTCCCAGACCCGCCGTGCCCTCTCTGCTCCGAGCCGTTGGCGAAGGGCGCACGTCGATGCGACAACTGTGGCTCCATCGTTCCGGAGACGGACCGCGCGGATCTTGAGGAGTTCGCAGAGAGCTTGAGATCCGGGGACGAGGGCGTGAAGCGCCTCGATTCGTCCAAGCTCCTGGATGCCGAGGGGCAAATCTCCGAGGAGTTAACGACGATCCCGACCACCTACCTGTGCCCCTCGTGCGGCGCCTTCGTCAGCACGGCGGAGGCGAAGTGCTCCGGGTGCGGCGCCGCCCTGCAGGAGGAGCCGGCCGATGCCCACCGACTGTGCCCCGAGTGTGGGTCGAACGCACCGCCGGAGCTCCGGATGTGCGCCGTGTGCGGCACGTCCCTGATTCCGGAGATCGCCACGGAGTCTGGCACCGTCACGCCAATGCGGCCGCCGCCCACCGAGCCTCTTGCCCCGGCGGACCGTAGCGATCCCGCCCCGGAGGTTGAGGCGGGACCGGAGCCGCATGCCCCTGACCTTGCAGCGACGATCTCGGAGAGTGCGGGGCCCCTTGCCAGCGTCGAGACGGACGCGGCGGCGACAGGTCTCGGGTCCGCCCCCCCGCCGGCGCCCCCCGCGCGGACCGCTCCTCCCCCGTCGCTCAATGAAGAACTCTCTCGAACCGAAACCTTTCGCGAGCTCGCGGCGGCGGGCACTCTGCTGGCCCTCCCCGTCGCGGCGGTCGCGACGTACGCGAACGTCGCGGGGCACGAATCCGGCCGGTTCTTCGTGTTTGGAGTGATGTTCGGGTTCGCAACGGGGCTCGCCTTCCTGGACCTTCGGCCCCTCGCACGACATCGGCTACCGATCCTTGGGTTCCTCGTAGGCACCGGGATCCTCGCGACCATGCCCCTCCTGAACTACGCAGGGGTCGGCTCGGCGGTTGTGGAGGCCATATTGCTGTCCATCGGCCTGATTGCGCTGGGCGGCTCTGCGTGGCGCTTCGGAGAACCGGCAATCGTGTCCCTGCCTTGGGTCTCTGGCCTCTTGCTCCTGTCCATCCTTTCGGCCGAGCCGCTCGCCCTCGCGCCTCCCGGCGAGACCGTGGGGGTCCAGTGGGCGGTCGCGGGGGGGCTCGCCCTCGGACCCGCAGGCCTCGTGACCGTGCGGCGGCTTCTGCGCAAGCTCGCGACCGGGCAGCTCCTCAGGGCGGACGAGGAGTACGCTCGCCGGGACTTCGGCGGGGCGATCGCCGCGTACGACACGGCCATTAGACTCGCGCGCCGCGCGGGGCGCGAGATCCCCGCGGGCTGGTACGGAAAAGGAGCTGCGCTGGTCGCCGCGGGCAAGCCCGAGAAGGCCATCGTCGCGTTCGACCACGCTTTGGCGCTGAGCCCCGAGAACGAGATCGCCTGGATCAACAAGGGGACGGCGCTCTCCCGCCTCGGGCGGCTGAACGACGCGCTGAAGTGCTACAATTCCGCGATCAAGGTCAATCCCGCCTACGAGGTCGCGTGGAACAACAAGGGGAACGCCCTCGCCCGGTTGGGGAAGCACGAGATCGCGCTCGCCTGCTACAGCCGCGCCCTCGAGATCGACGAGTCCTATCGCGCGGCTTGGGTGAACAAGGGGTTCGTGCTTGCAAAGCTCGGGCGGTTCGAGGAGGCTGCGGCGTGCGCGGACACCGCGCTCCGGCTGACGGCCGGCGCGGCGGCGAGCGGATGACCCCGGCCTCGATTCGAACTCTGCACCAGACTATATATGAGGCCCAGTCCCTAACTTCGAGCCCCGGACGGGTTTCCGTCCCGGATTCGAGACGGACTACGATGCGAACCTCCGCGCTCGCACGTGCGGCCATGGTCCCCCTGGCGCTCCTCGCGCTGGCGGCGCTCCTCGCGAGCCCGACGGCTGCGTATCCCGAACGGACGGGCTGGGACCGCGAGTTTCCAGCACCTGCGTACGGTGACGTCGTCCTCGCGGACTTCGCGGGAGGCGACGGGAGGACCGACCTCGCCGCCGTGGACCTCGCGAACGGATCCTTGTGGATATACGAGGGCCACGAGCTCGGGCTGCCGCAGGAGCCTGGGACTCTCGTCCCGACCGGCTCGATCGTGGACCTCGCCGTTGGAGACATCGACGGGGACGGCCGCTCGGACCTCCTCGGGGTGGACGACCGTGGGGTCTCGAGGCTGGACGGCGCGGAGTGGTCCCCGGTCCTGGACGTAAACGCATCGGGAGCCCACCGCGTTGCCGTGGGGGACTTCTCCGGGGACGGCAGGGCGGACCTGGCAGTGCTCCAGACGAAGGGCGTCGCCGTGTGGTACCAGAACGCCTCGGGGCAGTTCGGGGGGGCGCCCGCGCACGTCCTGTCGGACAATGTGGCCTTCGACGACCTCGTCGCCGGGGATCTCGACGGGGACGGGCGGGACGACCTTGCAATCGCAAAGGCCTACGAGGTCCGGGTGTACCGTCAGGGTCCGCAGGACCTGGAACTCATCCCCGAACAGTTGGGGACCGGCGCCCCGGGGGAGGCGGGGCTCGGCGTGGTGCAGACGGCCGGGGACATCCCGGTCCTCACCGTCATGAACGCCGAGGCGGTCACGGACGGCACGGTCGGGTTTTGGCGGTGGGATGGAGAGCGCTTCCGGCACGACGCGTCGATCCGCGGTCCCTTTGCCCCGCGGTTCGCGGTCGGCGACGTGAACGACGACCGGCGCGCCGACGTGGTAATCGAACGCCGAGACGGCTCCCTCGCCGTCTATTTGCAGCGCGCGGCCGCCGCGTTCAGCTTGGTCGGACCGGACTGGGTCCTTCAGGGTCAGGACGCCTCGGACCCCCGGGTCGCGATCGGCGACGTGAACGGCGACACGTACGCGGACATCCTCCTGCGCGGCCGGGTGGCGTTCTACGTCTACCTCCAGGAGGATACGCTGCCGCGACTGGTCCGCACGATTCCCCCGCTCGTCGTGAACCGCAACGCCCTCGCCCGCGATGCCGTCGACCTGCGCCAGTTCTTCTGGGACGACCACAACCGGCTCACCTTCTCCGTCGTCCTCCAGTCAGACCCGGAGCATGTCTCCGCGAGCCTGGACGGGAGTCTGTTGGGCTTAGAGGCCGCGGACTGGGTCGGCGACGCCGAGTTCCGCGTGAGCGCCTGGGACGAGAATCCCAACCATGCTCCGATCGAGAGCAACCGGTTTCTCGTCACCGTGAACGACATCCCGGCATTCACGAGCGACCCGGTCCGGCGCGCCGTGGTGGGGAGATTGTACCGATACGAGGTCACGGTGACGGACGCGTATCCCGCCACGGACCGCCCCGCATTTGGCCTCTCGCAGGCCCCCCAGGGCATGGCGATCGACCCGGTGACGGGACTCGTGACATGGACGCCGGGAGCGACGCAGGTCGGCGTGAAGGCGGTCGCGGTGGAGGTCCGGGACGGAAGTGGCGGCCTCACGGTCCAGGAGTTCGAGATCGTCGTGGTCCCCGCCCCGATTGGTCCCCCGACCGCGCTCTTGGCGGTGGGCATCGCCGCCACTTCGGCGGCCCTCGTCGCGGCGGCCGCGCTGATCAACGAGAACGCGAAGTACCTGTTCCTACTCTTCTTCGTCCCGCTCTATTCGAAAATCAAGCGCGAGCGCGTGCTCGACCACTTCGTCCGCGGCCAGATCTTCGGGTACATCCAGGCAAATCCCGGCGAGCACTACAACGCGATCAAGGATGCGCTCGGCCTCACGAACGGTTCCCTCGCGCACCATCTCCGCACGTTGGAACGGGAGCAGTTCATCAGGTCGAAACGGTTCGGGCTCTACCGCCGATTCTATCCGTTCAACTTCCGCCTCCCGGCGGACGACGCGTTCCAGCCCAACGACGTCCAAGTCATGATCCTCCGGGTGATCCGGGGCTCTCCGGGGATCACGCAGAAGGACATCGCGGACCGCCTCGGCCTGACGCCGCCGACGGTCAACTACCATGTCTCCGTGCTCAGCGATCGGAACCTGATCCGCGTCGAGAGGCGGGGGCGGAGCACGCACTGCACGGTCGTGGAGGGCACCCAGACGTGACCCGCATCGACAAGTACACCCTCGACCGCCTGCGGGATCGAGGCATTCGGATCAGCTTCAACTGCCCGTATTGCCAGGGCGCCCGCCTGGAACTCAAGAATCCGGAGGACCTGGATCCGATGCAGGGCGTGACGTGCTTCAAGTGCAAGGCCTTGGTCCTGCTCGACAGCCTTTCCTTGACCGTGATCCGGGAAGGCGCTCGGGCGGCACAAGGCTGATACCGGCCGGGCGGGTGCTCCACACGTGGACGTCGACGCCCTTCTCCGTAACCTGATGCGGGTCCTGACGCTCCTCGCGCTCGTCGCGTTCCTCGGATGGATCGTCGTGCTGAACCCGATCCTACTCCTGGCCGCCGTCCTCACCGCCATCGCCGCGTATGCGGTCTTCCGTGGCGACCAGATACGCCGACCGACGGAGTCGAACGTCGGGGTCGGCCGAGACGGGGACGACCGGGTGATGGAGGGGTCGAGAGAGGCCGTCAGCCCGGGCGTGTCTGCCGCCGGGATCCATCTCACCTTCGAATCCCGGTCGCGGTGGCGCCGGCGGTAGTCTACTTCGCAGCGCCCCTCCCGTACATCTTCTCATACCACTCCATGACCTCGGAGTCCGGGATCTGGGACGACTCCTCCGTCACGCGCACCTCGTTCTCCTCCGCGAAACCCTTCACCACGGCGGACGCGCGCACGTCCCCCATCAACTCGGTCACCACGAGCTGGTGCCGGCGACGCCGCGCCTTGAACGCCGCCACCGGCTCGGGTCCCTGGAACACGAGGTATGCATACCCGGTGCCCCACCGGTCCACCATGGGTCGGCGGAGGTATACGCTGAGGTTGTCCATCGGCGTGAGGACGAAGTTCCCCTCGAAGGCGATCGTGCCAAGCCGCCCCAGGTCCTCCTTGAGCATCCAGTGCAGGGTCCGGTCTCCCGCGACGAAGAAGCCCTTCGCGAGGAGACCCTCCCTCTCGAACTCCCGCAGGAGCGCGCGCACCTCCGCCATCGAGTACTCGGACCGTGTGTACTGCGCCAGATTCTCCGCGCTGAAGATGCCGAATCCGCGGAAAAACGAAAGGAGCACCTCGCGCCGCGCACGCGTCACGTCAATCCGCGCCGAGGGGACCGCAAGGAACCGGCCGGCGGCGTCGCGCGTCACGTAGTTCGCAGCGAGGAGCTTCTTGAGCACAGCGTTCGTGGCGGCGTACCCCGCGTCCGACTCCGTGAAGACCCGCATCCGGGTGGCGGGCTCCTCCCGTCGCACCATTGCGAGTACCGTTTTCATCAATCCTTGGAGCGGTACGTCCTTTGCCCTCTGAAAGAGCCCGAGCTGACGCATCGTGCAGTACGTCACATACTCCGGAATCACGGTCGCCCGGAAGACCGCCCCTTGGCGGTGGAGCCGCTCGAGCGTGGTGAACGCGCGGACGCGCAGGCGCGCCGCGTAGTCGGAACGCAGGCCCCCGAGAGCGTCGACCGCCCCCATGGTGTCTGGGAACCGGTTCCCGGGATGGATGCCCTGTCGCCAAAGCACGTACGACATGACCTCTGCGGGTGCGAAAGAAATCGGGATGAAGGCCCCTTTCGCGAGGAAATCCCCGATGCGATGATACCCCGTTGCCCGGAAGAATCCTACTTCGTCGTCTGTGAGCTCCGGCACGGGCTTCCGAAGGGCTTGCGTGACCCGCACGATCTCGAATCCGCGCTGGTGGTAGTAGGCCATCATTCGGTCGACCGCCGCCAACGCGTCCGGGAGGCCTCCGGGATCAACAAGGTCGATCTCGCGGAGTTCGACCGCGCCGGACATCTCCCACTTCTCGACGACGCCGGCCAACTCCCCGTCGCGGATCACCGGGTAAAACCAACCCTCCCCCCATTTGGCGGCAATCTGAGCCCACAGCCCCTGCGTGAACGGGTCCAACAGGGAGAGGATGCGCGTGCGGTCGGGCACACCGCCGACCTTGGCCGCCTCGAGCGCCGGCATTTCTTCCTTGAGGACGATCATCTCCTCCTCGCCGCGGAGGCCGGTAACCAACACCCGCTCCAAGAGCCCCTTCCCTTCGATGCGGTCCACGAGCCGCTCGAGATCGTCCCACCGGAAGCGCGTGTGCTCCTTGATTCCGCTGAACGGCACAGGACCGTACGCCTTCAGGAATTGGAGAACGAGACGTTCCTCCGCATCCGATTCCGCGATCGTGGGCGCCACGTCGAACGCAACGTACAGGTTCCGAGATGCCCACGCGTCATCGCCGTGGAACCTCCGGATGATGTACACCTCCCAGTCCAGCGTCTCGAGGGCCTCCTTCACCCGCTCGGTGTCTTCCTTGAGCCGATTCGCGACCCCGTACAGGTCGAGGCCCTGCGGGTTCGCACGGATGACGTCCAGGACCTTCGTTTCGAATTCGCCGAGCGCCTCCCTCGGGTACGCGGAAAGGAAGAGCTGGACGTCCCTCTCCCGGACGTAGCGCACCCGGCCTGCGAGGAACCGGCCCTCGAGGATCTCCCCTTTCCTGCGCCGGTCGAGCCAATCCTCCCACCGGAATCCGGGAATCCGCGCGGCGATGTCGTACACCATCCCGGCCTCAAGGAACGTGTCGAAGTAGTCGTCGACGTCCCGGAAGTCGCGCAGCTGCTTCCCGATCAGATACGCCTTGATATTCGCCTCTTCAAACATGCGACGTGTCTCGTCCTTCTTCTGCAGCTTCGTGAGGTCCTTCGTGAGCAGGTACTGGAACTCCTCGCCGAGGACGAAGTGACCGGACGCGACCACCTCCTCGTTCTCCAGGTCCTTGAGCGCCTCGGCCACGATCTCCAGCTCCAGGTCGAGCGCGTAGGCGAGGTCTTGCGCCGTAACCGGTCCGGCGATGTCGAGATGGCGCACGGCAGCACGGTCGAGGGCCTTCTGGAAATCCTCCCGCGTCACGGAGCGCGTCAGGTATGCCGTCTCCTCCACTCCCCTGCGGTGCACCACGTACGAGCGTTCGAGCTTTCGGACGACCTCGTTCAGCGCGTCCTTCCCCAACTTCGACCTCCGGAGGAGATCCTTGTGCGGGATCGGTCCCGCCTCGATGAGCTTCAGGACCTTCTCCTCCCGCGGCTTCAGGCGTGACTTCTGCGCGTACAGGGCGGCATACAGGGGGACGTCCTCGGTGAGAGCCCAGAGGATTCCTTTGGGGGTCCACACGCTCTGCGCCTTCCCCGCGTCGATGATCTCCCCCGCCCACTTCCGGAGTTCCGGGAACGGGACGGACGCGTGGTCGAATGGATTCGGGCCCTTCTGCTGGAGGATACTTGCGGCTCCGTGACGTTCTAGGAAGTCGAGCACATCCTCCTTTCGACTCACGCGGGGAACCTTCCGTCGGAAGTGCTCGCGGACCTCGTCTTCTGAGAATTGCGCCCCGGCAATCTGGTCGGCCGGAAGGACCTTTTTCAGGATTTCGCGATGCAACTCACGGAGCAGCGCGGTCCGATCCTCCATGAGGACGATGTCGCTCATGCCGGCGAGGACCACGTTGTGCGCAAACGGGCTCGGGAGCGGCGCGAAGTCGCTGTACTTCACCGCCAACTCGCCCTCCTCGATCGATCGCACGACCTCCCGCGCGTGCCGGAGGTCCATGACCATGTTGAGGATCTCGTTGTACGTCTCCTTGATCACCGGGAAGTCCTCGATCTCGTGCAGCCAGTCCAGCACCCGCTGCGACCGCATCTGCTGGCGCCCGATGCTCACCTCCCGCCCCTTGTAGTTGCGAAGGATCATGAACGAGCGCGTCGCGCAGTGTCGGAACCGCTGCTTGAACAGCTCCGTGTTCCGAACCGCCTTCTTGAGGACCGTCTCGAGGTCCTTGCTGGACACGAGCCCGCCGACGTCCTTGATCTCGACGCGCTTCGGGACGGTGAGCATGAAGTTGTCGTCCGTAACGGAGACTCGCACGTTCGTCTTCGTACGCTGCGATAGCCGGTACGCGTACGCGCGGCTCAACGCGTCGTTCGTCCGCCTCCCGAAAGGGAAGTGGAAGATGAGGTTCCGGTTCCCCTTCACGTCCACGTATCCCTCCACCAACACCTGCCGGTCCGTGGGCAATTCCGGAATCATGGACCGCTGTTCCTGGAGGAACGAGACGAGGGACCGAGCGCTGCCCGCGTCGACGCGATAGGCATCCATGAGCCACCCGATCGCTGCGTCCTCCCCGTCCCCGTCGATCTTCTCGGCGAGCTCCCTCCGGAACTGCCCGACCAGGAGGGACAGGTCGAAGGACCGCGGGAGCATCTCCCCCGTCCATGAGGGAACCGTCGGGCGTCGCCCGGCGGCGTCCTTCACGTAGATCGTCATGCCGCGGGCCCGGACGAACTGGTACGTGCGCCCGCCCAGGACGAAGACGTCGTTCGGCTTCAGGTACTCCACGAACCCTTCGCTCAACTCCCCCAGGGGCGTCCCGCGCTCGCTGAACACGTGGTACGAGCCCTCCTCGGGGATCGTCCCCACGTTCGTGAAGTAGATCATCCGCGCGTCGCGCTTCTTCCCGAGCCGCCCTTCCTCGGGGTCATACCAGATTTTCGCGTATACGCGCACATCCGGGTTCCGGCTAGCGAGGTAGTCGAGCACGGACGTGAAGTCCTTCCAAGGCAGATCGTGGTACGCGTACGACCGCCGCACCAGATCGTAAGCCTCCCGCGCCTCCCACCGCTTCTCCAAGGACATGCCGACGACGACCTGGGCGAGAACATCGAGGCAGTCGCGTGGGATGTCTACGCGGTCGATCCGATTATCGTAGGCAGCCTTCACGAGGGCCGTGCATTCGACGAGGTCCCACGGCTCGAACACGACCATCCGGCCCCGACTCGTCTCCCCGTACGCGTGGCCCGCGCGACCGATCCGCTGCAGGCCCTTCGCGACGCTCTTCGGGCTCCCAATCTGGACGACGAGGTCGATGTAGCCGATGTCGATGCCGAGTTCCAAGCTCGTGCTGGAGACTGCCGCCTTCAGGAGGCCCCTCTTGAGCTTGTCCTCCACCTCCAGTCGGGTGACCTTCGAGAGCGAGCCGTGATGCGCCTCCAAGTCCTCGACGCCGCGTTCCTTCAGCTTGAACGAGACGTGCTCCGTCCCCGAACGCGTGTTCGTAAAGATCAGCGTCGTCCGGTGTCCCTCGATCAAGTCGCTGAGGAGTGCATACATGCGGGCGTTCGCCGACTCCATGTCGACCTCGGTGAGGTCCCGCACCGGGCACACCACGGAGAGATCGAGGGACTTCCGGGATTCGACCTCCACGACGTGCATCTCCCGGAGCTTCCCGCCGCGATACCCGGCGAGGAACTTCGCGACCTCCTCGATCGGTGCGATCGTCGCGCTCAGGCCGATCCGCGTGAGGTCCTCCCCCACGTGCTCCTGAAGTCGCTCCAGGGTCACGCTGAGAAGGACCCCCCGCTTGCTGCTGCACACTTCGTGGATCTCGTCGACGATTACCCAGCGCACCCCGTCGAACTTCTCTCGGAACTTCGGGGCACTGAGGACGATCGCGAGGCTCTCCGGGGTCGTGATGAAGATGTGGGGGGGCCGCCGCGCCTGGCGCTGCCGTTCGCTCGTGCTCGTATCGCCCGAACGCACGCCGACGCGAATCTCCGGTGCGGGCTCGCCGAGCCGTGCCGACATCTCCGTCATCTCCCGGAGGGGCTCCTCGAGGTTCCTGTTGATGTCGTTCGCGAGCGCCTTCAGGGGGCTCACGTAGACGCAGTAGATCCGCTCCTCAAGTTCTCCCCGCTTCTGCAGCGCGTACAGCTCGTTGAGGACGGTCAGGAACGCGGTCAGGGTCTTCCCGGAGCCCGTCGGCGAGGACACGAGCACGTTCTTCCCGCCGTGGATTAGGGGGAGCGCGAAGGCCTGGGGCTCTGTGAGGCCCTCGAACCGACCGCCGAACCACCCCGCGACCAGGGGTTCCAGAAGGGCGAGAACCTCGTCTCGGCCGGCAGCCTTGGATACTCTCTTTATCAAGGGGACTCTCTCCGCGGGAAGTCGGAAATCGAGGAGCAAGGCATGGTGTCCCGAAAAGCTTTTCGCTCTCGCGGGAACACCGTCCCGTGTTCTGTCCGCGCAGGCGGAGTCGGACGCCTATTCTGGCTCCGCGCGGGGGACGGCCGATGCCCCGGCCGTCCCCCCGGGTGCACTCAGCTCCCAGTACGCCATCACGTGAAGAATCGCCAAGCCCACGTATGCTGGCGCCTCGACCAGCCGGTACACGGAGATCCGGAACAGAAAGTCGGCAACCGTGGCCGTCCGGATGGGGACCGCGCCGAGCGCCACGACCTCCGAGCCGGAGAACCATGTCGCGAGGGTGGCGGTGGCCGCGAGCAAGCCGCACAAGCCGAGCAGCGTGAAGGCCTGGCGGCGGGGGAGGAGTGTCACGACCTGCGATGCAAATGCGGCCGAGATAACAAATGTCGCGGGCAGCGTGCCCCAGACGAGCAGGCCTGCGATGTCCCGGATCGTCGAGAGGGGAAGCCCGGCCCGGGCCGCCCCGTACGCCTCCAGGAGGAACGCCCCGAGCAGAATCCCGATCACGACGCCCCCCACCGCGAGCATCAGGAACGCGAGCACGACGCACACCTCGTGCTTCCGCCCGGCCGCCCGCGCCCCCAGGAAGAGGAAGGTCGATCCAAAGCTGAGGAAGAATACGGAGACGACGGCGACGAAGGGGATCCAGGAGATCAGGAGCCCGATGGCGGTGAGGAGGAGTCCCCTGCGGGTCCGCCGCCACAGTTTCGCCTGCACGGCCTCATAGGCGTTCGCGAACCCTGACTTGGGGATGAGGACCGGACGGGCCGGAGCCGATCGGGCGGAGGGGGGGACGTAGCCGCACGTGGGACACGGCGGTGGCCCCACCACGAACGCGCCGCATGAGGGGCACGTCCCCCAGGACGGTCCCATTCCCCCCATGAGGAAGGGTACGGGGCGGCGCGTGAAAAGCCTTTCCCGGCCTACGCCCTCTCGAGGATGAGTGCCATCCCGTTCCCGCCGCCGAGGCATAAGGTCGCCAGGCCCCTCTCCGCGCCCCGATCCCGCATCGCGTGCGCGAGGGTCGCGACAATCCGCGCGCCGGAACAGCCGATCGGGTGGCCCAGGGCGACCGCGCCGCCGTGGACGTTCAGCCGCTCGTGCGGAAAGCCCAGCACCCTCATGATCGTCAGGCTTGCGGACGCGTACGCCTCGTTGTGTTCGATCAGGTCGAAGTCCTCGACCGCAAGGCCCGTCTTCGCGAGCAGCTTCCGGACCGTGGGGATCGGGGCCTCCATCACGTCCTCGGGCCTCACCCCGCTCGTCGCGTAGTCGACAATCCGTGCCAACGGCCGGATGCCCCGCGCGTCCGCCTCCTCCCGGGACATCAACACGGCGGCGCTCGCTCCATCGCTGAGCTGGGACGCGTTCCCCGCCGTCACCGTCCCGTCCGGCGTGAACACCGGCCTCAGACGGGCGAGCTTCTCGAGGGACGTATCGGGACGCACGCCCTCGTCCTGATCGAAAACGACGGTCTCGCCCTCCCTGGTGATTTCCACGGGGACGATCTCGTCGCGGAACTTCCCGCCCCGCTGCGCCTTCAGAACGCGCGTGTGGGACTCGAGCGCGAACCGGTCCTGCTCCTCCCGCGTGATGCCGAACTTCCTCGCGACCGTGTCCCCCGTGACGCCCATGTGGATGTCGGCGAATGCGTCCCGCAACCCGTCGTAGATCATCGCGTCGTGGAATCCCGTGTGTCCGTGGCGGACTCCCCACCGCGCCTCCTTCACGAGGTACGGGGCCTGGGACATCGACTCCATCGCACCGCCGACGACGACGGACTCATGGCCCGCGCGAATCGCGTCGAATCCAATCGTCATCGCCTTCATGCCCGACGCGCACACCTTGTTCACGGTGACCGCCCCGACGTCCTCGGGAACGCCGGCGAGCAGGGCCGCCTGGCGTGCGGGCGCCTGACCCTGTCCGGCCGCGATGGCGGTGCCCAGGATCACCTCGTGGACCTCCGACGGGACGAGACCTGCGCGCTCGATCGCGGCGCGGACGACGAGTGCGCCGAGCCGCGGTGCGGGGACGTCCCGGAGCGCCTTCCCGTACTTCCCGATCGGGGTGCGGACCGCGCTCGCCAAGACAACCTCAGCCATGGCTTCGGGTCGCGGACGCGACGATGCGATAAAACGCTTGTGCCGCCGGTCAAGCCCGGGAGGGCGCGCGGCGCTCCTTGAACGTCGAGGTCTCGTGGACCTCGAGATCCTCCGCCTCGACGGTGTGGACGGAGCAATAGGGGCCGAGGCGAACGCTGTGCCCTCGCACGAGTCCCGCGCGGGTCGCCTCGAGGTACACCTCCTCGCCCTCGATCGTCTCCGCGGTCAGCTCGCCCTTCCGCTCCCCGCGTCGAATCTCAATCTCTTGGGCTTTGATCGAGGGCACTTTCGAGGTTCCCACCAGACGGATGTCCACATCCTCGGCCTCGATGGTTCCGCCGATCTGGAACTCCCCGCGGCTCGTGAAGGATTGGGTCTTCACGCCCCCGCCAATCTGGACGGCGCCGGCGAAGCTCACGTCCTGAGCGTCGAGGACCGCGCCGCCAATCCGCGCGCTCCCGGACACCGACACCTCCTGAGCCCGCACGTCACCGCCGATGTTCGCCTTCCCGGAAACATGGAACTCCTGCACGGCGACATCCTTCGCGATGTCCACCCGGCCGGACGCGTGGAACTCCTTGCCCGAGCAGCTGCCCTCGACCACGCACGCGCCGGAGATGTGGGCCTCGTCCGCGACCAGATCCCCGGTCACCCGGCCGCTGCCGGCGCACTTGAACTCCTCGAAGCGCTGGCCGCCGACCACGGTGCCGGAACCGCGGATCACGCACGTGCGTCCACCCTCCTCGATCCGGGGACCGAGCTTGCCCATCGCCTCCCGGATGCGGGCGTTGACCTCCTCCATCCGCCGCTGCGCCTCTTCCTTGTTTGTGAACGCCGCTTCGAGGCCGGCGGCGACTTGCTGCATCGCGCCCTCAATCGACCGCTCGATCATCGCCCCGATGTCTCCGTTCCGGATCTTCACCTGGACACGGGTGGCATGGCCGGCATGTCCGGCATGGCGCAGCGAGTCCGCTGCCGCGGGTGGAGCCGGGGGCTCCGGGGGCATCGGGGGCTCGACCCCGGAGGGAACGGAAGGGATGCCGGGCAGCTCCTGAACGGGCGGGAGGGTCTCCGACTCCCGGCCCTCAGGCGCCGCCTCGACCCGGCCCTTGATGTCCAGGTACGTCTTCTCGCTGATCTCCCCTCGGGCGAGCCGCTCCTGGAGCCGATCCAGCAGTTCTTCCTTCCGCATCACGACCACCAGCGCCTCGGCCCTATCGAATGATGCGCAAGCCTGCCGACAACACGCCACCTTGGCGCAGGATCTCCTGCTGCAGGGTCTTCGCGACTTCGGTCATCACGGGAATTCGGTCCGCGTACACTTAGATCCACCTCAGAGCGGAAGAAGGACCCGGAGTTATTTATACAAGCGTCAAAATGAAAATGGCGCGCCTCCACCACGGGATGGAATCTGTTAACTCGTGGGTGGAAAAAGCCCCACCGGGGAGGGAATCTCAAAATAGCCGCACTCCCTACGCGCGCCCCGTGGACGAGGACGCCCTCGCGATTCTGCAAATCGTTTCGTCCCCGAGTCGATTGCGCATCCTCTCCCTCCTCTCGGACGGGGTCGACCATCCCGAGGAGCTCGCGAAACGGATGAAACTGCGCCGGCAAGGGGTGGACAAGCAGTTGCTCGAGCTCTATCGCTACGGGTTCGTGGATCGAAGTGCCACGCTGCCTGCGGGCGGGCGGCCGCGGATCGTCTACCGGATCAGCGGGCGGGGCCATGATTTCCTCTCGCGCTTGGAGGCGCTCATCTTGGAGTACCGCGAGGGCGCGCGAGAAGACTACCAGAGGGGGATCGACCTCCTGCAATCGCAGCTCGCATCGGGGGAGGTGGATGAGGACGCGTACCTCCGGAAACGTCAGGACTTGGAAGCGCGGTACGCACCCATTCTCCCACGCCCGGCGAAGAAATGAGGGTCTTCACCACGGGCGTCCACGCGCACCTCGCCGGACCCTCGGGTGAATGCCGCGCCTCGCAGCGTATCGGGAGAGGCTTGAGGAAACCATCGCCCCGTGGCGTGCGGAAGGGCTAATACCTTCCTCCGGCGTCCGACGCGTGGGCACGTAGGCTAGCCTGGACCAGACTGGGGGCCTTCGGAGCCTCTGACGGGGGTTCGAATCCCCCCGTGCCCGTGACCATGTTCCGTGAACCGGAACGCTGGACGAGAATCCCCCGTGCCTGGTAGGTCGAGGACCCTAGCCGCCGATGTGCTTCCGGTACGCGCCGCCATCCATCAGGGACGTCGCCTCGTTCGCTGCCCCCAACTCGAGCACAAACACCCACCCATCTCCGTACGGCGACTGGTTCACCAGTTCGGGCTTGTCCTCGAGGGCACCATTGATTTCGACGACTTTGCCCGAGAAAGGCGCATAGATTTCGGATGCGGCCTTCACGGACTCAATCACGCCGACCTCCTCGCCCTGCTTCACGACCCTTCCGACGGAAGGAAGCTCGACGTACACGACATCCGTCAACTCCCGCTGGGCATGGTCGGTGATGCCGACGCGGACGCGCGTGCCCTCGACTCTGGCCCACTCATGGTCCTTCGTGTAGTGCAGCCCCTCGGGGACATCGGACACGGGTGCGGCGATTCGCGGGGGCGTTAAGAAGATTTCGAGGCTAGCCGCGACGCCATGGGGGCTTGAAGGTCTTGTCCGGGTTGTGCGCCCAGCTCTGCTCCTTGCGGATCCGCATCATGTGCAACGCAATGAAAAGGACGAGGAGCATCACGACGACGGCCATGACTCCGAGGAGGCAAAGCGCGTCGCCCCGCATGAGGGCGTTCCAGGCATCCGTGATCGGGTCCGCCACGTTTCCTCATGCGGACCCACCGGTTTGTACCTTTCCCCTACCGCCTGGCGGCGAGGACAACATAGTTGTCCCCCGAGCGCTGACTCTCAATCACGGACATCCCGGCGTCGCGGACAATCCCATCAAGCTCTCCCGAGCGGAACAGGTGATAGAATCTCGGAAACACCCGCCCGTCTGAACGGACCCACGGGAGGTTCCAGTCTTGCCCGGTATCCTGACCGTGTCGTGCGAGTGTCTCCACGGCTTCCGTCAGCCGCCTCTGGTCGAGCGCCCACACACTTGCGAGGAGAACGCCGCCAGGACGCAGGACGCGGCCCGCCTCGCGCAGTGCGTCCAATCGTTCCGCCTCACTTGGCAGGTGGTGCAACGTCGCGACGCAGTGGACCGCGTCGAAGGCGGAGTCCTCAAAGGGGAGATTCACGACGTCCCCGCGGATGAGGATCGGGCAACCCCGTTCGGCAGCCAACGCGAGGAGCGCGCCGGAAGCGTCCAGACCGACGACCGGGTGACCTCGGTCGTGCAGGAATTTGAGATTCCGGCCATTCCCACAGCCAAGGTCCAGGACCCGTGCTCTCTGCGGGAGGCGGGCTGCGAATTCTGCCGTCTCCGGCCAGGGAGATGTCCGGGTCGCGGCGAACTCCTTGGCAATCTCACCGAACCCGCGGACGATTTCCGCACGCGTGGGAAACGGCGGGAGCACGGGTACCGGCTTCATGCGCTCAGGGCGACCTTCGCGAGCTGCTGCAGCGCATACTCCCGGATCGCGTCCGCGCTCGGGAGATCTTCGACGAGCTTTCCCTTGGATAGCCACTTTCGGAACAGGGGCCGCGTGGGCGCGCCGCACCGGGGACACGTTTCGACATCAATCTCGATCGTCAGGCACGCATCGCAGCGCCGGGGATCCTTGCGGCCACCGAACTTCCCCCGCTTCGCGGCGGGCTTTCCCTCGACCTCCACAATGTCAAACGCGAAGTCGACGCTCGGCGCATTGCTCAGGCTCGTGCCGATGCCGAACCCTTCAGCGCCCGCCTCCACGAGTTCCGGGATTTTATACTCATCGAGGCCGCCACTGACGTAGATCTTCACCTTCCGATACCCCCGCGTGTCGAGCTCCCAGCGCACCTCGCGGACGATGTTCGCGAGACTCCCTCGGCGGGAGGAGGGGGTGTCGAGGCGCACGCCAGCCAGCTCTGGGATCGCCTCGAGCGCGACGAGCGTCTCCGCCTTCTCGTCCCAGTACGTGTCCACGAGAGCGATCCGCGGCACGTCCCTTCGGAGGTGCTTGTGCATGGCGGTGAACGCCTCCCGCGGGCCGCCCAGGATGATTGTGAGGGCGTGGGGCATCGTGCCCACGGGCTCCTTCCCCAGGAGTTCGCTGCCGAGAGGCGTGGTGATGGCGTCGAGCCCGCCCACGTACACGGAACGCTCGATCATCGGCGCGAGCGCGGGATGCATCCGCCGGATTCCGAAACTGATCACGCGACGGTCGCCCGCCGCCTTCCGAACCCGACCGGCCCTCGTCGCGATGCCGGAGGCCTGGCAGAGGAACCCGAGCACGGGTGTCTCGTAGACGCCGAACTCCCCGTACGGACCCTCAATCGCCATGATTGGGACCGGGATGCCGCGCGGCGTGCGCGGCGTGAAGACGGTCCCCTCCGGAGCGGCCCAGAGGGCGACCTCGTGACCCTCCAGAAGTCGGACGGCCTCCTCGAGACCGGCGAAGACGCCCCAACCCCAGTCCTGCGGGAGGTTCGGGGCCGCGAACTCCCCGTAGACGCGGGCTCGGTCCTTGCCCTCCTTCTCGAGGATCTCCAAGGTGCGAAAGAAGTAGATGTCGCTCGTGCGGCCCTTGCGGATGTCGTCCTCTCCCGCGATGAAGAAACGGCCCACGCGCGTGCCCCGTCGGCCACGGACTACCTCCGCGGCTCATATGAACGTATCCCTCGCGTGTGCGACCCGAACGAACCTTCATACGGCGCCGAAAACTGCCCTCGACCATGGAATTCCCGCCGTTCGAACTCCTCCACTGGTTCGAGCGCACGGAGGGGAAAGGGTTCCTCCACATCTCCCACAGCGAGATCCTCGGTTTCCGGTTCTCCGAGTTCGGGAAGGAGTTCCCCGACCTCGATCTCGGGGAGGCGTTCCCGCGGGGTTCCCCCAAGCTCCGCTCCCTCATCGGCGCACAGCACCAGATCTGGCCGGACCAGGTGCTCGTGTGCAACGGCGCCTCCGAGGCGAATTTCCTCGTGCAGGCCGCCCTCCTGAGTCCGGGCGATGAGGTGCTCGTGGAGAACCCCCTGTACCCTCCCCTCCGCGAGGGCCTCGCGGGATTCGGAGCGGCCGTGCGCCGGGTCCCGCGGTTGCCGGCGGAGGGATGGCGGCTCGACCTCGATGCGCTCGAACGCGCGATCACCGCCAAGACGAAGCTTGTGGTCCTGACGAACCTCAACAACCCGACAGGGGGCATGCTCCGGGCCGCGGACCTGCGACGCCTCGCGGACCTTGCCGAGGCACACGGGTTCCACGTGCACGTCGACGAGACGTTCCGGGAGCTCGCGTTCGACCAGGCACCCCCGACCGCGGCCTCCTTCGGCCCCCGCTTCCTCGTCACATCCACGCTGACGAAGGCGTTCGGCCTCGGCGGCCTCCGCCTCGGCTGGGTCGTCGGCGCCCCAGACCTGATCGAGAGGGTCAAGTCCGTGAAGGATTACGCCTCGATCTGCCCGAGCCGGGTCTCCGAGGAACTGGCGATGTGGGCCCTCTCCCGGAAGGAAGAGTTCCTCGCGCGGGCGGAGCGAATCTGCGTCGCGAACCGGGCGGTCGTGCGCGCATGGCTCGATCAGAACCCCGACGTGGAGTGCGTCCTGCCGGACTACGGGAACCTGTGCTTCCCGAGGCTGCCCGTTGGCGTGGACGCTCTCGCGGAGAAGCTCCGGGACCAGTATCGGGTCGTGATCGCGCCCGGTCGGTTCTTCGGGATGCGGGAGCACTTCCGCCTTGGGTACGGCGGGAAGAAGGCGGACCTGGAGAAAGGTCTCGAGCACCTGGCGATGGCGAAGCGGGTCGTGGAGCGGACGCAGAAGGCGCAGGGGACACAGTGACTCGACGGGTTATCGGGCCGGCCGCCCGAGGAGCTCCCGATGGAGCGGGACGACCGGGATGCGCGCGAGCCCTTTGATCGGGATCCACTCGCCGTTCCGCGGCTCGCCACCCCCCGCGCACCGGAACGCGTCGCCCTCCCACCGCCGGTGACTGAACGTATGCCGCACCGGGCCGATGCGCTCCCAGCGACTGCCGCGGATGCCCAATTCCGCCAAGCTACGTCGAGCCGCAGCGCCAGCAGACTCCCCGGGGCGACGCTCCCCGCCCGGGAGCGCGTACATCCCCGCGTGAAGCCCGTCCCCACGCCGAACGAGCAGGACCGACTCTCCCCGCCGCGCGACCACGAACACCACGGGGACCACGGGCACCGGCTTCTTGGCCGCGACTCGAGGGATGGCTTCCTGGATTCCCGCCGAGAGCGCGAGGCACTCGGTTGCAACCGGGCACACCCCGCACCGTGGGCCTCGAGGGACGCAAGTGGTCGCGCCGAGCTCCATGAGCGCCTGGTTCCATTCTCCCGGGGTGTCCGCGGGCACGAGTTTCTCTGCGAGCGTGCGGATCCGCGACTTCCCCGCGCTACGGGATACGTCGTCCTCCACGCGGAAGAGACGGGCGATTACGCGAGTCGCGTTCCCGTCGACCGCGGGCGCGCGCAGCCCGAAGGCGATGCTGCCCACCGCCCCGGCGGTGTACTCCCCGATTCCCGGGAGCGCGCGCAGCGCGACGAGGTCCGCCGGGAGTTCACCGCCGTGTCGCTCGACGATGGTCTTCGCCGCTCGGTGCAGGTTCCGCGCCCGACGGTAGAACCCCAAACCCTCCCACGCGCGGAGCACGTCTGACTCGGAAGAGCGCGCTAGGTCGCCGACGGTGGGGAACACCGTGAGAAATCGCTCGAAGTACGGGAGACCCGCGGCGACGCGTGTCCGCTGAAGGACAATCTCGGCGACCAAGATCGCGTATGGGTCCCTCGTTCGCCGAAAGGGCAGGTCCCGCTTGCGCGCGCGGTACCATGTGATCAGTTGGCGGCGGAGGGATTCCCGATCCGGTTCGCCCACGCCGCGACATCAGCGTGACGATACTTAATCCGTTGGCGGCGTTGCAGAGGCGTGCAACGGGTCCCGATCCCGGTCGTGATCGCGCTGCTGCTGAACCGGGGCCGCGTGTTCCTGGTGCACAGGCAGCGGGGCGCGCCACTCGCCGGGGAATGGGAGTTCCCCGGAGGGAAGATCGAGGTCGGCGAGCCACCGATCGCCGCACTGCGGCGGGAACTGCGCGAGGAACTGGACTTGGCGGTGCGAACGCTTACCCTTTTTGGCGCGTACTCGCACGTGTACGAGTTCGCGGAGGGCCCCGTCCACTACGTCCTCCTCGCGTACCGCGCGAACGTCCGCGACGGGGCGTGGTCCCGCCGGGGCCGCTGGATGGACGCGACGTCGCTGGCGGCAGCACCCGTGGTCGCCGGATCCCGTCCCATCGTCTCCGACCTCCTCGCGACCCGTTGGATCCGTCGTGCCCGCGGACGATAGTCACTTGAACACCTCGCCCGTTTCGCGACTCCAGAACAGCAGGTCGATTGCCGCCATCGGTACGCCCGCGTCCCGGGATAGTCCGCGCACCTTCTCTTCGATTTCGAGGTATCGGCCACGGGAGAGCGATCCGGGAATCGAACGGATCACGTTGTGCCGGCGCAGGTTCCTCAGGATGTGACGGTCGAGGATCGCGAAGGTCTCCCCGCGCCCCACGTTTCGGAGGAAGTGGCTTGCCTCCTTGTACCCGAACCCGTCGAGATCGCGCACGAGTTGCTCCCTCGCCTCGGTCGGAGGCGTCGTCCGGAGCCACGGCCCCAGAGAGTCCCCGCGGACCCAGCGATCCCTCGCCGCCACGAGATAGGCGGCCTTGTGGTTGTGAAACCGGACGCGCTGCCGGAGGAACGCGGCGATGTCCGGAACGGACCCCCGCCAGAGCAAGCCGTTCGCGGCGAGCGCCCGGACCGCGTCGTCGCTCCGGTGCGCGGACGTCTGGACTGCGAACAAGCAGAACGCCATCTCCCGGAACAGTCGTTCGTCCGACCCTGCGCCCGCGCGACGAAAGTCTGCGAGGCGGCGCTCGATCTCCCTGCGGCGCTGCCGCCACTCCCGGTCGAGCTCCTCCAGATGGCGGTACGCCATCGCAGGTCACGCGGCCTTCCAGTCTCGGAGCATCCGGACCAGCGTGCGGACGGGGATGCCGGTCGCCCCCTTCGGATGGTACTCCCGCTTGGGCGCGTCCGCGCCGCCGTCGTTCCACACGGGCCCGGCGATGTCGAGGTGGACCCACGGCCGCCCCTCCGTGAACCGTTGCAGGAACTTGGCGGCGGTGATGCCCCCCGCGGCCCGGCCGCCGATGTTCTTTACGTCCGCGAAATCGCTTTTGATCTGCTCGTCGTATTCGTCGAAGATCGGCATCTCCCAGAAGTTCTCCCCGCAGGCCCGCCCCGCTTCCATGATTCTCCGGATCGTTCCCCGGTCCGTGCCGAGGACGCCCGCGGTCTTCTTCCCGAGCGCGATCACCATGGCGCCGGTGAGCGTCGCGATGTCGATGACGACCTGGGGCTCGTACCGGAGCGCGTACCCGATGCCGTCCGCGAGCACGAGTCGGCCCTCCGCGTCCGTGTTCAGCACCTCGATCGTCTTCCCGCCAATTGTCCGCACAATGTCCCCCGGCTTCTGTGCGTTCCCGCCCGGCATGTTCTCCGTGCACGGGGCGATGCCCACAACGTTCACGTGCAGCTTGAGTTCCGCGCACGCGCGGAGCGTCGCGAACACCGTGGCGGCGCCGCTCATGTCGTACTTCATCTCCCACATCGGGCCGAGCTGGCCGTCCTGCGGCTTCAGGGAGATGCCACCCGTGTCGAATGTGATCCCCTTCCCCACGAGCGCGACCGGCTTCTGCGCCTTCGGCCCGCCCCACCACTCGAGGACGACGAACCGCGGGGGTTGCGCGCTTCCCTTCGCCACGCCCCAGAACGCCCCCATGCCCGTGCGTTGGATCTCCTTCTCGTCCATGACCGCGCACTTGAGGCCGACCTCCTTCGCCATCCTCTCGCATTGCTCCGCGAGATGGCGGGGCGTCTTGTCGTTGCTCGGCGCGTTGATCAGGTCCCGCGCGAACGACACGGCGGCAGCGGTCGTACGCGCGATGCCCATCGCCCTCTCGACCACCCGCACCTGCGCCCGCTCCGGCGTGACGATCGTGAGCCGGTCCGGCCCGGACTCTCCGTCCTCCGCCTTCGTCCTGTACCGCGCGAATCGGTACGTCCCGAGGATGGCACCCTCCACGACGGCCTCCACCGCGAACCCGAGGTCGAGACCGCCAATCCCCGCCCCGTGGACAATCGTGGACAAGGAGTCGAGTTTCAGTTCCCGAGCCTTCAGGGCAGCTTTCGCGGACACCTCGCGAATCCGGTCGAGCGTGAACCTCCCCCGTTCCCCGAGGCCGAGGATGAACACGCGGGGTGCAGGGATCTTCCCCAGTGTCGGCAGGAGGTAACACTCCTTGAATTTCCCGGTTACGTCGCCAACCTCGATGAGCCCCGACACCGCGCCGCCGAGCGCCCTGTCCACCGCCGCAGTCGCGCCTCCGGGGCGCTTCACGCCCTCGAACAGGTTGACGACGATCGCCTCGTCCTTCCACGCCGCGATGTCCCCGGTCGCCACGCCGACATCCATGGACTCCCCCGCGCCGCCATGGCGGGGCGCCGTATTTCAACGTTCGCGGGCGTCACTTCTTGATTCTGTTCACCCAGCCGACGAAACCGATGTACACGACGATCGGGATGAGGACGGGCGCGATGTTCCCCACGACTTTCGTGAGCCACAGGGCCACGACCATGAAGATCGACACCAGCACAGCCCACATCAAGCCCGTCTTGAACTCGAAGGACCAGGCCAACGTCGCACCTCCTAGAACAGGGCGAGGTGGCTCGCCGCCGCCATGAAGAAGAGGAGGGGCACGGACATCACGGTGTTGAACCGCGATGCGATCAGCGCGCGCTTCCCCCACACCGCCATCTCCTGCGGCGCCGGTTTCCCTGCGAGGGCGCCCTCCATCCCCGCGATGATTTTCTTCTGATACCGCCAGATCACGCCCCAAACGTTCAGCAGCATGAACGTCCCGAGGAGGCCGCCCGCGAGGATCGAGTAGTACCACCAGTCCATCGTCGCGGGGTTCGGGTACCCGTCGAGGATCCAGCGGGAGAAGAAGTAGAGCCAGCCGACGAGCACGGTCACGAGCGCCGACCACCGGAACCAGAACAACGCGCGCCTCCCGAGCTTCGGGAGCAACGCCTGCTTGACCGGGGCGTCCAGCTCCTTGACCAAGGGCACCTGCACGAAGTTGAAGAAGTACAGCAGGCCGATCCACATGATGCCCGCGAAGAAGTGGACGAACCGTAGCGCAACGAAGTACGCGAGCTCAGCGTCCGTCGCCATAGGTCGCCGCCGGGCCGGCAAGGCCCCGGCGCGTATATAGGTTTGTCAGAGAGCCCTGTACGAGAGGACGCAAAGTCTTTCCGTGGCGGCATGTTCCGACGACCGGGTTCCATGCACGTTTCCCGACCTCTGACCTTCGTCATCGCGATCTCGCTGTTCGCGCTGTCGTTGCTTGTGGCGGCCCCGCGCGTGCAGGGGAAGAATGTCACATTCGTCATTGAGGCAAAGAACATCACGTTCACCCCTGACTTCCTTCCGGTCGACCCGGGAGACAACGTGACAATCATCGTCTTCAACAACGAGTCAGGCACGATTCCCCACACGTTCGACCTCGACGAGTTCAACATCCACCTCGGCACGATCGCGCGCGGGGAGAATCGGTCCGCGACGTTCATCGCGGACCGCGCGGGCACTTTCTACTTCTACTGCAGCATCTTCGGTCATGCGACGCCCCAGGGCGGCGGACGGTGGACGGGCATGGCCGGCCGCCTCCAAGTCGGCCCTCCGCCCCCGGACGCGACGCCGGTCATCGTCGGGGGCCTCGCCGTCCTCTTCGTGTCCTTGGCCGCGATTGCGTTCGTGGCGCGTCGCGGAGCGAAGAAGCCGAAGTCACCGTGAAGGAAACTGCCGATCGACCTCACTGCGCTTCGGATACGGGTTTTGTCCCTCGAGATGGCGGGCCGCGACTGCGTTCGCGAACCGTCCAGACCGCCAGAGGTCCCAGCCCTGGAGACGCGCGTAGACGAAGCCCGCATTGAACAGGTCGCCCGCACCCGTGGGGTTCCGAGGCGCCACCCGGAATGCTGGGACATCAACCCGGCGGCGCCGCAAGAACAGGCTGCATCCTCTTGGCCCGCGGTGCACCGCCAACACCTCCACGCCGAGGGCCGACGATTCGTTAGCGGCCGTCTTCAGGTCCCGTGCGGCGAAGACGCCGCGAACCTCCACCTCGTTTCCGAAGAACACGGAGACTTCCGGAAGCACCTCCAGAACCTTTGCCCGGCGGCGGTCGGGCCATCCCTCCGGGTCCGTGGAAACATCGAGAGACGTGGCGGCCCCGCGGTCGCGGGCCCGGCGAAATAGATCCCGCGTGGGTCGTCCCTGGAGCTTCGGCGTCCACCAGTAGCCCGCGCGATGGAGGTGCCGGCAATCCAGGGCCTTGGCGGCGACGTCCGGCCGTGTGAACGCGAGGTTCGCACCGTTGTATGTGATCATCGTGCGGCTCCCGTCCGCCTGCGTGAGGGCGACGGTGCGACCTGCGTCGTGTCCCCGACGCGCCACGAGGAAAGAGACGACGCGCGCTCGGCGAACCGCGATTCGAAGGAACTCGCTGATTGGATCACCGCCGATGCACGCCGCCAGACCCGTCCGCAGCCCGAGGGCGACCGTCCCGAGAGCGAAATTCGTGGCATTGCCGCCGGGGACCATCGGCATGGCAGGGACCCAAAACTGGCGATCGCCCAGGGAGAAGTCCTTCAGCGGCGGCGTAAGCAGATCGACGCAGATGTCGCCGACAGCAACCGTGTCAAGCACGGCACGGGATGCATGTTGACGTATAACGGGACTGCGGCGGGGGTGTGTGGTACCGCACAGAACTCCGTCGCGGGCGTCAGTCCCATTTCTCGAACCGCACGGTGTGGAAGCCCATCTCTCCACAGAGGGCACGCGTCTGCTCGACCATATCGTGAAGGCCGCAAATCCAGGCCGTCGCGTTCCCCGGGTCCTTGACGACCTCCTTCACCGCCACTTGGACGTAGCCCTTCCGGCCCTTCCAGTCTGGCGTCTCCGGGCGCGAGATGTTCGGCATGTAGTGGAAGTTCGGGTACTTCCTCTCCCACTCCTGGAAGAGGTCGTGGTATAGCAGTTCCTTCACGTACCGCACGCCCGTGAACATGTAGATCTCGTGATCCATCAGGCCACGGTGGATGAGGTGCTTCGTCATGCCGACGAACGGGGCGACCCCCGTCCCCGTGGAAATGAACGCGATGTCCGTGTCGATCGGCTCCCGCAGGATGAAGGCGCCGAGGGGTGCCATGATCCGGTACCGATCCCCGGGCTTCCGCTCCTTCAGATAGTTCGACATGAACCCGCCTTCGACGACCTTGATGCACAGCTCGATCGCGTCCTTCTCGTGCGGCGCGGAGGCGATCGAGTACGGACGGCTGATCGCCTTGCCGTCGGGGTGGTCCACGAAGATGGAGAGGAACTGTCCGGTCTCGAAGTCGAACACGGGGCTCGACCCGTTGTCGTCCATTGTGAAGTAGATCAGATACGTGCTCGGGGTGATCCATGTGACCTCACGGACCTTCACGAAATGGCGCTGGGCGCGGAACTTCGGGCGTGCTTCTTGGGCAGCCGTAGGCGGCGTTGTCGTGGGGGGAGGAGGCACGGGCCGCTACCCCTGAATCATCGCAAGCCGCTCGATTGGGGTCGCTCATTTAAACGTTGTGTCGAGGGCATCGGAAATCGACATTTCGACGCGTTCAAGCGACCTCGTAAGGGTCTGATTCTCGATTCAGAGAGCACATCAGCGCCACTATCGATCCTCCCTGGGCTGGAAGACGTTGTGGTATACAAGCGCAGCCACAACACCGCCGACGAGCGGGCCGACCCAGTACACCCACCAGTTCTCGAAGAACCCGGAAGCGACCGCAGGCCCGATCCACCGCCCCGGACTCATGGCGGCACCCGTGAGCGCGCCGCCGAGGAACCAGTCGATGCCGACCGTGAAGCCGATCGGGATCGCACCGAGGGTCTTGGCGGCACCTCGGGGGTCCACGGCGGTGGCGAAGACGACGAACACGAGGAAGAACGTCATGAGGCCTTCGAGGACCATCCCTTGCACGGCGGAAATCGACCCCGCAACGGCGGGGGTTGCGAGGCTCAGGGGCCTCGCGGGGTACAGCCAGAGCAGCAGGAACCCCGCGAGGACACTGCCGATGAGCTGGAAGACGACGATCACGATGCCGAGGTCCGCCTTGATTCTCCTAGTGGCCATCAGGCCGAGGGTCACGGCAGGGCTGATCTGTCCGCCGGAGATCGGGCCGAGAGCGGTGCCGAAGACCGCGATCACAAACGCATGACCGAGCGTCGCGGTCAGCAGGTCCCCGTTCGACGCAAGGACGGAACCGGCGCCGACGGCGACGAGGGCGAACCCACCGAGCATCTCGGCGAGCGCTTTCTTCCACCACCCGGCTTCCATGGTCCCGACGCCGCGCGGGAATTCGGCTTCTGTATAATACCGTTCGGCCGCCGCACCGCGGTCACGCGATGTAACCCGTGTTCCCGCGGTCGAACCCCTCGACGAGTTCGAGCCGGAGTTCCTCCGGCTGCCACGCCGCGTCCGGGTACACGAGATTCGGGAAGAACTTCGACACGTCCTCTGCGATTTGGGTCACCGGATGGCTGCCTCCGAACAGCTGGAGGCTGAGGTCATACACCTTCCGTCGGCACAGCATCTCGTCGATGTATCCGACGGAGTGCAGATACTCGTGGAGGAGCACATGGAACGCGTACGACCGCCAAAGCTGGGGGTCCGTCTCCCGGATCCGCGCGAGCGGGACTTTGTTCATCACGATCACGTTCGTCGCGATCGGGTAGAACGCACCGATGAACCCCCGCGGGTGGTTCCCGAGATCGGCGAGTCCGAGCATGAGGCCGCCGCGCGCGTAGCCGAGGTCCATCTCCACCGCGCGCTTCACGATCTCGAAGATGTCCGGGAGGCCCTTCGCGCCGTCCAGCAGTTTCGGGAAGTCCATCGCCGGAGCCACGGGAGCCCGGTTCTTGAATGTTTGTGCTCCGCTATCGGAGATCGGGAGAGGTCATGACCGTCTGCTCGAAGAGCACGCCGCGAGCGGTCCGGATGCGGTCTGCGAGTCGCAGGACGTTGACCGCCTTCCCCTGGACCAGGAGGACCTCGAGGCACGTCTCGTCCGAGAGATGCGTGTGTGCGGTCGCACGAATCGCGTTCACGAAATCGTGTTGGCGGTGAAGGATCCCGTGGGTGACCGTGCCGACGTCGTGACGGTACACGAACGTGATCGTCCCCACGACCTCGCCGCCCTCTGCGACCCTCTTCTCCGTGAGGGCTTCCCGGATGAGCGCTCGCAGCGCCTCGGAACGACTGTCGAACCCCTTCTCCGCGACGTACCTGTCGAACTCTTCGAGAAGGGACCCCCCAAGGGAAACGCCAATCCTCGCCACGGACACGTGCTACACCGGAGCCGGGGACGTGCTACTGGGGGATTAAGGCGACGTCCCAAGCTTCAAGTAGTGTTACGTATTTTTCCTCAGTGCTACTTACGAATGGTGTCCGGTGTCGGAGGTCCTGGCTTTTCTCGCACTCGCGCTCGCGCTGGGCTTCAAGCACAGCTACGATGCCGACCACTTGGCGGCGGTGTCGAACCTCCTCCTGCGCAGCCGCAGCCTGAGGCACACCACGGCGATGTCCGCGTCGTGGGCGGTGGGGCACACGCTCACGGCCTCCGTCATCACCGCCGCCTTCTTCGTGGCGGGCGCGGCAGTGATCGGGGACTCCCTCGAGAAGCTCGAACTGGCCGTGGCAGCGATGCTCGTTCTCATCGGAGCCCTGGCCCTCCTCTGGGAGTATGGAATGCTGCAGCGGATGCGGGCGTGGCTGGAGCGCGCCGGAATCCTTCATCAGCACCGCCACGATCACGACGGGGTCGAGCACGGGCACGCCCACGCGCACGCGCGGGCGTACCGGGACCACGGCACGATGTTCGGCATCGGAATCGTCCACGGCCTCGCGAGCAACGATGAGCTGCTCGTCCTCCTCGTTGCGGCGCTCGGGATCGCGGCCACCGACGTCGCAGGCCTTACCCTGGGCGTAGTTGCGTTCGGCATCGGCGTCGTCGTCGGGATGGTCGTCTTTGGAATCGGGCTGACGTACCCCGTCATGCGCTGGGGGCGCGAACGCGTCCGCCACACGGTGACGGTCGTCGCGGCGGTGCTCAGCATCGCGTATGGAATCCTAATCATGCTCGGCATGGGCGGCTTCAACCTCCTCGGTGGATAGGGTCGGAATCCTTATTCCGCCGCCAACTCTCCCGCTGCCGTGGGCTTCCTCATCCGGTTCGCCAGGGGTTTCGTCGCGGGCGAAAAAATCGACGACGCCATCCGGGAGACGAGGGCAGCAAACGCGCGCGGTTACGACGGGATCCTGAACCTGCTCGGGGAACACTACCGTGAGAAGGACCAAGTCGAGGACACGGTCCTGGAATATCAGAGGGTTCTCGAGGCGATCGAGAAGGAGAAACTCCGGGCGTCCGTGTCGATCAAGCCCTCCCAGTTCGGGCTCGAGTTCGGCCGCGCGTACTGCGAAACCAAGGTGCTCCCGCTCTTCGACCGGATTCGGGCGATGGGGGGCTTCCTGTGGATTGACATGGAGGGTTCACGGTTCACGGACGACACCCTCGGGATGTACGAGGATCTCCATCACCGCCACCACGACGTCGGCGTGTGTCTGCAGGCGAACCTCCGGCGGACCCGGAAAGACTTGGCCAGGCTGCTGGAGATCGGTGGCAAAGTGCGACTCACGAAAGGGGCCTACAGGGAGTCGGAGGAAACGGCCTACCGCCGGCGCGCGGACGTGGACCGTTCCTTCGGGGACCTCCTCAAGACCCTCTTTGAACGCGGGGATCGGTTCGCGGTGGCGACGCACGACGGAACGTTCGTCGAGAAAGCGATCAAACTCGCCCGCGTGCACCGCAGAATCTGGGAGTTCCAGATGTTGCGAGGAATTCGGGAGCCGCTGAAACGGGACCTCGTGACTCAGGGGTATCGTGTGGCCGAGTACATCCCATACGGACCGAACTGGCTCCCGTACTTCATCCGGCGGCTGCGGGAGCGGCCGCGGAACGTGTTCACGATGTTCCGCTCGCTCGTCGGCGGGTGAGACGGTGAACGACGCCTCCTTCCGGACGGCGTTCGAAGTCTTGTGGCGGCGGTTCCGGGTCACGAATTGGGCAGAGGGCGTCGACCCGTTCGAGGTCCTCATCTCAATCGTCGTGAGCCAGAACAGCACGGACGCGATGACGGAGAAGGTCATGCGGAGTCTGAGGGGGGAGATGGCGGTGACCCCTGCCACGATCGCCCGCGCGGATACCGCCAGGCTCGTCCGGATTCTGAGGCCTGCGGGACTCGCGCGTCAGAAGGTCCCCCGCATCCGTCAGCTCGCGAGAGAGCTCCTGGGTGCCCACGGGAGGGGCCTCGAGAGTCTCCTCGACCTCCCCACCCACGCGGCGAGGGCCGCGCTCAAGGATCTTCCCGGGGTTGGCCCGAAGACCGCGGACGTGTGGCTGAGCCTGGTCGCGGGACGGGATACGATGCCCGTCGACACGCACATCGCTCGCCTGGCGCGCCGTTGGCGGCTTGCCCGAACGGGAAACTATGAGGAGATCACCGCCCAGCTGAAAGCACTCATCCCTCCGAGCCGACGCGCGCGGGGCCACCTCGTCCTCATCCAGTTCGGACGCGAAATCTGCGCGGCTCGCCGGCCGCGATGCGAGGTCTGCCCCGTGTACGACCTGTGTGACGCGAACGTAAAGCGACCGCGGTCCGCATGAATCCGATAGAGACAAACGGTCGATACCGCAGCTTTAAAGACGGCTCCGCGATTCCGCGGTTCGTCCATCAATGCAGAGGCACGACGTCCTCATCGTAGGCGGAGGTCTCGCCGGGGCCCACGCAGCGCGCACCGCCCATCTCGCGGGCGCCGACGTCGCGATCGTGTCCAAGCTCAGCCCCCTTCGGTCCCACTCCGTCGCGGCGGCCGGAGGCATCAACGCCGCCCTCGCGGAGGGCGACACGTGGGAGGGTCACGCGTTCGACACGATCAAAGGCTCTGACTACCTCGCGGACCAGGACAGCGTCGAAATCCTCACGCGCGCAGCCCCGGACGCGATTGTGGAGATGGACCACCTCGGCACGCCCTTCTCGCGGGACGAGCAAGGGAAGCTGTTCAACCGTCCCTTCGGCGGAATGCGCCAAGCGCGTGCGTACTTCGCAGGAGACCGCACGGGTCTCGCGCTCATGCAGACCGCGTGGGAGCAGCTCGTGAAGGAGGGCATCACCCTCTACGAGGAGTGGGCCGCCACGAGCCTCATCGTCGAAGAGGGGCGGTTCTCGGGCCTGGTCGCATACAGAGTCTCGAACGGAGCGCTGGACGAGTTCCAAGCGCGCGCGTGCGTGATCTGCACTGGCCCCGGGGGGCAGATGTACGAGAAGACGACGAACGCGGTCACATGCACGGGGGACGGTCTCGCGATGGCGCTCCGGGCGGGGTGCGCGCTCAAGGATATGGAGTTCGTGCAGTTCCACCCGACCTCGCTCCACGGCCCGAACATCCTGATCACGGAGGCCGCCCGCGGCGAAGGCGGCATCATGCGGAACGCGAAAGGCGAGCGGTTCATGGAGAAGTACTCCCCGAAGATGCTCGACCTGGCCCCCCGCGACATCGTGTCCCGCGCGATCACGACGGAAGTGTTGGAGGGACGGGCGTTCCCCGGGGGATACGTGCACCTCGACCTCACGCACCTCGGCAAGGACCGAATCCGCGAACGACTCCCGGAGGTGTACCAGTTCTCCACGGAGTTCGCGGATGTGGACCCCGGGGAGAAGCCGATTCCAATCGAACCGGCGCAGCACTATATCATGGGCGGGATCGCCACGGACAACGACGGCGCGACGAATGTGCCGGGAGTGTACGCGGCGGGGGAGTGTGCCTGCGTGTCCCTCCATGGGGCGAACCGGCTTGGCGGCAACGCTCTCCTGGAATGCATCGTCTTCGGCGAGCGAGCCGGTCAGGCGGCAGCTGCGTTCGCGAGAGGCAAGGGGCAGGTCGCGGGAGGCACGACGGTCTTGGCGGCGGAGGACCGGCGGGTCGACGAACTGATGAAGGCCGAGGGTGGCGAAAGCGTCGAGCGGGTCCGCCAGGACCTGAAGCGCGTGATGTGGGAGAACGTGGGCGTCTTCCGCAATGAGGCCGACATGGCAAGCGCGGTCGAGGCCGTCCGTGCCCTCAAGCGGCGGTATTCGAACGTCAGCGTGGGCGCAAGGGAGAAGAAGTTCAACTACGCCCTCCTCGAGGCCATGGAACTCCGGAACCTCCTCGATCTGTCCGCACCGATCGCGCTCGGCGCTCTGATGCGACGGGAGAGCCGGGGGGCGCACGCCCGGACGGACCATACGGCCCGGGACGACGCGAACTGGCTGAAGCACACGCTCGCGTGGCAGTACGGGGACCGAATCGAGGTCACGTTCGAACCCGTGCGAATCACGAGATGGGAACCGAAGGAGCGAACGTACTAGTGACCGCGATCAAGGTGTACCGGTTCGACCCGGACGTCGACACGGAGCCCCACTACGACGAGTGGGACCTCCCCGTGGAGCCGGGGCGGACCGTCCTGGACCTCCTTCACGAGATCCACTACTTCCGCGACCCGACCCTCTCGTTCCGCCGCTCCTGCCGCTCGGCAATCTGCGGATCGTGCGCCATGAGCATGAATGGCCGAACGGGGCTATCGTGCAACACGCAGGCGAAGCCCCTCTTGGACCGCGACGGGTACTTGGTCGTCGAGCCGATGAAAAACCTGCCCGTCTTGAAGGACCTTGTCTCCGACATGGAACCCTTCTGGAAGGCGGTGTACGACGTCGAGCCGTACCTCCAGCCCGGGAAAGCCCCCAAGGGACCGTACATCGTCCCCAAGAAACGGATGGACCTCCTCAAGATCGCACAGGATTGTATCATGTGCGGCTCATGCCTCAGCGAGTGCACATCCCGAGAGGCGAATCCCGACTATCTCGGCCCGGCGGCCCTCGCGAAGGCGTACCGGTTCGTCGCGGATGACCGCGACGAGGCCTCCCTCGATCGACTTCGGCAGTACAGCGAGGCGAACGGGATCTGGGACTGCGACACCTGCCTGTACTGCAACGAGGTCTGCCCCGTCCACGTGAAACCCATGGACGCGATCATGGCCATGCGGGAGCGGTCGATTGAGGCGGGCATTGTGAGCCAGGGAGCGAAGCACGCGATCGCGTTCTACGAGACCGTCCTCCGGTCGGGGAAGCTGAACGAGTTCGCGACCGCAAACAAGTCGCTCGGCCTCGCGGGGATGGCCTCACAGGCCTCCGTCGCGGCAAGGGTGATCCTCCGGGGGAAGACGCCCGAGCTTCGGAAGAAAAAGATCAAGGGAATCGCGGACGTCCAGACGCTCGTCGAGCTGAACGAACGTAGGAAGCGAAAGGGGGCGGGCAGGTGAAATACGCGTACTTCCCCGGGTGCGTCGGCCAGGACAGTTGCAGCGAGCTGGACACGAGCACGAAGCTGATTGCCGAGGAACTCGGCATCGAGATCGTGGAGCTCGAGGACGCGACGTGCTGCGGTGCCGGGTTCATGCAGGACGTGGACTACGACCTCAGCCGTGTCCTCAACGCCCGCACGTTCGCGATGGCGGAGAAGCTCGGCCTCGACATCCTGACCGTTTGCTCGACGTGCCAGTTCAACATGGATCGCGCGAACCGCGAGCTCAAGGACGATCCAGAACGGCTGGCCGAGGTGAACCGCATGCTCGCGGAGATCGGCCTCCGGTACAACGGGACCGTGGAGATCAAGCACATCCTCTGGGTGCTCGTCAACGAGGTCGGGCTCGGGAACCTGCGTCGCCGCGTGAAGGTGGACCTCTCGGAACTCAACGTGGCATCGTTCTACGGGTGCCAGCTCATCCGGCCCGGCTATCTCCACGGATACGACGATCCTGACCGGCCCGAGTACTTCGAGAAATTGATCGACGCGCTCGGGGCGAGGCCCGTCGACTATGAGGGTCGGAAGAAGTGCTGCGGATTCCCCATCACCTTTGTGAACGAGGACGCCTCGATGCGCATGAACGCGAAGAACATGATCGAGGCAAAGGAGCACGGTGCGAACGTGATGGCCACGTCGTGCCCGCTGTGCCACATCAACCTCGACATGTATCAGGGCCGTGCCGAGAAGGCGTCCGGACGGAGGATCGAGCTCCCGATCCTGCACCTGCCCCAGCTCGTGGGTCTCGCCATTGGGATCTCGCCGGAGCGACTCCGGATGAAGCGGCATCTCGTATCGACGAAACCCGTCGTCGAGCGCGTGAAGCGGAAGGAAGAGGCCGCGATCCCAGTGCGCACCACCTGACTCAGGCGCTGGCCGCGACCGGCATCGTGCGAACGGCGAACTGGAGCAGGCGAAGCGTCCCGAGGAGCAGTAGCGCCTCGGCGACGATCGTTCCCAGGATTACCGGGTTCCACAGGGGCGCCTGCCCCGTGAATGGCCCGTACAGCGACGACGCGAGGAGGGCCCCTGCGCCGACGACGGCAATCCCGGTGTATACTTTGGACCCGTAGGACAACATCGGCGTGTACACGAAGAGGACGACGGCGGCAACGAACATCAGGTAGAAGAACGTGACCACCCCGAGGTGGGCGGGTAACCCGTACAACAGGAGCGCTGCGACGACGAACATCAGGAACGAGGACGCAAACAAGGGGACACCCTGTCGTGTCACGAGGCGGTACCACAGGGCCTGGTACAGGCCGAGGGCCGCGAGCGCACCCGCGAGGACAGCGAGGACGAACGGCACGTCAATCCATTCGAAGAGGAAGGAGGGGGAGATCGCGCCGCTTGTGCTGTAGAACAGCCGGAACCCGAGCATCAGGAACGCGGTGGCGACAGCGGTTCCATAGAGGACCCAGCCGCGGACCTCCCGGGGCTTCGCCATGGGCGCGCGCATGGGAAAGCGCCACTTAACCCTTTCCCGCTTCGCCACTCTCCTCAGCCTCCATCGAGCAAACCTTTTTACCGCGGGCAGTTTTCGGCGGCCCGAATGCGCGGGCGCGCCCTCTTCGCGGTCCCCCTGCTCCTCCTCGCGTTCGCCGGATCCGCGCAGGCGGCGGCGGGTCCCGTCGCGAGCCGGGTCGAGGGGCTCTTCTGGGCAATCACGGCGTTCGCAATCGGCGTGTCCATCGTCGTCTACGGCGCCCTGTTCTGGTTCCTGATTCGATACCGGAGGAGCGTCTCCCCGACCGCGGAACACATCGAGGGGAATCCAACCCTCGAGAAGGTCTGGACGGTCGTTCCGACGATCATCCTCGTGATCATCACGGGAATCTCCTGGCCGGTGCTTCAGTATACGGACACGCCCCCGCCTCACGACTACACGATCGTCGTCCAGTCGGAACGGTTCGCTTGGAAGTTCGACTACTACGAAAACGACAATGTCGGAAGCACCCCGAACGCTTCGACCAGCGGGGAGATGTGGATCCAGGCCGGGAGCGTCGCGCGCCTCGAGGTCACGTCTCACGACGTGATCCACTCTTTCGCGGTCCTCGAGCTCGCGGTCAAGATTGACGCCATGCCCCACCGGGTGAACGTGTGGTGGCTCCAGGCCGACGAGCCCGGCGACTACCTCACGCAATGCGCAGAATTCTGCGGGCCGGGCCACTATGGAATGCGCGCGACGATCCACGTGTTCACGGCGGAGCAGCGACAACGGGAAGCCACCGCTGCGGGCGTGGCACCAAGACCGTATGGGCCGCCGCCGAGGCCACCGGAGATCACGAAAGTCCGACTCCAGGAGACGGGGAATGTTACGCGACCGTTCCGTATCGTCCCCGATTCGCTCGAGTTCGGGCTCGGACAGAACGTGACGATGCGGGTGTGGAACGACGCGTCGCAGACATACACATTTCGCGTCGACTTCGCGGTGGACGGCGTGAACGAGACGCAGCCCATCCCGCCGTTCGAGAACCGAACAATCGTGTTCACGCTCAACACGCTGCCACTCGGCAACGTGTCATACGGTCCGACGGACGCGAACGCGAGGGCGCAGGGCATGATCGGGAACCTGACCATCCGAGCCGGCCGCATCATCGAGATCATCTTCCGGGAGACGGGATGCCCGCCCCCAATGACGCTGTGTCTGATCACTGCCGAGGAGCCAATCCGAATCGCGATAGGAGAGCCAATCGTTTTCGAGCTCCGGAACGAGGGGATCATGGTGCACAACTTCAGGATGGATTACCCAGAGTTCTTGGTATTCTACGAGGGATACGTCCCGCCGGGGGAGAGGATCTTCTTCGGGCCACTCACGTTCGGGCAGGACGCCAGTGGGAAGTACTGGTGTCACGTCACCGGGCACAGGGCGGCGGGGATGGAGGGGGACTACATCGTAGGAGCCGGCAGCGCGCCCCAGGCGATCGTCCCCGTGTTCGAGATGATGCTCATCACCACCGCCATCGGCGTCCCCGCAGCCTTCGCATACATAATTCATCACGCTCGTCGGCGCGACGAAGAGCCGGTATGAAAGAGTTCAGGAGTCTGCGGCGGTCGGTCGCGACTCATGGGTTCCCAACGGTTCTGGCGGTGGCCCTCGGAACACGACCGCCGCGTTCAACACCGTGACGGCCAGGAACGCCGTCGCCACGCCCAAGTGCGCGGTCACCAACGCCGGGTAGGCCGTTCCTAGTCCGAGATCTCCGAAAATCGCCGCCACGGACAGCATGCCGATCACGCCCTGCACCACGACGAGCGCGAACGCGAGCACGGTCAGATTTCGCAAGGGCGTCCACTGCCGGTACCGGCGAAGGACCAAGACGAGCATGAAGAGAGCGAGGAACCCCTCCGCCCAAGCGGCAACCCTGTGGGCGCCCTCCACCGCGGCAGCCTCGGCGCCAAGGGGGGTCCCGCCGCAGATGACCGCCTCGCGGCATCCCGCGCCGGAGTTCGACGCGGTCGTGAATCCGCCCACCATGATCACGAGCCACGCCCCGGCGGCCGTCGCAACCGCAAGAACCCGGAGGAGACGCACGGTCTCACGCCCAAGGATCCGCGGAGGCCCGGCTCCCCTTGTACCGGCTCACGATCATGTTGTAGAAGAAGATTAGCTGACCGGCGCCAAGGATGAACGCCCCAATCGAGGAGAACAGGTTGAGATCCCTCAAGACGGGCCAATCCGGGAGCTCGGACGTGAAGTCGAAGGTCCGTCGGAGCATCCCGAACAGACCGAGGAAGTGCATCGTGAAGAACGTCATGTTCATTCCGATGAACGTCACCAAGAAGTGAATTACTCCGAGGCGCTCGTTGTACATCCGGCCCGTCATCGTCGGGAACCAGAAGTAACATGCCGCAAAGAGGCCCATCACAGACCCGCCGAAGAGGACGTAGTGCAGGTGCGCCACGACCCAATACGTATCTTGGAGGTTGTAGTCCACCGGGATTGACCCTTGGTACACACCGGTAATGCCGCCAATCGTAAAGAGCCCGAGGAACCCTATCGCGTACAACATCGGTGTCTTGAACGAGACGCTGCCCCTCCATATCGTCGCGAGCCAGTTGAAAATCTTCACGCCCGTCGGCACCGCGACCGCCATCGTCGCCAACATGAACGGGGCTCGCACGGTGAGCGACAAGCCCGTGGTGAACATATGGTGGGCCCATACGACGAACCCCACGAAACCGATTCCGAACATCGCGATCGCCATCGCGAAGTAGCCGAAGATCGGCTTCCGGACCATCTTCGGGATGACCTCGTTGATCACGCCCATCGCCGGGAGAATCATGATGTACACGGCCGGGTGGGAGTAGAACCAGAAGAGGTGCTGCCAGAGGATCGGGTGGCCTGGGTTGCCCGCACATGCGCCCGCAGAGTTGAAGAAGCACGTGCCGAGGTTCCGGTCCAGGAACGCGAGCGTGAGGCCGCTTGCGAGGACCGGCGTGGCCATCACGATCATGATGGAGACCGTGAGAATGGACCATACGAACAGGGGCATCTTCCGGAACGTCATCCCCGGCCGGCGGAATTTCGCGATTGTCACAAGGAAGTTGATCGCCCCCAGGATCGAGGACGTCCCCACGATGATCAGGCCGGCGAGCCACATGTCCACGCCCTCTCCGAGCGTGAAGATCTCGTTCGACGACAGCGGTGCGTACCCCGTCCAGCCGACGTCCGCCTGACCGAGCCAGATGAGGGCGGCGGCGCCCGGCAGCATCCAGAACCCGAGGGCGTTGATCCGGGGGTACGCCATGTCCTTCGCGCCGATCAAGAGGGGCACGAAGTAGTTCCCGAACCCGACGAAGACAGGGATGATGAACAGGAAGATCATCGTCGTGCCGTGAGTCGAAAAGAACTGTGCGAACCGACCCTCGTCCAGGATCGTCGGCCCGGGGAGCGCGAGCTCCGCCCGAATGAACATCGCAAGGATGCCGCCGAGGACGAAGAAGAAGAACGAGAACGTGATGTACAGGATCCCGATCTCCTTGTGGTTCGTCGTCGTCAACCACTTCAGGAGGAATCCGCGCCACGTGGGCGCTTCGTGTGCGGCCTCCCCCGTCACCTTCACGGTGGTGGGGTACGCCATTAGGACCCGCCTCCCGCTCGCGTCTCGCGCGCATTTGCGAATCCGGCAGGAAGTTCGTGCATGGGTTACCTCAGTGCAGGACCACGACGACGGCTAGGAGAACGACGAACACGAGGGGGGCGACGGGGAGGAACTTCAGGACCCGGGGCTCGTAGCGCAGGTGCATGTAGTACAAGGCGACCATGACCGCCTTCGCCACGGAAGAGACAACGAGGAGGAGGATGACGATGGACTCCGCGACGCCGATCCACGCGGGCAGATTCGGGACCTGGACCTCGATGAGGGTGATGACCGCGAGCAGCACGAGGACGAGGACGTACGGTCGCTTCAGCTCCTGCGCAACGCGGATTTCGTTCTTCGCCGTTGAGGTCGCCATCTCACCGCCCAATCAGATACATGAGAGGGAACAGGAAGATCCACACGACATCGACGAGGTGCCAGTACAGGCCCACGATCTCGACCGTCTCCGCCCTCGTCGGCCACGGCCGACCCCGCCACGCCTTCACATTGAGGAACAGGAGGCCGAGGACGCCGCCCGTCACGTGGGCGCCGTGGAACCCCGTCTGCGTGTAGAACGCGGTGCCGAACGTCCCGAGCTCGGGCCTAATCAGGTTCGGCCACGGCGTGAGAGCCTCCTCGAAGAGGCGGGCGTACTCGTAGACCTGAATCGCAACGAAGGTCGCCCCCAAGACGAGCGTGGCGGCGAGGAACGCCCTCATGCGCGCCGGCTTGTCGTGGATCGCCCCGTGGACCGCCTCCGCCATCGTGAAGCTGCTCGCGATCAAGATGAACGTGTTCACTGCCGTGAGCGGGATGTTCAGGGGAAAGTCCGGCGAGGCAGGGTCCGGCCAGAAGTTTGCATTCGTCCGGAGGGCGAGCCCGGCCGAGATCAGGCCCGTGAAGAAGAAGATCTCGGAGACGATGAAGATCCAGATCCCGAGCTTACGCGGGGTGATCTCGCGCCCGAACGGGTGTTCGTGGAAAACCCCCGTGAGGGCGAAAGACACGCCTCGGGAATCCTGCCTCAGCCAGCCCCCGAGGCCCACCGCCAGGAGGACGACGCCCGCGAGGACGGACGGCCAGAACTGGACCGCCAAGCCGCCGAACCCGAACGCGCCCGCGAGCGCAATCACGAACGGCCAGATGCTTCCGTGGTGCCCCTCGTGCGCCCCGCCAGCGGCGTGCTCGCGTGCATGGGCTTCCAATCGGTCCACCGGTTCGAGTGCGCGCAAACGGGGCGGACGCTTAAATGTTCTGGGGGAGGGCGACGAAGTTCCGCCTCACACGTGGCATGCGCAAAGCGTATGTACGCACGACCGAATGAGCACCCGTGCGCGCGGCCCTCCGAGATTACGCCTCCCTCCTCAAGCTCCGCATCGGCGCGCTCCTCCTCCTCGTAGCGGCGGCTGGATACCTGATCGCGAATGGGGCCGAGGTGCAACCCGTGCCCTTCGCAGTCCTTCTTGCATCGGGGCTCCTCGCGTCGAGCGGCGCGAGCGCGGTGAACCACTACGTCGACCGGGATCTCGACGGGCTGATGGCACGGACCCGGGGGCGGCCGCTCCCGTCCGGCCGCGTGCCGCCCATCCACGCGCTCGTGCTAGGCTCGGGGCTGCTCATGGGGGCGCTGGTGGTCGCCCTCCTCCTGAACGTTCTGACCGCCCTGTTCGTCTTCCTCGGCTTCGTGGTGTACGTCTTCGTCTACACGATCGGGCTCAAGCGGCGAAACGTGTGGAACGTGGTAATCGGCGGCTTCGCAGGCTCCTGCCCTGCGTTGGCGGGGAGCGCTGCCGCGACGAATGCCGTCTCCGTCGGTCCGGCCCTGATCGCCCTCCTCGTCTTCCTCTGGACCCCCGGCCACTTCTGGGCGCTCGCGTTCCTGCGCAAGGACGACTACGTGCGGGCGAAGCTGCCGATGCTGCCCGCGGTCACGGATGAGCGGACCGGCGCGAGGTGGATCGTCGCCTCGACGGCCCTCGTGCCCCCGTTCGCCCTCTCGTTCTGGGTCCTGAACATCGCCGGCCTTGCGTACCTCGCGGTGACGGTCGCCGCGGGGACTGCCCTCCTGTACGTGGCCCTCCGATTCCTGCGGTCCCCCACGGGTCGGAACGCCCTCGCCGGCTACCGGGCCTCCGGGCCGTACCTGATGGTCGTGCTCCTCGCCCTGATTGCGGACCGGTTCCTCCCGCCCGGCTTGTAGACCCTCATAATCAGCACGGAACATATTTGAGGGCCAACCCCGTGCATCCCCCTTCACTACCTGCCATTTCGACGGGATAACCATGGGGACAACGGACCGTCCGGCCGTGCAGAAGGGCCTCGACGACGTGTATGTGAAGGAGAGCCGGATCTGCCTCGTCGACGGGGAGAAGGGGCGGCTCCTGTACGTGGGATACGACATCCGGGACCTCGCAGAGCACTCGAGCTTCGAGGAGACATCCTTCCTGCTGTGGCATCTCCGCCTCCCGAAGTCGGAGGAACTCGAGGCGATCCGGCGGGGAATCGCGGAGGAGCGGAAGATCCCGAAGGAGATCTACACGTACCTCAAGCTGCTTCCGAAGACGACCGCCCCGATGGACGCCCTCCGGACGGCGGTATCCGCCCTCGCGGGCTACGACCCGGAGCTCACGGACAACTCCCGCGACTCGAACTTCCGGAAGGCCCTGCGGCTCACCGCCAAGTTCGCCACGATCGTGGCGGCGTTCCACCGGATCCGGGAGGGGAAGCGGCCCATCCTGCCGGACGCGGGGCTCGGGCACGCGGAGGACTTCCTCCGGATGCTCACGGGAAAGGCACCGGAGCCCCTCGAGACGAAGATCATGGACGTGTCCCTGATCCTGCACGCGGACCACAGCACGAACGCGTCGACGTTCGCGTCGACCGTGGCGGCGTCCACCCTGGCCGACCTGTACGCCGCGATCGTGGCGGGGATCGCCACCCTGAAGGGGCCGCTGCACGGGGGCGCGAACGAACAGGCGCTGCGGATGCTCCTCAAGATCGGGAGCCCCGCGAACGCGGAGGCATACGTGCAGAGGGCGCTCGGGCGGAAGGAGAAGCTCCCCGGGTTCGGGCACCGGGTGTACAAGAACTTCGACCCGAGGGCGCTGATCCTGAGGGACTACGCGAGGCAGCTGTGCCTCCGGCAGGGGGATTCGACCCCGTTCGACACCGCCACGGCCGTGCAGGACGTGATGCTCCGGGAACTCGAGGAGAAACGCGTGTACCCGAACGTGGACTTCTACTCCGGACTCACGTACCACCTGATGGGGATCCCATCGGACCTGTTCACGCCGATTTTCGCGGTATCCCGGGTGGCCGGCTGGGCCGCGCACGTGATCGAGTACTGGGACGCCAACCGGATCATGCGGCCTCTTGAGGTGTATGTGGGACCCGCGAAAGCGACGTATGTCCCCGTTGACCGGCGATAGGACCCCAATGCGGGGGGCCCATGCGCACGAACGAAGTCATCGCCTCGCGGCCCCATCGGCGCCTCGCGGCCCCGTGACATCCCGACGTGAGTCGCCACCGATCGGAACCGGGGCAGGGCCCCTACGCGCCCGGCGTGATCTTGATCGCGAGCGTCGGGCACGCGGTCTCGCACGCCATGCAGTCGATGCAATCCGACTCGCGGATTGGGTCGCACTTGTCCGTGCGGAATTCGTCGTACTCCGCGGTTCCCGCGTCGATCGGCTTGTGCTGCCCGGTCCCCTTCGCGCCGGGATTGAGTTGCCACTCGAAGACGTCGACCGGACACACGTCCATGCACGCGCCGTCCGCGACGCACGCCTCCCAGTCCACCGCCACGTGGGTCCCGTGGATGCCCTTTTTCGTGGGGTAGGGTTTTCCCTCGTTGTCGATCCGCTCCCGGCCCTCCGCAAGGACCTTGTGCCCGATGTGCTCCCCCGTGGTCGGAAACTCGTCGGATTTGTTCAGGAAATCGGGGTCGATGGGTCTCGGCTTGTAATCGACTTCCACCATGGAGACTCCCGCCGGTGCCCAGACCGCGCACGTACTTATGGGTTTTGTCAGTGCCGGCTTGCCCGGGCGGGGAGTCGTTCAGGCGCCACGCGGACGACGGCGGTCACTCGGAACGTGTCCCGCTGTACGGAGTCAAACCCCTGCCTCGCCGGAGTCCCCGAATAGCCCGCCAAGAGGCGAAACCCGGCCCGCGCGAGCAGGGCGCGCATTTCAGCCATCGTGAACAGGCGGACGGTGTGGACCTCCGTGAACCGATCGACGACGCGACCGCGGTCGAGGACGAAGAACCGGAACTCCATCACAATCCGGCTCCGCCTTCGGTCCACGCGGGAGAGGTCGAGGCGGATGATCTCGTACGGCCTTTGGCGGTAGACCCAGGATGCGTGGCGGTCGATCGCGGCAGGGCGGTGCCAGAACTCGAAGACATATACACCGCCGGGAGCAAGGGACCGGCGGACGCTCGCGAAGTGGGAGGCGAAGGCGCGATCCGTGGGCAGGTAGCCGAACCCGCCAAACATGCAGATCGCGGCCTCGAACCGGCGCGGAAGGCTGAACCGTGCCATGTCACCCTGGACGAACGTGACCGGGAGGCTCGCGCCGCGCGCCTTCGCCCGGGCCTCGCGGAGCTGAGCGCGGGACAGGTCGAGCCCCGTGACGGCGTAGCCCCGCCGCGCGAGGATCAGCGCGTGGCTCCCCGTCCCGCACCCGAGGTCGAGGACCGACCTGGGCCTGCTTGCGGCGAACTTCCGGAACACGGCCTCCAAGAAGTCGCAGCTCCCCGGATAGTCCACGACGTCGCGGTAGATCGCGTCATAGTACTTCGCGAACCTCTCGTACGTCGCCACGACTGGACAATGGGGTGGAGCACAATAGCGTATCGAGCCAATCTTAATAGGCGAAACACAGTTGCGTGACGGGATTCTCTTTGGCGGTGACCCTGGAACCTCCCGCGCGAGGTCGGCGCATCGAGGTCGAGACGGACCGGTTGGCGGTTCCGGACGACCCCATCATCCCGCTGATCGTCGGCGACGGCATCGGGCCGGACGTCACGGGAGCGGCGCGACGCGTCCTGTCAGCGGCAGTGCAGAAGGCGTACGGCGGGAGGCGAACACTCCACTTCTGGGAGATCCCTGCGGGCGAGGCCGCAATGAAGGGTCACGGCGAGCTCCTCCCGCAAGCGACGATCGACGCAATCCGCGAGCACGTGGTTGCCCTCAAAGGGCCGCTGACGACACCCGTCGGCGGCGGCTTCCGGAGCCTCAACGTGACCCTACGGCAGACCCTCGACCTGTACGCGAACGTCCGGCCGATCTTCTGGATCCCCGGCGTCCCGAGCCCGATGAAGCATCCGGAGAGGATGGACATCGTCATCTTCCGGGAGGCCACGGAGGACGTGTACGCGGGGATCGAGTGGCCGCAAGGGAGCGAGGCGGCGAAGAAAATGATCCACTTCCTACGGAGCGAGATGCACGTCAAGGTCCGCGACGACGCGGGTATCGGGGTGAAGCCGATCAGCGAGTTCGGGACGAAACGCCTTGTGCGGAAGGCGATCCGGTACGCGATCGAACGCGAGCGGAGGAGCGTGACCCTCGTACACAAGGGAAACATCATGAAGTACACAGAGGGCGCCTTCCGCGACTGGGGCTACGAGGTCGCGACCGAGGAGTTCAGCGATCGGACGGTCCTGGAGAAGGACGTCGAGGAGAACTACGCCGGCGTCCCTCCGCGGGGGACGGTTGTCGTCAAGGACCGCATCGCGGACAACATGCTCCAGCAGATCCTTACGCGGACGGAAGAGTACGACGTGCTCGCGACGCCGAACCTGAACGGGGACTACATCTCGGACGCGGCGGCGGGCCAAGTCGGCGGTCTGGGCGTGGCGGCGGGCGGGAACATCGGGGACCATGTCGCGCTCTTCGAGCCCGTCCACGGGACGGCACCGAAGTACGCGGGACAGGACAAGGTGAACCCGACCGCCGAAATCCTTGCTGGCCAGATGATGCTGGACTACCTCGGATGGCAAGAGGCCGCCGCGCTCATTCTCGAGGGCGTCAAGAAGACCATTGCCGCCAAGATTGTGACGTACGACCTGGCGCGGCAGACGGAGGGAGCGGATCAGGTCAGGTGTTCCGACTTCGCGAGCGCGATTATCAGCCGCCTATGACCGGTCGAACCGCGTCGGAATCCTGAGGGCCATTTCCACATGATCGCGTCCGGGCAATCTACGAAGGCTAGTTATGGAAGTCCGGCCTCCCCCAGTGTGAAGCGAACCTCGCTGGGGGAAGCGACATGACGCGAGTCACGACGGTCTTCTTTGACTTCGGAGGGACCCTCGTCGAGCCCCTGCGCGGCGCCGACGACATGTGGCGGGACGTAGCGCGGCTTGTGGGCCTGCAGATCGACCCCGATTCCCTCGTCCAAGCGCAACGAGAGGCGGATTTCCGGTTCCGTGCCGAACTATATGATTACCACGGACGCATGCGGGAGTTCTGGAGGCTCTACGACGGTTTCATTCTCGAGCGGGTGGGTCTCGCGAGCCCGAGCGGCAGCCCCCCAGCCGCAATCGAGGAACTTGGAGACCGGATCGACCGGGCATTCAAGAGGATGCTTCTGTCCCGGCCCTTCCCGGAGACGCGCGAGATTCTGGCGGCTCTGAGGGCGAAAGGGCTTCGTCTCGGAATCGTCTCAAACGCCACGGAGGACCTTGTCGATCGCCTCGCCGCCCTGGGACTCGCCGGAAATTTCGATACCGTGACCTACTCCCAAGAAGCCCGAGCCGAGAAACCGGATCCAGCCATCTTCCGCCTCGCGCTGCAGCGCGCGGGGTGCGCACCGACCGAGGCAGTGCACATCGGGGACCGGATGGATGCGGACGTCGTCGGCGCCCGGGCCGCCGGAATCACACCGATTCTCGTCGACCGTGATGATCGTGCCCGGGAGGCGGACTGCCTCCGCGTGAGCGACCTTCGCGAGCTCCCCGTCCTCTTGGAGACAGCCTTTCGGTAGTCGAGTCTCCTCGGTTCTGTTACCTCTGCGGGTGATGGCCGTCACGCCACCCCCGCCAGAGACTCCGCCCCGCTCGGCTCCTCCCGTGCGCCTTCCCTCGCGGGAAGGTCGTAGAGGGGAATCACCACGTCACGGCGGAGGGCACCGGGCCGGAACCGTACGGCCCTTGCCAGGGCCTCGTCCGAGGCCAAGGCGGATTTCAGGATGTTCAGCCCTGCGTTGTGCTGGCGGTCCATCTCCCAGTCGCACACCACGCAGACGAAGTCCTGGCCCACCCTGTCTCGGCGCCGCGCGCCACACGCTGGGCAGGTCTTGGAGGTCCATGCAGGATGGACTTTAATCAGGGGCACCCCGGCGGCCACAGCCTTGTACTCGATTTGGCGGTGGAGCTCTCCCTGGGGCCATGAGGAAAGGCGACGTCGCATCCTCCGACCGCGCCCGCCGCCCTGGGGCAACTTGAGGTCCTCGAGGACGAGTGTCGCCCGTCGTTCCTTCGCCTCGGCAACGAGCCCCTTGCTCGCGACGTGCAGTCGGTGTTCGATCCGATTGTGCTCACGCCGCCCCTCTCGGCGCAACAGGTAGCGCATCACGCGGCGGTCGTTGGCCTTCTTCCGTGCGAGAAGCCGGCGTCGGCGGAAATGCGTGGCCTGGACGACGCGGACCTCAGGGAAGCGCACGCCTACAAGGGCGGCCTCCCCGTTTCCAGCCACGACCCCATCCAAGGAGGCCTCGTTCGTGTCGAGTGCGATCGCCGCCGCGGGCTCGTACGGCTCCGGCGCGTCCTTCCGGACAACGACCACGACGCGGTCGGTCGTGACAGTGAGGGACCCTAGTCCCCACGTCGGATCCTGAAGGATGGCGCGGTGCCACGTCGAAAGCGGGAGCGTGAGCTGCACGCCTTCCGTCCCGCGAACCGGGATTCGCAACCGTCCGGTCCCCCGGTCGAGCCGGTACGACTGGTTCTCCGCCTTCAGCAGCGGTCGGCGGAGGTAGGGTACGTTCGTCCTCTTCCCCCGCCGCACCCGCCTCCGGTACGCCTTCAGCACGGCGAGCGCAACTCCGAAGGCGGACGGGATGTACTGCTTGTACACGGCGTGCTCCGAGGACAGGGTCCGGTACGCGGCTTTCGTCAACCGGGCGCGGGATTGGATGCCCTCGCGGAGCGCAATTCGAATGGAGCGGTTCACGAGGAGACGGAACTCCTGAAGGAGCCACCGCAGCTTGGGGTCCGGCAAGCCCGCGGCAAACACGAGGCTGCGGACGACTCGTCCCCCCATCGAACCGGACACGGGGAATAGTATCGTGAGGTTAGCGGTCACCACGCCGAAAGTTTCGGGGAGCAACCCCGCTTGTTCGAGACCCGATTTCTAACAGGACCAGTCTCCTCAAAGTCTTAAGGGTCCGTCGGGTATCCACGCGCGTGGTCGCCGTCCCGGAGTGGGTCCCCTACGCCCTGACGGTCGTGCTGGCCGTCAGCGTCGGGATCTTCGTGTGGCGGCTCGGGTACATCGTTCGCCTCCTCCGCGCGGGGAAGGCCGAGGACCGACGATGGGACCGGCTCCCGTCAAGGGTCGCGTCGTTCATCGTGAACGGCCTCATCCAGAAGAAGGTCTACCGCTCCGTCGCAGTCGGACTCCTCCACTCCTCCATCTTCTGGGCCTTCGTCATCCTATTCGCGAGCGTCGTGGAGATCACCGCCCAGGGATACGCCCTCGGCTGGCAGGTTCCGGTCCCGTTCGGGCTCACCGGCCCGCTGTACCTCGCGGAGGAGGTCATCGCCATCCTTGCGATCGTCGGCATCGGAATGGCGCTGTTCCGCCGATACGTTGTCCGCCCGAAGAAGCTCATGCACGAGGGTTTCCTCGATGCGACAGTCGTCCTGATGTTCATCCTCGGCATCGTGACGACCCTGCTCCTGTTTAACGCCACCGAGCATGCGCTTGGGATTGCGCGCGACCCATCGTGGAAGCCTATCTCCGCGGCCCTCGCAAGCGTCTCCGTGGTCAGGCTGAACCCGGAGCTGTTCTGGTGGGTGTTCTGGGCTTCGCACGTCGGGCTCCTCTTCAGCTTCCTCGCGTACGTCCTGTACAGCAAGCACTCCCACATCGTCTTCGCGATCGTGAACGCGTTCTTCGTGAACCTCGAACCGAAGGGAGCGATCAAGCCCATCGATCTCGAGAAGACGGAGACGTTCGGCGTCCAGCGCGTCGAGCAGCTGAGCCTCCGCCAACTCCTTGATGGGTTCGCGTGCACGGAATGCGGGCGCTGCACGGAGAGCTGCCCCGCGAATGCGACCGGCAAGCCGCTCGACCCGATGCGGATCATCACGAACATTCGGGACACGTTGCTCGAGCAGGGACCCGCGATCTTGGCGGCGAAGACGGACGGCCTGCCGAACATGTTTCAGACCGTCCATTCGGAGGAGGGCATTTGGGCGTGCACGACGTGCTACGCCTGCGTGTACGAGTGCCCCGTCTTCAACGAGCACGTCCCGAAGATCGTTGACATGCGCCGCCACATGGTCTTGATGGAAGGAAAGATGCCGCCGGAGGCGATGGAAACGATGCGGAAGCTCGAGCAGAACTTCAACCCGTGGGGCATCGGATGGGATCAGCGTGGGAAGTGGGCCGAAGGAATGGGAATACCGACCCTGGCCGAAGACGGGCGCGACGCACAGTACCTGTTCTGGGTGGGTTGTGCGGGCTCCTTCGATGAGCGGAACCGCTTGGTGACGCAGGCGTTCGCCCGCCTGATGCAAAAGGCGGGCGTGAGGTTCGCGATCCTCGGATCGGAGGAGAAGTGCACCGGGGACCCCGCGCGTCGAATCGGAAACGAGTACCTATTCCAGATGTTGGCGAGGGCGAACGTGGAGACGCTGGCCACTCGCGGCGTGAAGAAAATCGTGACCGCATGCCCCCACTGCTTCAATACGCTCAAGAACGAGTACCCGCAGTTTGGCGGCGACTACGAGGTGATCCACCACTCGCAGCTCCTTGATGAGCTGCTGGCGGAAGGCAGACTCAAGCCTTCGCGCCCTCTCGCGGCGAAGGTCACGCACCACGACTCGTGTTACCTGGGTCGATATAACGACATCTACGATCCACCGAGACGGGTGCTCGAGACCCTCCCTCAAATCCAGACCATCGAAATGGAGCGGTGCAGGGACAAGGGGTTCTGCTGTGGCGCGGGCGGCGCGCGGATGTGGATGGAGGAGACGATCGGGGAGAAGGTGAACCATCGCCGCCTAAGCCATGTGACGAAGACCGAGGCCGACATCGTCGCGACGGCATGCCCGTACTGCCTTATCATGATGGACGACGCCGCCAAAACGAAGAACGTGGACGCCAAGCTGGAACGAGCGGACATCGCGGAGCTGGTCGACCGTTCCATCCCCTGATGTCGACTTCTCCTATTCGATCGCGTCGATCCTCGCCGCCAATTCGAAGTCCAGAGCCGTTAGCCCACCGCGGTCGTGCGTCGTAAGCCGGAGTCGGACCTTGTTCCACGAATTGTGAATGTCAGGGTGATGGTTCATCGCCTCGGCGATTTCTCCGACCCTGTTGATGAAGGCAAGGGCCGGCGGGAAGTCCTCGAACGTCCACGATCGTTCGAGATAGGCTCCTCTTCGAGTCCACCTCGGGATATCCTTCAAGCGCTCCGCGAGCCGCGTCTCCGAGAGGAGTTCCCGTCGAGTCATCCTGCCGTGATAGACATCCGCCGCCAAAAGCTTCGCGCCGAGCGGAGCAGCGGCTACCTACCGAACGATCACCACCGGCGTCTCCGCGATCAGGTCCGCGGCCCATGCGATGTCCAGCCCGAACCGGAGGACGTATGAATAGTACGAATGGGTGCCTCGGTAGCTCGAAGGGACTTGCGAGGGAATCATCATCTCGAAAGTGAACGGCTCACCCACGCGGACGAGCCCCATGGGAATGTCGATCTCGGACACGGTGGTCTCCGTCGTTGCCTCGTGGCCGTCCGCCCTCGCCCACTCCCCGCCGACCAGTCTCGCATGCACGCGTCGGACCCGGGCATCGCCGAGACCCAGAAGGGTGATCCGGCATCCAATCAGCTCCCTGGCGAAGAACCGGTTCCCATCGATCTCGACATAGATCTCTGGACCGCCCGCTCCGGAACCCGACCGGAACCGAATCGGACTCGAGAACGCCCTCACGCTCTCCCTCGCGAGAGACACGTGAAACGGCAGAGAATGCGTCGCGTCGGGCCACCAAGGGACATCGAGTCTCGCCGTCGCCTCGTATTCGACCTTGGCGTGCGTGCCGCGGTACGAGGGGAGGGCGTACACCGGGATCTGAAACTGGAAGGGGAATCGGTACAGCCCCGATGCGACGACGCCTTCAGGAGCGAGCGGGACGCGCCATGCAACGTGGTCTGCATGAGACCGGTACGTGGTCGAGTTCTTCCCGCCTCCGGTGGTGATTTCCGTGGATTCCCGTCCCTGAATGTCCAGAGTCAAACCCCGTGTGGACGTCTCCCTCGTCGTGGACAAGGTCACCAAGCCGGAGACGACCTCGCCCGTCAGGTAGTGGTCCCGAGGCAGCTCTACCAGGATCGAATTCGACATGAGCATGCCCCTCATCGGACGAGGAAACGAGTCCCACAGTGCGCGCACGTTGCCACCCCGAAGCGGTCGATGTTCAACGGGGGGGCCCCGCAATTCGGGCAGTTCAAAGCCACGGGCCCCTGCATCCCTGCGGGGACCATGGGCTGCTGCACCGGCGGCGGCGGAGGCAAAGCCGAGCGACGTTGGAACGCACCGGCCACCGCGACGACCAAGAAGACGACAAGGAACGCGATGACGACGCAGAACGGGCCCAGAAGGGTCCACAGCGTTCCAAAGCCGCCCGGACCGGACCACCACCCGACGGCCAGGACGACTACGAGCACGACGGCCACCAGGGCTCCGAGGATCACGGCAATGAAGACGGTGGGGGAAACCTGGCGAACCGGAGGGCGCCACCCGACGGATGGCGGCGGCGGTTGCACGGTCCGCGGATTTGCGGGTCCCGTAGATGAATCCTTGTTCCCCATTCCGCAGCCGCCAACTTGAAGAGGCGGTCCCGCGTTGCCCGCGCGGGGAGAACGATGGCAAACGTCCAGCAATTGGCAAAGAGCATCGTCCGGGCCAGCCTGCGACCGAAGGAGTACGAGGTCGTCACGATCTCGACGTACCCGCACACGATCGACCTCGCGGAACAAGTCGCCCTCGAGTGCCAAAAGGCGGGCGCGGACCCAATCACGCTCCTCGAAACGGATGCGGTGTTCTACGGCCAGTACAAGAACTACAGCTTGGAGAACCTGCGAAAGGTGTCGGCCCACTGCCTCGGCCTCGCGGAGTACACGCGATCGTACATCTGGCTCGGCGGCCCGAAGGACCCCGGGCAGATGGCAAGAATCCCGAAGGAACGCTGGGAGGCTGCGAACGACGGGGAGCAGGCGCATTACGAGAAATGGCTCGCGACGAAGCCGAAGAGCGTTGGGGTCTCCCTCGGGCAGGTGACCCGGGAGCGGGCTGCGCGGTACGGGTTTAACTACGCCACGTGGAAGCGGACGACAGAGGAGGCGATTGCTGTGAACTACCGGCAGATGGAGTCGTTCGGGAAGACGGTCGCCGGGCTCCTCTCGGCGCCTGTCCCCGTCCAAGTGATGGCGGACAACGGGACGGACCTGAGCTTCCGGCTTGCGGGGGGAGCGCGAAAGGCGCACGTGAACGACGGCGTAATCAGCGACGAGGACCTCGCCGCGGACAACCGGGACGCGAGCCTCCCCGCGGGGGATGTCTGGGTCGCCCCCGTCGAGGGCAGCGCGAACGGCACGTTCGTATCCGACGTGAAGATCCCCCAGATGGGCAAGCTGATTGACGGGCTCGCATGGACCTTCCAGAACGGGCGCGTGACGGAGTTCACCGCGAAGAAGAACCTCGGCCTCGCACAGACGAACTGGGAGACCGGCACGGGAGCGAAGGACATGTTCGGGGCGTTCGCCCTCGGCCTGAACAAGAAGGCGAAGGCCGGGTTCCTCCACAACAGCATCGTCGCCGGCGCCGTCACCGTGGGCATCGGCGACAACCGGACCCTGGACGGGACGAACAAGAGCTCGTACGGGTTCTACGACTTCCACGCATCCGCGTCCGTGGAGATCGGGGGCAAGGCGGTCATCCGGGACGGCGCGTGGATCATCTGAGCACGCGTCCCGGTCGACGGGCCGTCAGCCGCCCTTTAGCTCGCGCACCAGCGCGGGGACGAACTCGAGGACGTTCGCGACGACGCCATAGTGCGCAACCTCGAAGATCGGAGCGCTCGGGTCCGTGTTGACCGCGATGATCAACCCGGCGTCCCTCATCCCGGCGACGTGCTGCATCGCCCCGCTGATCCCGCACGCGATGTACACCTTCGGGCGCACGGTCTTCCCGCTCTGCCCGACCTGGCGGGTCTTCGGCAACCACTCCATGTCGGTGAGCGGCCGCGAGGCGCCCACGACGCCACCAAGGACCCTCGCCAGCTCCTCGACCATCGCGAGGTTCTCCCTCTTCTGGATTCCGCGCCCCGCGCTCACCACGATGTCCGCCGCAGAAATGTCGATGTCCTGGACCTGGGGCTTCTCATAGCCCACGAAGACGCTCCCGTTGTTCGCCGGATCAACGGTCACCGAGACCGGGACGACGGCTCCCGCAGTCGAGGCAGGGGTCGCGGGCTTCACGGAACCGGGGCGAAGGGTCACAAGGAACGGGCGCTCCGAGGTCACTTCGAGTTCCATGGCGAGCTTATCGTTGAGGATCTTCCGGCTCGCAACGAGCCGGCCATTCTCCAGCCATAGGTCCACGCAGTTTGCGACCACGGGCGCGTTCCACTCCGCCGCCAGCCGAGGCGCGAGATCGAACCCCTGCGCGGTGTGCGAGAACAGGACCACCCGGGGCTCGGACCGGGACACGATTGCCGCCAGGGCCTGGGCGTAGCCCCCCGGCGTGTACGTGGCCAGAGCCTCGTGCTCCGCGACGAGAATCTCGCTGCCCAGGGCGGCGATCTCCGCGGCCAACGCGCGGACGCCCTGACCGAGGAGCGCGACCCGCATGGATCCGCCCGTCGCTGCGGCCAGATCGCGCCCCTTCGCCACAAGCTCGTATGTCGCACCGACGACTCTCCCCTCTCGGTGCTCTGCCACCGCCAGGATGTCCCGGCCGGTCAACCCCGGTACACCCCCTTTTCCCGGAGGAGGCGCGCAACCGTTTTCGCCTGATCCACGATCTTGCCCGCGATCATCTCTGCCCGCCCCTTCGCGGCGGGATGTGAGACCTTGCGAACGGACAGGACGTACGGTCCCCGGAAGGCGTCCCATGTCGGCTCGCCCAGATCACCGGACTTGACCTCCTCGATCGGCTGGCGGGAGGCTTTCATGATCGCGGGGAGTGGCGCGTACCGCGGCTGATTCATTCCGAACTGGACGGTGAGGAGGGCGGGCATGGGGATCAGGACGACCTCCTCGGTTCCGCCCTCGAGCTCCCGCCAGACCCGAGCCCTGCGATCCTCCAGCTGTACTCTAGTGACCACGGAGGCGTGTGGGAGCTTGAGGAACCCCGCGAGGAGTGGGCCCGTCGCCGAATGCCCGTAATCGTCGCTCTGCACCCCGGTGAGGATCAAGTCGTGGGGCCGTCCCCGGATGGATGCGGCGAGGATGTTCGCGATCTGGAACGCGTCGATGGCGGCAGGTTCCTCGAACGCGACCCGGACTGCGGCGTCCGCACCCTTGGCCATCGCCTCCCGAAGCATCTGTTCCGTCCGCCTCGGCCCGGCGGTGATCGCCGTCACCCGGCCGCCGTGCTTCTCCCTGAGGCGCACGGCCTCCTCCAACGCGTACTCGTCCGCCCCGTTGACCTTGTAGGTGAGCGCGTCGCGCCTGATGTCCTTCCCATCCGCGGACACCTGGAACTGAAGGTCGGGGTTCGGAATCTGCTTCAGGCACACGACGACGTTGAGCGCCACGGCGAGGCCCCGAACGGCCCATCCGCCTTAGCGGTTTCCCTAGGGGTAGATGCCCCGGAGCTTGTATGCCTCCGCCACACGGCCGATCGCGACCATATAGGCGCCCACCCGCATGTCCACCTTCTCGCGCTTGGACGTCTCCCATACCGCCTCGAACGCCTGCGTCATGTGCTGCTCGAGTTTCGCCCGCACGTCCGCGTCCGTCCAGAAGAACTGCTGCAGGTTCTGGACCCACTCGAAGTACGACACCGTAACGCCGCCGCCGTTCGCGAGGATGTCGGGGATGACGATGGTCTCCTTGCGGAACAGGATGTCGTCCGCGTCGGGCGTCGTGGGCCCGTTCGCGCCCTCCGCCACAATCCTCGCCCGGACCCGGGGTGCGTTCTCCGCCGTGATCGCGTTTTCGAGCGCGGACGGCGCCAGGATGTCCACGTCGAGCTCCAGGAGGTCCTCGTTCGAGATCGGCTTCGAGCCGGGGAAGCCTGTGACGGACCCCTTCTTCTCCTTGTGGACGAGCACCTCCTTCGGGTCGAACCCCTTCGGGTTGTAGATGCCCCCCTTGCTGTCCGAGACCGCGACGACGGTGCATCCGAGCTCGTCGTGCAGGAGCCGGGCGGCGTGGTACCCCACGTTCCCATACCCTTGCACGGCCACCGTGGCACCCTTCGGGTTCAGCTTGATCCGCTTGCACGCCTCCCGGACCGCGTACATGAGGCCGCGGGACGTCGCCTCGTCCCGGCCGCGGGAGCCTCCGATCGCGAGAGGCTTTCCCGTGACGACGCCGGGGACCGCGTATCCGGCGTGCATCGAGATCGTGTCCATGATCCACGCCATCGTTTGACCGTCCGTGTACACGTCCGGCGCGGGGATGTCCTTCTCCGGCCCGATGATGACGCTAATCGCGCTCGCGTACCGGCGGGTCATCCGCTCAAGCTCCCCCTTGCTCATCTCCTTCGGGTTGCATATCACGCCGCCCTTGGCGCCCCCGTACGGAAGGCCCATGACCGCGCACTTCCATGTCATCCAACATGCGAGGGCGCGCACCTCGTCCAGGCTCACATTCCAGTGGTACCGGATGCCACCCTTGAACGGACCCAATGCGTCGTTGAACTGCACGCGGTAGCCCGTGAAGACCCGGAGGGATCCGTCGTCCATCTTCACGGGGAAATTGACGGTCAACTCCCGCTTCGGCGTCTTGAACAACTCGATGAGGTCGGGATCCAGCTTCAGGCGCTTTCCCACGCGGTCGATCTGCGTTTTCGCGATTGCGAACGGGTTCAGCTCTTCTTGCACTTTTCCCATCGGCTAGCCCCCTGGTGTGTCGGAGAACGGGTAGCCCCGTCGAACCGGAAAGGGGGTAATAAGGGTTCCGTCCGTTCTGTTTTCCCTGCGTTACCGGTAGTCCGCCGGGTCGGCACGGTTTCGGACAGGGAGGCCCTCGAGCCATGCGAGGACATTGTCAACGGCGCACGCCAGCGCCTCCATCCGCTGCTGGGGGACGTTCCAGGCGACATGGGGCGTTCCGAGGAAGTTCCGAAGGTCGTGAAACGGCCGGGAGTATGGATACCCGGCGCCCTTCGGATAGCGCCACCACACGTCGCTCGCCGCCACGAACGTCGGCACGTCCCGCAGATGGGCGAAGAGGTCGTCCTCCTTCACGATGTCGCCGCGGGCCACGTTCACGAGGACCGCGTCCGCCTTCATCCGCCGGAGCCGGTCGGCATCGATGAGGTGATGGGTCTCCTTCGTGTGCGGAACGGCGATCACGAGGAAGTCCGCCTCCCCGAGCACCGTATCCAGCTCCCCGGGAGCGCCGATGAAGTCCGCGGGAAAGTCGGACCGACCGCTGCGCGTGATCCCCTCGACCCTCATCCCAAACGCGCGGCCGAGCCGCGCGACCTCCTTCCCGATACCCCCGAGGCCGAGGACCCCGAGCGTGGACCCCCGAAGGGGCTTGCTCGGCACGTCCTGCTCGAACGCCCCGCTCCGGATGCTCGTCGCGTGGCGCACCACCCGTTTGGCGGCGGCGAGAAGCAGGGCAAACGCGTGCTCCGCGAGGGCCGTATTGTACGCGCCCGCGTTCCCGCACACGGTCACTGCCTCAGGAATCCGCTCCCACGGGAGGTGGTCGACCCCGGCCAACGTCGTCTGCACGAGCCGGACCCGCCCGTATGCGATCGGATCTTCGGGAAACTCCCGCGCGAACCCGACGCACAGATAGGCGTCCACGCCCGCCAGGGCGTCCATGATCGTCTTGCCTGTGGGGAGCCGCAGGACCTGAGCCACGCTGCGAAGACGCGCCTCCGCCTCGCCGAGTCGATCCATCCCGAGATCGGGGGACAGCAGGACGGCCCTCACGGTCTGGGCAAGCCGGCGACTCGCTATGAACGTTCCCGCGCGAGGCGCCTCAGCATTCGCTGTACCCACAGGTGTGGCAGCGCACGCAACCCTCTTCGAAGACGAGGGTTCTCCCGCACTCCGGGCATTCGGGGTTCAGCCCCGCGCGCACGATCTCTCGGTCGTCCCGGACCTCCTTCTCGTTCTCCGTGTCGGTCACGATCGCGCCCGGCTCCTCGAACGCCTCGACCGGCTTTTGCACGCCCTTCGGCTGCGCCCCGATGTGGCGCTTGACCGCCTTCGCGACCGCGTCCGGAATGCTCAGGATGTGCTCCCCGTGGTCGTACGCGACCCGGGGCGACCGGATGCCCTCGAGTTGGTCGATGACCTCGTCCGCGGGAATCCCGGAACGGAGGCACAGGCTCACGAGGCGCGCCAGGCCCTCCGTGAACGAGGCGGTGTACCCGCCGCCGCGTCCGGCTTGCGCGAAGACCTCGAACAGGCCGTGCTCGTCCTCGTTGATCGTCACGTAGATCGCGCCGTACCCCGTCTGGATCTTCTGCGTTCTCCCCGTGACGACGTCCGGCCGAGGCCGGGGCTTCCGCGGCGCCGGGACGGGGGGCTCCGGCGGCACGTCGACGCGGATCGTCCCCTTCGGGACCCCGGCCTCCTGCCCTCCCTTCTCCTTTTCCGAGACCCCCACGTTGAGGACCTGGTCCGTCCGCGACTGGTCCCGGTAGACCGTGATGCCTTTGCACCCGAGCTCGTACGCGAGCAGGTAGGCCCTTTTCACGTCGTCCGCCGTCGCGCCCGCAGACAGATTGATCGTCTTGCTCACGGCCGCGTCACAGGTCTCCTGGAACGCCGCCTGCATGCGAACGTGCCATTCCGGGGCGATGTCGAACGAGACCGCGAAGGCCCGCTGCCACCGCTCGGGAACTTCCTTCAGGCCCCGGGCGGAACCGCCGTTCTGGAGGATCATGTCGAGCAGATCGTCCCGCCACCACCCTTCCTTCTTCGAGACCTCGATGAAGTAGTCCAGCACATACGGCAGGTGCGTGCCGTCCATGACGTTCTTGTACCAGATGAGGGAGAACTCCGGCTCGCAGCCGCCGGAGGTGTCCGCGATCATGGACAACGTGCCCGTCGGCGCGACGGTCGTCACGTAGGAGTTCCGGACCCTGATCCCGAGGCTTTCGTGGCGACTTCCCTTCCAGGCGGGGTACACGCCGCGCGCTTCCGCGAGTTTTTCGGATTCGCTGTAGCCGATGTCCTTGACGAACTTCATGATCTTGCGGCCCCAGTCGACGCCCTCCGGGGAGTCGTATGGGACGCCAAGCTTGAACAGCATGCGGGCGAAGCCCATGACGCCCAGGCCGATCTTTCGCGTCATCCTCGTCATGTCCTCGATCTGCGGGATCGGGTACGCGTTCGCGTCGATCACGTTGTCCAGGAGGTGCACCGTCGTGCGGATTGTGCCCTCAAGCTTCTTCCAGTCCACATCCCACCTGCCGTTCGCATGGACCATGTGCTTGTCGAGGTCGAGCGATCCCAGGTTGCAGGACTCGAACGGCAAGAGAGGCTGTTCACCGCAAGGATTGGTGGCCTCGAAGTCCGTGATGTGGGGGCACGGGTTCGTGCGGTTCGTCGTGTCGACGAAGAACAGGCCGGGCTCGCCGTTCTTCCAGGCCTGATGGGCAATCTTGTCAAAGACCGTGCGCGCGTCGAGAGACGCCACGACCTCGCCCGAGCGCGGGTTCACGACGTCGTACGGCTCTCCTTTCCGCACGGCGTCCATGAACCGGTCCGTGACCGCTACAGAGATGTTGAAATTCGTGACTTGCGTGAGGTCGTCCTTGCAGGTGATGAACTCGAGAATGTCTGGGTGGTCGACGCGGAGAATTCCCATGTTCGCTCCCCGACGCTTGCCGCCTTGTTTCACGGTCTGGGTGGCGGCGTCAAAGATCTTCATGAACGACACGGGGCCCGAGGCGACGCCCATCGTGCTCTTCACGAAATCGCCCTTGGGGCGAAGCCGGGAGAACCCGAATCCTGTTCCTCCCCCCGACTGGTGAATCTTCGCCTGCCACTTCAGAGCGTCGAAAATCCCATCCAAGCTATCTTCGACGGGCAACACAAAGCAATTGTGGACGATGACGCCGTTCGCGACGTACGTACTGTCTTCCTCGACTTCCAGATTGTACACGGTCGTGACGCCTGGCAAGGGGTCCACCGACTTGACCAAGTACGCGCCGTCTCGCACGAACATCGGCTTGCCACCGATCGTGATCGACCACGGCTGAGCTGTCGCGTTCTTTGGCATGTACTCCGCCTTCAGGCACGGGGTGCTACCAAGTCCGACGGCGAGTTCGAAGAGCTGCCGGACGAGGGTCTCGTTGGATAGCGTGATTCGGGTCTGGTGCACGTTGATCCGGGTCCCGTCGCCGTCAGCGACGCCCTGGAGCAGTCCCGTTCTGAAGGCCGGGGGGGTTGCATGGATCCAGGAGGGGAGTCGCTTGGCGGCGAATCCCCGTCCGAACTCGCCAGAAATCCACTCACACAGGATCTTGCTGTGTGTCCGGACAGTGAGCCACGACGTTGGAGCGTCGACGACGTATGTGACTTGAGCGTCCAGGCCGAAACGATCTCGAAGGATTGTGACGAGACGACCCGCGAAGGACTCCTCGTGCAAGCCCAATGTGAACCGCAGCGAACGGTGCTCAGGGTTGATCTCGCCTTCAGCCAGGAACATCCCCAGCAACCAGCCGATGTCGGCGTCGAGGTCCACGTTCGTCATTACGGGCGTAATCTGGATGCTCCGCGTTCCCGAAACCCTGTGTCGCGCAGCGGAGGCTTCCGATCGTCCCGTCTTGCGACCGTATACCAGACCGCCCTCGACATCTCCCTCGAATTCAATCCGCTTGTGCGTCGTCGGCGCTACCGGCTCACCCACCTTCGCATGCTGGCCGACGAGATCGGCGGCCCTTACCCACCCGCTGGAAGTGAGGAACGGGTGCTCCGCTGTCGCCAGCATCGGCGGCAGACGGTGAATCTTGATCTGACGAACGGCTGCCTCTCGACGCATCGTGGCGGTGACCCGGCGATATCGACCTCGATGTGTCAAGACCAAATCGCCGACAGAAACTTGCTCAATGGGCTTGGGCCCGTTCGAGGTGCTCACCGGAGTGCCCGCCGCAAAGCACGCGCTGAGCTGCTGCAGGTCGAGGCCTGCGTTCATCAGGGTCGGGGAGTTCGGCAGGAACTCCGTCGCCGCCATGATGCGGTAGAACTCCTGGGCGGTCTTCCGCACGTCCTCCTCCTTGGCCCCGTACGCCCGATCCGCCTGGGCGAGGTTCCACGCCACACGCCAGAAGAGCTCCCCGGGTGTCTCCACAACCCTCCCGGTCTCGTCCCGACGCAGGTATCGTTTCTCAAGAACCGCGAGAGCGTTGGAGGACAGCGTGGGCTCAGGCTCACCGAGGGGCGGGGTCGTGCCGGGGGCATAGCTGACGATAGCCATAGGTCACCTCGTGAATGCGTAAGGGGGCAGGGAGAACCTCCGAGCGGGGGTGAGCGCCGCGAATACTGCGGCGCGATATAGTCGTTTCTGCACGCGGTCTGTTACCAAGGCGACTCCTCCGCGTTACCACCTTTGTTACCGAACGCGAGAGCATGAACCTTCGGGTCGCATGTACGCGCACCTGTACAACCATCCGTTTCATAGGAAAGGCAATGGCACGACGATCGCGGGGTGAGGACGATCGCGGATGAGGACGTCGAGCCCCGTGCCCTCCGAGGCGACCGCGGGGCGGACCCGGGCAAGCGCAATTCCGCCCTTTAGCGTCGGGGATGAGGTACCGCTTGTGACGATCCCGACCGAAGTCCCACCGTGATAGACCTCGCATCCGTGGCGGGGGACCACCTTGCCCAGCATCCGGAGACCAACGAGTCGGTCGTAGTCGCCGCGCGCCCGCTGCGACACGAGCGCGTCACGACCCACGAACTCGTGATCCCACCGAATGAAGCGCTCCCCGCCGCACTCGAGCGGGGTCTGGCGGCCGTCAAAGTCAGTCCCGGAAAGGAGATATCCTTTTTCGAGTCGCAGGGTGTCCCTGGCGCCGAGCCCAACCGGTTCGAGCCGTGCCTCGCGACCTGCGGCCAGCGTCGCGTTCCACATCGCCTCGGCAAGCTCCCTCGGCGGAAACATCTCGAATCCGTCCTCGCCCGTGTACCCCGTCCGGGTGACAAGACACGAATCGACCAAGCCGCGCAGCGGTGAGTCCGCGAAGGGGACCCACCCCTCGACTTCCGATGGAGGTCCCTTGGGCGTTCGCCCCGTCCCAAGGCGTTCTCCGAGTAGGAGGTCGATGTGTGCTCCCGCGAACGGCTTGATCGCATCGACGTCCCACTGCGTCAGCAGCTGCAGCACGCGGGCTGCCTTGGGGCCCTGCAAGGCGAGGCAGAGGAAGTCCATCGTCACGTCTCGGACGACCTCATTGTCCGAATGCTTGCCTAGCCACGACAGGACTCGCTTTCGCGGCCCGGCGTTGCACACAACCAAGAACCGGTTCGGGGCGAGACAGGTGACGATGACATCATCGATGACCTGTCCCTCGTCGTCTAAGAGGAAGGTGTAGCGGCTGCGCCACGCAGACTGGGGGACCTTGTTCGACGAGAGATGCGTCAGGAGATTCATCGCGTTAGGACCCGAAATCACGATTTTGCCCATGTGGCTCACGTCGAAAAGGCCAGCCCCCTGACGGACCGCATGATGCTCCGCGACGATCCCTCGAAACTGAAGGGGCATCTCCCAGCCGGCAAACTCGAAGAAGGTTGCTCCGGCGGCTTCTTGGAGCCGGTGAAGGGGGGTGCGCAGGGGCATGATCGGGTTGAATGGAAGAATTCCGTAAAGGTTTTTGCCTGGCTGACCAGGGGAACCTTTTTGTGTGATACCCACATGGTCGTGGCTCCGTGCGAATCTTCCGGGAACTTCGGCTGGAACTCGCCGCCATGGTGTTCTTCGGGGGCATCGTCCTCACGATGTTCGCGGTCAATCGATACGCCCTGGGCGGAGCGGGCGGGACCATCTTGCCCGGCTTCTTGAAGGACGTTGATCGATGGATCGGCGAGTGGATCGTGTGGATTGCGGTCGCGGGGCCCATCCTGCTGCTCTCCGGTGGCTGGTACTTCATCGACACGATCCGAAAGCGACGGGAGTTCGATCGCCTCATCGACACGGACAGCAAGGCCAAGTTCGTCCGGAATCAGGATCGAATCGAATTCCTCGCCTGGCTGTTGGGCAGCGGCTACCATAAGCGGGCCGAGGCGAAAAAGACGGAATTTAACCTCAAGTAGGTGTCGGGCCAGCCACAATGCTCGCTTGGGACTCAATCCTGAGAAGGTCCCGCTCGCGACAGCGCAAATGAACCTCTACGAACCCGTCGGAGTACGAGGTCGAGAGAACCTCCGTGGCCCTGTGGAGCCAATTCAGGAACGCCCCGCTCGCGTCTGTCTGGGTCAGACGGACGGTCACCTCAAGCGGGTACCGGAATTCTCGCGCGAGAAAATCGTGGAGTTCCGGTAGCCCACGTCCGGTCGTCGTGGAGAGAACTAGGGGCGGGCGCTGGAACGCGGACGATTGTATGAGTTCTGTACAGCGATCAATCCGACCCTCGTCCGCCGCATCTGCTTTCGTCAAAATGGGCTGTACACGGGTCGCGTCCATCCCCGAGAGCAAGGTCGTCTCCGCAACTCGCACCTTCATCTCGATCTCCGACCCCGATTCTGAAGCGTCGACTAGGAGCAGTACGAGATCCGCGACATAGATTTCTTCCAGCGTGGAATGGAAGGCCTCGACGAGCCAGAGGGGAACGTCCGAAACCAGACCCACCGTATCGGTGAGCAGGACGCGTCCCTTGACGTGCTGAAGGGCCCGTGTGGTGGTCGATAGAGTCGTGAAGAGACGGCTGTCGACAAGGACCGTCTCTCCACTCAGGACGTTGAACAGAGAGCTTTTCCCCGCATTCGCGTACCCCGCGATGCCTACATGAAAGAACCCACGTCCTTGTCGTTGATCCCTTCGAAGGGCCCTCTCCCGTGATACCGCGGCGAGTTCCCTCCGAACCTTGTTCATCTTCCGCTTAACGGTCTCATAGAAGGCTTCAACACGGTACTCGCCTCCCGCCATGAAACCTGGACGCTCTCCTTGGGCAGCGCTGTGAATCCATTCCCTGAGGATTGGGATCTCATACTGCAACATCGCGAGCTCCGTCTGCAGCTGTGCCTCTCGACTGTGGGCGCGCTGCGTGAAGATCTCCAAGATAACTCGGAGTCGATCGAAGCACTGGACCCCGAGCGCTTTCTCAAGGTGGTAGTGCTGGTTCGGTCGGAGCGTGCCGGCGAAGATGACCGCATTGACGCCCAGCTCCTTCACTTTCGCCTTCATCTCCTCCAGCTTACCCTTGCCTACGAAATACCTCGGATCGGGACTCGGCCGTCGCTGCACGAGCACCCCTGCCTGTCGGTACCCCGCGGAATCAATCAGGGCCTGCATCTCCCCGAGGTGGTCCGTGAGGCCCACGAGCAGGACATCCATTTCATGGGGTTCTACGGGCGGCGTCACGAAAAGCCTTTCCATTGGAAATGAAGGGGTCGGAGGGGACGGAAAAGCCTTAAGGGCGTCTTCTGGGTATGTTCCGCTCGGGGAGACGCCGGGGCGATGCACGTCGAGGTGAGCGTCCGGTTTTTCGCAGCCTATCGAGAGGTTACCGGTCTGGGAGCCGCGACCATCCGCCTTCCGGCAGGGGCCACCGTGGCCGACTTGGTTGCCCGGGTGATGGAGGCACACCCCCAGCTTGCCGCACATCGGGACTCCATGATCCTCGCCGTCAATCGGGAGTTCGCGGACATCGGGACGGAGCTCCGGGCGGGTGACGAGGTGGCCTTGCTGCCCCCCGTGAGCGGGGGGGTGGGTCTGTGCCGCGTCCAGGCGGGACCGATTGAGGCCCAAGAGGTTCTCGACATGGTCCGTGACGTCCGAGCCGGCGCGGTCATCCTCTTTCTGGGCACCGTGCGCGCAGACCCCGGAGTGGCGGCGCTCGACTACGAGGCGTACGAACCGATGGCGGTAGACAAGATGGAAGCCCTTCGGGCGGCCGCCAAGTCACAGTTCGGAGTCACGGAGGTTGCGATTGTTCACCGCACGGGACGGCTTGGGCTTGGGGAGACAGCGATGGCGATTGCGTGTGGCGCGCCGCATCGCCGGGAAGCGCTGCGCGCCTGTGAATGGATGATCGAGGAGCTAAAGACGATCGTCCCCATTTGGAAGACGGAGCGCTGACGTAACGGCCCCGCGGGGGAAACGCCGCCAATGTTTATGGCCAGGTTCTACACTCGGTGAGAGGCCATGGCGCGCATGGTCGGCATCTCTGGAAAGGGGGACGTCCCCCGCAGGGCCTCGGCGTGCGGAGAACTCGTGCTCCGGCCCGCGACAATTCGCGCGATTCGCGCGGGCAGGGTGACCAAGGGGGACGCCCTCCACACGGCCGAGGTCGCGGCGCTCCAAGCCGTCAAGAAGGTGTGGGAGGCGCTGCCTCACTGCCATCCGATTCCGATCACCGGAGCCGTCGTTGAGTCCGTTGTCGACAGGGACTGCGTGACGGTAACCTGCGAAGTCGAGGCGACGTACAAGACCGGTGTCGAGATGGAGGCGTTGTACGGGTGCGCCGTCGCATTGCTCACGGTCTGGGATATGGTGAAGTCTCTCGAGAAGGACGATCAGGGCCAGTATCCGGACACGCAGATCCGAAACCTTCGGGTGATGAAAAAGGAGAAACGCCATGTCTAAGGGCTCGCGGGCAACGAGAGAGCATCGAGAGGGCGCGCCTCGGGGCTTGCGGGTGGCGGTCATCACCGTCAGCGACACGAAGGACGAGGCCAGCGACGAGTCGGGCCGGTCACTCCGGACGGGCGCGGTGGATGCGGGTCATCGGGTCGTCCACTATGGGATTGTGCGGGACGAGATTCCTGAGATTCGTGGGGCTCTGGAGACCGCCATTCGACTGGGCGTGGACGCCGTGATCATGGATGGCGGCACGGGAGCGGCCCATCGGGACGTGACGGTCGAGGCGGTCGCGCCGCTCCTGGAGAAGACGCTCGATGGCTTTGGGGACCTCTTTCGGCTCCTGAGTTTCCGGAAGGTCGGGTCCGCCGCGATGCTGAGCCGAGCGGTCGCGGGTGTGTACCGGGGTGCCGCGGTGTTCTGCCTTCCGGGCTCGCCGGACGCCGTGACGCTCGCGTGGAACGATCTCATCCGGCCGGAATTGCCTCACCTCGTGGGGTTGCTTCGGAAATGACAGCCCACGACCGTGAAATGCGAAGGCACGGCAGGCGAGAGATGCGGCCCCTGAAGGCCGTCGTGTCCCTCGACGACGCCATGAAAGCACTCATGGCTCTTGCGGATCCCATCGCGAGGACGGACACTGTGCCCCTTATGGAGGCCCTTCGTCGCGTGGCGGGGGAAGATGTGGTGTCTCCAATCCCCGTGCCCCTCGTGGACCGGGCGGCGATGGACGGATACGCGGTCCGCGCGGGAGACACCTTCCGGGCAGGAAGGTTCCAGCCCGCGACCCTGCGTTTCCTTGAGGCCTTATATGCGGACACGGTCCCGAAAAAGCGTGTAACCAGGGGAACGTGTGTGGAGGTCGCGACCGGTTCCTCGATGCCGAAAGGCGCGGATGCGGTGGCGATTGTCGAGGATACGGAGCGGGAGCGCGACGAGGTTCGCGTGTATTCGCCCGTTCATCCCGGGGAGAACGTCTCCCCCCGGGGTGAGGATATCGCCAAGGGAGAGGTGGTCGTGCGCGCGGGCGAAGTCCTCACCCCCGCGAAAATCGGGGCGATTGCGGCCATCGGGCAGAGAGATGTTTTGGTCTACGGGCGGCCCCGCATCGCGGTCCTCACGACGGGAGACGAGGTGATTCCGCCGGGGATCCCGATTCGCCCGGGCCAGGTGTACGACATAAACTCCCACACGATGGCCTCCGTCGTCCTAGAGTCCGGCGGGGAACCCGTTCTTCTCGGCCGCGTTCCGGATCGGCTCCCCTCTCTGGAGGCGGCAATTCGTTCCGCCGCCAGACTCGATGTGGTCGTTTTCAGCGGCGGGTCGAGCGTCGGAGCGAAGGATTTGGTTCTCGACGCGCTCCAGAACATCGGCGAGGTCAGGTTCCATGGCGTGGCGGTGAAGCCCGGGAAGCCAACTGTGCTTGGCGTTGTGGAGGGCAAGGCCGTCCTCGGCATGCCCGGGTATCCGACCTCATGCCTCTCGAATTGTTACCTGATGCTCGCGCCCATGTTGCGTCGGATTGCTCGCCTGCCACCGAGACCTGAGAAGGTCGTAGAGCTACCCCTCAGCAAGCGGCTCGTGTCGTCAATCGGACGGGTCGAGTTCCACACGGTCCGGGTCGAGAACGGCAGGGCGGTACCCGCGTACAAGAAGAGCGGCGCGATTACGTCCATGGCACACGCGGACGGATACATCGAGATTCCGGCGAACGTGGACCTTCTCGACAAAGGCGAGATTGTCCGTGTCCATCTGTTCTGAGGTACCCACAGGCGTGAGTCCGTCGAGCACTCGATGATTGCGTAGGGCCGGACGGCACACCTGCAGCCGTGAGGTCGTCCACTGAGTCGAGAGCTTTCGTCTCCCGTCACCGACGATGCTCAATCTTCAGATGGCTTGCGAAGTGATCCGTGAACATGGACTTCCCGCACTCGGGGCACGTCACGTGTTTCGCGTCCGTCGTCGATGCGGTCAGAATCACGCGCAGGATTCGATCCATCTCGTCCTGAATCTCCGGCCCATCGGTCTCGTAGCCGTGGCGACCCATGAGGTCCCCATCCATGCGGTCGAGGTGTAGGTCAATGGTCGCTTCTTTTGGGACCATGTCGCCGCCGAACGTCTCCACTTTCGCATGGAATCTCCGGCGGCCACGAAGCTCCCGGTAGCCGTGGACCTCGAATGTCTCCCCTTTTGTGCGGTACCCCATGGAGCGCAGGGCGACGACGAGCGAGTCACGCCCAACCTTTCGGGGCACGTGCCCCAGCATGAGTGCGATACTATGGGAGAGGTCGTCTTAAGCCTGTGCCTCCTCGGCGTCACAGGACTTTCGTGATGTGGGCGAGTCGCCCCGCGGCTTCCGCCGTCAGCCCCGCGTCCCCGAGAATCGTGTACCGCTCCTTGCTGATTTCATGAGCGTGGACGAGGGCATCGGAGATCTCTTCGTCAGAGACTCCGAGCGCCCGCGCAGTCGTGGGCGCGCCGATCGCGAGGAGCGCGTTGCGAATCGCCTCCCAGTCTCCGTTGTGCAGGTACATCATCATGATCGTTCCCACGCCGACCTGTTCCCCATGCAATGCGGGCTTCTTGGCGATGCGGTCAAGCGCGTGGGAGAACTTGTGTTCGCTCCCGGAGGCGGGCCGGGAGGAACCCGAGATGCTCATCGCGACGCCGGAGGAGACAAGGGCCTTGCACACGAACCAAGCGCTCTCCTCGAGTCGTGGCTTGATGTTCCCCGCGTTCTCCAGCACGAGCTTCGCCGCCATCTCACTCAATGCGGCGCCGTAAGAGGAATAATACTCGTTCCGGAGATTGCGCGCGAGGATCCAGTCCTTCACCGCGACGAGGTTCGATACGATGTCCCCGCATCCCGCCGCCAGCAGGCGGAACGGCGATTCCGCGATGACTCCCGTGTCCATGATCACCGCCACCGGCGTCTGTGCAGCGATGCTCATCCTCTCGCCACCATCGACGGAAATGCTTGCGCGCGAGGAGACCACGCCGTCGTGGCTCGCGGCGGTTGGTACGCTGACGAAATGTGCGCCCGCATTGTAGGAAGCGCACTTCGCCACATCGATGCTCTTTCCACCGCCGACGCCGATGGCGAAGTCGAGATTCCCCCTGCGGATGGCCTCTTCAGCCTCTCTCACCGCCGCCATGTTCGAGTCGGAAATCACATACTCGTCGACTTTGATCTTCCGGCCCTGCAGATCCTGGATCACAGTCTCGCCGGCGACTTTCAACGTAGTTGGGTCGGCGACGACAAGGGCGCGCCGGCCGAGCTTCAAGTGTGTGCACACTTCCCCGACCTGGGCGATCGCATCGTGACCGATGACGACGCTGCGCGGCAACTCCATCGCCTTGGACTTGGAGAATGGCGGCTCCGGTTCGATGGTCGCCACGAACCTAGCTCATCCCTCCGACCCATACTTAAAGGTACGCGAACGCACGTCGCCGAATGGTCGCCGGCTGCCGTCTCGCTCGATCATGTGGACGTTCCCGGGGTCGTCTCAGCCCGGCACGTAACGGGGAACGGGGTAGGAAGGATTTTATAACGGCGCCCCCGCTGGTACGCCAGCATGGCCGCCAACGCCAGCGGCAGCGCACAGACGGACCCCGGGGCAGAGGCGGAGTTCCTTCGGGGGAACGCGTTATGCGATGCGAAACAGTTCGCTGAGGCTCTCCCGCGGTACGATCGCGCAATCGAGCTCGGGCTGCGCGATGAGGTGGTATGGAACAACCGCGGGGTTGCCCTCGACTCCATGGGGCGGCACGGCGAGGCCCTCGACTCGTATCGCAAGGCGCTGAAGGAGAACGCCGCATACGAGACGGCTTGGTACAACATGGGAAACGCCTTCTCCTATCTCGCCAAGTACGAGAAGGCCGTCGAGTGCTACGACCGAGCGTTGGAGCTGAACCCGACCTATCAGATCGCGCTGTATGACAAAGGATTGGCCCTTGCGCATCTCGGGAGGATGAAGAAGGCGCTCGAGTGCTACGACGCGCTTGTAGAGCTGGACAAGGGTGACAAGGTCGCGTGGTTCCGGAAGGCCCTCCTGCTCGAAGAGCTCGAGAAGTACGATGATGCAGTGGTCGCGTACCGCCGGGCCGTGGACCTCGACCCCTCGTACGAGGACGCTTGGAACGGATTGGGGAACGCCCTGTACGCGCTCGAGCGATACGAGGAGGCCCTGAAGGCCTACGACGAGGTCCTCCGCGTCAACCCGGGGAGTGAGGAGGCGTGGAACAACAAGGGCTTTACGTTCTTCATGCTCGGCATCCACGACGAGGCCCTGCGCTGTTACGATCGCGCGCTTACGATCAACCCCCGCTATAAACACGCCTGGTACAACAAGGGGTACACGTACCACGGCATGGACAAGCTGGAGGACGGCATTGCGTGCTACAAGAAGGCGCTCGAGCTCGACAAGGGCGATGAGGTCCTTTGGAACAACCTGGGCAACGCCCTGTACAACCTCGGGCGGTATGAGGAGTCCCTCCCCTACTTCTACGCGGCGATCGAGGTGAACCCGGGCTACGAGATCGCGTGGAACAACATCGGGAACGCCCTCGACAAGATGGGCCGCCATAGCGAGTCCGTCGCATATCACGACAAGTCCCTCGAGGCGAAGCCTGACTTCGACTACGCTCTCTACGCAAAAGGACATGCACTGAGCTGGCTGGGGCGGCACGAGGAAGGGCTGGAGCTCATCGACCAGTCCTTGGAGCTCAACCCGAACTACGATCATGCTTGGTACGCGAAGGCCCACGTACTCTTCGACATGGGCCGCCTCGAGGAGGCTCGCGACGCGATTAACAATTCACTGATCCTGAACGCGGGCTCGGACGAGTCGTGGATCCTGCGAGCGCACGTCTGCGAGCGACTGGGACAAACGGACGAGGCGGAATACTGTTACCGCGAAGCGCTCCGATGTCACGAGTTCGCGTTGCAGGCAGAACCTGGTAACTTGGACGCCGTGGAAGGCAAGGCGAAGATCCTGGTCGAGTTCAAGCGGTTCGCGGACGCGCTCTCGGTGCTCGAGGCCGTCCCCGCGGTTCGCGAGCGGGCTGAATTGCTCGCCATGAAGGCGGAGCTGCTCGTGCAACTCCGCCGCGGGGAAGAGGCGGTCTACGTTTCGCACGAGGCCGTCACACGCGACCGAAGCTCTGGGAGGGCGTGGCGGGCCAAGGGGCGCGCACTGATGGCGGTGGGACGGATGGAAGAGGCCGTGGACGCGTTCCAGACCTGTGTCGACCTCCACGAGGATCGTGACGCCCGGGTCGACCTAGCCGGCGCCTACCTCGCCGTAGGGCGGCTCGACGAGGCGCTCAAGGCGGCCGACTTCTCGATCTCGATGGGTGCGTCCGTTCACTCTCTTCGGGCGCAGATCCTCCTGACCGCCCGGCGGGCGGGGGAAGCCGTCGACGCGTGTCGCGCTGCGCTCCTCGCGGGGGAGCCGCCGGATGTCGCTTGGTTCACCCTCTCGCGGGCGCGAGGTCGGCTCGGCGACTCTCGTGGCGCCCTGCAGGCAGTCGACGCCGCGATTGGCGCGGACGGGGCCCGCGAGGAGTATTGGTGTGAGAAGGGACGACTCCTTCTCGAGGCCGGCGACGCCCGTCGTGCGGTGCGTTCCTTGGATCGCGCGCTCGCGCTCAATGCTCGCTATCGCCAGGCATGGCTTCACAAAGGCAGGGCGCTGGAAGCCCTTGCCGACCATACGGAAGCCCAGCGATGTTTCGAACGCTCGAGATCCGGTGCGGGTTGACGCCGATTCTGATAAGTACGGCGGCCTGGTTTCGCTCCCGATGATTCGCGTCCGAAATCGCCAGCGGTTGCGTCGCAAGGAGGTCGCGGACTATGCTGCGAGCCTTGAGGCGGCCTACGGATGTGCCGTGTTCCTCCCCGACGCCCATGTCGACCTGGCGGAGGCGGGACCGTTCCGCGTTCTCCTCGCAGACGCGCAGGCGGTTGTTCTCTTGGAGAACGGCCGGCCTTTGTTGACTGTCCGTGGGGTACTGACCTACAAGCCCACTAGACGGTACGTGACCGTGGACATGGGCGCCGTGAGGTTCATCTACAACGGCGCGGACGTCATGGCGCCCGGCATTGTTGAGGCGGATCCGGGGATCGCCGTCGGGGACTTCGTTTGGGTCCGCGACGAGCGTAACTTCCGAGCGTTGGCGGTCGGGGAGGCACTCACTACGGGCGTGGAGATGGGGACGTTGGAGAAGGGTAAGTCCGTGAGGTCGATCCAGCACGTGGGCGACGATCTCTGGAGTCTGGACGAGGCGTGATCAGGCCCAGTAGGGGCTCCGGAGGAGCTTGTAGGCGGACATGACCGCGGTCACGGCCTCGCCCGCCCCCGTTACGATCCGTTTGTCCTTGCTCGGATAGGACACCACATCCCCACAGGCGAAGATTCCCGGGACGGTTGTACTCATGTCCGCGCCGACGCGGATGTGGCGGTCATCCTCCAGCTGGACCCCCCATTTGCGCACGCGGTCCAGGTTCGCGTGGAACCCGATCTGCACGATGACCGCATCCGCCTTCACAACCGTCCGCTCCAGGGTCTGGTTGTTGTACACGACGGCGGCCTCGACGACACCGTCTCCCTGGATTTCCGTGACCTCGCTGTTTGGCATGAGTTCAACCGGGGATCGCTTCACTGCGTCCATGTTTTTCTCCATGGCCCGGAACACATCCCGGCGGTGGATGAGGGTGACCTTGCTCGCGGTGCTCATGAGCTGAAGGGCGGACTCAAGGGCGCTGTCCCCGCCGCCGATGATGACCACTCGCTTTCCGCGGAACAGTCGACGGTCTGGGATGAGATAATACACCCCGCGTCCGTCGAATTCCGCCTCACCGGGGACATTCAGCAATTTCGGCGTGATGAGGCCCCACCCGAGAGCGAGGATGATCACGCGGCCCTCGTACTCTGCCCGGTTCGTCGAGATCAGGAAGTCATGTTTCCTCTGTTCGATCTCGCGGACCTCCTCTCGGTCTTTCATCTCGCACCCTGCCTCGCGCGCATGGTTCACGAAAAGGCCGCCGAGTTCTTCCGCCTCGATCGCGATGTAGCTGGGGTAGTCGTAGACGGACTTTGTCGGGTACAGCGTCTTGAGCTGGCCGCCGAACTCCTTCGCCTCAAGGATGAGGGTGCGGAGGTCGCGCGTCCTCGCGTATAGCCCGGCGGTGCAGCCGGTGGGGCCTCCGCCGACGACGACTACGTCGTACATCGTGCGACGATTTCGCGTAGAGGCCGTTGGTATTTGAGCGTTCTGTCCCTCCTTCCGTTGACATTCTGCGGATTACCGACGGGGTCGCGCGCTCCCGCCAACGCAACGGTCACGGGGAGCGGACGTCAGGGGTCATTGGAAGTCGCCGCAAACCACCCGGCTGAGATGGAAAAGGTCAGCCGCATCCGGAGAACCCAAGGCGAATCCGCACTTGACGGGATGGACGGACCGCAGAGACCAGTCGCGCAAGTCCCTGTTCGATAGTTCTCGTTTTCGAAATGGAGTCGAAGGTAATATACGCATCTTCCGGAGGTCGGACCTTCCAGGATGTTGGACCCGGACCCGGCCTCGGATCCGGCACAGATGGCGCCGGCGGAGGATCCGTTCCAGGGACTGTTTCAGAATCCGCTGCAGGATCCTGTGCAGGATCCGTTGCAAGTGCCGTCTCAGACGACCTCGCCCACGCCGAAGGATCCGAACGTCTCGAGGACTAAGACCGGCCTTCTACTCCTCATCGCGGCCATCATCCTTGCTACTGGCCTGGTCCTTGTTAACAGTCTCTTTCCTCTGCTCCTCGATCAGCGCCTGTCCTACCTCGTGGCGGTGCCGCTGCTCCTGGGAGCAGCGCTCGTCTTCGTCGGACGTCGAGCGTGGCCAGCCCATCGGCGCTCGGCTGTCGTGGGCTTGGCGCTGATGGTCGCGGGGGAAGGCTCGGCAATCGTGTTGGGCCTCCTTGGGTATCCGTACCTCCTCTCTCTTGGCCCGCCCATGGACGTCGGCTCTCCTTATCACCAGGCTCTGCTTTTCAGGCTCATATGGGAAGCCGTAAACCTGATCCTCGTGACGGTCGGGACGCTGCTACTCGTCTGGCGGATTACGTCGGAGGCCCCACGGAAGCTCATCGTTGGGGGCAGCCTCGCATTCCTGGGCTACTACCTCGCAGGGCACATGCTGACCGTCGTCCTGTACGACCCGAACGTTGGAGGGATCAACCTCGTAGCCCAACCAGCGGTGGGGATTCTCCTAGGACTCTTCTTGGTCGTCCTGTTGGTCACCAACGCGGTCCAGGCGTTCGGCCTCGTCGTTGCCCGGTGGCGGCTGCCGATTCCGATGTCCACGGGCTAGGCGGGGGCCGCAGAACGGCGCATCCGGTCGCTTCGATAATACTTACTGAATGCCGGAGTGCGGCCTAGGGCAGGACCCCGTCCGAGTTCACGGGTTGCAGCCCCAGACATCGGTTTCCGCTATCTTTAAGGCGGGTGGCCCCATTCGTCGTCGCAAGGGATGGGACAGGAATGGCCTTCATCAAGAAGCCGTTGAAGAAGCTCGTGGAAGGCGGCCCCGCCGCGGAGTCGGACGCGTACATCGACCTTGGAGAGCTCACGTTCGAGGAAGACCAGCCACTCGGACAGGCCGCGGAGCACTGGGTCCGCGTCGCGGAGATCTATCGATATGAGGATATCGGCGACCTAACGACCCACGTGTACAACGGGGACATGCTCCTCATCGACTACACGTCGATTGCGAACGACGAGCTCGCCCTGAAGCGGATCACCTCAGACCTGAAGAACGTCGCCCGCGACACTGGCGGAGACGTGGCGGCAATCGGGAAGAACTGGCTCCTCGCGACGCCGGGCGGCCTGAGGATTGACCGGAACAAAATCCGCGGGAGCCTCTAGTCCGTACCGATCGGCCGCGCCCGGAACCGGCCGTCCTCGAACTCGAGGCGGAAGAAGTCTCGGGAGTGGTTCGCGTGGCGCATCTTGACGCACCGGATACGGAGGTCGACATGGCCGCCGGGATCGGGGACGTACGAGATTGTGATCGCTCCGTCGGCGACGAAGTCTTCGTGGTCTGGGAAAGGCCCTTCGCCCTCCGCCTCCGCGATGACAAGGGTTGTGACTCCCAGGGACCGAAGGTGCGTGAAGAAATGGAACATGTCCCGCCGCGGGTTGCGCGGTTCCATGAGGGAATACAGGGAATTCAGAGGGTCGATCACGAGCAAGTCAATCCGGCTCTTCTCCATCCTGCGCGCTAGGTAATCCTTCAAGATCTGGAGCCAGTCCCGCACACCCTCCGCGCTCTCGTGTTCCGTGCGGAGCTTCCCGATGTCGACGATGAAATCGTCCTCCGACTTCATCCCGAGTCGCTCCATCGTCCGCAGGAGGCTTTCGCGTCCCTCCTCGAGCGAGATGTACAGCCCCCGTACGCCCTCCTTGCGGTTCCGGTGTAGGGCGTTCAGGGCGACGGATGTCTTCATCGACCCCGACGGTCCGGCCAGGACGACGACGTGGCCCTCGGGGATTCCCCCCTCGAGCGCCTCGTCGAACCCCTCGACGAACGTGCGGATCCGCCCGGGGACGCGACCCTCCGGCGGTGCCCCCCCAAGGCGGGAGACGGCCTCTCGGAGGCGCTCGACTTCCCCCCGAAGGTCCGCCAACTCGCGGGCAATCGGATCGTCCTTCGCCATTTCTTGGAGCCTCCCGGACCCGTCCTCCCGAACATAGTGGGCTGGGGAGCCTTTATGCCTTGCGACGCACCGGGGCCGACCGGGCTGAGAATCAACAGGGGCCGTCCTGAAGGAAGGTATAAATAGCACACCCTAGCCTATGAAGCGCCCGAGGCCGTGCAATGGCAATCCAGACGAAGACCGAGCCCGGCCCCTTGGGCGCCCTGACCGTTGAGGACTTGACCCGGGCGATCCGGAACAGCATTGATCGCGCCGGCATGAAGGACGACGAGGCGCGGGCGATGGCCCAGCACGTGCTGAACTTCTTTGGCTATTCCGAACGGATCATCGACAACGTCCTGGAACCCGAGGACCGCGACGCGTTTTACATGCTCGAGGACTCGGGGATCCTGACGACGGAGCGCGAGGAGACCACGCTCTACGATGGCCGCGAGTGGCGGATTCACTATTGGATGTTCCGGAAGGAACGGATTGCGGAGCTCGTGCTGGCTGCGAAGGAGCGCGAGGCCCTGCAGCGTGACTCCGTGTACGACGACGTTCCCGAAGACGTCTGGAACCAGCGCAAGAAGCCTCTCGAGTAGCTGCTGGATTCACGACCCCCGGATTGACCGTTTCGAACTCAGCACATCCACAAGTCGAGCCCATGAGGGCCGATGACGATCTGACGAGGCTGGCGGTGAGGAAGAAGCTTCCGTCTAGGCCCCGCCTTCGGTCCCGGCTCCCAAGCGGCGTCGGCTGCTCAGCACCGGGCTAACTCGAAACCGCTGGCCGTCGTGCTCGACGGCGAACCAGCCGGCCTGGTGGTGCATGGTTCGCATCTTCACGATGCGCATCCGGAGCTGCACGTCCGTCTCCCCGACCTCGACGTGCTGAAGGAGGAACACGCCGTCTGCGAGAAAATCCTCGCCGTAGCGGGCGAGGACGTTCGAGCCAATCGGAATCTCCGTGATCAAGAACGTCGTCACCCCCAGCTCCTTCACCTCGCTGAACAGGTGGAACAGTTCCCGACGGGGGTTCTCCATGTTCGCGAGTGCGTAGAATGCCTCCAGGGAGTCGATTGTGAGCGTCGCGTACTGATCCTCCGTCACCGCCGTGCGACACACGTCGATCAGCATCCGGGACCAGTCCTTCTTCGCCTCCCTCTCCGCGAGCTCCCGGCGGATCGTGGTCAAATCCAGGATGTACACGCGGTGGTCCCCGTTGTCTTCCATGCCCAGCTTCGCCATTGAGCGCCGGAGGTGCTCCCCATCCTCCTCCAGCGAGATGTACAATCCCTTCTGACCGCGGATCGCGTTGTTGTACATCGTCGCATAGCATAGGGTCGATTTCATGGTCCCCGGCGTCCCCGCCACGAGGACCAAGGACCCGCGGGGAATTCCGCCGCCGAGGACTTGGTCTAACCCGTCGATCCTCGTCGGAATGACATCATCCATTGGCGTTTCTCCTTGCGGTTCCGGCTTATAAATGGGTGCCCACGTCGTTATCGGGGCTGATTTTCCGGGCGGATGGCTCAAGGGTCTCAGGGCGGCTTCGGTTTGTGTCGCGAATGGATCGGTCTCAGGCCGCCACGAAACTCCTTGAATGGCAGTTCGAGGGTGTCGCAGGCGTGGGCGGCGCCGCAGGCGTGGAGGGGTGGTCCCTCGTCGCGATGGTCGAATCCCTTGCCGCAGAAGTGCCGGCGCGGCCCCCCTCACCCGGTCCTCCGCGCCCCGCGGCCGATTTCCTCCGGCTGGACGAGGAGCGGGAGATCGCGGTCCTCCTTCGCCGCCTGGCAGCCCTGGGGCCGATTCTCACGTCCGACGAGCGGGTGAGCCTGGAAGCCCGCCTTCGCGTCGGTCTGTTGCCGATTGGCCGCATCAGCCGAATTCGGAGGGATCTCGAGCGGTTCGCCGCTCGGCGCGTGCGGAAGGCAGTCCAAAAGGACTTTGAGGTCCAGAACTTCCAGAGCGAGAAAGCGCCGGGCGATCCTCTCCGGGCCGTCCTGCTGTTCGCACGGAACGGTCGCCTGCTCTCAGGCGAGGGCGCTGCGTCCTCGCTGGACATGGCGCCTCTGTCCGAGCTCGTCTCCCGCGGGGAGGCGGGCAGCACGCTGAGCCTTGCTCACGGCGAGGGCATCGTCGTGTGCCACATTGGGGAGCACGCGGCGCTCGTCGCGGTCTTCGCGGGGCGCCCGCGGGCGAGCACCCCCGGGAGCCTCCGGGCATCCCTCCAGTCCCTGGAGGGCCGGGGACGGCTCGTGAGTGCGCTCCATCAGCCGAGCAGCCACGACGCGCTCGCGGCGTTCGTGCGGGCCGTACGGGCGCTGCTGCAGAAGGACGCGTGATCTACTCGGAAATCACACGGGTGACCTGAAATCCCTTCTCGTTGTGCAGGAGTCGATAGTAACCCTTCTCGTGCTTCGCGCGGCGCATCTTCACGCACCGCATCCGGAGCTGGATGTCGCTGAGGCCCGCCTCGAAGTGCTTGAGGAAGAAGATGCCGTCCGCCAGGAAGTCCTCGTCGTAGGCGCCGTACTGGTCTGACCCGTGGCTGATCTCGCTCACCAGGAACGTGGTCGCGGGCAGGGACTTGAGGAACCCGAAGAAGTGGAACAGTTCCCGTCGAGGATTCTCGAGATGGGACAGGGAGTACAGCGCCGCCAGGGAGTCGATCGCGACGAGGTCGAACTTGTTTCCCTTCACCCGCTGCTCGATGTACGTGGTCAAGATGTCGAGCCAGTTCTTCGCCATCTCCTCATCCCTGTGCTCAAGGCGGATCTTCGAGACGTCGAGGATGTACAGCTCGATGTCGTCGATGCCCGTGTGCCCCAGGTCCTGCATCGCTCCCTTGAGGTCGTCGTGGCTCTCCTCGAGGGAGATGTACAGGCCCTTCGAGCCGTTCGCCCTCACGTTGTTGTACATCATGTAGAACGTGAGCGAGGTCTTCATCGTCCCAGGCGTCCCGCAGACCAGGACGACGCTCCCCTTGGGGATGCCCCCTGGAAGCACCTCGTCGAACCCCTCGATGAACGTTGCGACGCGATCCATGGGACGGTCCGATACGACCGAAACGAGGGTATAAAGGATTGATTGGGAGATTATCAGGAGCGGTAACCGATACGCTTTTGGCGCTCCTACCGTTGCGACGGCCGTGTCCCTCGGGCTCGCGCTCCTCCAGTCGTTCTGGTTCTTTCTCCCGGCGTACGTGGCGAATCCCGCAGCGGTGCTGTTTGGCGGTGGGGCGCCGATCGACGGGGGTCGCGTCCTCGCGGACGGGGGCCGTCTGTTCGGCAATGGAAAGACATGGCGCGGGTTCGCCGGCGGCGTCTCCGCCGGTGTCCTTGTCGGGGTTATCCAGTGGGGAATCTCGCTCGCCGTCGGGTCGGAGTGGTCGTGGGGTGCGTTTCCGTCCGGCCTCGTTCCCATCGTCATCCTCCCGGTGGGCGCGCTCCTCGGAGACCTCCTGGGTTCGTATGTCAAGCGACGCGCAGGCCGGCCCAGGGGAGCGAAGACGCCCGGCCTCGATTGGTACGACTTTTACCTCGGGGCGTTCGTCCTCCTCGTGATCGCGGACTACGGGTTCTTCTTCGCCCACTACATCCGCGGCGACGCGATCTACGGGTTCCTGTTCGTCACCATTATTACGCCCGGGTTGCATCGCGTCGTGAACGTCATCGGCTTCAAGCTCGGGAAGAAGGACGTGCCATGGTGAACGACCCGGAATTCCTGGCGGCCATGCAGGCGTGCGGCGCGGTCCAGTTCGGGGCCTTCACCCTCGCCTCCGGGAAGACGAGCGACTACTACGTGGACATCAAACGCGTCACGCGTCCCGAGCTGCTTCGGGAGATCGCGCGCCGGATGGCGCCCCACGTCCGCGGGTACGACCGCATCGCGGGGGTGGAACTCGGCGCCGTACCGATCGCGGTGGCCGTAGCGCTGGAGACGGGTCTCCCGTTCCTCATCGTGCGCAAGGAACCGAAGGAGCACGGGACGAAGCGGGCGCACGAGGGCGAGCTGCGCGTGGGGGATCGCGTTGTGTTCGTCGAGGACGTCGTGACCACGGCAGGGACCCTGCAACGTGCGGTCGAGGGCCTCCGCGCGGCGGGTGCCGTCGTCGATCGGGCCGTGGCGGTTGTCGATCGCGAGGAGGGCGGCGCCGATCATCTCGCGGCCGCGGGTGTTCAGCTGCTCTCTCTTCTGCGTGCGCGCGACCTGCGGACCGTGGGGCCAACGTCTAAATAGGCTCCCACGGATGGAAACGCGTGCGCCTCGCACCTGTTTTGGCGGCGATCCCGCTCGTGCTCGGCGTCCTCGTGAGCGGCCCTTCGCCCGTGTCCGCTCCGCCGCCGAAGGCGTGGACGATTCTTGTGTACATGGACGCGGACAACAACCTCGAGGGCGTCGGGATCGACGACTTCATCGAGATGGCGAGCGTCGATCTCGGGACCGAGGTGAACGTCCTGGTGCAGTTCGACCGTGCGAACGGGTCGAATCCCATCCAAGGGTACTCCGACCTGTACGGGGACTGGACGGACGCGAGGCGGTTCTACGTCACCCTCGACCTGGAGCCGCTCCCGCAGAACGCGATCGTCAACCTGTCCGAGGTGAACATGGCGGACCCCCTCGAGCTCGTCCGGTTCGTGAATTGGGGGATCCAGAACTATCCGGCGTCGCACTACTTCCTCGTGCTCTGGGACCATGGCCTCGGTTGGAGGGGGGTCGTGGTCGACGACACTGCCATTGGGGATCAGCTCACCCCCTTCGAGCTGCGGAGCGCCTTGGGCCAGATCGTCGCCACGAATGGCCGGAGGATCGACTTGCTCGGGAACGACGCGTGCCGAATGACCTTGGAGATCATGTACGAGCTCGCGGACTTCGTCGATTACTTCGTCGGGAGCGAGAAGGACGAGCCGGCCGAGGGGTGGCCCTACGACGCCTTCCTCTCGGTCCTGGCGGCCGACCCTGACATGACGCCATCCGAGGTCGCGAACGCGCTCGTGGACGAGTATGTGGCAAGCTACCAGGGTGTCTCGGCCTACAGCGTGGCCCTGAGCGCGGTGAACGCCGCCGGCTTCCGACCGTTCGTGCGGAACTTCGACGCGTTCCTCGTCGAACTGATGGCACACTTGCCGTACTTCCGGGATGAGGTCGTGGCCGCGCGCGCCGCCACGGAGAGCTACGAAATGACCGGCGACGACTACGACCTGTGGCACTTCGTGCAGAACGTGCTCGCATGGATCCCGAGCCCTCGGCTCGTACGGCGGGCCCAGGACTTGGCCGCGTCGTTCTCCGGCGCGGTCATCCACGAGCGTCATTGGGACAACCCGGCGGCGGTAAACGGCGTTCGCGCGACGAACGCGTACGGCCTGTCGCTCTTCTTCCCCACGGTCGGCGGGGATCCAGGCTACGCGGCGCTTGCGCTCAGCGTGGACAGTCTCTGGGACGAGTTCCTCTCCACGTACCGTTCCGGCTCGCGACCGCAGGTGTCGTTCTGGGCGAACGGGACAACGGTGGACGCGGACGGGGACGGCCTGCGCGAGACGTTCGAGCTCGACTATACGCCCGCGATCTCCGGCGTGGCGGCCGTTGAACTCGCGTGGAACGCGACGGCGATGGGGGAAGCCATCCCGATCGTCTCGCGCGAGTACGCCGCCGACGCGAATCGGACAAACGCAGCACGCGTCACGGCACCCGTCGGCGGGTCCTACGACGCGACCGTGTACCTCCTCGTCGCCGGGCAGGTCGTGAACCTGACGATGATCCCCGCCCTCATCCTCGAGCAGATCATCACGTTCGAGGGCCGCGTGACGGGCGATGGAGGCGTTCTCCTCGACGGGGCCGTGGTGACGCTGACGAACCTCCGGACGGGAGCGAGCCTATCGGACACCGCCGGGGGCGGGGCGTATCGCATCCCCGTCGTGTTCCCCACCTGGTTCCGGCCCGGGGATCCCCTGCGATTGCGGGTGACGTCCGCGGACCAGGAGACGGTCCTCGCGTTCGCGGGCCCCCTCCCCCTCAACGCCAACGTCACGCAGGACGTCGCCCTCCAGACCGCCGGCATGGGCCCCTGGTACGTCGCCTTCGGCGTACTCCTCGTCCTCGCCGTGATCGGCGTCGCTCTGGGCATGTACTACCGTCGCAGGTACCAGAGGTTCAAGCAGGTCCCGTAGGAGGGTCCCGTCGCCCCGAGGTTGCGGGTCACCGCTGCTTCGTGAAGGGGCGGACCGCGCCTGCCGGGTCCTGCTCGCGGATGCGCGCGACGAAACGGGGTACCTCACCCTCCTCGTACAGTTCGTCGTAGCTCTCCGGCGGGAGCCGCGCTGCGATGCGGCTCGGCGCCACCGCCACGAACACGATCTCCGGCGAGTGCTGGTCGAGGAACCGCGCGAACCGTTCCACGGGGCCTCTGCCCGGCGTATACGCCGCGAGCGGTTCCACGAGGAAGAGGATCGGGCCCCGGTGCGCGACGATCGTCGGCCGGTACGGCGCGGCCTTCCCGGACTTCATCCGAATTCGGTAGCCGAGAATCCGGTGTCCATGCGGGACCTCCTGTCGCTCCATCTCCGCGCAGATCGCCGCCTCGAGCCGCGTCCTCGACCGGTGCTGGTTGCCCGCCACGGCGCCCGCATGCGCCGCCGAGGATTAGGTTACTCCTCCGCGATGAGCTCCCCGTCCGCGGCGTAGGAGGTGTGGTATCCGATGCCCGTCCCCGGGTAGTGTCCCTCTCGTGCACCGAAGCCGCCGAGCTCGGGCTCAGCGCGCAGGTCGACGTCGGGCGCGTCCCGGACCCGCCGGCATGCCGCCAGGAGCCGTTCCTCCGTCCACCCGAACGGCGCGAACAGCGTCTCCCCCGCGCGGCAAATCAGGCGAACGTACGCCTGCGCGTCCGGCGCCTCGGTCCCCGTCAGGAACTGCGCAGGCCGCACCTTCGCCTCCGCCTCTTTCGCGGACTCGTCGAGGATCACGTACCGCACGTACTCCCCCGGCTCCACGGCGAACCCGCGCTTCTCGAGCTGGCGCAGCGCCGCCACGGTCGCGTTCATAACGAGGTACTCGTCGAGCTTCCGGCTCACGGTCTTCGTCAGGACGAGGTCCCCGAGCGGCACGCGGTTCTCCCGCAACGCTTTGGCGGTGCCGCGGATGAGGTCGACGCATCGCGGAATTGTCGCCGTGAACTCCTGCGCGGTCTTCGCCCTCGCGAGCTCCTTCAGGATCAGCTCCTCGACCTTGTTCACGACGCCTGGCGTGTCGTGCTTCCGGAGCTCGATGCCGCGGAGCTTGAACTCCCCGGTCTCGAACAGCCCGTAGTACCGGTTCAGCGCGCCGACGCCCGTCGTCTTGCACGGGAGGAAGACGATCCAGCGGTACGTGCCCTCGAGGTCGATTGGGAAGCCGAGATCCGCGTTGATGCGTTCGAGGAGCTTGCGCACGTCGCCCGCCTTGGCGGTGGGGCGAAGCCACAGGGAATCGACGATGCCGTGCACGACCTCAAACCCGTGCTGCTCCGCGAGGCGCATGGAATCCAGGAGGAGGTCGCGCGCGTACGCGTTGATCGCCTCATGGCACTCGATGCGGCCATAGCGCGCGTTTTTGTACCCCTGATAGCCGAAACAGTTGCCTACGACTAGATTCCCGTTGCAAAGGAAAGCATTTGGAGCTTTTTCAACTTCGAAGCAGTAGACCCATTTTTCCTCCGGCGAAATCTCCTCGATGTCTACAATCTCAACGAAAGTCAGCTCTCCGTCCGCCAGCTTCTCCAGCTCACCAATCGCGAATTCGTCCGAAGTTTCGACACGGTTTCTGACTACTACAAGTTCCCTCTTCATCTCCGTTCGCGACATGGTCGCTCGGTAGTTTCTCGACAGACTATGAGATCGGTGATACCTGGTTGCCAGGTCGAAGAATCCGCTTGCGCGAATCGGAATTTCCCTATGATTTCGGAAACTCGTTGCCGTCTTCAACTTGAGCCGTTCGAGATGCTTTCTCTTCCACCAGATCTTTCCTTCGAGAGCGGAGAGCTTCACGTCCACACTATAGAGATGGAATTGGCGACTCTTCGCCGTCCGAATATTGTAGTCGATACCGAGCGTCGAGAGCAGCGAACCCACCGCAAAAGCAAAAGGCAGGTTTGAGGTGGCTAGATAGGCCCAGTCTCGCTCGGGGCTGATGTATCCATCCCCCGCCAAGAGACCTGCAAAGAATGAGTAACGGACATCCTCTGTCCCGTTCAGTACCGCATCGGGAACGATCAGCTTCCCGTACTCGCTCGACTTCCCAATGCGAAGTACTTGGTGAAGAAAACGGGTGAGTGCAACGCTGTTGAATTGAACAGTAAACATTCTCGTATGGCCCTCTTCTCGCACCTGTCCGATCAGACCAAACTTCTCACGAACGCAGTTCATCAGTTTGCCCACGATTTCCGGCTCGTCCAGCCCAATGTAGAGACGGAGCATGTTTCCGGTGCCGCTTCCGTCGGCGATATAGAATCCGAGAAGGAACGCCAGTTCGTCGTCGATCTCCATGCGGGCGGGAAGGAACGTAATGGCTCCCCCTCGTCTCCTGGTGAACCCAATCGAGAGGGCATCTAGCTCGGATTTCGTAAGTCCTAATAGCCTCACGAAACGCAAAGGGATCAGTCCTCTATCCCGCCACAGCCAGATTGTGCGGTGCGTGTAACCAAGGCTCCGGGCTTCGGTCAGGACTGCTCGATAGTTCCTGCGAATTGCGTCCTTGAGGATTTCCCCCCTACACCGCCAAAGCTGCTCTTCGACCCACGGGAGGCCTGCTGCGAGCAAGCCCTCGATCAGGTTTATGCTCCTGACTGGCTCATTTCCCAGAGGCAGTACCTGCCCTATCGGTATCCATTGCCCTTTCCGCAAATTCGCCGCAGTGACGATATCGAGACCAGATTCGGTAAGCGCGTAGAATCGATGGTTAGGTGTTACAGTTACTCCTCGACCCCGGCTAAACTTGATCGATAGCATCTTCGGCGGGGCGGGCAGTTTCAAAACCTTACGAATTCCCTTCTCAACAACCCTGGAATTCTCGTCTATCGAGAACACATGCAGGTCGGTCGTAGGAGAAACGACCCCCTCATGGGAAAGGATGGGATCTATGATCTCTTTGATCGGCTTGACTGAATAGATTCCGTCTCGTCGATGTGGAATCATCGTCTTTCCATCAAGGCAGGTTACTAGCGTCCATTTCAGAATCGTGTCGCGTCCTTCGTAGATTTCCTTCTGGGGTGTGCTCTCTTTCTTCATCCGTTTGTAATATCGTTTGCGCTCTATCAGGGGCCTCAGGACCCGAGGTATCAGTCCGAGGCGCCGCGTGCATAAATGATACTTCAGTCCCGGGACTACACGTCCGTTCATCAGGCAACACGTGCAGTCGAGTGTTTCCTGTGAAATGTTGAACTTTACCATGATGTTCGGATACAGCGACGCATAGTCGATTTCGACAATGCCTTCGTGCAGCCCGACCTGAGGTTCAAAGATGAAGCCACCCCGATCGCCGAGCACGAGGTCCTCCGCGGTCTTGAACAACTCGGGCATGTTCTTCTTCCAGAGGACGGCGACGCCGTCCTCGTGCGCGAGGTTCGTTTGCATGGCAGTAATCGCCGTGCCGGGCGTGAGGCGCGCCTGCTCCTGAGGCGGCAGCGTCGACAACCGCGACAGCTCGACGAGCCCCGCGAACCCGCTCTCCCGCACCGCGAAGTGGCCGCGGTCCAGGTGCAGGCGCCCCTTGAGGAGGTACTGGCTCGGCTTGTACACGATCTTCCCGTACGTGAAGTACGACTTCGCGGACCGCGTGCCGTGGAAGCCGGGATCGCGGCCCAGCCGCAGGTCGACTCCGTTCGCCTTCGCCTTCTTCTCGAGGTACGGCATGAGGAACGCGTCGCCGCCGTCCGTGAACACGATGTCCGGGTCGCGATCCTCGACGAGGGCGTTGATTCCGCGCAGGATGTCCTCCTCGGTCCCGTCCACGAGGTCGCCGCCGAGGCTCGCCGCCAACAGCCGGTCGTCGATCCGCGGGATACCCGCGGGCGCATCGATCCGGACGTCGAGCACGTCCCGCCGGAGGTCCGGGAGCTCGTACTCGAGCGCGAAGTGTTCCTCGAGCGGTCGCCACGACCCGTCGTACGCGACGAGTCCCATGGGGAAGATCCCGTGCTGCAGGAAGTACCGCTGGCTGAACCGCACGTCCACGTCGAACAGCGCGTACTCGTAGTACCGCCCCGCGCTGTCCACGATCCGGGCGGCGTCCCGCAGGTCCGCGTAGTGGCGGGGGACAATCTCCAGGAGCGGCTCCGGGGCCTCCGCCGCCAACCCCGTGCGGCGCATGACGACGCGCGTGGCGGCGACCTGGTCGAGGATCTCGAGGCGGCGCTGCAGGTCCGGGAGCTCGGCGGGCGGCACTTTCACGAAAAACGAGGGGCGGAACGACCGGTCCTCGATCCGATGCACGCCCGAGTGCGTCCACAGCCAGAGGACGATGGAATCACGCTCGTAGTCCGGATGGGCGTCGAGGATCCAGCCCTGCGTCGTGCTCCCCCGCCAAAGGAGCGCAGTTGGCGGTAATGACCGTGCCCGGGGGAGGGGAAGGCGAAAGTGCTCGCGGCTACCAGGGCAGTCCGATGGCCTTCGCGAGGAACGCGTTCAGCGGATCCATCGCCTTCCCCGCGTCGAGGAATGTGTCGAGGAAGTCGGGGCTCACGACCTGCGCGTCCCGGAAGCCCACGGACGCGACGTAGTCCTTCCGCACGAGGTCCTGGACCAGGGGATGGTCCGGCCGGTAGCCGGGCGGCGGCCGCTTGAGGGACTCGCCCTCGAGCTGAATCTTGCCCCGGACCGCGCGTCTCCACGCGTCCGGTTCGCGCACGATACCGTCCCGGATCCTCTTCACGGTCGGCGGGTCCGGCTGCCAGACGCCCGAGTACGCCCGATTCTCGTCGACCTCGAGGTGGAGGAAGAGTCCGGGGAGGTGGTGGGCCTTGCCCATCGTGCCGCGGTGCGGGAAGTGGATGCCGACCGTCGTCCGATACGGGCTCTTGTCCCTCGAGAAGCGCATGTCACGGTAGATTCGCATCATCGAGCCGCCGAAGGGCTTCGGGTCCGCGACGAGGTACGGGCTGATCGCCTTCAGCCGAGTCCCGGCGTCGCGGATGAAACGGAGGCTCGGCGCTTGGACGGACTCCTCGTACCGCGCCTTGTTCTTCGTGAACCATTCCCGGTTGTTGTTCTTATCGAGTTCCTTCAGGAAACCGAAGAAGTCTTTCGTGAAGTACGTCGCGTCCCCGGACATCCTACGTCTCCCCCGTCGCCGCCTCCCGGGACGCGTGTTCCGGCTCATGTACCTGTCGGGCCTTCAGCTCTGCGATCTCCCGCTGCATCTCGAGGAAGATGGACAGGAAGGCGGTCTCCACGGGGTCGAGGTGGGCGCAGTAGCTGGCGGCGGACGCGTGCTGCCGCGCGCGGTTCACGACCTCGTCGAACAGATCGCGGTCCTTCTCCCGCAACGCGCGGCGGTAGTCCATCCACCGGTCGAGGATCGACTCCAGGTACATGCGGTACGTCGGGACCGTGCGCCCCATGGAGTCTCATCATGCAACGGCAGCATGACCGTGCACGAGAGGGGTCGGCGAAAGTACTACGCGCCCAGCACTTTCGGGAGGTCGCCGAGGAACGCGTGCAGGTCGGACCACCGCCTGCCTCCGAGGAACTCCTCGATCGCGCGGAAGAAGTCCCGGATCAGGGGCGTGCCTTGGCGGCGGACCTCGGTCGCCATCCACCGCTGGGCCTCCTCGTCTCCGCGGGTGCGCCGGAAGTAGGAGACCGTGGATCCGAGAATGAAGAGTTCCACGAGCTGCTGCTCCGGTTCCGGGTGGGCGCGTGCGAGCCTTGACTCCGGCGGGATGGTTGGAAGGACGGCGCTTACCCGCGGGAGGAGGTCGTCCTGCCAACGGATTGCCTCGCGTGCCAGGGAGTGACTCAGCTCGTGCTGCACGAGCACCTGCGTGGCCCGTGGATCGAGCCCCCACGCCACCGGGCTCGCGGACCGGAGGGCGACCCGCGGCGGGTGGAGGAACGCGATGTCTTCCCAGCTCGTCGTCGCACTGGTCCCCCGGCCGGAGCGAGGGTGCGTGGGGACGGGCACGACGAGGAGGGCGTACCGCGGGAGCCCGTACAGGTCCACCAAGAACGACTCGATGCGGGCTCCCTTGATGGCGTCCTTGACGTCCGCCGCCGCGAGCGTGTACGGTGCCGTGTGGGCCCGGCGAAAGGTCCCGAGCTTCGCGTCCTCGTAGAACGCCGCCATCCGCGCGGGGAGCTCCTTCATCCGCGCGGGCTCGTAGGCGTCGAGGGGCGGGGGGACGGCGGAGGAGCGTGGGGCGAAGCTCACCGGACCCGCGAGTTGCGCCGCATGTCCGTACAGATCCGCCAGATCTGGCGGGCGGTAGAACTCCCTGAGCCACTCGAGGGACGGATGGTCGCGGAACGGCCGCACGTGCCGGAAGGCCGCCGCCGCGAGCGGATGCGGTTTCGAGTCCTTCGGCAGCCCGCCGAGCGCGAGCAGCATCGTGGACAGCACGTTCGCGGGCTCGTGGATCTCGACACGGATGCCGCCCACGCCGCGCCCGATGAGCGGACCCACTATGAAGTTGACGGGGTCAGAGGCGTGCGATCCACGGATGATTCGGATGGCACGCGCGGAGCGCATCGGAGAGCCAGGTTCGTTGGTCGGGGCTCAGGAGGGGGGCCGTCACGGCAAAGTCGTCTTCGTCCCGCGGACGGACCCCCTTCGCCTTGTAGAGGAGCACGATCTCGGGCGCGAGGTACGGGATTCGCTGAGGGGAGACCCGGCCGATGTCCTCGAACCGCCGACGGATCCGTGGATCCCTTCGAAACCGCCAGAGCCCTCCCGAGGCCTCCTCAAACAGGATTTCCAAGTGACGAAGGTCACCGTCCTCCCGACGCGCGTGGACCTCATGCGTGGGCGGTTCGAGTCGCTCGTCGTCCGCCCATGGCGAGAGCCGGCTCTCCACGACTTTCCGGACATCCCACGTCGCCAAGTGCCGCCGCAATTCGAGCTGGTTCCGCCGCAAGATCGAGACCTCGATGTCCTCGTGTTCCCGGGTGACGCGGCCCACGAGGAGGTCGATCGCCCATCCACCCGCGACGAACCACGGTGCCGGGAGTCCGCGCATGACCTCCGCGGCGTGTACGACGGGTGCGAACGGCTCCGACAACGGCCGCATCGAGGGCGACCCCCGGGCATTACGGTTTCGCTACCAGCGGAGCGCCATGGCCTCTTCCCGGCGCACCTCCCTCGGCGGCTCGTCCACCGTGAGCGCCGCGATCCGGGGCACGGGCGGGTGCGTGAAGTCCTGGAGGGTGAGCTGGTTCGGCGGTACCGGACGGAACCAGCCCTTCTCCCCCGTCTCCAGGCGCGTGAGGATCACCCCTTGGCGGTGGTGCTGGAGCTTCACGGCCCGGTCCGCGCCCTCGTACAGCGCCCGCCGGATTCCGCGCCGGCGGTGGAGCTTCGCGAGGCCCGCGTTCGTCGCGACCGTGATCGTCCCGTGCGACTCCGTCGCCGCGCGGATGCTCCGCAGCGAGCGAAGGAACAGCTGGTGCGCCTCCCCGTACGGGACGTCCTCGTCGAGGAACAGTCCCGGGAGGCACGACAGGACGACGAGCCGCGCGCCGCACTCCGCGATTTCCTCCTCGAGCCGGTCGACGAGCAGCGCCGCCATCTGGTGGCACGTGAACGCGCGGGCGATGCGGATTCGCGGGAGCACGTCGAGCCGGCCCAGACCGACGCGCTTCGCGGCGCGGACGATCCCGTGCGGATCCACGGAGTTCCCGCCATCCACGAACACGACGTCCCCGTCGAGCTCGGCGATCGCGCGCACGCACAGGAGGGTCTGGATCCGGAGGACGAAATCGGAGCCGCTGTCTAGGAGCGTGAGGCGGGACGCGTCGAAGGGGCCAAGGTACCGGTCGAGGACGGGGAGCCCCGTCGTGAGCGCGGGCTTCAGGACGACTTCTTGGACTTGGACGAGGGCGGTGGCCGCCGCCATGTTCCTCCCCTGGAACGACGGGATGGGTCCGATGGGGCTTAGCGCCGCGGGGGAGGGGTCGGCGAAAGTGTGCTCAGCTCCGGACGCGTAGGCGTCACTCCGGGGGCGGCGGAGGCGGACGTTCAGGGTCCTGGGGCGCCGAGGGAGTGGAGATCCGCGTCGGCGCGGGCGGGGGCGGAGCCTGCGCAACGCGTGCGGGCGGCGCGGCCGCGGCCTTGCGGCGGCGGAACCGCCATGCCGCGCCCTTCTTGGCCCGGCGGATCGCGAGCGTCTGCAGGATCGCCCCTAGGAGGAACACGATGCCGGCCACGGCGATCGCGGGCATGGCCATCGCCGCCGGGACGACCCCCTGCGAGGCGCCCGCGAGGTACGCTCCGATCCCGACGAGCGCGCCGCCGACCAGGGCGGTGACGATGCCGATCAGCTCCTCGACGAAGTAGTAGGCGATCGCGAACACCACGAGGAGGACGAGGATCGCGACGATCACGGCGAGGTCCTGCGCGCTCTGGTCCGTTATGGGATTGGGCGCCATCGCGAGGTACGCGAGACCGGCGGGGATCCCCGCGGCGATCAGGGCGAGGGCGATCTTCACGAGGTAGTTGAACAGGATGCTGCCGAGGATCGACCCAATCATGGCGAGCGCAAGGGCGGCGAGCGTGCTGTTCGTGTAGACCGCGCCGACAAAGTACCCGACGCTGCCGCCGAGGATCGCACCGACGAGGGACATGAACGGCGTCCACAACTTCCGTCCGATGAAGGCGAGCGCGAGGCCGATGACGACGAGCAGGATGCCGATGATGAGGAAGACGGTGGGATCGAGGGCGGCCACGGTCCCGGAACCATGAGGGCGCTCTCCTAAAGGTTTTGCGGTGGCGTTCCCGCCGCCGTCTCTCTCCCGGCTCGCGCGCGGGCCGAAGAGTGCTAATACCGGTACAAACGCGTTCCAGAATCCCCTTCTATCCGGACCGTGGATGCGGCCGCCGAGGGGTACATCGTGTCCGAGGAGGGAGAGAGGGGCCCATCTGAGCTAGGGAGGAATGGTCGGTTCGCCGCGGGGATCGTCGCCGCGATCCTTGTTCTGTCGGTCTTGGGCGTCGTGGCGTACGTCGCCTGGCCGCGGGGCGCGACGCCGCCCGGTCCGGCGCTGCTGTCGCCGCCGTCGAACGTGGTCGCGGATGCGGGCGAGGAACGGATCACCCTCTCTTGGGATTCCGTCGCCGGCGCCGCCGCATACCACGTGTACGGGGCATCCGCACCGGGCGTGACGAAGGAGGGGTACGCGACGATGCCGGACGGCGCGCGCTTCGGGGACGTCATCGCCCCGTACACCGTCTCCGGCTTGGCGGCGGGGAGGACCTACTACTTCCGCGTCACCGCCGAGAACGCGGCGGGCGAATCGGACGTGTCCGGAGAGATCTCTGTGACGCCCGTCGCCCCGCTGCCCGGTCCGACCGCGCCTTCGCCGCCGACCGACGTGCGCGCGATCGCGGGCGAGGGGCGGGTCACCGTCGAATGGAGTCCCGTGGAGGGTGCGCTGTCGTACAATCTGTATCGGGCCTCCGCACCCGGGGTGACGAAGGACGGGTATGCGAGCATGCCGGACGGCGTCCGATACGCGAGCGTTCTTTCACCGTACACGATCTTGGGCGTCGAAGACGGCAAGACCTACTACTTCCGCGTCACGGCCACCAACGGTGTCGGCGAGTCGGGCGAATCCGGAGAGGCCTCGGCGACCCCGGTGGCTCCGGGGCCCACGGTCCCGTCGCCGCCGATGAACGTGCTCGCGTCCGCCGGAGAAGGGCTCGTCACGATCTCGTGGGACGCCGTGGCCGGCGCCCTGTCGTATCACCTGTACGGGGCTTCTGCGCCCGGCGTCACGAAAGAGGGATACGCCGCCATGCCGGACGGCGTCCGGCATCCGGGCGTCCTTTCCCCATACACAGTCACGGGACTGAGGGACGGGACGACGTACTACTTCCGAGTCACCGCCGAGAACGCGGTGGGCGAGTCGGGCGTGTCCGGCGAGGCGTCCGCGACCCCGGTCGCGCCGGCGCCCATGGTCCCGTCACCGCCCACGGGCGTGCTCGCGACGGCCGAGGACGGGAGGGTCACGGTGGCTTGGAATCCCGTCGTTGACGCGCTCGCCTACCATCTGTACGCCGCGTCCGCGCCGGGCGTGACGAGGGACGGGTACGGGAGCATGCCGGACGGCGCGCGCTTCCAGGACGTCCTGTCGCCATACACGATCGCGGGCCTCACGAACGGAAAGACGTACTACTTCCGCGTCACCGCCGAGAACGCCGCGGGGGAGTCCGCGGAGTCCGGCGAAGCCTCCGCCACGCCCGTTGCGCCTTCCCCGCAGGTGAACCTGTACGTGACGGGCCTCGTCGAGCTTGACAGTGGGGCGCCCGCCGCGGACGCTCAGGTGTCCCTCCGGATGGAGGACGGCACCGCGACCGCCCTGGGACTCACGGCGGCGGACGGACGGTTTAACCTGGGGATGAGCGCCGCGTTCCCGGACCGGGTCCTTGCGGAGGTCACGTACCGGGGTGCGGTCGGTCCCGCGGCCACGGGATTCCGGTGGAGCCCGCTCCTCGAGAGCGGCGGCGCGGTGGATGTCGGACGGATCGTCCTCCCCGATGCCACCGGCAAGCGACTCACGATGGCGGGGTCGACGGCGTGGAGCCCGGACGGCTCGATCGTCGCGATGAACTTCCCGGCGAACGTGGACTCCCTGTGGGCGCGTCCGTACGATCCCGACGCGACCCCGGACGTGTTCCCCGGGGACCTCGCGGAGGGCCGTGACCTTCCCTTGAATTCCGTTGTCTTCACGTGGATCTCCGCCCTCGACGCCGCCGGTCAGCCGGTCGTCGATCTCGGGTCGCCCGCGACGGTCCGGATGCGCATCCCCCGAGCGCAGTGGGTGGACGCGGAGGACCTCCAGCCGGGGAACGGCGTGATCGACACGCCGATCTACTCGCT
>Ga0209619_10000003_pt1 | contig 145789 bp, 128 predicted proteins | sample Rifsed16ft3_FD_184011 | JGI IMG/M metagenome (GOLD analysis project Ga0209619, IMG submission 184011) | Soil microbial communities from Rifle, Colorado, USA - sediment 16ft 3 (version 2) | ecosystem: Environmental > Terrestrial > Deep subsurface > Rock core/Sediment | place: Rifle, Colorado... | reverse complement strand
ACTAGGTGTCCCCAAAGAAAAAGCAGATATCATGTGTTACGCAGCCCCGATGCACGACATCGGGAAGGTTGGCATACCGGATTCCATTCTTCTCAAGCCGGGTAAACTGACTCCGCAGGAGTTCGAGATCATGAAGACTCATACCACCGTCGGGGCGAGAATACTTAGGGATTCTGATAGCCCCTTTCTGCAGGCTGCTGAGACATTTGCCCTGTCCCATCATGAGAGGTGGGACGGGAAAGGTTATCCTCTTGGATTGAAGGAAAAGGAGATTCCACTCGAAGGAAGGATCATGAACATCATCGACCAATACGATGCCTTGCGGAGTAAGCGTCCCTACAAGCCTCCCTTCGGCCATGAAACGGCCGTGAAGATTATCACTGAGGGAGACGAAAAAACCTCCCCCGAACACTTCGACCCGAAGATCCTGGGAATTTTCAGAAAATACTCCGACGTGTTTCGAGAAATTTTCGACGAATAGCTATGGGAATGGACCATTCGAAATTATCCCCGGGCATAGGAACCTATCGCTTCGGGAGCATCGCAGTTTTTCGAAAGTATGTAACCCTTGATCAGGTCCAACGCGCACTCGCAGAGCAGATAGAGTATAACGTTACGCAAAGACCGCACAGGCGTCTCGGTGAGATCCTTCTGGAAAAGAACTGGATAACGGAAGAACAAATGAAATCGATATTGGATGAGATGGGTGTGGGTGACAAATAAGCAATAATTGCCAGGATGCTCCAGTGAGCCTCACCCCATCCTTGATCCAACTCGAGGTTTAAAAAATACCATCCTTCGCGGTCCGAGATTGCTGCCGTTCTTCCTCGGATTGCTCCGGCGTCTGGTTGCACAATGCCGTATGCGGTCTCTGCTCGTTGTAGTCGATACGCCAGGGAGCGACGATGGGGTGCGACGGGGAATGTGCGCGCATTTGTGAGCGAAATTCAAGAGGACGAGATATGCATAGGTCAAGAGCTTTTGAAGCTCCCCAATCTGATCGCGGATATTCGCCTCTGTTTCGATGCGGGAAGCATGCGCTCTGTGACTGGTGGACGGCCAGCCATATCGGGCATGGATAGAATATGCTGTTGGATCTGGCATGGACCGCCGGTAGCCTGGCACACCATCGCGGTCATCCGGTAAAAATTTGCATATACAGTTTGCTGTATAAACCCATGTGTTAGACGGCGGCTGTATAGAACGGAACGTGGCGGACTACAAGCCGGCTTTCATCCGCCATCCGGAGTTGGAGATTGACGGGCAGACCGCCCGCCCGGTTCATGGGGGTCAACATCCGGTATCCCGGTCCGCCTCAAGGAACGAGCGTTCCAGAAACGAATTCAACGCATACAGCCAGCCGGTGGGGCCGTCGCTCTCCGCCGGGTCCGGGCGCGGGTTCGGGGTCTGTTTCGGGTCGGTGCTGTTGCTGTCGTCGCTGTAGCTCATGGACTCTCCACCTTCGGGACCATGCCAACTCGACTCGCCTTATTCTGCAAAGGAATCCATATATTCCTTCGATACACGTCCGGAGGGTATAGATTCCGTTTCCGCAGAGATGACCGGACCAACGGACGACGGTATCCCCACCACCTCAGGAGAGTGGTGGGGAAATCCGTGGAGGTTCGAGTCCCCCCTTCAGCCAGGTGGGTATTCCGGTGGCACCCGGCCGCGGGGAGGGATTGATTTTCCTCTGACATAGGAATCTTTGCCGATTTCCGCCGAATCTTATTTCAAAAAGATGGTTTGTATTTGGATGGCGGAATGGCGTCGGGTAGCGTCCCCCGGAACGGGTGGATTGGAGGGCATATGGCTTTCGAGGTGACGGTAGATCCCGAGACATTGCGCGAGCAGGTGAAGGAGAAGTACCGCGAGGTGGCCATGAATCCTCGCGGCAATTTTCACTTCCACACGGGGCGGCCGCTCGCAGCCCGGTTGGGGTACGACGAAAGCGTCATCGCATCGTTCCCGGAGTCGGCGGTTGAGTCGTTCGCCGGGGTGGCGAATCCCTTTTCCCTGCGCTCCCTGTTGGAAGGGGAGCGGGTGGTCGATCTGGGATCGGGGGGAGGATTCGACTGTTTCGTGGCTTGCATGCAGGTCGGACCCAAAGGACATGTCGTCGGTGTGGACATGACGCGGGAGATGCTCCTCAAGGCCCGTGGGGCGGCGGCGGAGATGGGTCTGAACCATGTGGAGTTTCGGGAAGGGTTGATAGAGGACCTTCCCGTCGGGGATGGATGGGCGGATGTGGTGATCGGCAACGGCGTGATCAACCTCTGCGCCGATAAGAGACGAATATTCTCGGAGATCGATCGGGTGCTCCGGCCCGGGGGGAGGATACAGTTCGCCGACATCGCAAACGGCAAGCCGGTCCCGGAGGAGGTGATCCGCGACATCGACCTCTGGACGGGTTGAATCGCCGGGGGCCTGCCGTGCGCAGGCTGGGAAAGGATGCTCAGGGAAGCCGGATTCAAGGACATCGAAATCGGGGCTGCCATCGATACCTTCGGCGGCGCAAGGGGAGAGGGGAACGCCAGGGAGTTCGACGTTCACGGATTTCCGTTTCTCGCCTGGAAAACGGGATAATCCGGCATATTCGAGATACTCGAACTTGGCTGAACGACCAGGCTTGCTCCCGGCAATATCAACGCGTCTCATTTGTGTCAAAAATCCCGGGAAACTATGCAAAAAATATTTGCGGAAACAGTCCGTCGGTCGGCGAGGAAATTATAGTTTTATTTGAATGATGTGATTTCGACTACAATGCCATTTGGGTGGCAGGCATTTCCGGGCGAGAGGAGAATTGCCTGACTCTGGGCATAACAAACCGGACCTTTCGTCCCCTCCCCGACACATACCGCAAGCTTGCATCCCTTATCGGAGCGGCCACCGCCGCGCTGGGGCTCCTTGGTTTGTCGGGTTGGGTTCTTGGAATGCCCCTCCTCGCAAGCATCCGATCTTCCTACATTCCGATGGCTCCCATCACCTCGATCGCATTCCTGTGCCTCGGGGGGTTGCTCCTCGTTCACTCGATGATTCCCCCGCAAGGCGGGGCGGGAATGTTCGCAGCCGCGTTGTCCGCACTCGTTTCGGCGTATGGGCTGATCGAACTCGTGGAAGAAACGGGAATCCGCGTTCTTTCCCTGGAAGAATGGCTGTTTCCCAATCCTCCGATGATGGGAGCGATCCCCACCGGCCGAATGTCTCCCACAACGGCGGCGACCCTTCTCCTCGCGGGAGCGGTCGTCCCGATGCTCGTCCTTGGTGCGCGGATAGGGCGGCGCCGCAGGTTTCTCGGGGACCTTGCGGGGTGCCTGGGGATGATCGTGGCGGCGGGCGGAGCCGTGTTCGTTCTGGGCTATCTGCACGGGAACCCCCTCCTGTACGGCACCGCGACCATCCCGATGGCGGCAACCACGTCGCTTGCGGTCCTGATGCTTGGAACGGGGCAGGTTCTTGCGGCGGGACCGGACTGTTTCCCGCTGAGATTGTTTGCAGGCCCTTCGGCCCGGGCGAGGCTTCTCCGGGCATTCGTCACGACAACGGTCGGCGTCGTGATAGCGATCGACCTGCTGCGCGTTTACGCCCCCTGGATCTTCTCCGAAGACGACCCGTTTAAGTCCGGCGTTTCCATCGCGGCCTTCGCCTTGGTCACGGGTGCGCTGATAGCGAGGGTCGCCTTGAAGATCGGCGACGACATGGACCGTTCCGAAGAAGTCCGCAAGCAGGCGGAGGACAAGCTGCGGGAGAGCGAGGATCGCTATCGGGACCTTGTGGAACACAGCCAGGACCTCATCTGCACGCACGATCTGGATGGGCGCATTCTCTCCGTGAATCCCTGGGCGTCGAAAGTTCTGGGCTATGCCCCGGATGAGCTTCTGGGGATGAATTTTCGCGTGGTTCTCGCGCCGCAAGTACGCGATTCGTTCGGAAAATACATGGACGAGATCAAGACGCACGGCACGGCTCAGGGCCTGTTATTGGTTCAGACGCGCAATGGCGAACAACGCATCTGGGAATACAAGAATTCATTGCGCACGGATGGAGTGACGAACCCGGTTGTCCGCGGGATGGCGCAGGACATCACCGAACGCAGGAACCTGGAGCAGCGGCTCCATCAGTCCCAGCGGATCGAGGCGGTCGGCCGGCTCGCGGGGGGGATCGCTCACGACTTCAACAATCTCCTGACGGTAATCAACGGTTACAGCGAACTCCTGCTGGACCAGATGAAAGAGGAGTCGCCCCTCCGCAAGGAAGTGGAGGAGATCAAGCGGGCCGGCGACAGGGCGGCGACGCTCACGCGTCAGCTCCTGGCGTTCAGCCGTCAACAGGTGTTGCAGCCGAAAGTGCTCGACCTGAATGAGGTCGTCTCCCACATGGACATGATGCTCCGCCGGTTGATCGGAGAGGACGTGGAGTTCCGGACCGTCCTTGGAACGGATCTTCGGAGCGTGAAGGCCGATCCGGGACAGATCGAGCAAGTGGTGATGAATCTTGTCGTCAACGCCAGGGACGCGATGCCGGGCGGAGGGAAGCTTACGATCGAGACCTCCAACGTCTTCCTGGACGAGGAATATTCACACGTACACCCCCCTGTGCAGCCCGGTCCCTATGTCATGCTGGCGATCAGCGACACGGGGGTGGGGATGGACGAAGAGACGGCATCGAAAATCTTCGAGCCCTTCTTCACGACGAAGGAACGGGGGAAAGGGACGGGGCTTGGGCTCTCCACCGTATACGGCATCGTGAAGCAGAGCGGGGGTTTCATCTGGGTATACAGCGAGCCCGGGAAAGGGTCGACCTTCAAGGTCTACTTTCCCCGCACGGAGGACCGGCGGGAGGTTCCGGACAAGGGGGACCCGCCCGTCGAGGATCTTCGCGGGGGAAAAACCGTCCTTGTCGTGGAAGACGAGGAGTCGATCCGGGAGTTGGCCATCACGATCCTCGGGCAGTACGGGTATGCGGTGCTTTCGGCGGGCGACGGCGAGGAGGCGCTCCGGATTGCCGGAGAGCACCAAGGGGAGGTCAGTCTGCTCCTGACCGATGTGGTCATGCCGAGGATGGGAGGACGGGAGCTTTACGAGCGGCTGCGACAGCTGCGGCCGGGCATCAAAGTCCTCTACATGTCCGGCTATACGGACAATGCGATCGTTCACCAGGGCGTGCTGGACCCCGGGATTGCCTTCCTGCAGAAGCCGTGCTCGCCGATTTCCATGGTGCGGAAAGTGAAGGATGTGCTGGAGGGGAAATGAGTCGAGTCCCCTCAACGGTCCATTCCCGCCGAAAGAATTCCTTGCCACCCCGGCAATCGCTGCCGATACTATATTAGAACCGCGTTATAGATGAAGGCTCTCATCCCGCCTGCACGAACATCCGCGGCAGAGCCACGGAGACACACGCATGCGCAGTCAACACCCGACGATCGAGGAGAAGGTTGACCGGCTGCATGAGCATATCGAGAGCCTGAGCCGGCGGGTCGCCGATCTCGAGGGACGCCTCGCGGCATCCCCCCCGGGTCGATCGGCCGCCGCATCCACGGCCCGCCCGGGGAAGGTCACCCCGACGACACTTTCCCCGCGTCCGGGAAAGCCGCCGGGCACGCCTGCCGCCGGGGAGTCCGACAGCCTCTCCGACGAGGTGATCCGCTGGGCGAGCAGGGCGTCGCTCTTTCCCCGCCTGGCCACCCTCTGCTTCCTGATGGTGGTCGCCCTGATCCTGAGGACCATCACCGACAACGCCATCGTCAACCCGCTCCTCGGCATGGGGCTCGGCATGGGCTACGCCGCGGCCCTCATGGTGGCCGGGTGGTACCAGTACCGGCGGGGAAGTTCCCTGGCGCCGGTATTCGTCGCGTGCGGGGCGATCCTCATGTCGACCATCGTGGTCGAGACCCACGCCCGCTTCCGGTCGCTCCCGCTCGTCCCGGCGTACTGGACGCTGATGGCCACCGGCGCCGGCATGGCGTTCCTCAGCCGCCGTTTCACGGCTTTTCTTCCGGTGTCGGTCGGTACCTTGGGGATGTGCCTGGGCGGTGCGGCGATCGACTACCCGGATCCTTTCTTCCCCTACCTCTTCATGATCCTGCTGACGGCCAACTTCCTCGGATATTACGCGGGGACCCTGAAGCGCTGCGGCTGGCTCCGCTGGACGGTGCTGCTCGTCACCCTGACCATGTTCCTTCTCTGGGGGACGCGACTCGCCGCCGTCGCCTCCCGCAAGATCACAGCGGCGCCTACCCTGGCCCCCGGGTGGTTCCTGCCGGTCCTGGCGATCGTCAGCATCGCATTCCTGACGATCGCCCTCCTGGGCATCGTCCGGAGCCGCCAAGTGAAGATCTCCACCTTCGATTTCTGCCTTCCCTCGATCAACGCCGTCGGGTCGTACCTGGCCGCCCGGGTCGTCGTGAGCGAGGCCGACGGAAGCGCCCTCGCGCTCAACCTGGTGGCGATCCTGTTCGCCTTCGTCCACTTCGGGGCCGCCTTCTGGCTCGCGATGCGGAAAATCGAGGGAGTCCCCGGCACCAATTCCTTCGTCGTCGCCGGGAGCGCCCTCCTGGGGCTGACCCTCCCCGCCGCGCTCGGCAGCCTTCCGGCCGCCCCCCTGCTCGGGGCCGCGGCCCTCGGCGTGGCCGTCCTCTCCGATCGATGGGGGAGCGGCGCGGTCCGGGTGACCTCCTATCTCCTCCAGGTCTACGCCGTCGTCACCCTGGCGCTCGATTTCCTGACCAAAGGTCTCCCCGCATCGCCCCTGGCGGGTACGGCTCCCGCCGCCGTGCTGGCCGTGGTCGCCCTGGTCCATTACCTGTGGTGCCGACGCCACGTTCCTCCCGCCCGCTCCCCGCTGTTCGAGACGTACGACACGGAGGATCTGAGCGGAGCCGTCACGCTCCTGGCCTCCCTGACCGGCTTCTTCTTCCTCCTTCGGGCGATCGCCTGGTGGATCATCCTTCCCGTCGGGCCCGAAGGGCCGGATACTTTCCAGTGCACACAATCGATCATCATCAACCTGGCCGCCCTGGGTCTCGGTCTCTACGCCTTCCGCGCCCGCAACCGGGAGATCCGCAACGTGGCCATCCTGGTCATCGCGGTGGGGGCGGTCAAATCCGCCTCCGACCTGCTTGGAACCAAGGGCGTTCCGCTGGTGTTAAGCGTCTTCTCCTTCGGCCTCGCCGCCGCGACCCAGTCGATCACACTAAGCCGGTGGCAGAAGTCCTCTCCGATGCCGGCCCCGGAGAGTCGCGAGCCGGACAAGGAAACAGTCTCCGCTCTGGGCGAATAGGCCGTCGCGGCGGTCACCCGCTTACTCGCCCACCTCCCGCCATCGGAAACAATCCACCGTTTCTTCCTCGCCGGAACCAAACGGATCCGAAACCGCCTCTAAGAGACAAGGACAGCGACATGCACACGGAATCCATCGAACGATGGGTACACGACCATACGTTCGGCCAGGACAGGAAAAAATCCGCCGAAAGGCGAACGCTGATCGTCAGCATCGTCACGGTCCTGACGATGATCGTCGAGATCGTGGCGGGGCTCGCCTTCGGTTCGATGGCGCTCCTGGCCGACGGGCTCCACATGGGAAGCCATGCCTCGGCGCTCGCCATCTCGGTATTCGCCTACCGCTACACCCGTGCCCACGCCAAGGATGTCCGCTTCAATTTCGGCACGGGCAAAGTGAACTCGCTGGCCGCGTTTGCGAGCGCATCGATGCTCGCGCTGATCGCCCTGGCCATGGCTTGGGAGAGCACCGCGCGTTTCCTGTCGCCCGTGCCCATCGGATTCAACCAGGCGATCCTCGTCGCGGTTCTCGGCCTGATCGTCAACGGCGCATGCCTCGCCGTTCTCGGTGACCACGGCCACAAGGACCACAACCTTAGGTCCGCCTATCTTCATGTGCTGGCGGATGCCCTGACCTCCGTTCTCGCGGTCTTTGCGCTCCTTGCCGGCAAGTACCTTGGGCAGCGGTGGCTGGACCCCTTCATGGGTTTGGTCGGCGCGACGCTCGTGGTGCGCTGGTCCTGGGGGCTGCTCCGATCGTCGACTCGTGTGCTTCTCGATCTGCATGCCCCCGACGAGGTGAGGGAAGCGATCCGGAAGGCCATCGAATCGGAGAGAGACAACCGGGTCTCCGATCTGCACGTGTGGTCCGTGGGTCCGGGGATCTATGCGGCGGAGGTCGCGATCGTCTCATCCCGGCCTCTGGATCCTGACGATTACTACCGCCTCCTGCCCGGGGAACTCGGCCTGGTGCATGCAACCTTCGAGACTCACCGGTGCGCAGCCGATATTCGCGAAGCCCTCTGAAACCCTCGACATGAAGCATCCCATTATTTCCGGGCATCTTAAATTCCAACGGAGCGCCAACCTATCGTGCGCGGCCGCCAGGCGCAATGGCTGCCCTGGCGGTTGCCAAGGAGGGAAAATATGGCCGCAAGACATGATCATCCGGCTGTATCACCGATGGCCGAGGACCTCGTCATAACACGCATCTTCGATGCGCCGCGCGAAGCCGTCTGGAAAGCGTGGACCGACCCCGGGCGCATCATGCGCTGGTGGGGACCGCAAGGTTTCACGTCGCCTGCCTGCAAGATCGATCTCCGCGTGGGAGGCAAGTATCTCAATTGCATGCGCTCGCCCGAGGGCCAGGACTATTGGAGTACGGGCGTGTACCGCGAGATCGTTCCAATGGAGCGGATTGTCTGTACCGATAGTTTCGCGGACGAGAAAGGGAACGTGGTCCCGGCTGCGCACTACGGAATGCAAGGAGAATGGCCGCTGGAATTGCTGGTGACCGTGACGTTCGAGGATGATGACGGAAAGACGATCATGACCCTGCAGCATGCCGGCATTCCATCGGGGACCATAAGCGATTGCGAGGCCGGCTGGAGCGGATCGTTCGACAAGCTCGCTGAAAGCATCAAATAAATTTACATGCTGCAGATAGTATCCTACGATACTTCAAGAGAGTTGATTCTTCAGGCGATTTCCTTTCCTCGGAATGACGTCGAGGAATCATCGGTATGGAACACGAGCACGTCGTCAGCAGCTACATGGAGCATGGCGCCTGCTATTCCTGGGAGCCGGGACTCGTATGGCTCCATGTCATCTCCGACATCGTAACCGGCATCGCTTACTATTCCATCCCTGCCGCTTTGTTCTACTTTGCCTACAAACGACGGGATCTTCCCTTTCACCGCGTAATTCTCCTGTTCGGGGTTTTCATCCTGGCGTGCGGCACCACCCATTTTCTGGCGGCCTACACGGTATTCGTCGCCGACTACTGGATCGAAGGGGGAGTGAAAGCGTTCGCGGCGATGATCTCGGCGGTAGCCGCGTATTACATGATCCCCCTGATCCCTGAAGCCATTGCGATGCCCAGCTTGACGAAATCCTTGAAAGAGAACCAGGAACTGAACGCGCAACTGGAAAATAAACTGGGCGAGCTGAATGCGAAAACCCGGGAACTCGTCGAAGCGAACCGCGAACTGAACCTCAGCGAAAGTCGCTTCCGGGTGCAGTTCGAGCATGCTCCGGACGCCATCGTCGTGTACGACGTGGCCCGGAACGTGTTCGTGGACGCCAATGCCAACGCGGAGCGGCTTTTCGGGTGCAGCCGTGCGGAACTCCTGGCATCCGGGCCCGAACGCTTCTACTCGTCGTCCCAGCCCGATGGACTTCCCGTCGCCGAAAGCATCGAGAAAATGATCGGACGGACGTTGTCCGGCGAATCCATGATGTTCGAGCGGGCTGTTCACAACGCGGAAGGCAAGGACCTTCTCTGCGAGGTACGGCTGGCCCGATTGCCATTCACGGACCGGACCCTGATACACGGCAGTTATATCGACATTACCGAACGCAAGAAACTGGAAGAACAGCTCCGTCAGTCGCAGAGGATGGAATCGGTCGGCCGGCTCGCGGGGGGCATCGCGCACGACTTCAACAACCTTCTCACGGTGGTCACCGGGTACAGCGAACTCATGCTGGGCCGGCTTGCGGAGGATTCGTCGCTACGCAATGATGCGGAGGAAATCAAGCGGGCGGGCGAGCGAGCCGCGTCGCTGACGCAACAGCTTCTGGCGTTCAGCCGCCGGCAGGTGTTGCAGCCGAAAGTGCTCGACCTGAACGAGGTGGTATCCCGCATGGAGAAGATGCTCCGCCGGTTGATCGGGGAGAACGTGGAGCTCCGAACCAACCCGGGGGCGGAGTTGTGGAGCGTGAAGGCCGACCCGGGGCAGGTCGAGCAGGTCCTGGTCAACCTCGTGGTGAACGCAAGGGACGCGATGCCCGGCGGCGGGAAGCTTGTCATCGAGACAGGCAATGTTTTTCTGGACGAGAAATATTCACGCGAGCATCTCCCCGCGCAGCCCGGTCCTTACGTCATGTTCGCCATCAGCGACACGGGAGTGGGGATGGACAAGGTGACGATGTCGCGGGTCTTCGAGCCCTTCTTTACGACGAAGGAATCGGGGAAGGGCACGGGGCTCGGGCTCTCCACGGTATATGGCATCGTCAAGCAGAGCGGGGGATACATCTGGGTGTACAGCGAGCCCGGCAAGGGATCGACGTTCAAGGTCTACTTTCCGCGCACGGAAGACCGGGCGGAAGATCCACACAAGGCGAGCTCCCCTGACGAGGACCTTCGCGGGAAGAACACCGTTCTTGTCGTGGAAGACGAAGAGTCGATTCGGAAATTCGCCTGCGCGGTTCTCAGCGGATACGGATACTCGGTTCTACCGGCGCGCGACGGCGAGGATGCCCTCCGGGTCGCGGGGGAACACGGGGGAGAGATCAGCCTGCTATTGACCGATGTGGTCATGCCCAGGATGGGTGGAAGGGAGTTGTACGATCGGATCCGACAGCAGCACTCGGCGGTCAAGGTCCTTTTCATGTCCGGATATACGGACGATGCGATTGTTCACCATGGTGTCCTGGATCCGGGCACGGCTTTCCTGCAGAAGCCGTTCTCGCCGATTTCCCTGGCGCGGAAAGTGAAAGAGGTGCTGGAGACTCAAAACTGAAGTTTATATGGTCCCGTCTGAAGAATATCAGCGCAAGGGAAAAGTCCGAGGAGGTGTCGGCCAGGGACGAGGCGCTGCTGAATTCCACGGAACGCCTGAGCAAGGTCGGCGGTTGGGAGTGGGATATCGAGAAGCAGGCGATGTGTCGGGAAAGGGGAACCTTACGACCTGGAGTTCCCTTTCACCACCGCAACGGGCCGCCGGCTGTGGGTGCGCACCACGGCCGAGGCGGTACGGGAAGAGGGCCGGATCGTCAAGGTCATCGGCAACGTCATGGACATCACCGAACGGAAGCGGGCGGGAGACCTGATCGAGGCGGCTCGAACAAGAGCGGAGGAAGAGAAGGCCAAAACGGAGGCGATCCTCGCCGCCATCGGGGACGGGATCAGCATCCAGGACATGCAGTTCCGGGTCCTCTGCCAGAACGAGGTAATGACCGGCCTCGTGAAACTCATCCGGAAGGTCACAAGAGCGGACATCGAGATCAAGACCATCCCCGCGGAGGGCCCGGTGATGATCCGCGCGGATCGTGGACAGGTCGAGCAGGTCGCGATGAACCTCTGTCTCAACGCCCGCGACGCCATGCCGGAGGGGGGACAACTTGCCGTCGAAACCGCCGTCATATCGCTGGAGGAAGGATACCTGAAGCAGTATCCGTACATGAAGGCGGGCCGGTACGCGGTGCTTTCGGTGAGCGACACGGGGATGGGAATGGACGAGGAGACCCGGGAGCGCATCTTCGAGCCGTTCTTCACGACGAAGGGGCCGGACAAGGGAACAGGCCTGGGACTTGCCGTCGTTTACGGGATCGTCAAGCAGCACAACGGGTTCATCCACGTGTACAGCGAGCCGGGAAGGGGGTCGACGTTCCGGGTATATTTCCCCGAGGTGAACGCCGCCGCCGCCGCAAGGGTCGTCGCATCCCGGGGGGCGGCTCGCGGGGGAAACGAAACGATCCTGCTGGCGGAGGAAAACGAATCCGTAGCGATGGTCGTGCTCGATGTCGTCATGCCGAAGAAAGGGGGGAAGCAGGCGTACGACGAGATGATCGCGGCGATCCCCGGGATGAAGGTCCTGTTCTTGAGCGGTTATTCCGCCAACGCGATTCACGACTCGTTCTTCCTGCATCCGGGGATTTCGTTCCTGCAGAAACCGTTCGGTCCGGGCGCATTGGCGAGGAAAGTGCGGGAGGTCCTGGACGGGAAGTGACGCCGGATCCCTACGGTGTTTCCGGCTCGGCCAGGTGATCGTAGTCGACCACCTGGTTTCTCCCGCCGTTTTTTGCGGCATACATCGCGAGATCCGCATGCCGGATCACATCGTCGATCGTGTCCCCGTCCCGGTACCCGGCGATGCCTACGGAGACGGTGATCGACACCGGCGCTCCGTCCGGCGGCATGGGGAACCTGCTGTCGGCGATCAGTTGACGGAACCGCTCGGCGGGAATCATCGCCTCCCGGCTCGCGGTTTCCGGGAGGAGAATGACGAACTCCTCCCCGCCGAACCGGAAGGCGGAATCCATCCGCCGGAGCGCCAACCGCATCTTGTCGGCGAAACCCGCCAGCAACAGATCTCCTCCCGCGTGGCCGTGCGCGTCGTTCAATTTCTTGAAGTGATCGATGTCGATCAGCAGGACCGAGAACGGGATCTTTTTCCTGGCGGCCCGGTCGAACTCCCTCTCCATGATCGGATAGAGCTGCCGCCGGTTGAAGAGGCGGGTCAGGCTGTCGGTGTTCGCGAGTACCTGCAGATCTTCCTCGTACGCCTTGATTTGCGACACATCCCGCATGATGACGGTATAGAGACTTTTTCCGCCGACGGCGCTTTCGGAAACGGAGATGTGGAAGGGGATCTTCTTGCCGGATCTCGACACGGCGGTGGATTCCACGTACTTCCCCGCCTCCGAACGCGATGCGTACCTGGCGAGAACCTCCCACGTCCCTTCCTGCCCCGATCCAAGCAGCCGCCGGATGTCCAGCCCGACGATCTCGTGGCCCGGATACTCGAATATTTCCTTGGCCGCCCGGTTCGCCATGAGGATCAGCCCGTTCCCGTCGATGCTGAAAATGGCGTCACTGGCCGTCTCGAACAGGGTCCGGTATTTCTTCTCCGACTCCGCCAGGTGGTTCTGCAGCGCCAACCGTCCGGAAATGTCGTGGAAGAATCCGATCGTACCGATCTCCCGGTCGCCTTCGTGGAGCAGCGCGCAGGAAAGTCGGATGGGGACCGGCATCCCCGTGTTGGTCACGATCTTCGTCTCGAAATCCTCGAGCCTGCCGCGCCCGCCGAAACCCTCGGCGTAGATGAACTCCTTTACCTCCCTCGCCCCGCCGGGCGGGTAGAGCGAATAGGCGCGTATTTTCCCGATCGCCTCGGCGGCCTTGTACCCGAAAATCCTCTCCGCGCCCTCATTGAAGAGGAATATGTTCCCCTTGGTGTCGTTGCCGATGATCCCGTCCGGGCTGTTCTTCAATATGTCGGCGAGAAATACCGACTTCTTCCGGATCTCGTCCTGCAGCATTACCTCCTCGGAAATGTCCTCGGATATTTCCACGACGCGGAGGATCCTGCCGTCGGACTCCCGGATCGGGTACGCCGCGAGCCGGTAGGTTCGGGATCCCCCCGCCGCATCCTTGTGAACGTGCTTGCACTTGCACGCGCGGCCCGTGTCCGCCGCCTGGCGAACCGGGCATTCCTCCCCGGACTCGTGGCACGGTCTATCGTTCCGGTGCGTCACCTCGTAGCACCGTTTTTTCCGGCTTCCCTCCAGGGGAAGGCCAAACGATTCCACGAAAGACCGGTTGGCGTGGAGGATCTCGTAGGATTCCGCATCCACAACCACGATATTTTCCCGGATGTTGTCGAACATCACGGAGAGAAATCCGGAATCATTCTCCAAGACCCGGCCCCTTTCGAAACATGATTTTATCCGCACTCTGTCGGACGCTCTTATCGGAAAAATACGCAAAAAGCTTTACCTGATCTTATCCGGAGGTGACCCACAAGGTTTGGCAGGGGGCTTGCGGCGATCGGGCGACGTACCCTTCGTCCACGTGGAATAAAAAACGGGGCAGGGACGTTTCCGACCCTGCCCCGTGATGACGCGCGACGGATGGAACGGCTGCGCGCCTACTCCCCGACCGGGGTGAAGGTCCCCGCCTTCGCCTTGAACAGCGCCTTGAGGAACTCCCTGTTCAGGCGGGCGATGAACTTCACGTCGATCCCCTTCGGGCACGCCGCCTGGCACTCGTAATGGTTCGTGCAGTTCCCGAAGCCGCATTCCTGCATCGTCCTGATCATGGCGGCGACGCGCTCGGGCGCCTCCACCTGGCCCTGGGGCAGGGCAGCGAACTGGGCGACCTTCGCGCCGGCGAAAAGCATCGCCGCGCCGTTGGGGCACGCCGCCACGCACGCTCCGCAGCCGATGCACTCCGCCGCGTCCATCGCGTAGTCGGAATCGGGCTTCGAGATCGGGATCGCGTTGGCGTCGGGCACCCCGCCGGTGTGGCAGGAAACGTACCCGGCCGCCTGGATCAACTTGTCCAACGAACCGCGATCCGTGACGAGATCGCGGACGATCGGGAACGCCCGGGCCCGCCACGGCTCGAGGTAGATCGCGTCGCCGTCCTTGAACTTCCGCATGTGGAGCTGGCAGAGGGTGGTCCGCACCTGCCCGCCGTGGGGGACGCCGTTGACGACCGCGGAGCACGTCCCGCAGATCCCCTCCCGGCAGTCGTGGTCGAACGAGATCGGCTCCTTCCCCTGCTTGATCAGGTCCTCGTTCACCACATCGAGCATCTCGAGGAAGGAGTGGTGCTCGGTGATCCCCTTGGCGACGTGGGTCTCGAACCGGCCGGGCGCGTTCGGGCCCTTCTGTCGCCAGACGATCAATTTCACGCTCATCGTCTTGTGTTCGGAAGTTTGCGCGCTCATTATTTATAGCTCCTTACCGCGAGGTGGATGTTCTCGAACTTCAGCGGCTCCTTGTGGAGTTCCGGTTCCTTGTCGACTCCCTTGAATTCCCAGGCGGCCGCGTAGGCGTAGTCCGCGTCGTTGCGCTTCGCCTCGCCGTCCGCGTACTGGTGCTCCACGCGGAAGTGCCCCCCGCACGACTCGTCGCGGTGAAGGGCGTCGCGACAGATGAGTTCCCCGAACTCGAGGAAGTCGGCCGTCCGCCCCGCGTTCTCCAGTTGCTGGTTGAATTCGTCCCCGGTCCCGCTCACCTTCACGTTCTTCCAGAACTCTTCCCGGATGGCCGGGATCTTCGCGATCGCCTCGGTCAGGGATTCCTTGCTGCGCGCCATCCCGCAGTTGTTCCACATCAGGGTCCCCAGCTCGCGGATGAACTCGGTGACGGTCCGGTTCCCGTTGACGGCGAGGAGCTTCTTCGCGGACCCCTTCACGTCCTCGATCGACTTGACGCACTCCGGGTGGTCCGCCTTCACCTTGCCGGGCTTCGTGTCCTTCAGGTAGTTGGCGATCGTGTACGGGATCACGAAGTAGCCGTCCGCCAGCCCCTGCATGAGAGCGCTCGCGCCCAGCCGGTTCGCCCCGTGGACGGAGAAGTTCGCCTCGCCCAGGACGAAGAGGCCGGGGAGGTTGCTCATCAGGTTGTAGTCGACCCAGAGGCCTCCCATGGCGTAATGGGGGGCGGGGTAGATGCGCATCGGAACCTTGTATCCGTTCTCGTCGGTGATCCGCTCGTACATTTCGAAGAGATTGCCGTACCGCTCGCGGATCACGTTTTCGCCGAATCGGTGGATCGAGTCGCGGAAGTCGAGGTAGACGCCCCGGCCGCCGAGGCCGACGCCGCGTCCTTCGTCGCACTGCTCCTTCGCCGCGCGGGAAGAGATGTCCCGGGGGGCGAGGTTCCCGAACGTCGGGTATTTCCTCTCGAGGTAGTAGTCCCGGTCCTCCTCGGGGATCTGGTTGGCCGGTTTTCCGCAATCCTCTTTCTTCTTCGGTACCCAGATCCGGCCGTCGTTGCGCAGCGACTCGGACATGAGGGTCAGCTTCGACTGGTATTCGCCGGCCTGCGGGATGCAGGTCGGATGGATCTGCGTGAAGCACGGATTGCCGAAGAAAGCGCCCTTCTTGTGGGCCTTCCAGATCGCCGTGACGCTGCAACCCATGGCGTTCGTGGAAAGGTAGAAGACGTTCATGTATCCGCCCGAGGCCAGCACGACGGCGTCGCCCGTGTGCACGCGGATCTCGCCGGTGATCAGGTCGCGGACCGTGATCCCCTTCGCCTCGCCGTCGACCACCACGAGGTCGAGCATCTCGGTGCGGGGGAAGAGCTTCACCGACCCCGCCTTGATCTGGCGGGAGAGGGCGGAGTAGGCGCCCAGCAGGAGCTGCTGCCCCGTCTGCCCGCGGGCGTAGAAGGTCCGGGAGACCTGGGCGCCGCCGAAGGAGCGGGTGTCGAGGTATCCGGCGTAGTCCCGTGCGAAGGGGACGCCCTGCGCTACGCACTGGTCGATGATGTTGTTGCTCACCTGGGAGAGCCGCCAGACGTCGGCCTCGCGGGACCGGAAGTCGCCGCCCTTGATCGTGTCGTAGAAGAGGCGGTAGATGCTGTCGCCGTCGTTCGGGTAGTTCTTCGCGGCGTTGATCCCGCCCTGCGCGGCGATGCTGTGGGCGCGGCGGGGGCTGTCCTGGTAGCAGAACGTCTCCACGTTGTACCCGAGCTCGCCCAGGCTCGCGGCGGCCGATGCGCCGGCCAGGCCGGTCCCCACCACGAGGATCTTGAACTTGCGCTTGTTGGGCGGATTCACCAGCTTCATGTCGAAGCGGTGCTTGTCCCACGACTGTTCGATGGGTCCGGTCGGTGCTTTTCCGTCGAGGATCACGGTGTTCCTCCCTTATTTGGCCAGAATGCCGGCGAGAATGAGCACGGGGATGGCGCTGTAGCCCACGAGAAAGAGGGCGGAGAGCAGCTTGCCGAGCAGGCCGAACTGCGGCATGGTCTTGTCGTTGTTCAGGCCGATCGACTGGAAGATGCTCTGGATCCCGTGGGACAGGTGCAGGAAGAGCGTCACCATGGAGGCCACGTAGACCAGGGCGATCGGCGTGATCCGGAAGCTGGAGAAGACCATGGTGAAGACGTCGACGCGGTTCTTCGCATCGGTCCCGAGGACGATGTCCGGGGTGATATGGACGGTGAACTGCAGCAGGTGGTAGACGAGGAAGGCCAGCAGCAGGAGTCCCGTCCAGATCATCGTCTCGCCGGCAAAGGTCGCCTTCAACATCTTCTTGACCGCGTACTTGCCCGGGTTCGCATCGCGATTCTCCAGCGTCAGCAGGACGGCGAAGATCACGTGGAGGCAGAGCATCGCCCCCATGAAGATCCGGAACACCCAGACGAAGGGCCCCAGCTCGCGCAGCTTCTCCGCGTACGCGTTGATTCCGTCCGGCCCGGCGAAGATGGTGGAGTTTCCCAGCAGGTGCGTGACGACGAACAGGACCATGAACAGTCCCGTGACCGCCACCACCGTCTTTCTTCCGATCGAGTCCGAAAGTAGTCGCATGAGCCCTTCCCTCTTTCGTGGATTTTCTGCGGCCTTTGGGGTCGCGACGCAATGCTGGAATGGGGTTAAGGATAGGACTAACCCGGTGGAAATGTCAATGGATACAGTGTGCAGAATATCAGGGAAACATGGCCGCCGCGTACCGGTTCAGGTCCCCCTCGAAGTCGTGCTCGAACCCGCCGCGGTAGACGATGGTGGAAGCGATCTCGCTCGCCAGGATCGCCCACCGGTACTTGGCGGGAAGGCGGGCGATCCGCCGCCGGAACCGGGCGTTCCCGCGGAGCAATCGGGGGAGGTGGGACAGGAGGGCGCGCCGGTACGTCGGCGCCTGCGCCAGCCCGGGCCGCGACCGGAAGAAGTCGAACAGCCGGGCGTAATGGCCGTTGATCTCCACGCTGATCGCGTCGGAGATCTCCGTGTACGATAACGCCGCTCCCGCCTCCCGCTTCCGCCGGAAGATGAGGAGCGCCTCGTCCTCCGCGCGCTTCTCGAGGATCGCCAGCACGTCCCGGACGTACTCCTCCTTGTTCGCCAGGAACTCCTTCTCCGTCATCAGCAGGTTTCCGATGATTTCGTAGGAGGAGGAGATGACGCCGCACTTGTTCGCCGAGGCGTCCCGCAGGACCACCACGCCCCGGTTCTGCAGTTGCGCCCGGGCTTCGGGGGTGAGGAAGGAGTTCGCCCCCTCGACGATCACGCGCGTCGTGGGAGCCCCGTTCTTCCCGAGGAAGCGCCGCCAGTTCGTCGCGTCCACCGTCTCCGGACGTCCGCCCGCCGGGAGGAAGAGGTCGGCCGGAACGGTGAACGGCAATCCGTCGAACTCCTTGTGGAAATCGTCCACCGTGACCCACGACGGCGCGACTCCCGCCTCGGTCCGTTCCACCCGTTTGTACAGTTCCCGCAATCCTTCCGTGCGCCGTTCGTTCCGGTAGAGGAGGAATCCGCCGGGGTGGAGCCTCTCGGGACGGAACGCGTCGACGTCGCCGGCGAGGACGATCCGGGACAGCTCGGCGCGGTCGATCCCCGCCGGGTCGCACAGGGCCCCGGAGCCGTCGAGGATCAGGCGGATCGCCGCCTTCGGGCACCGGTCGAGCAGGATACGCATCGCGTTCCCGGCCACGTCCCCGTTCGGCCCGCCGGTGAACTTCACCGAAAACGGGTCGGTCCGGATGTTCACGCCCAGCTCGCGCAGGGCGATCTCGGCGAACTTGATCACTCCCGTGGAGGTGACGCCGTACTCCTTGTGGTTGATTCCCACCCGCTTGCTCGACATGATGCCGATCCCGAGCAGGTACCCCCGGCGGACCGAGAGTTCCGCGATCGTCTCGATCATCGCGTCGTGCATGTTTTCGTCGGGGCCCAGCTCGATCGGCTCGTCCTCGCCGTAGTAGTCCACCACCCGCGGGTCCTTCGCCCTCCCGTTTTCGGTGACGAAGATATCGAGGAAGGCGTTGATGAAGGCGTACTGGACCTTGTAGAGCCTCTGGTTCATGCGGTCCTTCGTCTGGAGGTCCGGGGCGTTGATCACCACCACCATCTTCGAGCCGCCCTCGTAGATGTCCTTGTTCTTCAGGTGCTGCGTGTGGGCGAGGACGTAATTTTCCCGGAACAGGGTGTTCGCGACGGTGACGTAGTCGTCGCGGGTACGGGTGAAGAGGGTCCGCCACCCCCCGCGGGCGATGTCGGAGAAGCCGATGTGGTACCCGATGCCGTTGCGTCCGAAGAAATAGGTGACCCGGAAGGGGCGTCCCGCGGGAAGATCCGATGTGAATTCGGGGCCGAGGTCGTCGAGGTACGCGGGGTCGAGGCGGAAGGCCAGCGCATGCTTCTCGGGGACGAAGAAGTTCGTCTTGAGCGTACGGTGGATGAAGCGGAGGGTGGTCTTGAAGATCGTGCGGCGGAAATCGTCCAGTTGGCGATGCCCCGTGTTGTACTCCTCGACCTCTTTCGTGGCCGCGGCGAGCGCCGCATCGTACGCGGCTCCCCGGTCGGCGATCTCCGGGTCGAACCGCAGTTCGAAGAGGCGCGCAAGCTGGAGGGCGATATCGGGGTGGGAGTGGAACGCACGGGATACGTCCTCGAGGGTGAACTTGTGGGGCTGGTTGTGGGCGAGGTTCGTGTGGCAGAAGCCGATGAAGGCGTCCAGGAGCGACGCTTCGTCCCCCGTCATCAGGCGGGTGAGGACGAATTTCCGGTATACCTCCGACCCGGTGGCGAGGATCTGGGTGTTGTAGAGTTCGCGGCACAGCCGGCGGAACAGGGGGGAGTCTTTCGCGAGGAGGCCCCCCTCGCGGCGGATCACGTAGAACGTCCCCAGGAAGTAGGGGAAGGAGCCGGTCGAGATCGTGAGGGTATACGCGCGCCGTACGCCGAGGTTCAGCCGGTTGAACACTTCCATCACCTGGAGCAGGTGGTCCTTCTGCGGGGGATTCCCCACGGCGAACAGGACGCGGCTCTCCCTGGTTTCCCCGCTACCGCCGGTGTCGGTGTCCTGCACGTCGATGTGGATTCCCATGCGGCTTTTCGCCTGGTGGAAAAGCCAGAGGATCCGGGCGACGCGTTCCGGGGGGGAGAGGCGGACGTACCCGGGGTTGTTGCGCCACAGCACGCGAAGAAGGTCCTCGCGAGCCGCGGCGGGGACGGGAGGGGAGAAGATCCGCAAGGCGGCGAGGACGGCGCGCCGGATCCGGTCCGGGACGCCGGGAGCTCCCGGCGCGGAGATCTCCGACTCCGCCTTCCGGTCGAACTCGTACCGCTGGAACTCGAGCTCCTTGTCCGCCCCCGGTACGTTGGTCCGGGAGTGGGCGATCTCGGCGTACGAGATTTCGCGGGGGTCGAGGAACCGGAGCGTCTCGTACAGGGAACCCGGGACGGAGAGGCGCGCGAGCATCATCTCTTTCTCCCGATCCGCCAGGACGAGGTGCCGGTTCCGGGAGAGGTCCCGCAGGTGGAGGCAGAGGGCGGCGACCGCATCCGGCTCCTCCCGCATCGTGTGGAAGAAGATCGGCGCCATGTTGGCGTGGAGCCACGCCAGGTTCTCCCGGGCGGATCCGGAGGTCGCCCGGAGGCACCGAAGGACGTCGCGATCGATCCGGTGTTCCGCGTCGGGGCGCATGCGCATCCTCCCGGCATCGAGTTTCCGCCTGAAGTCGATCTTACCCCATCGCCTCTCTCCGGGTACCGGGAAACGTCGACGGGAGACGGGAATCAAAAGAGTATGTACAGCCTGTTCATGCAATACAACGAGGTGCTGGTCACCGGCGGAACGGGCCTGGCCGGGCAACACGTCTGCCGCGCCCTGATCGAGGCGGGTATGCTTCCACGGCTGTTTGTGCGTCCCGGGTCGGAGGAGAAGGTTCCGGAGGAGATCCGGAACCGGTGCCGAACGACCCTTGGGGACCTCACCGTCCGGGAGTTCGCCGAACAGGCCGCCCAGGGGACGTCGGCCATCGTCCACATCGCCGGGACGTGGAAGGAATCCCCGAAGGAGGGGATCACCTTCGAGGAGGCGATCGTCCACGCCACGCGGAACGTCCTCCACGCGGCACGGGAATGGGGGATCCGGAGGGTCGTCCAGGTCAGCGTCGCCGGCGCGCAGCCCGGCGCCCCGGTTCCGTTCCTCGACGCGAAGGGCAGGGCGGAGGAGATGGTAAGGGGATCGGGAATCGACTGGACGGTCTTTCGCCCCGCGCCGTGGTACGACCTCCGGGACGGAAAGCCCCTGGCGTCGGCGGCGTACCTGCAGTCGCTCGCGGCGGCGGTCGCCGACGCGCTGGGCCGCGAGGACACCTTCGGCCGTTCCTTCGAGGCGGAAGGCTCGGACCGATTCCCCTGGGAGAGACGCTCTTCCCCCCTCCCCGCCCTTGCGACGATGCAGGAATAGTCTCTTCCACAACTTGCAACGACGGGATTCCGGGGCCGCCCAACCCCTCGTTTGCGCGAAAAGAACACCCCGAAAAAGGAATCTAATGAAGCGAGGCTCGTTACGGATTCCCCGCAAACCGGGCGGGGAAGGGAGGGTTTCATGCCGGGAACTTCGCCTTTGAGAGTTTCCGCCGAGGATGCGGCAGCGATCCATGTAACCGGCGAGGAAGCGCTCGACTGGCTCAAGAAGATGATCCTGATCCGCCGCTTCGAGGAACGCGCGGAAGAGGCGTACGGACAGGGGAAGATCGGCGGCTTCCTGCATCTCTACATCGGGGAGGAGGCCGTCGCGGTCGGGGCGATGGCCGCCCTGCGGCCGGAGGACGACGTGATCACCCACTACCGGGACCACGGGTACGTCCTGTCGCGCGGCATCGAGCCGAAGAGGGTGATGGCGGAACTTTACGGGAAGGCCGCCGGCCTGTCGAAAGGGAAGGGCGGTTCGATGCACATGGCGGACGTCAGGTCCCATCTCTGGGGCGGGTATGCCATCGTCGGCGGACACATCCCGGTTGCCGCCGGCCTTGCGCTGGCCAATCGATACCGGAACCTGCCGCGGGTCGTCGCCTGTTTCTTCGGGGAGGGTGCGACCAATACCGGATCGTTCTACGCCGCCCTCAACCTGGCCGCGGTGTGGAAACTGGCGCTGGTCGCGATCGTCGAAAACAATCGTTACGGCATGGGAACCGCCTTCGAACGCGTGTCCGCCGTCGGCGATGTCTACAGGAAAGCGGCCGCCTTCGACATCCCGGGGGTGCGGATCGACGGGAACGACGTCCTCGCCGTGAGAGACGCCGTACGACGGGTGGCCGACCGGGCCCGGACCGGGGGCGGTCCGCAGCTGATCGAGGCGATGACGTACCGGTTTCGCGGCCATTCGATGGGGGACCCGCAGCGTTACCGCACGAGGGAGGAAGTGGAGGAGGCGAAGTCGCGCGATCCGATCGCGCGATGGCGGCGCACCGTTCTTGCGAACGGTTTCGCGACGGAAGACGAGCTTCGGAAGATCGGGGACGAGGTCGAAGTCGAGGTGGAAGAAGCGGTCCGGTTCGCCGAAAACAGCCCTGCGCCCGATCCGGGCGAGTTGCGCAACGACGTGCTCGTTCCCGAGTAGGTGAGCCATGTCCGAGAAGACGTATCGGGATGCCATCAGGGAGGCTCTGCGGGAAGAGATGCTCCGCGACGAACTCGTCCTGATCATGGGAGAAGAGGTCGGCGTGTGGGGCGGCACCTACGCGGTCACCCGGGGGTTTTACGACGAGTTCGGCGAGAGGCGGATCCTCGACACGCCGATCGCGGAGGATGCGATCGTCGGCGCCGCCGTCGGGGCGGCGATGGGCGGGCTGCGCCCGGTCGCGGAGTTGATGACGATCAACTTCAGCCTCGTGGCGATGGACCAGATCGTCAACAACGCGGCGAAGATCCATTTCATGTTCGGAGGCCAGGCGAGAGTGCCCCTCGTCATTCGCGCCCCGACAGGCTGGGGGCAGCTCGCGGCGACCCACTCGCAGAGCCTCGAAGCCTGGTTCGCCCACCTGCCCGGCTTGCTCGTCGTGATGCCGGCCACCCCGTACGATGCCAAGGGACTGCTGAAGACCGCGATCCGGTCCGACAACCCGGTCATGTTCATCGAGCATGCGCGGCTGTACGGCGTCAAGGGGGAGGTGCCGGACGGGGAGTTCACCTTGCCGATCGGGGTATCGGACGTCAAACGCCCCGGACGGGACATCACGATCGTCTCCTACTCCCGGATGTTGCATGTGGCGCTGGGCGCGGCTTCGGTCCTCGCGAAGGACGGAATCGAATGCGAGGTCATCGACTTGCGCACGCTGCGTCCGCTCGACATGGCGCCCGTGTACGACTCGGTGCAAAAGACGCACCGGGCGCTCATCGTCGAGGAGGATTGGACGACGTGCGGAATGGGCGCGGAGATCGCCGCGCGCATCGGCCTCGACCGGTTCGACGCCCTCGACGTCCCGGTCCAGCGCATGGGGCAGGTCGAGGTGCCCGTGCCGTATGCGAGGAACCTGGAAGCCCTCATGTTTCCCGACGAGACGTCGGTCGCCCGGAAAGTCATGGAAATGGTGGCGTAATAACCCCGCCGGCATAGCGGATTCCGAATATAATTTCCGCATGGCATCGCGGATCTCCGCGGTCTGAGCGGCCAGGGGAGGTGCATATGTCCACCGACGTCATCATGCCGGCCTTGGGTTTCGACATGACCGAGGGACTGCTGGCGCGCTGGCTGAAAAACGAAGGCGATCCGGTGGAAAAAGGGCAGGCCATCGCCGAAATCGAGACGGAAAAGGCGACCGTGGAGATCGAGGCGGCCGCCGCGGGGATCCTGGCGAGGATCATCGTTCGGGCAGGCGAGACGGTGCCGGTCGGCACGGTGATCGGCGTCATCGCCGAGGCGGGAGAAAAGGTCGCGGCGGCGCCGGCGCCCCCGGAGGCGCGTCCACCGGCTCCCGCCCCCGATGCCGGGAAGGCGGCCCCGTCCGGTGCGCGGGTCAAAGCGTCCCCCGTCGCGCGGAAGATGGCGGAGGACGCCGGTCTCGATCTGTCCCGGGTCAAGGGCACCGGCCCCGACGGCCGGGTCCTCGAACGCGACGTCCAGGCGGCGATCGCGGCCCGGTCCGCGCCGAAGCCTCCCGGCGTCCCGGCGGGCCCTCCTCCCGGGGCGACCGCGCCCCTGAGCCGGATGCGCCGGACGATCGCGCGGCGGATGACCGAGAGCAAGACGACGGCGCCGCACTTCTACGTCACCGTCGAAATCGACATGGACGAAGCGATGAAGGTGCGCGAGCAGTTGAACCGCCTTGCGCCGGAGGCGGAAAGGATATCCGTCAACGACATGATCGTCGCGGCCGCCGCCAGGACGCTCGCCCGGTTCCCGGCCTTGAACGCGTCCTATCGCGACGATAGCCTGGAAATGCACTCCCGGATCAACATCGGCATCGCGGTGGCGCTGGAAGACGGGCTCATCCCGACGGTCCTTCGCGACGCGGATAAAAAAACGCTGAGAAGCATCGCGGCCGAATCCAGGGGCCTGGCCGAGCGGGCGCGCGCGAACAAGCTGCGTTCCGACGACCTCGGAGGCGGCACGTTCACCGTTTCGAACCTGGGGATGTTCGATGTCGACGAATTCATCGCCATCATCAACCCGCCCGAGGCGGCCATCCTCGCGGTCGGGGCCGTGACCCGGCGCCCGGTCGCGGTGGCCGGCGAGATCGGGATCGCCTCCCTCGTGAAAACCACGTTGTCGGTGGACCATCGCGTGGCCGACGGCGCGCAGGCCGGCCGCTTCCTGCAGGAATTCAAGAAACTGCTCGAGAACCCCGTCAACCTCCTGGCCGATGGTCATGCCGCCCAATAGGGAGCGCGGATTTCCAGGTACGCCTCTTGCGCGGCCGCCGCAGCCTGCGCGACGGCCGTAATGATCATCTTCAGAGGAGAGGAAACGTCTCCGACGGCAAGGATGCGCGCCGTGCTCGTTTTCTGCCACGCGTCCGTCACGACCTGGCCCTTCGAGTCCACGCGAAGACCGAGATCCCGGAACAGGGTCGTATTCGGCACTCTGCCCGCGGCGACGATCACGGCATCCGCTGGAACATCGAAGATCCTGCCATCCCCCAGGTCCTTCATCCGCACGCCTTCCACACGTTCGGAACCGAGAATCTCCTCCGCCGCGGTGCAAAGGAGGATATCCAGGCTCCGGGACCGCGCCGCCGGCTCGGGAAACCCGTGCTGGCTGCGCAAGCCGGCCTGACGGTGCACCAGCGTGACCCGGTCCGCGATCCCGTCAAGCCGTTGCACATGCGAAACGGCGGTGTCTCCACCGCCGACGACGACGACGCGCTTCCCGCGGAACCGGGCAGGATCCGGAACCATGTAGTAAACGCCTCCGCGCCCGGCGAACTCCCGCTCTCCACGGATATTCGCCTCCGCCGCGGCGCTCCCGCACGCGAGGATGACGACCTTTGCGGTCGCTTCGACGTTCGTGGCGCGTATCCTGCCCTCCGGGGAGATCTCCTCCACTGCGCACTCGATCAGATCCGCCCCCGCTTCGAGCGCCCCGTCGAAGAAGAGCCCCGCCAGGTCCCCGGCGGATATCCCCCTGGGCGCGCCGGGGTAGTTGTCGATCCGCTTGTCCGGGCAGCAGCGCGTAAGGATGCCGCCCCAGCAGTCCCCTTCAAAAACGGCGGTCCGCAGGAACTTCCTTCCGCAGAACGCGGCGGCGGAGAGCCCCGCGGGGCCTCCCCCGACGATGACGACATCGTACTTTTTCTCCTCCACGGGTCACCTTCCCCCTCCTGTCGCTTCTCCTCTTCATTGTAGTCCGGAGGAGAGAGGGAACCGCGTCGCCGGCGCACTGATGTCCTCGGCGTCGATCCCGGTGTGGTGCGGGAACCCGGCCCCTGCCGGGTCCTTTTTTGGCGGATAATGGGTGCCGGGAGGAAGCGCGGGTGGAGATCGGCTCCGGGGAGCGGTTCACGGTGACGGCGGGACCGCCGGTGCACGGGGGGTATGTCCTTGCGCGGCCGGAGGGGATGGGTGTCCTGTTCGTCCGGTGGGCCCTCCCGGGAGAGGTCGTCTCGGTGCGTCTCGTCGAGAGGAAGCGGGAGTACGCCTTCGCCGAGGCGATGGAGGTCCTTTCCCCCTCTCCGCACCGTGTGCATCCGCCGTGCCCCGTCTTCGGGGAGTGCGGGGGGTGCCAGTTGCAGCACGCCGACTACCCGTACCAGGGCGAGATGAAGCGGGAGATCCTGCGGGAGGCGTTCCGCCGGATCGCGAAGACGGACATCGCCCCGGCGGCGGCGAAGGCGGGCGGGCCGTTCGGTTACCGGCACCGCGCGCAATTCAAGACCGGCGGGCGGGGGATCGGCTTCTACGCGGAGCGGTCCCGGCGCCTCGTCCCCGTCTCCCGCTGTCCCCTGATGGTCGACGCGATCAACGACGCGTTGCCGTCCCTCCGGGGCCTCGGGGAGTTCGCCCCGGCGGATGAAGTTCTCCTCGCATCCGACGGCGCCCGCGTGGTCGCCGCGCTTCCGGGGGTCCGGTTCGACTCCCGCATCGTCGGCAGGACGAAATCGTCGCTGTCGGGGATCCTGTTCGAGGACGGGACGTGGGGGGAGGGGAGCGTTACTCTTCCCCTGGAGGGTCTCGCGTATTCCGTGTCCCCCCGCAGCTTCTTCCAGGCGAATTGGCGGGCGAACCTGTCCCTCGTCGGGAGGATCGGCGGCGTTCTCGGGGATGCGCGGGGCGGCCGGGTCCTCGACCTGTACGCCGGGGCGGGGAACTTCGCCCTGCCGCTCTCCCGCCGGTTCGGGGAAGTGGTCGCCGTGGAGGGGGAGCCGCGGGCGTTCGCGGACCTGCGCCGGAACGCGACGTCGAACGGTTTGGGGAACGTTCGAACCGTCCGGTCGAGCGTGGAAGCGTTCCGGCCGGAAGGGCGGTTCGACGCGGTCCTTCTCGACCCTCCCCGGGCGGGCCTCTCCCCGAAGGCGTTGTCCCGGGTCCGGGCGATCGCGGCGGAGAAGGTCGTCTACGTCTCCTGCAACCCCTCCACCCTGGCGCGCGACGTAAAATCGCTCTCCGACCGGTACGACCTCGACCTCCTGGAAATGCACGACTTCTTTCCCAACACCCACCACGTCGAGGCGCTCGCGGTCCTGTCGGTCCGCTGACGCCGCGGCCGGTCAGCCGGGGGTGAGCACCGCCCGCAGGCGAACGTTCCCCTCCCGCAATTTTCCGAGCACCTCGTTGACCGCGGAGAGCGGATGGCGCTCCACCATCGACCGGATGCCGTGGTCGGCGGCGAACCGGAACATCGCGTCCATGTCGTCCCGCGTTCCGATCAGCGATCCGACGATCCGCTTCTGGCCGGTCAGGAGGCCCGCCGGCAGGATCGACGCGTTTTCCGCGATGGCGGCCAGGACCACCAGCGTCCCGTTCGGACCCAGCCCCGGGACGCACTGCTCGAAAAGCCGGGCCGAGATGCCGGTGAGGAGAAGGAGGTCGGCGCCGCCCATCTTCGTCAGCGCACGGCCGATCTTCTCCTTTTCCGAGTCGATGACGTCATGGGCTCCGAGCGAACGGGCCAGTTCCGCCTTCCCCGCACCCCGCAGGACGGCCACCACGTGGGCGCCCATCGCCGACGCCATCCGCACGCCCAGGTGCCCCAGGCCGCCGATGCCGGCCACCGCGACCGTCTTCCCGGCGAGGTTCCCCGCGCGCCGCAGGGGGGCGAACACCGTGATCCCCGCGCAGAGTAACGGGGCCGCCTCCACCAGGTCCAGTCCGTCGGGAATCTTGTGGACGAACGCCTCGGGGGCGCATACGAACTCCGCGTAGCCGCCGTTCACCGTCACGCCGGTGCTCCGCTGGGCGGCGCACAGCATCTCCGCCCCCGTTTTGCACGCGGCGCACCGGCCGCACGCGTACTGCATCCACGGCACCCCCGCGCGGTCGCCCGGGGCGAACGAGGTCACGCCGGCGCCGATGTTCTCGACGATGCCGGTCACCTCGTGGCCGGGGACGATCGGCAGGGGGGTCCCCCACGACGCCCAGTCCCCGTCGACCAGGTGCAGGTCGCTGTGGCATACCCCGCAACCATGCACCCGGACCAGCACCTCCCCCGGCCCCGGGTTCGGTGTGGGGATTTCCTTCATCTTCAGCGGTTTCCCGAAGGCTTCGCACACGGCGGCTTTCATCCGTTCGCTCCTTTCCCCTGCTTTTCTCCGCATTGTCCCCAATTAGTGCCTTGCCGCCCCGGCAGGTTTCCGGAAAATTCCTGAAGGTTCCGGGATGTCCTGCCGAATAATCAATCAATGCTATCCTTCGGACACATCCATCTCCCCGCCTTGGGGGTGGGGGCGGCGGCCGGGACATGGGGTTCGCCGTAACGGTCAACCGCGAGGAGGCGCACTACGTCCTCTTCGTGGAACGGGCGGTTGCGGAGGAAGCCCGGTAATGCCTCACCTGGAGGAAACCGACCGGCTTCGGCGGGAGAACCTCCGGCTGGCGGAGGAGCGGGCCGCGTTCATCCGGTACATCCGCGCGAAGGTGGGCGAGCTTCTCGTCCTCATGAAGTGCCCGGCGAGGAACGCCGACCAGCTCGGGGGCATGGAGCTGATCGGCCACGACCCCATCGGCACGATCGCCGTCTCCTTCTCGGAGGTGATGGACAACCTGAACGTCACGAACGAGCGGCTGCTGCTGGAGGTCAAGGAACGGGAGCGGACCGAGGCGGCGCTGCGGGCGAGCGAGGACCGGCTGCGGGATTTCATCGACAACGCCGTGGACCTGATCCTGATCGTCTCCCCCGACGGACGGATCGAGTACGCGAACCGCACGGTGCTGTCGACGCTGGGCTTCGCGCCCGCGGAGTTCGTGGGTCGTTCCCTGTGCTCCATCGTCAACCCCATGGACGCGGAGAAATGCCGCAAGACGATCGGGCGGGTGATCGCGGGGGAAAAGGTGAGCCGGATCGGGTTGGAGTTCCGGGACAAGCGGGGAGGGAGTGTATTAGCGGAGGGGAACGCGGGCGGCCGGAGTTCTCTCTCAGGGGTTCGAACGTCCGGTGCGAATTCGACCTGCCCGACGATTTGCCGACCGTAGAGATCGACGAGGGGCAGATCGCGCAGGTGCTGAACAACCTCATCATCAACGCGGACCAGGCGATGCCCGACGGAGGGATCCTGCGGCTTGGGGCGAAACCGTGGAGATCGTGCAAGGGGATCCTCTTCCGCTGAAGCCGGGACGCTACCTCCGCGTGCGCGTGTCGGACACGGGGATCGGGATACCGAAAGAGGCGCTCCCGAGAATCTTCGACCCGTTCTACACTACGAAGGAGAAGGGGAGCGGACTCGGGTTGACCACGGTGTACTCGGTCGTACGGAAACACGAAGGGGTGGTGACCGTCGAATCCGAGCCCGGGGGAGGAACGTCCTTCTTCCTGTTCCTCCCGGTGCCGCGCAATGCCCACCGGAGGGAGGCGGATCAGGAATCCGGCTCCGGGAAGCGGCGCGTGCTCGTGATGGACGACGAGGGGATGGTGCGCGAAGTGGCCCTCGAGTTCCTCGGGCACCTCGGGTACGAGGGGGCGGCGGTGGAAGCGGGGGATGCTGCGATCGCGGCGTACCGGGATGCCCGGGAGGCGGGGAGACCGTTTTCGGCGGTTATCATGGACCTGACGATCCCCGGCGGGATGGGAGGGAAGGAGGCCGTCCGGCGTCTGCACGACCTCGACCCCGGGGTGCGGGCCATCGTCTCCAGCGGGTACTCGAACGATCCCGTGATGGCGGATCCCCGGTGCGCGCCGAATCGGCTTGAACCGCTATCTTTTCTCCTCTTCGTCGTCGAGCATCCGGTGCTTGGGGCGCTCCACGTCGTCGTACTGATCGCTCTTCACCGCCCACAGGAACAGCAGCCAGGCGGCGAATCCCAATGCCAGCGACACGAGGATGAGCAGGAGCGTGGTCCACACGGCTACTTCCCCCCCCGACGGAGCCGGAGCGAGTTTCCCACCACGAGCAAGGAACTTCCGGCCATGAACGCCGCCGCCGCGATCGGGTGGAGTTTCCCCGCGACGGCAAGCGGCACGGCCGCGAGGTTGTAGGAGAAAGCCCAGAACAGGTTCTGCCGGATCACCCGCAGCGTGGCGCGGGACAACGCAAGGAACGCGGGGATCCGCAACAGGTCCTCCGTCATCAGCGTCGCACCGGCGTTTCGGATCGCCAGCCCCGTCCCCCTTCCCATTGCGATCCCCACGTCCGCCTCCGCCAGGGCAGGGGCGTCGTTCACGCCGTCGCCGACGACGAGGACGGGTCCGAATCGCTCCCGCGCGCGGCGAACCTCCCCGCGCTTCCCTTCCGGCGTCACCCGGGCGCGCACGTCGGAGATCCCGGCTTCCCCTGCCACGCGCCCGGCCACGCCCGGATCGTCCCCCGTGACCATGCCGACGGCGGTCCCGGAGGCCAGGAGGAGGGAAACGGCTTCGGCCGCCTCCGGCCGAAGGGCGTCCTCCGTGGCGAGGATCGCGAGGACCCTCGAACCGTCGGAGAGGAGGACCGCCGTCCGCCGCGTTGCCGAGACCGCCGCGTACGCCCGGCAGACCTCCCCGTCCACGGGGATCCCGAACCGCTCGTGGAGCTCCGGTCGGCCGAGCAGGTAGCGCACGCCGGCGATCTCCCCCTCGATCCCTTCCCCGGGGTGCGCCCGGAAACCCGTCACCGGAAGCCGTCGGGCGGGCGGAACCGCATCCGCGATCGCGCGCCCGATGGCGTGTTCCGAGGACGACTCGAGAGAGGCGGCGAGCCGGAGAGCGTCTTCGCGCGCGATCCCGAATCCCTCCACCCCGGTCATCCGGGGCCGCCCGAGGGTGAGCGTCCCCGTCTTGTCGAACAGGACGCACCGCACCTTGGCCGCCCGCTCGAGAACATCCCCCCCGCGGACCAGGACCCCCCGCGCCTGCGCGGAGGTGGTCGCGACGAGAACCGCCAGCGGCGTGGCAAGGCCCAGGGCGCACGGGCAGGCGATCACCAGCACCGAGATGCCCGCCATCAGCGCGGCATGCGGCGGGTTCCCTCCGTGGAGCCGGAAAAGGACCGTCCCCGCCGCGACCAGCAGGATCGAAGGGACGAAGCCGCGCACCACGCGATCCGCCAACCTCTGGATCGGCGCCTTTCGCGCCTGCGCCTCCTCGACCGACTGCACGATGCGGGAAAGGACGGTCTCCCCCCCCGTACGGGCGACCCGCACGAGGAGCCGCCCGGTTCCATTCAGCGACCCGGCGACGACCGGGTCCCCGGCGGTTTTCGGAACGGGGGCCGACTCCCCCGTCAACAGCGCCTCGTCCGCATCGGACCCTCCCTCGATCACGATGCCGTCCGCCGGCATCCGCTCCCCGGGGACGACCTCGACGATGTCGCCCGGCGAAAGGGAGGCTACGGGGACGTCGGACGTTCCCCCGTCCGGGGTCGACTTCCGGGCCATCACGGGCACGAGCCGCACGAGACGGGAGATCCCTTCGGCGGCCCGGCGTCTCGCCCCCGCCTCGATGTACCTGCCCAGCAGGATCAATGTCAGGATCATCGTCGCCGTGTCGAAATACACCTCGCCCCCGAAGGCAAGGGACGCCGTGCTGTAGCCGTACGCGGAGAAGGCGCCGAGGAACACGAGGGCATCCATGCCGAACGCCCCGTGGCGCGCTCCCCGGAGGGCGCCGCGGAGGAAGGGCGCCCCCGAGTAGAAGATCACGGGAGTGGAGAGAAGGAAACAGAGCCACCGGAACAGCCGGACGTACCGCGCATCGATCCCCTGGAATACCCCGGCGTAGAGACCCGCGGTGAAGAGCATCACCTGCATCGAGAGGAACGCCGCGGTGCCGAAGCGCAGCAGCAGGTCCGACGTCTCCCGCCGCAGGGCGTCCTCCGCCGGGAGCGATTCCGGCGGGTACGGGGTGTACCCGAGGGCGCGGATCGCCTCGACGACGTCTCCGATCCCGGCCGTCGCCGGGTCCCATGATACGCTTGCCCTGCCGGTGGCGAAGTTGACGCGCGCGGAGAGAACGCCGGAGCGGCTCCCGAGATACCGCTCGATGAGCCAGACGCAGGAGGCGCACCGGATCCCCGAGATCACGAGATCCGCCCCGGCCTCTCCGCCCGACGTACGGACGGCCCCTTCGAACGCGTCGATGGGAACCCGTGCCGCCTCCGGCGGGCCGGGGGTCCAGCCGTGCCGCCGGGCGTAGAAGCCGGTCAACCCTTCGGAGCGAAGGAGCCCGTGAATCGCCCGGCATCCGGGGCAGCAGAAGACCGCCTCCTTCCCGTCGATCGTCTCCCGGATCGCCGATTCCCCGGCGACATCGAGGAGACAGTGCGCGCATGCGGCCATTCCCGTTTTCCCTCTCACCGGAGAAACGCGCGTGCGGTGAACACCGCTCCCGCTGCCACGAGGAGGAGGGCGGCGACCTTCGCCAGCGTCCCGCGGAGGCGGGGCCCCGCCGCGGCGACCACCCTGCCGAAGAGAAACAGGGCAGGGAACGTTCCCGCCCCGAAGGCGGCCATCGCGAGAGATCCCCGGACGAAACCTTCCGCCGCCGATCCCGCGTCCATGCCGGAGCGCGCTGCCGAGAGGAGCGCGGTGTAGACCAGCCCGCAGGGAAGCAGTCCCGTCGCCATCCCGAGGGGGAAGGCGGCCCCGGGCCCTCCCGCTTCGGCGGCCCGCCGCGCGACGCCGGCGAGGGCGCCCCCGAACGGTCCGGACCCCTCGATCCGCCGCATCCAGGGGAGCCAGCCGCCGACCGAGAGTCCCATCAGCGCGATCAGCACGCCGGTCCCGGCAAGGAGAAGCTGCTGGAGCGGCGCGAGCCACGCCGCGACGCGGACGAAGGATCCCGAGGCCCCCACGATGCCGCCCGCGATGCCGTACGTGGTCACCCGGCCCAGGTGGAACAGGAGGTGCGGGAGAGCGGCCGCCCGGTCCCGGAGCGCGATGGCGTAGCCTGCGACCAGCGGTCCGCACATCCCGACGCAATGACCGGCGCCGCCCAGCAGGCCCGTGCCGAACAGGATCCACGGGAGGGAGTCAGTCGGCCACGGCAAAACGGAAGACCGCCTTCCCGGCGCCCGGCGCCGTCACCGTGGCTTCCCAGTCGTTCCTGCCGCTCGGGCATCGCACGATCACGCCGGTGCCGCGGTACCGCCCGTCGGTCCCGCGGGACAGGTCGACGCGGTTTCGTCCCATCGCCATCCCCGCCATCGACAGGTCGACGAACGGGGGGGACGTTCCCGCGTACCCCGGCAGGGAGACGGTGAAATCGACCTCCCGCATCGCCTTCGGCGGCCAAGGGGACAAGGTGAGGAAGATCTCCTGCCTTCCCGCGGCCCCGCGCAAGGCGCCCGGCGCATCCGACGGCTGCGCGTCGGCGGTCCACCGGCGCCGGACCCGGAGCCGCTCCGCGTCCACGGCGAGGGAGAAAGTCCACCGCCCGGGGACCGGGAGGAAGACGTCACCGGCGTAGACGCCGGGCTCCTCCTCGCGGAGGGAGAACGACCGGTCGTCGCGGGGGCCGGAGGTCCGCTGGACGCCCAGTGTGGCGCGCCCGCCGCGCAGGGGGCCGGCGGAGGTGGTGAGGACGGAGCGGAACCGGTTGTTCCCCGCGACGTACCGGTCGGTGAGCGACATCGTGAATCCAGCGCGGGCCTCCGCTTCCCGGTCGGCGAACTCGGTGGACGCCGCATCGTAATACCGTCGATCGACGAGCCCTTCGTTGGAACGGTGGGCGATGTAGATCGTCGCTCCCATCAGGAGCGCGAAGGCGGCGAACAGGCCTCCGACCAGGCGCTTCACGGGAACGCCGCCTTCCGGACCAGCCGGAATCCCTGCCCCGCGGCGGTGAACCGGACCTCACCCGGCATCCTGTCCCCACCCCTCACGGTGACCCTCCCCGTGACGCGCGCCCGGGAGGGAACGGCGATCGCCGGATCGTCGAGGAGGAGCGCCGGGTCCTCCACGGACAGCGATACGGTGACCGGCCGGTCCGAATCGTTCTGCACGGAGTACCGGTAGGTGTTTTCCCCCGTCTTCCCCGGGTTCCCGTCCCACTGGACGGCGAACCGTAGATCGGGACGGCTCCAGAGGGCGGCGAGGAAGACGAGCGCGGCCGCGGCGCAGATCCCGGCGAGCAGGTACGTTTTCCCGCGCAGGACCGTTCCCCGGTAGGCGATGAACGGTTCCATGCCTCGCGGCGACGTCGCCTCCCGGCAGGCGTCGATGCACCCCGCGCAGGCGATGCACTCCCGCTGCGCTCCCTTCCGGATATCGATCCCCACGGGGCAGACCAGCGTGCACCGGTCGCACCGCAGGCACTCGGGGCGCGCCGGGTCGTACGCCACCGAGAGCGTCTCCCGGTCGGCGAGGACATTCTGCAGCATGGCGTACGGGCAGACCGTCCTGCAAAACCGGGTGCCGACGATGGCCACCATGGCGTAGATCGCTCCCCACTGCGCGAGGAAGAAGCCGAGGAGGACCGGGGACCGGAACAGGTTGCGCGTCGCCTCGACGGGCGGAACGAAGTACCAGAGGAGGGAGAGGGACACCAGGGCGGCGAAGGGGAGCAGCACCGCCGTCTTCCCTGCGGCCCGGAACCGCCGCGGGAGCGCCGAGGCGATCCACTCCCCGGCCTCCCCGATCACCGTCTGGGGGCAGAGCCACCCGCACCACAACCTGCCGAAGACGACGGTCACGCCGAGAATGAGCGCCACGAGGAAGAGCGTTCCCAGCAGGACCAGGTGGAACTCGTCGATCGGAACGACCGCCCCGAGGAAGTGGAGCGAGAGCGTCGGAAGATCGAACCGAACGGCGCTGCGTCCGCGGATCTCGAGGAAAGGGATCAGGAGGGTCGCCGCTCCCCCGAGGAGGAGGACGGCCCGGCGGCGGGATTTCCACATGGAACGAGTGTATCGCGGGGAGAGGGGAGGGAGGACCCGTTACGGTTTCTTCCCGTACTCCCTGACCGAGTCGACGTATGCCAGCACCTTCCAGATCCGGTCCCGCCCCAGGTCCCTGTCGAAGGCGGGCATCCCTCCGGGGCGGCCATTGGAGATCGATTCGTACATCCGGGCGTCCGTTTCGCCGTACTTCAGGTGCGCGGTCAGCGACGGCCCGTCGCCCCCCTCGAGGTTTTTACCGTGGCATTCGGCGCATTTCCCCGCGTAGAGGACCTGCCCTTCCGCCACGGCTTTTTCGTCCCGCTCGTACGGGTTCTCGCTCATCTTCCCTGCCAACGCGGCGGCTTTCGCCTTGTCCGCCGCCATTTCCTTTTCGAGCGACTTGTATTGCGACCAGCCGCTGAATTCGGGTGTGTAGGCCGCGATGTAATACACCCCGAACGCGATCAGCCCGAACAGCAGGACGAGGAAACCGCGGGGAACCTTGTTGTGCGACTCCATCTTCCCGATCGGCTCGTCCATCGGATCATCCCTCCCGGCGGCTGCCCGTGGAATCGGGCAGGGGATCGTCGTCGGCCAGCATCCGGTGCTTCGGTGCCTCCACGCGCTCGTACCGCTTCCGGCTGAAATAGTACGCGATGATCCCGGCGAAGACCCCGGCGAGGAGCAGCGTGAAGAAGAGGTACGCCAGCGCGCGCGGAGTCATCGGTTTTCCTTTTCAAGGCGACGTATGTAGGCGACCGCCTTCCAGACCCGGTCCTTCCCCAGCTGCGGCAGGAACGCGGGCATCCCTCCGGGTCGCCCCCCGGCGACGGAAGCGAACAGGTCCGCGTCCGAACCGCCGAACTTGTGGGCGGTCGTCGCCAGCTTCGGGCCGAATCCGCCGGTCCCCTTTTCACCGTGGCAGCCCCTGCAATTCTCCTTGAAGATCTTCTCGCCTTCCTCTTCGGCCTCGGGGCTTCCCGCGTACGGGTTCTTCGTCTCCGCCGCCCATGCGGTCGCGGAACCCGCGGCCGTTCCCTGCGCCGCTTTCAGATCCCGCCCGAGCTTCTGGAGATACGCCACCATCGCGTCGAGTTCCGTGATCTCCCCCTGGAGGGCGGCCGGCGTCACCTGGGAGCGCACCTGCGCGGACGGATAGGCCGGCGCCGTGACCGTTTCCCGGAAGGCGGCCAGTTGCCGGGCGACCTCCGCCCCGTCGTAGCCGTATCCGAGGACCTTCACCTTCCTGGCGGTGAGGGAGGTGTCGAGCTTCGCTTTCGCGAGCCACGGGTACGCCGGCATGTTCGACTTGTCGAACATCGCCTGCGGGTTCGCCATGTGGCGGTAGTGCCACGCGTCGGGGTACTTTCCCCCCACCCGGGCGAGGTCGGGCCCCGTGCGCCGCGAACCCCACAGGAACGGCCGGTCCCAGGCGGATTCCTCGGGTTTGGAGTAGTCGCCGTACCGGGCCACCTCGGTGCGCAGCGGCCGGACGGTCTGGGTGTGGCAGTTGTTGCACCCCTCCCTGATGTAGATATCCCTCCCTTCCATCTCGACGGCGGTGTACGGCTTGACCAGGGGGCTGATCGGCTGCGTGGACGGCAGGAAGAGGGGGATGAAGGTGGTGACCAGCGTGCCGACCGAGATGACGACCACCGACGCGATGGCGAACAGGACCGGCTTTTCATAGAGGCTGTTGAAGTTCATCGTTCACACCGCCTGCGTTTTCGGTCGGGATGTCATGTACAGGTTGTAGGCGAAGACCGAGATCCCGGCGAAGTAGAGGAGGCCTCCGAAGATACGGACGGTCCAGTACGGGTACATCGCCGCCACGGAGTCGAGGAACGTGTACATGAGGGAGCCGTCGGGGTTGACGGCTTTCCACATCGCCCCCTGCACGATGCCCGCGATCCACAAGGTCACGGTGAAGAGGAGCTGCCCGACGAGGATCAGCCAGAAGTGGATGTTCGCCAGCTTCACGCTGTGGACCTCCCGGCCGGAGACCTTCGCCGTCGTGAAATACATCGACGCCGTGATGATCATCGTCACCCATCCCATCGTTCCCATGTGGACGTGGCCTGGGATGTATTCGGTGTAGTGGAGGTGGCCGGAGAGCGCCCGGATCGCCTGGGTCGGTCCCTGGATCGTCTGGAGCCCGTAAAAGGTGATGCCGAGGATGAAGAATTTGGTCAGGTAGTTCGACTTCATCATGTCCCAGTTCCCGTTCATCGTGTAGTAGCCGTTGACGACCGATGCCCAGGAGGGGGCGATGAGGAACAGGCTGAACGCAAGCGCCACGGTCTGGATCCATTCCGGCACCGGGGTCAGCATCAGGTGGTGCGCCCCCGTCCAAAGGTAGCCGAAGACGAGGGACCAGAAGGCGATGATGGAGAGCCGGTGGCTGTAGATCGGCAGCCCCGTGGATTTCGGCAGGAAGTAGTAGAACATCGCGAGGATCGGGAAGGTGAAGACCGACGCGACGGCGTTGTGGCCGAACCACCACTGGACGTTGGCGTCGTTCACCCCGGCGTACGCCGAGTACGACTTGGCGAGGCTGACCGGGATCGCGAGGTTGTTGAGGATGTAGACGACCGCCACCGTGACGACGCAGGCGACCAGGAACCAGAGGGAGACGTACATCTGCTTCTCCCGCCGCTTGACGAGCGTCCCCATCACGTTCACGGCGAACATCACCCACAGGACCACCACCACGATGTCGAGGGGCCACTCGAGCTCCGCGTACTCCTTGGAGGTGGTCCACCCGGCGAACAGGGAGAGGGCCCCAAGGGCGATGGCGATGTTGAACAGCCAGAGCTGGGTTTTCGCCAGTCCCGGGAACGCGAGCGGCGTCCGGGTCAGCTTTTCGAGCATGTAGAAGCTGCAGGCGAAGATCCCGGCGAGGGTGAAACCGAAGGTCAGCCCGTTGGTGTGGACCACGCGCAGGCGCCCGAACGCGAGCCACGGCGCAAGGTTGAGGGCGGGGAAGATCATCTCGGCCGCCAGCCAAAGCCCCACGAGGAGCCCGACCAGCAGCCAGAACACCGAGGAGAGGGCGAAACCCCTTACGATGGCGTCACTTCGTTGCCCGTTCGTCATCCCTGTCTCCCGTTGGACGATATTGTCGACAATGTACACAATTCCGGTTTCGTTCGCCAGAGGTGCGCGGGGGACCTTCCGTGCAGTATGATGGTCCGGGAGGAGCGGGGATTCACGTGAAGTTCCGGCCGCCTTTCGCCGATAGGACACCTTGGGTATATTCTCGATTTCACGGGAGTAATGCTGCCGGATGCTGCTTTCCCTGCTCTACAGCGGTTCGGCCTTGTTCCAGTTCCTCGCGGTGTGGCAGTCCATCGCGTTTGTCTCGGCCGGCCGATTGGGCCGTGTATGGTCCCTCGTCTCCGTGGCCATCTTCCTCAAGGGACTCCTCTCGATCTGGGTGATCTTCTCGTATACATGGATCACCATCGCTTCGTTCACCGAGCAGCCGGTCGCGATTGCGGAGTTCTTCATCTCTCTTCTCCTCGCGTCCGGGTTCCTGCTCACCGGCCAGTGGTTCCGCTTCCGGGAGCGGCTCGAGACGCGGTTCGGCCTGATCACCGAAGTGGAGCGTTCCCTGGCGGGGATTCTGGAGGAGGGACGGATCCTCTCGCTGGTGTGCGAAATCCTCTCCCGCTCCGGCGGATACCGACTCGTGTGGGTGGGGGCGGCGGAAGCGGACGGGACGATCCGCGTGGAGTGCGGCGCGGGGGACGCCGCGGCGCTGCTCCGGGAGATCTCCCTCCGTTGGGACGATACGCCCGGAGGGCAGGCGCCGCCCGGAAACGCCTTGCGGACGGGTGGAACGATCACGTCCCGCGAAGCCGATGCGGGGCTCCCCCCCGAATGGAGGGACGGTTGCCGTCGCCACGGGCTCGTCCGCTGCGCGGCGGCACGGATCGACCAGCACGGCCTCGGGCACAAGGTCCTCGTCGTCCATGCCGACACGGCGGGCGCCTTCAACGAGGTTGAAATCGAGGCGATCGCCGCAATGGCCCGCCGGGTGGGAAGCGCGATCCTGGGGGCAAGGCGTCACGAGGTCTTCGTTTACGCCAAGGCGTCCTACGACGAACTGCTCCGGAACCAGCGGGACGGGGTCATCCTCATGCGCGAGGGGAAGGTGGTCCGCGCCAATCCGGCGGCGGCCGAGATGCTCGGGTACGCCTCCCCGGGACTGCTGTTCGACGCCGACCCCGTTTCGATCCTGGCCGACCCCGACGCGGAAACGGGCCTGCGGGACGAATTGCGGACCCCCGGCAAGAGGGAGTTGCGGAGCGAGTGGGAAGCCCTCCTCCTCCGCATGGACGGCTCGACGTTCCCCGGGGAGCTCCGCGTCACCTGGGCGCCCCGCGAGGACCGCCACGACTCCTTCGTCCCGAAGCGACGCGGTCCCCTCGGGATGATCGTCCTGCGCGAAACGACGGACAAGGTACGGGTCCTCCGGGAGCTGATGAGGGAGCGCGACTTCTCGAACCGGATGCTGGACATCTCCGGCGCCCTCGTCCTCCAGGTGAACCCGGCCGGGGAGATCCAGCTCTTCAACCGGCAGTGCCAGGATGTGACCGGGATCACCGCCCGGGACGCGCTGGGAAAGAAGATGTGGGAGCTGTTGATCTCGGATTCCTCCCGCGAACTCCACCGCGGAGCCATCGAGGGAGTCGCCGCGGGGCGCACGCCGCCCCCCCTCGAAACCACGATCGTCACCGCTCACGGGGAACAGCGGATGATCGCCTGGAACCATGCCCCGCTGCAGGACGGGAAGGGAAGGATCGTCTCCGTCATCGTGACCGGGATCGACGTCACGGAGCGGCGTCTGCTCGAAAAGCAGTTGATCGAGATGCAGAAGATGGAAGCCGTCGGAACGTTGGCCGGCGGGATCGCCCACGACTTCAACAACATCCTCACGGGGATCCTCGGCAGTCTCGACCTCGCCCGCGGATGCGTTCCGCCCGGCTCTCCGGCGGCCGCCCCGCTCGCCGAAGGCATCAAGGCCTCGGAACGCGCGGCCCAGCTCGTCCGCCAGTTGCTCGACTTCTCCCGGCGCGCCCCCTCGCAGTGTCGCGCCGTGAACCTCGGGGACGTGGCGCGGGAGGTGACCGCTCTCTTCTCCCAGACCATCGACCGCCGGATCGAGGTGACCTCCTCGATCGCGGACGACCTCCTTCCGGCCTTTGTCGATCCCAACCAGGTCCACCAGGTTCTCATGAACCTCTGCGTCAACGCACGGGACGCCATCCTCGAGCGGCTCGAGGCCGCGGAGGCCTCTGGAAGCCGGCCGCTGACGGGATACTGGATCTATATCCGCGCGGAGAACGCCGAGGTGGACGACGACTATTGCCGGATCTTCCCGTACGCCCGGAAGGGCCGCTTTATCCGGCTTTCGATCGGCGACAACGGCGCCGGGATGGACGAGGCGACGCAGCGGCGGGTGTTCGAGCCGTTTTTCACGACGAAGAAGATGGGGCGGGGGACGGGGCTGGGTTTGTCCACCGTGTACGGCATCGTCAAGCAGCACAACGGGTGGATCAACCTGGAGAGCCGGGTGGGGAAAGGGACGACGTTTTGCGCCTTTTTCCCGGAGGCGACGGGTCTTCAGGCGGCGATCCGGGAACTCCCGGAAGCGGCGCTCCCGCGGAGCGGGAAGGAGACGGTGCTGTTCGTGGACGACGAGGAATTGATCCGCGAACTGGGCCGGCAGGTGCTCGAGGTTTACGGGTACAAGGTGTTGCTGGCCGAGGACGGGCAGCGGGCGATCGATCTCTACGAGAAGAAGCGGGACGCGATCGACCTGGTCGTGCTCGACCTCACGATGCCCCAGCGGTCGGGGATGGAGGTCCTGCGCGCGATCCGGATGACCGACCCGGACAAGAAGGTCATCCTCTCCAGCGGCAACCCCCCCGCGGAGCCGGTCCCCGGGACGACGTTTCTTCCGAAGCCGTACCGCGCCGATATGCTGGCCCAGGCCGTTCGCTCCGCCCTCGACGCCTCCCCCCCGGCCTGAGCCCGGTGTTTCGCGGCACGGGTCACTTCCTCTTCAGCGCCGCGTTGATCGCGGCCCGGAAGATGTACCCGGAAAGATGCATCAGCGTGTCGGACAGCTCCGGGTCGACCTCCATCGACGCCATGCACGGGTGATGGTGGTGCCGCAGGGCGCCGGTATCCGCCGCCTCCGACAGGCGCGTTCCCGGCAAGACCTTCGCCACGAAGCCTCCCGCGCCGCACGGGCAGTCCCGCTCGACCGTCACGCGGCCGACCCGGTCCCCGTCGGCGTCGATCCGCACTCTCGGGCGGCCGAACAGCGAAGCGAAGGCCGACAGCAGCGGGTGCGGCCCGCCGTCGAACCCGCACAGCGGCCGTGCGAAGGCGAACGCGATCCCCATCCCCCCGAGCCGCTTTCCGATCTGGTTCTCCAGCCCCCGAGGACAGGCGGCGCGATCGTCCACGGCGGCGAGGACGGCGGCGGCGCGGCACCGTTGCGCGATGTCGGGAATGAGCTCCGCCGCGCCCGGGGACTCGTGGAGAGAGACGAGCAGATCCGCGGCGGGGATCGCCGCGGGAAGGACCGCGTCCGGATCGTCGATCACCGCGGGGAGGTTCCGCCGGAGAGGCAGGCGGAGGATCTCCCACCCCCGCGGCCGGTTCGCGGCGATGTGCTCCGCGATCCGTTCGCCGTACTTCCCCTGGGTCGCGAAGAGGACGTTCATCCCTCGGGTCCGAGGAGGGAAGCCCGTAGTGCGTCGGCGACGGCGTCCGCGGCGGGGGACTCCCCGGGGGGAAGGTCGAGGAACGATCGGCCCTCGTTTTCCCAGGAGGGAAGCCGGGGATCGTGCGGGAGCGCCGCCAGCAGCGGGATCCCGAGGGCGTCCGGTGTCCCGCGCCCCGGGGCGCCGTACGGGCGATTGAGGAGGAGCCATGTTTTCCCTACGGGGAGGGCGAGCTCCGTCGCCAGCTCGCGCAGGGCCGCCACGGCTTCGAGGCCGCGCGGGGAAGGATCCCCCACCAGGACGAGATGGTCGATCCTCCGCCCGGACCGGCGGGAAAGGTGTTCCATGCCGGCCTCGTTGTCCACCACGACGGCCCGGTAGCCGCCCTCGATCCGGTCGAGCGCCTCGCGAAGGAGGTTGTTCACGTAGCAGTAGCAGCCCGGCCCCTCGCCGCGCCCCATCGCGACGAGGTCCACCACATCCCCCTCGGAGAGCCGCCGGTGGACCTCCGAGATGATCCGGTCCGTGAGGGGAACCGCCCCGCCGACCCGCGTCCGCTGCTCCTCCCGGAGGGAGCCTACCCCCCGGGGGAGAGGCAGGGAGAGGAGCAGGTGCAGGTTCATGTTGGGGTCGGCGTCCACGGCGAGAAGGGGGCGGACGCCCGACCGGACCAGCGCGCGCAGGAGCAGGGCGGAGCAGGTGGTCTTGCCGACCCCTCCCTTGCCGGCGACGGCGATCCGCAGCGTCATGGAGCCGTTCCCTCGTACCGGGTCCTCAGCAGGTCCGACAGCTCCACGGTAAGGGACAGCGCGCGCTCCGCGATCCGCTCGGGCAGGGTGCCGAGGCCGCACGCGGGCGTGATCGCGGATGCACGGACGGCCGCTTCGCGCGAAATCCCCCGGGAGGCGAACCGGTCCAGAATCCCCTCCATGCGGCCGGCGAGGGATTCCGGCGTTTCCGCCGCGATCGCCCCGCTCTCGGTGGGCACCACCCCGAAGGCGAGCACGCCGCCGCGGGCGAGGAACGCGGAGACCTCCTCGGGGTAGAGCAGGAGGGAGTCGGCGTACTCGTAGGCGTCGAAGGAGAGGTAGCCGACCTTCGAGGCGAGGACCAGCCCCCAGTCGGTGTTCGCGCAGCAGTGGATCCCGCAAAGCACCCCCGGCAACCCCTCGCAGATCTCGTCGAGGGCGGCGATCACCTCCTCCCGCTGAAGGGAGACGATGGCGGAACCCACGGAGGCGAGATACGGTTCGTCCAGGGCGATGATCACGGTCCCGGAAAGGCGGCGAAGCAGCGAAACCTGCCATTGGGCGACGCGGAGCAGGTACTTCACCAGGACGTCCCTGCCCACCGGATCGTAGAAGACCGGCTTCTTTTCCCGGTCGCACACCATGAGCCCGAACGAGACGGGCCCGGTCACCTGGCCTTTCACCGCGGGAAAGGGGCCGGCGGTCGAATCCAGCAGCGCCTGCAGGCCCGCCGCCCGTTCCGCCGGGATGGCGAACGGAGAGAGGTCGCCGGAGAGGAAGGTCGCGTAGAACGTCTCCGCGTCCGGCAGGAGCGCCTCCCCGCTTTTCATGGTCAGTCGGTCCCCGATCAGCTCCGCCCCGGGGAGGGCCGCCGCGTATTGCGGATACATGTGCTCGAGCGGGGTGCGGCGCGGGAGCTGGGGCCAGTACGGGATTTGCCGGAAGCGGGACAGGACCTCTCCCACCGCGGCGCGGGGGTCGAGGTGCGGCAGGCTTCCCACGCCGGTGCATGGGAAGAGGCCGGGGAGAGCGGTCATCGGCTCACCTCGCCCTCCAGCACGAACCGGTAGCTCTCCTCGTCCGTGTGGGGGAGGAAGAGGGCGCGCTGATACAACTCCATGAAGCCGGGATCGGAGGACAGGTCGTGGTACAGCGTCCCCGAGGCCAGCGACAGGGCCTCCTTCCAGCGGCGCCGGTTGCGCAGCGCGCCGAGCGCGCCGGCCAGCGAGGCGTTTCCCAGCGGCGCGAACCGGGAGAGCGGGATGGGGGGGAACAGGCCGATGGTCAGGGCGGAGCGCAGGTCAAGGAAGTTGCCGAATCCGCCCGCAACGTAGACATGCGCCACCGCCTCCCGCGGGAGCCCCACCGCGCGGAGCAGCGCCTCGGCGGCGGCGCAAAGGGCCGCCTTGGTCCGCAGGACGCTTTTCAGGTCCGGTTCGCAGAAGGCAACATCGCGGCCCGTGGCGCTCATTTCCCGGGGGACCACGATGAATCCGTCGCCACGCTCCGTGGAGCGCCGCCCCGCCCCGGCGCCGGGGGTGAATCGTCCCGCCCGGTCCACGATCCCGGCCCGGAACAGCTCCGCGCAAAGGTCGAGGATTCCGGAGCCGCAAAGGCCCCCCGGCCGTCCCCGCCCGATCACCGTCCACTCCACCGCCGCGGTCTCCGGGTCGATCCGCACCGATTCGATCGCCCCGGGGTAAGCGCGCATTCCGCAGCCGACCTCGCCGCCTTCGAAGGCGGGCCCGGCGGAGGAGGAGCAGGCGATCCGCCAATCCCGGTTCCCCAGCACCACCTCCCCGTTGGTGCCGACGTCGAAGAGCAGGCTGACCTCCTCCTGCCGGTGCATCCCGGAGGCAAGGATTCCCGCCACCACGTCGCCCCCGACGAACCCCCCGAGGGAGGGGAAGATCCTCCATTGCGCCCGCGCCGTCGCGGGACCGGACCCCAGGGTTTCCCCGGTGACGGGGGGGTACTCTTTCCGGACCGGCCGGTACGGCGGGCGCCGGATGGGGGAGGGGGAGATTCCGTACAGGAAGTGAGAGAGGACGGTGTTCCCCGCGGCGACGACGTCGGTGACTTCCCCCGGCACCGGGGAGGTTTCGAGGAGGCGGCGCACGAGATCGTCCGCGCCCGAGAGGAGCCGGCCCCGCAGCAGGTCGAACCCTCCCGGGGTCTCTTCGGCGAACACCACGCGGGAGATGAGGTCCTCTCCGCACGCCATCTGCGGGTTGTCCGCTGTCGCGCGGGACAGGACGGTTCCGTTCGAGAGATCCACGAGGGCGCCGGCCAGCGTGCTCGTCCCGAGGTCCAGGGCCACCCCGAGCGGATTGCCCCCCGATGCGGTGCGGGACAGGGGAAGGAACGGTTCGTCCCCCGCGAGGTCCTTTCCGTCGAGGTACGCCGCGAGGCGGGCGGGCCGGCTCTCGGGAAGGATCGTCACCGAAACGTTTTCCGGGGATGGGAAGCAGCGGCACGCGAGGCGGATCCCCGCGGCGATCTCCGCCCGTGTGAGAACCCCGGGGTCTCCCCCGCCGCGGGTTTCCCCGTCCACCAGGACCCGGCATTTTCCGCATCGGCTTTCCCCGCCGCAGGGGGAGAGGAGCGGGACGCCGCCGCGCAGGGCGTGGGACAGGAGCGACTCCTCGATGACCAGGGGGACGTCGACCCCGTCGGGAAGAAAGCGGACCGATCCCGCCTCATTGGAGGAATTAGACGAGTGTTTCATAAATACGATACTTAGCCATGGACTGGGAGGAAGGCCCCGGGCGGGAGGCGGCGGAGGTACGAGGGAAGAGCGGACGATTCCTGCGGGCCGACGAGGACACGCCACCCGGACAGCTCCTCGATCCGGCCGGAGAGGCGCGCGACCATGCCGGGGAGGACGAGGGTCCGGTGGGTCACGGTCCTCTCGATCCCGCACTCGGCGAGCATCTTCGAGATCGACTCCCCGGTGAACCTCCCCGCGGCCCAGGCGGTCAGCACGGACATTCCCTCGCAGTCGGAGATCAGCAGGTGCGCCGGGACTTTCGCCGCCTCCGCGTCTCCCCGGACGGTGAAGTAGGTGAGGGAGAAGTTGGTGGTGACGAGGACGGGCGACGATTCGTTCGGGGCTCCGATCGGGTAGACGCCCGGCTCCACCTGGATCGGCCGCTGCGGGTCGGTGAACAGGTTCTGGCGCAGCGTGAGCAGCGGCAGCAGCTCCGCCGGATCCGCGGAGTCGAGCACGAGGAGCGAGCCGTATTTTGGCACGAGAAGCGCGGCGGCAAGGAACGGGTCCGGGAAGCCGCCGAGATCGAACGCCGAGGGGTACGCGAGGTCGCGGTTCCGCGAGAGGATCGCCAGCCGCCGCAGGTTCGTGGCGAAGTCAACGGCTTCCCGGGGGGTCACGGGGGAAGGATCGACGACCAGCGAGGCGGCTCCCGCTGCGCGCGCCGCGGACAGGGCAACGGAGAGGCCGTCGATCCCCCGGGCCCGCACTCGCAGGGGAAGTGTATTTTCCGCGGCGAGCTTCGCACCCGGGACCAGGTCCTCCGGCGAGGGGGCGAGGAGGGGTCGGGATGGGGCAACCGCCCGGACCGCCGCCGCGAGCGGTCCCGCCGGCGCGAGGAGCACCAGGGGGAGCCCCGTCGCATCGAGCGCCGCGGCTGCCGCGCGGGCGTACCGGTCCGCATCCCCGGAACCGCACCGCAGGGCGACGAGGTCGACGGAGATCCGCTGGCCGACCCGCTCGAACGAAAGGCGCCGGATCGCGGCGAGGCGCGAAGCGAAGCCGGCGTCCGGCAGGTCGTCGCTTGCCGAGACGGCGATCGCCGTGGGGTGATAGAACGTCTTCTCGTGACGGAAGAGGACCGTCTCGTCGCCGAGGACGACCTCGCGTTCCCCGGTTCCGACGGTCACCTTCGGCAGCGGCGGCGCGGCGGCGGCGGAGAGTTTCTCCTTCGCCTCCACGGAAGCGGGCGGGCAAAGGTCGATCGACGCCTTCCCGGAGGCAAGCTGCATCGCGAAGGCCAGGCACGTCGGCTGGCCGCACTCCCCGCAGTTGGTCTTCGGCAGCAGCTTGTAGATGTCGAGCGCGGTCAGCGCCACGCGGCCCCCGAAAGGCGCGCCACGCTCGCGGGGTGGCGGCAAACGAGGAGGTCGGCCCCGGCCGCGAGACAAGCGAGGCCCGTGGTCTCCTCCCATCGTTGTCCGCGGGCGACCACGTCCCCCCACGACGCTTCCGACGCGTCGGTCGCCTCCCGCGCCTTCCACGCGTCCCCGAGGTGGCACAGCACCGGGCGGGCGAGCGCCGCGTCTCCCGAGAGGCCGGCGAGGCGGATCCGCTCGACGATGGAGTAGGTGTATTCCATCCCGTACCCGAGACCGCCCGTCAACGGATCGATGACCACGCGATCGGGGGGGAACCCGAGGTCCGCGAGCAGGAGGTTCATCTGCTTCGCCATGTTGATGTCGATGGGGGACCAGGAGACCACCCCATGGCCGTATGCCAGCGCCGCTCCCGCGACGAGCCGGTAGTTCTTCTCCTCCGCGTACGAGAGGAACACGGGCCGGTGCGCCGCTTCCGCCACCGCGGGGAAGAGTCGGGCGTCCACCTCCTCGTCGCCGCATCCTCCGACGATCACCGGGGCCGGCGTGGCGGATAGGACCTCCCGGACGACGGCCGCCCCCTCGGACACGCTCTGCCCCCCCGCGTCGGGGTGGCAGCCGGCAAGGGAGAGGAAGAGGAAACGCGCTCCCCAGTCGCCCGCGCACTTGCGGGCCATCCCCGCGGGATCGCCGGCGAACGGTCCGATCGCCCCGGACAGCGCGGGGGGGAGCTCCTGCGGCCCCGTGCGGACTTCCATCCCGACCGCGGGCGCATTTGGATGTTCCCCTTCCGGCAGGAGAGGTAAGGCGTTCTGCCCTCCCACGGTGACGGGAGTTCCCCCCGGACCGGCGGGCAGCGTCACCGCGAGGATCCTTCCGGGAAATACCGGAATGGGGAGCACCACGCTCACAACAGGGGGGGGAGCTTGAGGGCGGGGTGTCCCACCTTCACCAGGTGTTCGACAAGCGCGTCGGGCCGCACCGCGACCGTTTCGTCCGCGATCTGCTCAACGAGGCCGGGCATGCCGATCTCCGCCGCCCGCTCCCGCAGGAGCGGCCCGAGGTATTCCTTCATCTCCCGCGTCATCCAGACGATGCGCGCCAGCCCCCCTTCCGCCCCGAGGAATTTCCGGCTCAGAAGGTAATGTTTTCCCACTCCCATGAAGCCGGGGGTCTGCACGCCGCCCCCCACGGAACCGGCCAGGGTGGAGAACCCCATCCCGCACGGCGTTTCCTGTCCGGTGAACTCGCGGTTGACCGCCATCACGCCGTTCGCCTCGGGGATGACGGCCAGGACGCATTCGAAGCAGCCGCACGAGGTCATCGGCGACTCCATGATGGAGTACAGGTTCATCTCGGCCACGGTGTTGCGCGAATGCTCCCGGACGAACGCGTTCACCCCGTCGAACGATCCCTTCACCGCGTCCCGGACCGCTCCCTTCCGTACCGGCTGGTTGGGGCCCGTCGGGGTGATCTCGAATCCCGCTTTCCCGTCGAGCCAGTTGATCGCGCCGCACAGCCCGAGGCGCTCGGGGGAGACGATGCAGACGTGGTTGGGGGCGAACGACTGGCACAGGGTGCAGGAGTAGAATTCCGAGACGGCGTCGTCGGTCAGCGTGCGCGCCCGCGCGTCCCGCTCCGCGTAGGCGGCCCGCGCCCCGGCCAGCCCCGCCTGCACCTCCTCTTCCCGGGTGGTGATCGAAACGGACACCTTGTCGACGATGTTCCCGAAGTCCCCATGCAGCTTGGCGTAGAGCATCATGCCGAGGTCCGCGAGGGAGAATCCCTTCTCCACCGCCTCCGTGGAGACACGGATCCAGGTGGTGTCCCGCTGGGCGACGTGCATCGTCCCCTCGCCGTAATTGACGATCCGGTGGATGCGGCGTTCGAGGACCGATTCGAAGTCGTGCTGCATCCGCGCGCCGGCCACGCGGACGACGATCCCCAGCGGGAGGACGCCTCCTTTCGGCACTCCCCGGAGGTCGGGGCCGTCCACGACGATCTCCCGGTCTTGCACTTCATCCGGGGGGGCGCTGCGGACCAGTTCGTAGGCGACGGATCGCCCGCCGCCGAACTCGACGTGCGTATCGGCCTTCCGGATCCGCTCTCCCTCGAAGGCGGGGCCGAAGGCGATGGGGATCGGCACCTTGACCATCTTCACCTTGATCCCCCGCGCCTCCATCCCCGCGCGGACCATCTCCTCGCCCGGAGGGCGCGAGAGGAGCAGCCCGGGGATTTCCGGCACCGGCTGGTCCGACAGGACCGTCAGCCCCGCCTTCATCGCGCCGGCGGCGATCGCCAGGGCGATGTCGTCCAGGGGCCCAAACGCGCACACGAACGCCCTCACCCGGTTGCCGAGGTACGAGAGCATCGCGGTTTTCTGGCCCCGTCCGATTCCACCGAAGGTGAGCCCGGCGCGGACGGCGAAGTTGACGGCGTGGATTACCGCGGGGAGCGGCCCCAGCGGGAACGTCTTGAAATCCTCCCCGAGTTTCACTCCCTGCGCATCGAGCTGCGGGACCACGTCCCCCGCGAGGAAGACGAGGAGCCCGATCTCCTGGAACTGCCGGACCATCGCCGCCGCGGTCGCGGGGTCCGCCGCCTTCCCGATCACCACGGCGACCCCCGGAACGGAGCCGTCCACAAGATAGATCCCGAGTTTGCGCAGGATCGCATCGGGCACGAAACCGGTTGCCGGGGGCATGAACGGGTTGCCGTTCTCGTGGGAAAGCGCGCCGATCACGTCCGCGGCCAGAAGCGTGGCGGCGCCGGCGTCGAGGGCGTTCTCCAGCGTCGCGCCGGCCCGGACGAGCGTCCCCGCCAGATCGAGCACCTTCCCGGTGTCGGACAGCGTCGAAACAGGGATATCGGTAAGACCGAAGACCACGGGCAGTTCGTAGGCGGTTTCCGGGTACGCGACCGGAGCGTCCTTGCCCCGGCGGTACGCGGCGGCATCGAGGGACATCCGGGCGAGGCCGATGACGGACCCGGCGCCGCGCAGACAGGCGGAATAGAGCGGTGCGTGCATTCGGCGGGCTCCCTTCGGTGGTTGCGGCTCGGCGGGAGAACAGGGAAAGATTGTAATGCACCCGCGTCCCGCTCACCAAGAAAAATTCCTCGAAAGCTTCGTGCGGATCGGTTCATGAATGTCGCATAGCGGACATTATTGTCCATGCCGTTTCCGCGGCGTCGGCGGAACCCGTTGGATTTGCAGTCTCGTCCATACGGCACGCCCGTTGCTCTCATGTCTCCCCGGGTCGGCACCCATCACTGTAAGGAGGAAACGACGATGAACAACGGCGACACCGCCTGGCTGCTCGTATCCGCGGCTCTGGTCATGTTCATGACCCCCGGGCTCGCCCTGTTTTACGGGGGGATGGTCCGCAGGAAAAACATTTTGGGGACGATCGTCCAGTCCCTCGTGCTCATCGGGCTCATCAGCGTCGAATGGGTGCTGGTCGGCTACAGCATGGCGTTCGGCCCTGATTACGGCGGGATCATCGGCGACCTCTCCTGGTTCGGGCTCTCGGGGGTCGGACTCGCGCCGTTCAAGGAGTACGCCGCCACGGTTCCCCACCAGGCGTTCATGATCTATCAGATGATGTTCGCCGTGATCACCCCGGCGCTGATCACCGGGGCGTTCGCGGAGCGTTTCCGGTTCTCCACGTTCCTCGTCTTCAGTCTCCTGTGGGCGTTGCTGGTGTACAACCCCGTCGCCCACTGGGTTTGGGGGATCGGCGGGTGGATCCGGAACCTGGGCGCCATCGACTTCGCCGGGGGGACGGTCGTCCACATCACGTCCGGGGTCTCGGCGCTGGCGGCGGCACTGGTCGTGGGGAAGCGGAAGGGGTTCGGGGCGGAAAACATGGCGCCGCACAACCTGCCGATGACGGTGACCGGCGCCGCCATCCTCTGGTTCGGATGGTTCGGATTCAACGCCGGGAGCGCCCTCGCGGCCGGCGAACTCTCCACGAGCGCCTTCGTGGCCACCCATCTTGCGGCGGCGTCGGCGACGCTCTCGTGGGCCTTCACGGAGTGGATTCACCGCAGCAAGCCCACCGTGCTCGGCGCCGCCTCGGGGTGCGTGGCGGGCCTCGTGGCGATCACGCCCGCTTCCGGGTTCGTCACACCGATTTCGGCGATCGCGATCGGCCTGGCGGCCGGAGCGATCTGCTACGGCGCCGTGATGATGAAGGGTCGGCTGGGATACGACGACTCCCTCGACGTCGTCGGCGTGCATTGCGTGGGAGGGACGTTCGGCGCGCTGGCCACGGGATTGCTCGCCACCACGGCGGTCAATGCCGGCGGGGCGAACGGCCTTTTTTACGGGAACCCGAAGTTGCTCGCGATCCAGGCGCTGGCGGCGGCCGTCGTGCTGACGTACTCCTTCGTCGTGAGCTACGGGCTGCTCACGGCGCTCGACAAGCTCATGGGGCTTCGCGTCTCCCGGGAAGACGAGATGATGGGGCTGGACCTGTCGGAGCACGGCGAGGCGGGGTACAACTGGTAGCCGTCCGGCGGTGATGAATGCAAGATCCTCCGCGGGTGATGGGGCCGACCGCACCTGCAGGAGGAGGAGGGCGCCGCCGTCGGGACGCCCTCCTTTTCTCCCCGTTACCGGGTCGACATTATTGTGCGTTTAAGTCCATTACTGGCCGCTAATTAACGTAATTGTCCTCCCACCCCCTGTCCGTCCCCGGGAACCTTCATTCGATTCGGCATCCTCGCTCATGGCATATACGTTGCTCGCACCGATCCGGCCCCATCACCTTCACCAAGGAGGATATCGGTGTGAACAACGGCGACACGGCGTGGCTTCTCGTCTCTGCCGCACTGGTCATGATCATGACTCCCGCGCTGGCGATGTTCTACGGCGGCATGGTCCGGCGGAAGAACATCCTCGGCACGATCATGCAATCGTTCATCGTCATCGCCCTCGTCAGCGTCGAGTGGATGCTCGTCGGGTACAGCGCGGCGTTCGGCCCGGACCTTGGGGGAGTGATCGGCGACCTGTCCTGGTTCGCCCTGGCAGGGGTCGGCGTCGAGCCGTTCAAGGGGTACGCCGCCACGGTTCCCCACCAGGCGTTCATGATCTACCAGATGATGTTCGCGGTCATCACGCCCGCTCTGATCGCCGGAGCCTTCGCGGAGCGTTTCCGTTTTTCCACGTACCTGGTGTTCTGCCTGCTGTGGTCCTTGCTGGTCTACAATCCCGTCGCCCACTGGATGTGGGGGATCGGCGGGTGGCTCCGGAACCTCGGTGCGATCGATTTCGCGGGAGGAACGGTCGTGCACATCACCGCGGGTGTCTCGGCGCTCTCGGCGGCCCTCGTGGTCGGAAAGCGGAAGGGTTTCGGCGCCGAGAACATGGCGCCCCACAACCTGCCGTTGACGGTTCTCGGCGCGGGGATGCTCTGGTTCGGGTGGTTCGGTTTCAACGCCGGGAGCGCCCTTGCCGCGGACGGCCTCTCCGTGCATGCCTTCGTTTCGACGCACATGGCCGCCGCCGCGGGAACGCTCGCCTGGATGTTCACCGAGTGGCTCCACCGCGGCAAGCCGACGGTCCTCGGCGCCGCCTCCGGGTGCATCGCGGGTCTCGGCACCATCACCCCGGCGTCGGGGTTCGTGCAACCCGCTTCCGCTTTGTTGATCGGCGCGGCGGCGGGATCGATCTGTTACGGGGCCGTGATGTTGAAAAGCCGGCTCGGATACGACGACTCCCTCGACGTGGTGGGCGTCCACTGCGTCGGCGGAGTGCTCGGCACGCTGGCGACCGGACTGTTCGCCACGAAGATGGTCAATCCGGGCGGGGCCGACGGGCTGTTTTACGGGAACCCGAAGCAGCTCGCGATCCAGGCGCTGGCGACGGGAGTCGTGCTGGCCTACTCCTTCGTCGTCACCTATGCGTTGCTGAAGGTCCTGGACAAGCTCATGGGGCTTCGCGTCTCGCGGGAGGACGAAGTGATGGGGCTGGACCTCTCGGAGCACGGCGAGGCGGGATACAACTGGTAGCCTGTTTCGCAGGAACGAAACGTTCTCACCCGTTCCGATATCCATTAGAATTGCCCCCGGGGAAACGGAGGAGACGGCATGCGGAAAAGAATCCTGTTTGTAATGGCGCATCCGGACGACGAGACGTTCGGTCCGGGAGGGACGATCGCGCGGTATGCGCACTCCGGGGAGGAAGTGCGGCTCGCGACGGCGACCCGGGGAGAGGTCGGGATGATCGGCGACCCGCCGGTGACCGACCGGGAACACCTCGGGGAGGTGCGCGCACGGGAGTTGCTGGCGGCGGCGGAGATCCTGGGGCTCGCCAAGGTCCACTTCCTCGGGTTCGTCGACGGGCAGTTGGCGAGCGTCCCCCGGGAACAACTGGTGGAGCGTGTCGTGGAGTTGATCCGGCGGGTCCGCCCCCACGTCCTGGTCGGGTTCGGCCCGGAGGGGGTGTCGCGCCACCTCGACCACATGGTCATGTGCGAGGTGGCCCTTTCGGCGTTCGACCGCGCGGGAGATCCGACATGGTATCCGGGGTGCGGGGCGTCCGTGTGGGCGCCCCTCAAGTTGTACCAGTTCGAGATCGCGCAGGAGATCTTCGCGGGGTGGGATGCCCCTCTTTCCGGCGTCCCGCGGGCCAGGCTCACCACCTTCGTCGATACCTCGGAACAGGTGGAGACGAAGATCCGCGCCTTCCACTGCCACAAGACGCAGGAAAAGGACGTCCGGCGGATCCTCGAACGCCCCGGCTACCGGGAGTTCGCGCGACAGGAAACGTACGTCCTTGCCAGAACACGTCTTCCCGGGCTACCCTTGCCCGAGGTCGACCTGCTGGCGGGAATACCGGAGGACGAGTGTTGCGAATCATAACTACGGCAACGTACGGGAGGGGCCAGCGGAGTCGCCGCAGGAGGGGGGCGCCCCAGTACGAGCTTCGCGCTGCTGGGGTACCCCCGCAGTAGGAAGAACGGGGGGCACAGTGAGGCCGGTGGGCAGCCGTGCAGGTTCACCGCACGGCGAGCCACGAACGGAGTCCCCCTCCGAGGCGGCGCAGCCGAAGGGGGAGTCCCGGAGGCGCCCCAGTACGAGCTTCGCGCTGCCGGAGTACCCCCGCAGTAGGAAAAACGGGGGGCACAGCGGCTTCCGGGATCGCTCTTTGGATACGTTACCGTATTTATGAAACGCAGCACTAAGGAAGGGGCGGCACGGTGGATGTGGGGATCTTCGGCAACGCGGGAGCGGGGAAGAGCACCCTGTTCCGCGCTCTCTCTGGCGTCCGGGAGGGGAGCCCCCAGGGGAAGAATGCCGGGGTGTGCGTCATCAAGGTCCCGGACGAACGGGTAGACCGGCTGGCGGAGGTCTTCCGCCCGAAGAAGGTCACCCATCTCACGATCGCCTTCCACGACATCGACGCCGGCGAGACGGACCTGCTCTCCCCGCAGGCCCTTGCGGAACTCCGGAGCGTCGAGGTCCTCGCCCTGGTCGTGCGGGCATTCGCCGACGACTACCACCCCGCGCCTCCCGGCGGGCTGGACCCCGTGGCGGAATTCCGGGATCTCTCCTCCTCGATCGTCCTCTCCGATTACATCGTCGCCCAGAAGCGGATCGAGCGGATGACGAAGGAAGCCAGGCGGGACGCCGAGTGGACCGGCCTGCACAAAGCGATCGATGCGTTCGAGAAGGAGGTTCCCCTGCGGGACGTGGAACTTTCGGCGGAGGAGGACCGCGCCCTCTCGGGATTCCGGTTCGTCAGCCGCCTCCCGGTCCTCCTGGTGATGAACGTCGGTGAAGAGGGGGTGACGGGAGAGCCGTACCCCGAGGTGACGAAGGAAGCGGCGAAGGCGAAGGTCCCCATGGTGCGCCTGTGCGCGAAGGTCGAGGAGGAGATCGCGCAGCTTTCGCCGGCCGAGCAGGTCGACTTCCTGAAGGGGATGGGGATCGCGCGGTCCGCGCGTGACCAGCTCGTTCGCGGCGCCTTCGAAGCGACGCGATATATCTCCTTCCTGACGGTGGGAGAGGACGAGGTGCGCGCCTGGAACATAAGGGAAGGCGGCTCCGCCTCGGCGGCGGCGGGGAGGATCCATTCCGACCTCGAGAAGGGATTCATCCGGGCGGAGGTCATCTCCTGCGACGATTTCCTGCGATGCGGCTCGATGGCGAAGGCCAAGACGGAAGGGAAGCTGCGGCTCGAGGGGAAGGAGTACGTCGTGAAGGACGGTGAAATCGTGCACGTCCGGTTCAACGTGTAAATTCATCGCCGGAATCTTATCGATACGATGTCGCGATTTTTTCGTAAACTTTTCGTCTGCCCGGGACGATAAGGAAAGCATGACCTCCGTCGCCTCCTCTCCGGAAGGAATCTCCGGGGCTGCAAAAGTGCGTATCCTCGTGGTCGATGACGAGGAGTTCCTCCGCTCTATTGTCCGGGAACGCCTTGAAATCGCTGGATATTCCGTGGACGAGGCGTCCAACGGAAACGAGGCGCTCGCCATCCTCTCGAACGGACACGGCCCGTACGACATCCTCCTTACCGACATCCGGATGCCCGGCATGGACGGGATCACCCTGCTCGGGGAGTGGGTGAAGAAATCCCCGAAGACCGCCGGAATCGTGATGTCCGCCAATGCCGAGCTCGATACCGCCCTCTCCGCCCTCAAGATGGGCGCGTGCGACTACATCACCAAGCCCTTCAACTTCGACGTCCTGCTGATCACCATCGAGAACTCGCTGCGAAAGAAGGATCTCGAGCGGCAGGTCGAGGATTACCGGTCGAACCTCGAGCGGAAGGTGAAGGAGCAGACCGACGTCATCAACTCGATGTACGTTCGCTCGATCGACGCGATGATCAAGGCGCTGGAGGCCAAGGACTACTACACACGCGGCCACTCCCAGCGGGTGACGGTCTACTCCATGGCGATCGGAACGGAACTGGGGATAAAAGAGCAGGAACTGGAAGATCTTCGCCGTGCGTCGGTCCTGCACGACCTCGGGAAGATCGGCGTCCGGGAGGCGGTGCTCAACAAGCCGGGCAAGCTCACGGACGAGGAGTTCGCGGAGATCGTTCGACACCCTGAAACGGCCGTCCGGATCCTCGAACCGATCCCTTTCTTCCGGCCCCTGCTCCCTTCCATCCTCCACCACCACGAGCGGTACGACGGGAGAGGGTACCCCGCGAAGCTCTCGGGGGACAAGATTCCCCTCGCGTCCCGCATCATGGCCGTCGCCGACACCTTCGACGCCATGACCTCCACCCGCGCCTACCGGAATGCGCTCCCCGTGGCCGACGCGATCGCCGAGGTCCGCCGTTGCTCCGGGAGCCAGTTCGACCCCGACATCGTCCCGGCGTTCCTCGCCTGTCAGGCGAAGATCGTCATCCCCGGGGACGTGAGCCTGCCGGACGGATTCGAGGAGGCGATCCCCCGTCGGTTCCCGCAGAAGCCCGTCTGACCCGCGACCTTCCCGCCACCCGCCCGTCCGAACATCGTTCCCTTTCGAATGAACTATACTGTCCGCATCGAGTCCGGAGGATGAGCCCATGACGGAGGCGGTCGGGACGGGACCCTCGCCGTACCTGGACGCGAAGGAGCGGAAGGCGCTGCTCGGCATCGCCCGCAGGGCGCTGGAAGGGTATATCGGCGCGGGGAAGATGCCGCGGGAGGACGTAACGGAGGCGAAGCTCGCGGCGCCCGGGGCAGCGTTCGTCACCCTGACGAAAAACGCACGGCTGCGCGGCTGCATCGGCTTCACCGATCCGGTGGCGCCGCTCTACAAGGTGGTCCAGGAGTGCGCGGTGGCCGCGGCCACCGAGGACCCGCGCTTCCCTCCCGTCTCCCAGCCCGAACTCCCTTCCCTGCGCATCGAGATCTCGGTCCTCACCCCCCTGTTCCCCATCAAGCCGGAAGAGGTCGAGGTCGGCATGCACGGGTTGATGGTCACGCAGGGGCGGATGCAGGGTCTGCTGCTCCCCCAGGTTCCCGTCGAGTGGGGGTGGGACCGGGAGACGTTCATCGACCAGACGTGCGTAAAGGCCGGCCTGCCGCCGTCGGCGTGGCGGCACGGGGCGACGCTCCGGGGGTTCACCGCCGAGGTGTTCGGCGAGGAAGGGAGGGAGGGGGGGTAGTCAGGCGTTTCTCCGGGAGACCATGCAGTCCCGGAGCTTCGCCTTCAGGACCTTCCCCTGCGCGTTCCGTGGAAGGGCGGGGACGAACCGGAGGGACCGGGGCACCTTGAAGGGGGCCATGTTTCTTCGGCAATGCTCGAGGATCGTCCCGGCGTCCTCCTTTTCCCCCTCCCGCAGCACGACCACGGCGACGGGCACCTCCCCGATCGTATAGTCGGGACAGGCCACCACCGCCGCCTCCTTTACGGAGGCGTGCTCGCAAAGTATGTTTTCGATCTCCCTCGGGGAGACCGAGATCCCCTCGACCATCAGCGTGTCGCTTTTCCGGTCGATGATGTAGATGTAGCCCTCCTCGTCGATCGAGGCCATGTCCCCGGTGTGGAGCCAGCCGTCCCGGAGGGTCTTCGCGGTGAGCGCCGGATCGTTCCGGTACCCCTCGAAGACGTTCGGCCCGCAGGCCACGACCTCGCCCACCTCGTCCGGAGCGATCTCGCGACCGTCCTCGCCGACCACGCGGACCTCGACGCCGTTCGCCTCTTTCCCGACGGACATGAGCTTCCGCATGTAGGGGGTGCTCTCGTCCAGCGTATGGTCCTCTTCGTGCAAGACCGTCAGGATGCCGGCGGACTCCACCTGGCCGTGGGACTGGACGAGTCCGCACCGGAAGAACCGGATCGCGCGCTTCAGGAGGTCGAGGGGGATCACCCCGCCGCCGTACAGGATCGTCCTCAAGGTGGAGAGGTTGAATTTTCCCGCGGAGGGGAGGTCGAGGATCTGCGACATCATCGTCGGCGTGAGGAGCACCCGCGTAACGGACCTGCGCTCGATGGCGCGCAGCGCCTCCTCCGGGTCGAATTCCGGCTGCAGGACGATCGTCGCCCCCACGTACATGAACCGAAGTAGCCGGCCGGTCCCGCCGAGGAAGGGGAGGGAGGCGCACGAAAGGAAGACGTCGTTCCGGGAGAGGCAAAGTTCCAGCGCCGAGGAGGCCGAAGCGGCCAGCAGGTTCCGATGGGAGAGCATCGCTCCCCGGGGACGGACCGATGTCCCGCCGTCGTAGATCACCAGCGCGGTGTCGGATTCGAGGACGGGTGGGGTCGGATCCGGCGCGCCCTCCCACTCGCCCCCCGGGAGGTCCGGATCGTCGATGCGGACGAAGCAGCGGATTCCCGGCAGGGACGGCCGGATCTCTCCGATCCGGTCGAAGAACTCCTCCGTGAAAAGGAGCGCCTTCACGTCCGCGTCCTCGAGGATGGCGACCAGCTCCCGGCCGATCAGCAGATGGTTCAACGGGACGAGGGACGCCCCCGCCCCGGTTACCGCGAAGAGGGCCTCAAAGTAGAGGATGGAGTTCTGCGCAAGGATCGCGACGCGGTCGCCCTTGCCGATTCCCCCCGAACGAAGCAGGCCGGCGTAGCCTCGGACCCGGTCGCGCAGCTCACGGTACGTCACCTCCTCCTTCCCGGCGACGAAAGCGACCCGCGACGGTTGGGTGCGGGCGTTGTGCTCGAGGACGTCCTGGATGAGCAATGGATGCCTCCGGTTCCGGCGGACAGCGGTTGAGTTGAAGGTAGCAGACAGGGAGGGTTCTTTCAATCCCGCGTGGTAAACTGAGCGGTCGGAGAGGACGAACCGGAGAAAGGGAGGGGATGGACGTGGACGAATTCGATGTGTACCCGATCGCCCATAACGGGCGCGTGTACAACATCATCACCGCCATGGACATGACGTTCCGCGAGGTGCGGGCGATGCTCGACTGGCTCGACGCCATGGGAGCCTTCGCGGTGGAGGAGGATGCGATGGAATCCGGGACGCTCCTCTCCTGCCTCGTCGAGGGATTCGCCTTCGATGTGGACATCCAGGGGTTCGAGGTGATCGTCTACCGCCGGGAGAGCGTGAAGTGACTCCCGGGAAGGGGGCGGCGCCTGCAAAGAAGGTCCTCGCATTCCTCGCGAGGGCATACCCCGGGGCGCGGGTCCTCCTCGACCACCGGAACCCGTTCGAGCTGCTCGTGGCGACCGTTCTCGCCGCGCAGTGCACCGACCTGCGCGTGAACCGCGTGACCCCGGCGCTGTTCCTCGCCTGGCACGGTCCTTCCGACCTCGCGACGGCGAACCGGGAGGAGATCGAGGAGGCGGTTCGCTCCACCGGTTTCTACCGGAACAAGGCGAAAGCGATCCGGGAACTGTCCGCCGCCCTCGTGGAACGGCACGACGGACGCGTTCCGCGAACGATGGAGGAGCTGACGGCTCTTCCCGGCGTGGGCCGGAAGACGGCGTCGATCCTCCTCGGCGCCTGCTTCGGGACTCCGGCGCTCCCCGTGGACACCCACGTCGGTCGGGTTTCCTTCCGCATCGGATGGACCGCGTCGAAGGACCCCGCGCGGATCGAGGAGGATCTGGCCAAGGCGGTACCGCGGGAGCGGTGGTGGGAGTTCGCCACGCGCCTCGGGTGGCACGGGCGGCAGGTGTGCATCGCCCGCAATCCCCGGTGCTCCGAGTGCGGCCTCGACGCCGCCTGCCCGAAGCGAGGCGTGCAATAGCGCGGATGTCCGCCGCCGACCGGGAGGATCCAATTTCCTTGAATCGGAGGGGCAGGCGCGCCTAAAATACGCGATTGCATCACCACCACCAACCGGCACCAGGGAGGAACCATGGCCACGACGCTTTCCCCAAGCGAAAGCTACAGCATCACGATGCGGTTGGAGATCCAGAACAAGGTCGGCATGCTGGGCAAAGTGACGACCGCGATCGGCACGGCGGGGGGCGACATCGGGGCGGTCGACCTGTCCGGCCACGGGAAAGGGACGGTCACCCGGGACGTCACCGCGCGGGCCCGCGGGATCGACCACGCGCAGGAGATCATCAACGCCGTGAAAGCGATCCCGGGCGTCAAGGTCATCAACGTTTCCGACCGGACGTTCCTGATGCACCTCGGCGGAAAGATCGAGGTCCACAACAAGGTCCCGGTGAAGACCCGGAACGACCTGTCCATGGCGTACACCCCCGGCGTCGCGCGCGTGTGCATGGCGATCTCGAGAGACGTGAAGAAGTCGTTCTCCCTGACGATCCGGAGGAACTCCGTGGCGGTGGTCTCCGACGGGACGGCGGTGCTGGGGCTGGGGGACATCGGTCCCGAGGCGGCGATGCCGGTCATGGAAGGGAAGGCGATGCTCTTCAAGGAGTTCGGCGGGATCGACGCCTGGCCGATCTGCCTCAACACGAAGGACCCCGAGGAGATCGTCCGGATCGTCAAGGCGCTGGCGCCCACCTTCGGGGGGATCAACCTCGAGGACATCTCCGCGCCGCGCTGCTTCGAGATCGAGGAGCGCCTGAAGGCCGAGATGGACATTCCCGTGTTCCACGACGACCAGCACGGGACGGCGGTGGTGGTGCTGGCGTCGTTGCTGAACTCCCTGAAGATCGTCAAGAAGCGGATCGAGGACATGAAGATCGTCGTCGCGGGGGTGGGGGCTTCCGGGGTGGCGTGCAGCAAGATCATCATGAACGCCGGAGCGCGCAACATCATCGGCGTGGACCGCGTGGGGGCGATCTACAAGGGCCGGAAGCAGCACATGAACTTCATGAAGGACTGGTACGCGGAGCACACCAACCCGTTCAACGAGAAGGGGAAGCTCTCCGACGTGATCTCCGGGGCGGACCTGTTCCTCGGGCTGGCGGGTCCGGGGCTGATCACCGTGGACGACCTGAAGAAGATGGCGAAGGACCCGATCGTGTTCGCGATGGCGAACCCCGATCCGGAGATCATGCCGGAGGAGGCGGCGCCGTACGTCCGCATCATGGCGACGGGGCGCTCCGACTATCCCAACCAGATCAACAACGTCCTGTGCTTCCCCGGGATCTTCCGCGGAGCGCTGGACTCCCGGGCCACGTGCATCAACGAGGAGATGAAGCTCGCGGCGGCGTATGCGATCGCCTCGTGCGTCGGCAAGGAGGAACTGTCCGAGGATTACATCATCCCGTCGGTGTTCAACCGGAAGGTCGGACCCGCGGTGGCCAAGGAGGTCTCCCGCGCGGCGCACCGCACCAAGGTGGCCCGTCGAACCTCCAAGACCTACATGGAAATCCACCTCGACTGACTTAATGGGGGCGATCAATCCGCTGATCTTCCGCGAGTACGACGTCCGCGGACTGGTGGGGAGGGATCTCCACCGGGACGCGGTCGTCCTTCTCGGGAAGGGGTACGGAACGCTCGTCGCCGGGGCCGGCGTACGGACGGTGGCGCTCGGGCGCGACTGCCGCCTCTCCTCCCCGGGGTTCCGGGACGACCTTGCGGAAGGGCTCCTCTCCACCGGGTTGTCGGTGATCGATGTGGGCGTCTGTCCGACGCCCCTCCTCTACTTCGCCATCCACCATTTCGGGGCCGGGGGCGGCGTCATGATCACCGGGAGCCACAACCCCCCCGAGTTCAACGGCTTCAAACTGTGCGTCGGCACCGGGACGCTCTACGGGGAGCGGATCCAGGAGCTGCGGCGCGTCATCGAGCGGGGGGTGTTCCGCGAGGGGAAGGGGGAGATCGTCCCCCGGGAGATCCTCGCCGACTACCGGAAGTTCGTCCTGGAAAACCTGTCGATTCCCCGACGGCTCAAGGTGGTCGTGGACGCCGGGAACGGAACGGGAGGGGCGGTGGCTCCCGGCCTGTTCCGGGAGATGGGGATGGAGGTCACCGAGCTGTTCTGCGAACCGGACGGCCGGTTCCCCAACCACTTTCCCGATCCCACGGTCCCTGAGAACCTCCGGTTTCTCGCGGAAAAAGTGAAGGAGGTCGGGGCGGACGTCGGCGTGGGATACGACGGCGACGCCGACCGGATCGGCGTAGTGGACGAGAAGGGGAACGTGATCTACGGGGACTACCTCCTCGTCCTGTTCGCCCGGGAGATCCTTTCGCGAAAGCCGGGGGCGGCGATCCTCTCCGAGGTGAAAGCGTCGCAGAACCTGTACGACGACATTGCTCGACACGGCGGGCGGGCGGTGATGTGGAAGGCGGGGCACTCCCTCATCAAGGCGAAGATGAAGGAGGAAAACGCCGAACTGGCGGGGGAGATGAGCGGACACGTCTTCTTCCGGGACCGTTTCCTCGGGTTCGACGACGCCATCTACGCCTCAGTGCGGCTGTTCGAGATCCTGGCGAAGGAGGGGCGCCCGCTGAGCGCCCTCCTGTCGGACCTTCCCCCCGTCGTGTCCACCCCCGAGATCCGGGTGGATTGCCCCGACGAGGTCAAGTTCCGGGTGGTGGAAGAGGTGGCGCGGATCGTGACGCCGCAGGCGCGGGAGGTGATCGACGTCGACGGGATCCGCGCCCTCTTCGACGGCGGGTGGGGGCTGGTCCGGGCCTCCAACACCCAGCCGGTGCTGGTGCTGCGCTTCGAAGGGAGGGACGAAACCGCCGTGCGCCGGATCCGCGGCGTGATGGAGGAAGCCGTGGAGCGCGCCCGGACGGCGGTCGGCGCGTGACGACCCTCCCGTGACCTTTCTGCAATCGATCCTCCTCGGACTGCTCCAGGGGGCGACCGAGTTCCTCCCGGTGAGCAGTTCGGGGCACCTGCTCCTTGCACAGCGGCTCTTCGGGCTCCGCGAGCCCGAGCTGGCGTTCGACCTGCTGCTCCACCTCGGGACGCTGGCCGCCGTCCTCTTCTTTCTGCGCTCCGAGATCGCCTCGATCGCGTCCTCCCTGGTTCGCCGGGATCCGTGGGCGGCGCCGTCGGGGTGGGGCCGCCGCGATATCTGGCTGACCATCGTCGCCTCGATCCCCACCGGCATCATCGGGATCGTTTTTCACGGGACCGTCGAGACGGGGCTTACGTTCTGGGGAATGGGGGCCCGCTACCTCGTCCTGACCACGCTGCTCCTCCTGACGAACCTGCGGTTCCGCCACAAGGCGGACCCCGACAGGATCGAATGGTGGGAGGCGGCGGCGATCGGCGTCATCCAGGGACTGGCGGTCTTCCCGGGGCTGTCCCGGTCCGGTTCCACGATCATCCTCGCCCTCCTGCTGGGGATCGCGCCCCTCCGCGCGGCGAAGTTCTCCTTCCTCATCTCCCTGCCGGCGATCCTCGGGGGGGCGATCTTCACCCTGGAAAAGGGGGTCTCCCGCCTGCCGGGCCTTGCCCCATGCGTCGCGGGGTTTCTCGTCGCCCTCGTCGTCGGGTACCTTGCGCTCCTCCTTGTCGAGCGTCTCGTCGTAAAGGGGCGCTTCCAGCGGTTCGCCCCGTACACCGCGGCTCTCGCGGCCCTCTGCTTCTACCTGCAATATCGGGGCTGAACTCACGTCGCTTGGTTTCTCGCGGGGGGCTTCCATTCCGCTACGTTCGCGACCTTATCGGCTCTATTTCCGTGCGCGGAACCCGGTGTTGCCGCCGCTCATCGTAATGGATGACGGAAACGGAGGGGCCATGATGGAAGAGACGGGAGTTCGCTGGCATGAATGGGAGCCGGGGGCGTTGTCCCGGGCAAGCGTCGAGGGGAAGTTGATCTTCCTCGACATCGGCGCCACGTGGTGCCACTGGTGTCACGTCCTGGACCGGACCTCGCTCAGCGACCCGAGGGTGGTCCGGGTCCTGAACGAGGATTACATCCCCGTACGGGTCGACACCGACCGGCGGCCGGACATCAACGAGCGGTACAACCAGGGGGGGTGGCCCACCACCGCGGTGCTCATGCCGGACGGCCGGCTCCTGACCGGCGCGACGTACCTTCCCCCGGAGGCGCTGGCCGGGCTCCTCGAGAAGTGCCGGGATTTCTACCGCCGGGATCGCGACCGGGTCGACGCCTACCTCCGGAACGCGGAGGACCCCGCCCCTTCCCCGGCGGCGGAGCGGTCCGACGCTCCGGAATCGCCGCGGCCGGAGGACCTCCCTCTCGTAAAGCACGCCGTCCTCGCCCAGTACGACCCGGCCCATCCCGGTTTTTTCCGGGAGCCGAAGTTCCCCGTCACGGATATCCTGGCGTTCCTGCGGGACGCGTGGATCGCCGAGGGGAATCGCGAGACGGGGGAGACGTTCCTCCGGGTGCTTCGGAGGATGGCGGATTCGGAACTGCTCGACCGGGTGGAGGGAGGATTCTTCCGGTATGCCACCCGGCGGGACTGGACCGTGCCCCACTATGAGAAGATGCTCGCGGAGAACGCGGAACTGCTCGCGCTGTACGCCGCCGCGTACGAGCGGACGGCGGAGGAGTCGTACGCCTCCGCCGGGCGCGACATCCTCCGGTTCCTCCTCATGAAGCTGCATGACCCCGCCACCGGTGCGTTCTTCGGAAGCCAGGATGCGGACGAAACGTATTATCCCCTGCCGGAGGAGGAGCGGGCGCTCCGGGTCGCCCCGTCGGTCGACCGGACGATCTTCGCCGAGTACAACGGGAAGGCGGTTTCCGGCCTCGTCTCGGCGCACCGCGCGTTCGGCGTCCCGAACGTCGAAGGGGGAGACTCCCTGCTGGCAAGAGCGGAACGGCTCGGTCGCTTCCTCCGGGAGCGGATGACGATCCTCGATGCGGGAGTGGTTCGATACCTTGCGTCCCCCGGTGCGGAAGAGAAGGTCCCCCGTCGGTTGCTCGCCGATCTCGCGGCCGTGGCCACGGGGTACCTCGATCTGCACGACGCCTCGGGGAAGGGGGAGTACCTGCGGTGGGCGGAGGAGATCCTCTCCGACGCCGTCTCGCACATGTACCGGCCGGACGCCTCCGGTTTCCCGGACCGGCTGCCCGCGGCGGGGGATTTCGGCGTCCTTTCGCAGCCGCTCTACCCGTTCGCTCCCAACGCGCAGGTCGCGTGCGCCTTGTTGCGGTGCGCCCGGGCGACGGGGCGGGAAGACCTGTTCGCGGTCGGTGTGCGGACGCTGTGCGGGCTGTCGGCGGAGTTCGACCAGCGGGGCGCCTTCGGAGCTCCGTACGGCAGCGCGCTGCTCCTCTACTGGAAAGGGAAGGCGGGAACGGCGTGCCTGCCGGGGGACCCGACGTGCGCCCCGGCGCTGTAGCCTTCAGGCGGGGACGAAGCCGCGCGGGGTGAGGATCCCGTTTTCGACGAGCGCCCCGGGCTTCGCTATGGCGCCCGGCCAGAGGATCGCCCTGCGGACGGTGGCGCCTGCCCCCACGGACGCGCCCTCCTCGACGACCGCGCCGGGTCCCAGTGTCGCGCCGTTCCCGATCGATGCCCGGGGGTGCACGAAGGAGCCCGGTCCCTGGCGCCCGCCCCGCTCCGTGAGAAGGGCGAGCGTTCCGCGCAGGTAATCTTCCGGCGATCCGAAGTCGAGAAAGACCCCCTCCGTCATGAAGGCGCATACCGGCGCCCCCTCCGCGATCAGCGGAATCAGCGTATCCCGGACGATGCAGGAAGGACGGCCGCGCGGGATCCGGGCGAGCAGCTCCGGCTCCGCGATCTGGTACCCGGTGTAGAATCCCTCGAAGGCCCCGGAGGGTGCGGTGCCGCCGAACCCCGAGATCCGCCCGTCCTGCCGCACGCGCACGGGGGTGTACCGGTTCCATCGGTCGGGAAAGAGGACGAGGGTGGCAAGCGCACCGCTCGCCCGGTGGCGGGCCACGGCTTCTCCGAGGGGGAATCGCGCGATCGCGTCGGAGTTGGCGGTCACGAACGTTCTCCCGCGCAGGTATTCCGCGGCATTTCCGATCCCGCCGCCCGTTCCGAGGATCTCCGGCTCGAACAGGAACTCCACCGGGAACCGGTCCGCCGCCCACGCCGTGACCTTCTCCCGGACCGTGTCCGGTCCGTGATGAAGGTTCATCAGGAACGACTCCGCGCCGTGCTCGTGGAGGAACTCCATCGCGTGGCCGCACAACGGTTGGCCCAGAACGGGGATGACCGGTTTCGGGATCTCGAGGGAGAGGGGGCGCAGCCGCGTTCCAAGCCCCGCGGCGAGGATCATCGCCCTCACGCCGGGATCTCCGCCGCGGCCTTTTCCGCCAGCGCCGACAGGATCGGGAGGAGCCTTCCCGCGAGAGCCCGCATCGGCGGGTTCCGTTCGAAGTTCCCCCGCAGGTGGGCGACGGTGGGCGGGATGAAGCGCAGATACATCCGCTTTCCCCGGTTATGCGCCTGGTTGCCGAAGGTGCCGATCGCCTTGACGTTGCGCTGGAGGGCGGCGAGATCGAACAGCCAGGCGAATGCGCCGTCGTCCCCCGCGGCGTTCCGCAACTCCGCCGTGGCGGCGTGGCGCCATGCGTAGCGGAGATGGTCGACCGCGTTCTCCGGCAGGGACACGTACGAATCGCGGAGCAGGGAAGCCAAGTCGTAGTAGACGTTCCCCATGCGGGCGTCCTGGAAGTCGAGCACCCGGAGGTTCCTGTGGCCGGGGACCTTCCCGGGGCCGAGCACCATCACGTTGCGGCTATGGTAATCCCGGTGAGAGAGAACCCTCGGAAGGGCGGACAGCCGTTCGAGGAACGGCAGGAAGAGATCCCCGATCGCCCGCTCTTCCCGGTCGGGTAACGGGATCGCGCCGTATTCCCGCACGGCGTGTTCGAAGAAGAAGTCGATCTCTTCGGTGAATTTCGGGACATCGAAGGAAAGGCGCGGGGGGATCGCCTTGCCGTCGAGCGCACGGGTCCCTTCGGACTGGATCCGGACCAGGATCTCGACGCACTGCTCGTAAAGCGGCAGGCATTCGCCCTCCCCACGATCGCGGAACGCGTCTTCCAGCATCGTGTCTCCCGCATCCTCCAGGAACAGGAGGTTCGCCCCGGGATCGGAACGGTAGACGGCGGGGACGGGTACCCCGGCCGCCGACAGGTACCGGTGGACGTTCAGGAAGGGAAGTTCCGCCTCCGGGGGAACGTCGTCCGGATATCGCATGACGACGATGGACGGGAGGGAGGCGCCGGATCCGGTACGGACGCGGTAGTAACGACGGGTCGAGGCGTCCCCCGCGAGCTCGGACACCTCCGCCGCCGTCGGATCCGCTGCGGGGAACAGGGCGGCGAGCCCGGCGCGGAGCGCCGCGAGGTCGAGCCGATCCTTCAAGGAGTTTCCCGGAACATCCGGTCGAGGGAGGCTCGGCAATCGGAGAGGATCTGATCGAAACCGCCGTACGTCGGATTCTCCCCGCGGGTGTAGTCCCGCAGCTCCACGGTGAAGGGGCCGTCGAACCCGGTTTCGACCAGCGCCTTCGCCACGCCGTTCCAGGGGATCGCTCCTTTCCCCGGTACGAGGTGTTCGTCCTTCTCCCCGTGGTTGTCCGAGGCGTGCACGTGGATCAGGCGGGAGGCCGCCGCGCGAACGGCGGATACGGCGTTCTCCTGGATGTGGGCATGTCCGATGTCCAGGCAGACGCCCACCCGGTCCGCCGGATAACGGTCCACGATGTCGAGGATGATGCTCGTCTGGCCGGAATCGACCGGGGTATTTTCGACCGCGAACCGGACGCCCGCGGGGACGGCGTCGAGGAGCTCGTTCATCGAAGAGAGAAATGCGCCCCATCGGTGCGGATACCACTGCCCGGCCGGGAACGACGTGTGCAGGACCACCGTCCCCCCGCCGTGGCGCGAAAGCCAGCCGGCGGTTCTCGCGGTCACGGCGACGGATTCGACGCGGTGCGCCTCGTCCACCGAGGAGAGGGAGTACCACCGGTCCTTCCTGTACGTCCGCACGTCCGGGTACAGGGGAGCGTGAACGCTCGCCACCCGGATGCCGTGGAACGCCATCCGCTCCGCGACCGCGTCGGCCGCGGGCGCGTCGCCGTAAGGAAAGTGGGGCGGCATCGCCCAGATCTCCGCAAGGGAGAAGCCGTACCGGGAGTAGAGGGACAGGATCGCCTCGTCGAGATCATGGAAGGCGAACAGGTGCGTCGAGAGGGAAACGTTCAAGGGATCCTTCCTGGTGCCTTGTGTTCCTGCGCGATACTCCGCGATAATACCATGACGGCCTGCCACCGGGCGGTCGCCGCCGGGAGAAGCGATTGCCGAAACGTCGTTGTCTCATGTGGATCCTCGCCTTCCTCGCCCTGTCCCCGAACGCCGGGGCCGCACCCTCCGCGCAGATGCACGACGCCGCGTTCCGGGAGGGGTGGTCCCTCCTTCAGGAGGAGCGGTATGTCGAGGCGCGCGCCGCCCTCGGGAAGATCCCTCCCGCGGAATACGACCTCGGGGATTACATCGCGTACTTCGTCGGGATGGGGGCCGCGCGCGACGGGAAGCGGAGCGAAGCCGGAGAGTCGCTGCGGACGCTCGAGGAGAAGTTCCCCGACTCCCCCCTCCTTCCGTACCTGCATCACGAAGTCGCCTACGCGGCCGCCCTCGACAACGATGTCGCCGGGGCGCGCATGGCGCTCGAACGCTCCCACGGGAAGGTCGGCGGCGGCTACCGGAAGTCGGAGGAAGGGTTCGTCGCGGCGTTTCTGGCCGAGGAGGGGGGACCCTCCCCCGAGGCCGCGTCGCTTCACCTTTCGAACTTCGCGGCGTACACGGCGCACGAGGCGGCGGCCCTCTCCTTCGAGCGGCTTTGGAAATGGCGCCGGGAGGGACGCTTCGCCGGGTGGGACCTGTCGCCGGCGTTCTATGCGAAGTTCGCCAAGGCGGCCACGCGCGCAGGGGAACCGGAACGGGCGCGTGCGCTCTTCGAAGAGGCGGTCCGCCGGTTTCCCCCCTCGGCGGACTACTACTCCCTGGTCCTGGACTACGCCGAGTTCCACAGGAAGCAGGGGGAGACCACGGCCGCCGCCGCACTGCTCGCGAAGCGGCTCGCAGTCGCGCCGCCCGCCTTCCGGTCGGAGGTCCGCTTCCTTCGCGCCCGCGTGGAGTGGAAGGCGGGACGGCTCGCGGAGGCGCGCACGGAGTTCCTGAAGATCGCGGAGGAGGGCGCCCTTCCCGGGACATCGGAGCGGGCCCGGTACCTCGCGGCATGGATCGCGGAGGACGAGGGGGACCTCGCGGGAGCTACGCAGTTGTTCGGGCGGCTCCGGGACGCCCGGGAAGACGCGATCCGGCAGGAGGCGCTCTTCCGGTTCGCCTACGGCCTGTACCGGATCGGCCGGCACGACGAGGCGATCGCCGCGTTCGAAGCGGGGGAAAAGGGAGGGTTCGGCACGGTGGAGGTCGCGCGGCATCGGTACTGGAAGGCGCGGGCGCTACGCGATGCCGGCAGGGGCACGGAGGCGGAGCCGATCTTCGCGGAACTGGCCGGAGACGGGTTCGCCGGGATCTACGCGCTCTTCGCGGTGTCGGCGCGGGGACCGGAAGCGTTCCGGTTCCTCAACGCCCCCTCCAGCGGTGAGACGAAAGCGTGCGGCGAGGAACGCGAACGGCTCTGGGAACGGATCCGGAATGCGTCTTGGGGACCGGAGGATGCGGAAAAGGTGCGCCGGGCGGAGCGGCTGACCCGGATGGGGGTCATTGATTACGCGGTCCTCGAGGCTTCGCTGGTGGACCGCGCGGCGGCGCGGAAAGCGATCGGGTTGGCGGACGGTGCGGCCGCCGGCCTGTTCCGGTACCTCGCCGGCGATCTGAAGGGTGCGATCCGGGAGACCTCGGATCTCCCTCTCGACCCTTCGCTTCCGGGCCTGTCGGACCGGATCCAGTACCCGCTTGCACCGGAGTTCCTCGCGGACTGCGACCGGCCCCGCTCCGGGATCGATCCCCTCGTCCTCCATGCGATCATCCGCCAGGAGTCGCGCTTCCAGCCGGATGTCCTCTCCTCCGCGGGCGCCGTGGGACTGATGCAACTGATGCCCCGGACGGCGGCCGAGACGGCGCGGAGGGAGAAGGTGCGCAAACCGGGCAGGAAGGATCTCCTGCGTCCGGCGCTCAACGTGCGGCTCGGGGCGGCATACCTGTCGCGCCTGGTGAGGGGGTACGGGGGGGACTACCTCCGCGCGGTGGCGGCGTACAACGCGGGAGAGGCGGCGGTCGCACGCTGGTGGGAAGGGTCGAACGGCGATCCGTCGGCGTTCCTCGAACGGATCACCTACAAGGAAACGCGCTTCTATCTGCGCAGGGTCTTCCTCAACCTTCTCCAATATTACCGGATATATCGGCCGGAGATGTTCGCCCGGTACTTTCCCAAACCTCCCGCAGGAGGGATGAAAGTCGACGATGCCGTGCCGCCCCCACCGCCCGCGGGGCCGGCCGACAACGTTCTTTCGACGCCGCCCAATCCCGAAGCCGCCCCGATCGAACCGCCGCCGCCGCCAGCGTCCGCCGGAACGTAGGGCGGTCGCGGGTCTCCCGGGCCAGCCGGTCGATCGCCTCCGCCTGCGCCGATTCCCCCCGGCACACGAGGACGACGTCGCATCCCGCCGCTACGGCAAGGACCGCCGCCTCTCCGAGGCCGTACCGGTCCGCGATCGCTTTCATCTCCAGCGCATCGGAAAAGACCGTCCCCCGGAACCGCATCCGCTCCCGCAACAGGTCGTGGAGGATCTTCCGCGACAGGGTGGCCGGCAGAGCGCGGTCGAGCGCGGGGTACATCACGTGCGCGGTCATGAGCGCGGGGATTCCCGAGCGCGCGGCGCGGCGGAAGGGGAGCAGTTCGCGGCGAAGGAGCGTCTCCCGCCCGGCCCGGACGACGGGCAGTTCCTTGTGGGAGTCGGCGGATGTGTCCCCGTGGCCCGGGAAATGTTTTCCGACGGGAAGGATCCCGCGGGAGAGTAATCCTTTCGCGAAGGCGATCCCCATCGTGGCCGCGGCGCCCGGGTCATCGGAAAACGCGCGGTCCCCGATCACCGGGTTTCGCGGGTTGCTGTCCACGTCGAGGACGGGAGCGAAGTCGATGTCGATCCCCACCGCCCGCAGCTCGGCCGCCGTCGCGGCGCCGACGGCTTCCGCCACCGTTTCGTTCCGGCAGCAGAACAGGGAGCAGGCGCGGGCCGGGGGGAACCGGGTGAACGGGGGTTCCTTGAACCGCGCCACGCGCCCTCCCTCCTGGTCGACGGCGATCAGCGGGAGGGGGTTCCCCCGGCCGGCGGAGGAGCGGATCCCGCGGCACAAGGCGCGCACCTGGGCGGGGCTCTCGATGTTGCGGGCATAGAGGACGACGCCGCCGATCCGGCCTTTCGCGAGCCACCGCGAAACTTCCGAGGGAAGCGACGTCCCTTCGAAGCCGACCCAAAGGGGGGAGGCGATGGCGCTCTTTCCGGCCTTCATCTCAGCCCGAGTGCTCCGCCTGATCGACGATCGTCAACTCCCGGAAGTAATCCCGGTAGAATCCACGGTCCCGCGTCAAGATACGGTCGCACTGGACCAAGGCGTGGGCCCCGATCAGAAAGTCGGCGACCACCCTCTCGCGCTTGCCCCCACGCGATCGATACAGGCGCCAGGAGGCGGATGCCCTCAACGCCGCGGGTTCCTCGATGGGGGAGAACGTCACGCCGATCGCCCGCATGGCGTCCAGGAAGGGTTTTTCTCCGGGGAAGGCCACGGCGGTCTCCGCCCAGACGGCCTCGCAGGCGACCAAGGCTCCTTCGCGGAGGCAGCCTCGCAGCGCATTCGCGGATCGGATCCCGTGGGTCGCGTCGGCCCCGAAGACATCAAGGAGGACGTTCGTGTCCACGGCGGTGATCACGGACGCCCCCTGAGCGACCGGATCATGGCATCGGTTTTCAGTCTTCTGCCAAGGCAACCGAACACTCGTCCCACCGGGTCCTCGTCGCTCACTTTCACCGCCACGAGCTTCCCCCCGTCGTCCTTGAAGTCCAGTCTTGTCCCGGGCCGGATGCCGAGTTTTTCCCGCAATGGCTTGGGAATCGTTACCTGCCCCCTTTCCGCGACGGTCGCTTTCATCCCGCCCTCCCTCGGTTCCATACTTTATAAGTATGATTGCATGGAATAAAATATGTGTCAAACCTGCCTGGGGTCGAGGGCGTCCCGAAGCCCGTCCCCCACGAAGTTGAACGCCATGACCGTGAGAAGGATCGCCGCCCCGGGAGCGGTGACAAGGTGCGGCGCGACGAAGAGGAAGTGCCGCCCCTCGCCGATCATCGACCCCCACGACGGCGCCGGCGGGGCGACGCCCAGGCCGAGGAAGGAAAGCCCCGCCTCCGCGACGATGGCGCGGGCGATCCCGAAGGTCGCTTCCACGAGGATCGGGGAGAGCGCATTGGGGAGGATGTGCCGCAGGAGGAGGCGCGCCGGGGAGCTTCCCACCGCGCGGGCCGACTCGACGAACTCCCTCGTTTTGACGGAGAGCACCTGCGCGCGGATCACCCGTGCGTACCCCACCCACCCGAGGATCGAAAGGGCGAAGAGGACGTTCCCGAACGAGGGGCCGCGCACGGCGGCGATGCCGATGGCGAGCAGGATCCCCGGGAACGCCAGCAGGACGTCGCAGGCCCCGGTGAAGATCCGGTCCGCTGCGCCGCCGAGGAAACCGGCCAGCGACCCGACGGCGAGCCCGATGAGGAGCGAGACGCCGACGGTGCCCAACCCCACGGCGAGCGAGAGGCGTGCCCCGTGGATCAGCCGGGAAAGGACGTCGCGCCCGAACTTGTCCTGTCCCAGCCGGTGGGAAGCGGAAGGACCCGACAGTCCCTCGTCGAGCTTTTGCGCGAGCGGGTCGCCCGGCGAGATCACCGGCGCGAAGGCGGCGGCGAGGAGGAACAGGGAGAGCAGGACCATCCCGGCGGCCGCCCCCCGGTGCCGGGCCGTTCGACGGATCAGCGCGGGCACTCCCGATTTCTCACTCATACCGGATCCTCGGATCGAGACGGGCGCACAGGAGGTCCGTCGCAAGGTTCATCGCCACGGTGGACAGGGCGATGACGAGGACGCACCCCTGGACCAGCGGGTAGTCCCGCGCGTCGATCGCCTGGATCAGCAGGCGGCCGATCCCGGGCCAGGAGAAGATCGTCTCCGTGATGACGCTTCCTCCCAGCACCGCGCCGAACGACAGCCCCAGCGCCGTGACGACGGGGACGAGGGCGTTGCGCAGCGCGTGGAGGGCGACGGCGGAACGGTACGGCAGACCGCGCGCGGTCGCGGCCGTCACGTACTCCTTCCGGAGTTCCTCCAGCAGCGTCGCGCGGACCATCCGCGTCAGCAGGGCGGCCATTCCCGTCCCGAGCGTGACGGCGGGAAGCACGAGGTGGCGCCCCGCGCCGTACCCGGACACCGGGAGGAGTCCCCACTGCACCGAGAAGAGCAGCACGAGCAACGGTCCGAGAAGGAAGTTGGGGACGGAAAGGGAGAGCATCGCCGCGAATCCCGAGAGGTAGTCCGCGGGCTTCCCGCGCCGCATCGCCGCGAGCACCCCGAGCGGCAGGGCGACGAAGACCGCCACGGCGATGGACGTCGCGGCGAGCAGGACGGTGGCGGGGACGCGGCGGGCGATCTCCCGGAGGACCGGCTCCCGGCTGCGGAACGATACCCCGAGGTCCCCGCGCGGGATCCCCGCGAGAAACGCGGCGTACTGGGAAAGGACCGGCCGGTCCAGACCCAGTTCCCGGCGAAGTTCCTCCTTCTGTGCGGGGATCGCGCTCTCCCCGAGCATGATCTCGACGGGATCCCCCGGAAGCAGGTGGATCAGCAGGAAGACGATCGTGACCACCCCGAACACCACGGGGACGGTGCGCAGGAGGCGACCGAGGAGATAGCTCTTCACCGGCGTCCCCCGGACGCGGGAGTCGAAGGATCCGGGACGATCCGCATCGCGCGGACGGGTGCGTAGCTCTCGTCCGGGGTGAGGACGAACCCGGAAAGCCTGCGGTCCCGCACGAGCAGGTTCCTGCCCGCCCACAACGGGAACACCGGCAGATCGCGCGCAAGGATCCGCTGCACCCGGCGGTACTTCTCCCGGCGAATCGAACGGGACGGTTCGCGGCGCGCGGCCTCCGTCAGGCGGTCGACTTCGGCGTCGGAGTATCCGCCGCGGTTCGCGCCGTCGGGGGGAGCGCTCCGCGAATGGAACGCGTGGTGGAAGATGTCCGGGTCCGCGATCCCGACCCAGGTGAGGCTGTAGATCTGGAAGTTTCCCTTCTTCACGTCGGAGAAGAAGGTTCCCCACTCAAGGGATTGGATTTCAACAGAAATACCTAACTGCCGGAGCTGCTCCTGGACCACGGTCGCGACCCGCCGGCGCACTTCGTTCTGCGACGTCTTGTACGTCAGCCGAAGGCGGGGGAGCGGGCCGTCGCCGTCGGGATCGGGGAAGCCGGCTTCGTCGAGCAGCCGACGCGATCGCGCGGGATCGAAACGGATCGGGGGGAGGGACGCGTCGTGCGCCCACGAACCCGGGGGGAGGATCGATTCGACGAGGTCGGCGCGGCCTTTCCAGATCGACCGGACGATCGCCTCCCGGTCGATCGCAAGGGCGATCGCGCGCCGGACCCTTGCGTCGGACAGCGCCCGGTCCCGCAGGTTGAATCCGAGATAGGTGACGTTCCCCCCGGCGCCTTCCTCGACGGCGAGCCGCCCGGGCAGCGAAGCCGCAGGCAGCAGATCGGGGTCGACCCCGTTCAGGACGAAGTTGACGCTCCCCATCTTCAGCTCGAGGAAGCGCACGTTGCTGTCGGGGACGAACTTGACCGTCACCGCGCGGATCGCGGGAGGGCCGCCGTAATACGCATCGAACGCCGAAAGGACCGCTTCGCCGTCGGGGGAAAGATCGTCCACCTTGTAGGGGCCCGCCCCGACGGGCGGCGCGTAGCCGCGCGCCGGGCTTCCGGCGGGGACGATGCCGCGCACCATCGTGGAGAGGAACGGGGCGAACGGCTCCGACAAGCGGATGACGACGGTCCGCGGATCGGGGGTCCCGATCGCTTCGATGTGCCGGTAGAGCGCCCTGTGGGGCGACCGGTTCGCGGGGTCGAGGATCCATGAGAAGGTATACCGCACGTCGTCGGAGGTGAGCGGCCGCCCGTCGTGGAACCGCAATCCCGGCCGCAGGTGGAATACGCAGGTCAGAGGATCGGGCGACTCCCATCGTTCCGCGAGGTCCGGGACCGGTTCGCCGGCCGCGTTCCGACGGACGAGCGAGGCGTGCGTCATCTGGAGGATCTGCTCGCCGTACGCGTCGGTGGCCACTCGCGGATCGACGTTCACGGGCGCCCCCGGCAGCGCGATCACCAGCCGCCCCTCGTCGACCGGGAGCTTCTGCGCGCACGCCGAAACCAGGAGCAGGAGCAGGAGGATCCGACCGTGACGCAGCAGGAGCATGCTGGAATGGTAGCACCCGGGGATGGCGGGGGGGACGTCGAATGTGGGAAAATGGGACCGCGATGACGGTGTCCGACACAGGGCCTCTCTTCCGGCGCCTCCGCGTCCTTCCGTTCCTTGCGGTCCTCGCGCTTGCCTTATCGGCGTCGGGGTGCCGTTCCCCCTTCTTCTACCCGACGCGGGATCACGTTCCGGTGCCTGGACTGGAGAACACCTCCCGCCAGGACGTCCGGTTCGCATCGGAGGACGGCGTGCCGCTCCACGGGTGGCTCCTGTCCCCGCGCGACCGGGTCTCCCGCGGGACGATCCTCTTCCTCCACGGCAACGCGGAGAACATCAGCACTCATGTCCAGCCGGTCCTTTGGCTCGTCCGGGAGGGGTACACGATCTTCGCCTTCGATTACCGCGGGTACGGATGGTCGGGCGGGGATGCGCCGGACATCCCCGGGGTTCACCGGGACGCCCGCGCGGCGTTATCGCACATCCTCTCCCTTGACGGGGTCTCGCCGGACCGGCTCGTCGTCTTCGGCCAATCCCTCGGGGCGGCCGTCGCCGTTCACACCGTCGCCACGGCATCCCCGTCACAGCGTCCCCGCGCCCTGATCCTCGACAGCCCTTTCGCGGGATACCGGCGGATCGTTCGGGACAAGCTGTCTTCCCTGATCGTCACGTGGCCGATCGCCTGGCCTGCCAGCCGGTTCTTCGATGACGAATACAGCCCCGAACGGTGGATCGGGAAGATCGCTCCGGTTCCCGTCATCGTGATCCATGGGACCGCGGACCGCGTCGTGCCGTACTCTCACGGGAAGATGCTCTACGATCTGGCGTCGGACCCGAAGGGGATCTGGACGGTGGAGGGAGGAGGGCACGCGACGGCCCTGCGGAACCCCGAGGTGCGCGGCCAGTTCCTCGCTTTTCTCGCCTCGGTCCTGCCGCCGGAGGGCGATCGCCGCCCGTCCCGGTAAAAATGGGCGCTGCCGTCTTGACAGCGAAATACCCGCGGGATAGTGTGTCATCTGTAGAAATCATTCCATTAGGGGGGTCGGTTATGAAGAGACTGCTTCTCGTCGCCGCATTGGTGCTCGCCCTCGCTGTCCCGGCGGTTGCCGCGGGTCCGGCGGGCCAGATGAACTACGGTTGCGGCCTCGGCGCCTCCGTGTTCAAGGACGGGCAGGCCAACGACAGCCTGCTGCTCCAGTTAGTCGCCACCTTCCTGAACGGCCTCTGCGGAAACGGGACGTTCGGCATCACCTCGGGGACCTCCGAGTGCGCTCCGACCTCGAAGTCCGCCAGCGCCGACCGGTTGAACGAGTTCGCCTACCGGAACCTCGACGACCTCGCCCGCGACATCGCGGCGGGGAAGGGAGAGACGGTGTCCACGGTCGCCGACCTTCTGAACGTCCCGGCCGAGTCCCGGCCGGCCTTCTACCGGAACCTCCAGGCCCGGTTCACGGAGATCTTCCCGTCACCGGCGGTCGAGACCGCCCACGTGGTCGAAGCGATCACGACGATCGCAGCCCAGGGCTGATCGTTTCTGGCCGGTAGCGGTGCCACGAAGAGGGCATGCACCCTGCAGGGTGCATGCCCTTTCTCTTTTCCTGCTCGTCCTTCTCGCGGCGGGGGCCGGGGTTCCTCCCTCGCAGGCCGCCTCCGACGCGTACCTCGCCGAGCTGAAGGGACGCGCGAATTCCCTCGCGCTCCACGATGACGCTTACTGGAGGGTCCTGCTCCACGTCCGGCCGGGGGTCGCGGGGACGCGAAGCCTCGTCGACGATCCCCGCTTCTTCCTCTCCCCGTCGGGGAAGACCGATCCGGCGGCGGAGCTGCTTGCCACGCTCGACGGGTTGTTCGACAACACGTCCGCCCCGGCCGCTTTTTGCCGTTTTCCCGCCCGGTACGCCTGGCTCGCCGGGAAACTCGGGATCGATCCGACCCGGATTCCGCGGCCGCCGCCGTGCCCCGAGGTGGACAACATTCTCCGCACCATCGACGGACAATCCGCCGAAATGGTCTTCGCGTCGGGCTATGTGAACTCTCCCGCCTCGATGTTCGGCCACACGTTCCTGCGGATCGATTCCCGGGTGAAAAGCCCCCTCCTCTCCTTCGCGGTCAATTACGCGGCCCGCACGGACCCGTCGGACGGAGGGATCGCCTTCACGGCCAAGGGGATGTTCGGCGGATACCAGGGGTACTACTCCGTCATGCCGTACTACGACAAAGTGCGGGAGTATTCCAACATCGACCAGCGCGACCTGTGGGAGTACCCGCTGAACCTGACACCCGACGAGGTGCGCCGCCTGCTCCTCCACCTCGTCGAGATGAAGGATATCGCGACGGAGTACTTCTTCTTCGACGAGAACTGTTCATACGAGCTGCTCTTCCTCGTCGATGCCGCGCGTCCCGGGGCACGGCTGACCGAAACGATGGATCGGTACTGGGTCATCCCGATGGACACGGTCCGCGCGGTCATCGCGGCGGGGCTCGTCGACAACGTCGTGTGGCGTCCTTCGAGGGCTCTCCGGATCCGCCACGCCCGCACCCTGCTTCCGGAGCGCGAGGCGGTGCTTGCCGTGGGGATCGTCGACGGGACGGTCCCCGCCGGGTCGGTCCTCTCCGAACCGGTTCCCGACGCGACGAAAGTCCGGGCACTGGACCTCGCGGCGCTGCTGGCGCAGTACCGGATCGCGAAGAAGGGGATGGAGCACAAGGTCTTCCAGGAGCGGTTCTACGCGATCCTGTCCGCCCGGACGCGCCTCGGCCCGGTGGAGGACGATACGCCGCCCCTCCCCGTACCCGCGCCTCCGGAAGACGGGCACCGAAGCGCCCGGGCCCACCTCGGCGGGGGTTGGCGGGGGAGCGAGGGATTCCTCGAGGCCGGCATCCGCCCGGCCTACCACGACTACACCGATCCCCCGGAGGGGTACACCGAGGGGTCGCTGATCGAATTCCTTTCGGGAGCGGTCCGGTGGTACCCGGAGAGCGACCGGTTCCGATTGTCGCGGCTCGATCTCATCCGGATCGAGTCGCTCGATCCGTTCGACCCGATCTTCCGGAAAAAGTCGTGGAAAGTGCGCATGGGATTCGAGACGAGGGATTTCACCGGGGAGCGGGACGCCCTGGTTTCGTTCGCCGGATGCGGGATCGGGGGAGCGATTCGGCTTCGGAAGGAGACGGTCGCCTACCTGTTGGGGGAGGTGGAGGGAGACTTCTCGCGGCGCTACCACTCCGCCTACCGGATCGGCGGGGGAGGGTCCGCGGGCCTCACCGCGGAACCGGTCCGGGGGTGGCGGCTGCGCGCGGAGGGACGGGGGATCTGGGGAGCGCTGGGAGAGACCAGGGAGGGTCCCGACCTGTCGGTATCCCTCCGGCAAGGTTTCCGGATCGGCAGGGACCTTTCGCTGACCGCGGACGTATCCCGTTCGGTGACCCGTCGTGTCGGGCGAACCGAGGGCACCCTTTCTCTCCACCGGTACTTCTGACGAGGTCGATCGGCGACTTGTTTTCCGCCGGCCCTCGGCCCGGCGATTCCTCTTGGATTCCGGGCGCCTCCGGATTCCGTGCTTGTTCCGGGCGGCGCGGGTGGGCTAAAATGACACGATGCACACCGTCCTGCTCAAGGTCACGGCCCTCTTCTATCTCGTCGGGGCGCTGGCGTACCTCCACTTCATCTTCACGCTGAACGAACGGAGCCCGAAGCTCGGGCGGATGCTGCTCCTGATCGGCGTCGTCCTTCACGGGGCGGGGTTCGTCGCCCGATACTTCGTCGCCGGATACACCCCGATCACCAGCCTCTTCGAGTCGCTCACCTTCTTCGCCTTCGCCATCGTGGCCGTGTTCCTCGCCTTCGAGCTCCGGTACAACCTCCGGGTGCTCGGTGCCTTCGTCGCGCCGCTGGCCTTCGCGTTCAGCGTTTTCGCGGCGTTCCTCCCCGGCGAGGTCCGGCCGCTGGCCCCCGCGCTCAACTCGTACTGGCTCCCCGTCCACGTGATCCTGCTCTTCTTCGGGAACGCCGTCTTCGCCGTGGCGTTCGGCGCCGCGATCATGTACCTGCTGATGGAGAAGGAGCTGAAGACCAAGAAAATGGGGGCGATCTTCAAACGCCTCCCGTCCCTGGACGTCCTCGACGACATCAACTACCGGTGCCTGACGATCGGGTTTCCGCTCCTCACCCTGGGGATCATCACGGGCTCGATCTGGGCGGAGTACGCGTGGGGATCGTACTGGAGCTGGGACCCGAAAGAGGTCTGGTCCCTCATCACGTGGCTGCTCTACGCCGCCCTCCTCCACGGGCGGCTGACGGTCGGCTGGCGCGGCCGCAAGGCGGCCATCCTCGCCATCGCGGGCTTCTGCGCGGTCCTGTTCACCTTCCTGGGCGTGAACCTCCTCCTGCCGGGGCTTCACACCTATACGAACCTTTCCGGCTGATGGAAAACCGAAGCGACGCATGAGCGAGATCGTCATCGTCGGCCTGAACCACCGGACGGCGCCGGTGGAGGTGCGGGAGCGCCTGGCGTTCCCGGCGGACACGGTGGGGCACGCCCTCCGGGGGCTGCGGGAGCGCGACGGCATCTCCGAGGGGGTCATCCTCTCCACGTGCAACCGCGTCGAGGTGTGCGTCCTTTCCGGCGAGGGGTACACGGGGGTGGAGCGCATCAAGGAGTTCCTCGCCGCGTACCACGGGATGCCGATCGGCGAGCTCTCGAACCACCTCTACCATCACCTCGGGGAAGAGGCGGTACGGCACCTGTTCCGCGTCTCCAGCAGCCTCGACTCGATGGTGCTCGGCGAGCCGCAGATCCTCGGGCAGGTGAAGGACGCGTACGGGTACGCCTGCGAGTTCAAGTCGATCGGGCCGGTGCTCGACAAGTTCTTCACGAAGGCGTTCTCGGTGGCCAAGCGGGTGCGCACGGAGACCCGGGTGGCGAACAGCGCCGTATCGGTCTCGTACGCCGCCGTGGAGCTGGCGAAGAAGATCCTGGGCGACCTGTCGGACAAGACGGTGATGCTCATCGGGGCGGGGGAGATGTGCGAGCTGGCGGCGCGGCACCTCCTCTCCGCCGGCGCCAGGGGGATCCTCGTCACGAACCGGACCTACGAGCGCGCAGTGCGCCTCGCCGAAGAGTTCGACGGCACCGCCGTGCGTTTCGAGGAGCTCTCCACCCACCTGAAGCGCGCCGACATCATCCTCTCCTCGACCGGCGCCCCGCATTTCATCCTGAAGCGCGAAGACGTGGAGGAGGTCCTCCGGATCCGCAGGAACCGCCCGATGTTCTTCATCGACATGGCGGTGCCGCGGGACATCGACCCGGACGCGAACGAGATCGACAACGTCTACGTCTACGACATCGACGACCTGAACAACGTGATCGAGACGAACCTCGAGGAGCGGCAGCGGGAGGCGGCCCGGGCGGAGGAGATCGTGATCTCCGAGGTGGCCGGGTTCCGCCGCTGGCTCGACGCGCAGCAGGTCACCCCGACGATCGTCTCCCTGCGGCGCAAGTACGACGAGGTGCGACAGGCGGAGGTGGCCAAGGCGCTCGCCGCGCTGGGGACGGCCGATCCGAAGACGAGGAAGGTGATCGAGTCGCTCGCATCCTCGATCCTCAACAAGGTGCTGCACTCCCCGGTCGCGTCGCTCAAGCGGGAGACCGATGGCCGCAGCCCGATGGAGATGGTGACGGTGGTGCGGGAGATCTTCGAACTCCCCGAGGAGGAGAGCGGGGAGGGGACGGAGGCGCCGGAGCGCGCCCCCGAGCAAGGAGGAAGCGTTGGCAGCCAGTGACGTCATCCGGCTCGGCAGCAGGGGGAGCACGCTCGCCCTCTGGCAGGCCGGGCACATCCGCGCGGAAGTGGAGCGGCGCACCGGGCGGAAGGTGGAAATCATCAAGATCAAGACCACCGGCGACATGATCCTCGACGTCCCGCTGTCGAAGGTGGGCGGGAAGGGGCTCTTCGTCAAGGAGATCGAGGAGGCGCTGCTGTCGAACCGCGTCGACCTTGCCGTCCACTCGATGAAGGACGTCCCCACCGATCTCCCCGCGGGGCTCGAGATCTCCTGCATCACCCTGCGGGAAGACCCGCGCGACGCGTTTCTTTCCGTGAAGTGCGCGCGGTTCGAGGATCTTCCGAAAGGCGCTCGCGTGGGGACCAGCTCGCTGCGCCGGCAGACCCAGCTCCTCGGACTTCGCCCCGATCTTTCGATCGGTCAATTGCGGGGAAACCTCGACTCGCGCATCCGGAAGATGGAGGATGGGAAGTACGACGCCATCATCCTCGCCGCCGCGGGACTGCGGCGGCTCGGGTGGGACGGGAAGATCCGGCAATATTTCCCCGCGGACGTTTCCATCCCGGCGATCGGGCAGGGGGCGCTGGGGATCGAGATACGGAGCGACGACGCAAGGACACGGGAGGCCGTGGCGTTCCTGAACGACCGGGATACGTCCCTGGCCGTCCGGGCGGAGCGCGGCTTCCTGAAGCGGCTCGAAGGCGGGTGCCAGGTCCCCATCGCGGCGCACGGGACGACGAGCGGGGAGACTCTCGTCCTCGCCGGACTGATCGGAAAGCCCGACGGGACGCGGATCCTCCGGGGGAGCCGGAGCGGCTCCGTTTCCGACCCGGAGGCGATCGGAGTCGCGCTGGCCGAGGAGCTTCTTTCCCGGGGCGGCCGGGAGATCCTCGACGAGGTGTACCGGCAGTCCGGTTCATGAGGGGATGACGCTCTCGGGGAAACGGATTCTCGTCACGCGCAGCGTGGAGCAGGCGGGAGAGCTGGCCGCCCTGGTCCGCCGCGCCGGCGGCGTGCCGGTCCTCTTCCCCACGATCCGCCTGATGCACCCCGCGGATTGCGGGCCCCTCGACCGGGAGATCGGGCGCCTCTCCTCCTTCGACTGGATCCTCTTCGCGAGCGCGAACGCGGCCCGGTTCTTCCGCGAGCGCGCCGCTCGGCTCGGGGTCGTCTCCTGGCCGGCCACCCTCCGCGTGGCCAGCGTCGGGCCGGGGACCACGAAGGAGCTTGCGGCGCTCGGCGTCCCCGTGCACCTGACGGCGAAGAAGCATACCGCCGAGGGGCTCTTCGAGGCGCTCCTCCCGATGGGCATGCCGGGGAAGCGGTTCCTTCTCCCCCGCGCGGAGGAGGGAAGAATGAACCTTCCCGAGGCGATCGGGCGGGAAGGCGGAGAGGTCGTCAGCGTCGTCGCCTACCGGAACGGGCCGGCGGAGAAGGACGAAGCCGCGGCGGGGGAGATCGCGGCCCGCCCGCCCGACGTCTGCACCTTCGCTTCGCCCTCGGCGTTCCGGAACCTCTTCCTTCTCCTCGGGGAGGAGGCGGCGGGGGAAATGCTCTCCCGCAGCCGCATCGCGGTGATCGGTGAGGTGACCGCGCGGGCCGTGGAACGGCGGGATTTCCGGGTGGACATCGTGCCTGAAACATATACGCTGAAAGGGATGGTGGACGCCGTCCAGGCGTTCTTCGCCGCCCACCGATCGGCCGGACAGGGATAAGGGCCGGCCGCTGCCCCAGGAGGGAATCGATGCAATACCCCGAATATCGGCCCCGCCGCCTGCGGCGGAACGAGACGCTGCGCCGGATGGTCCGCGAGACGAAGCTCTCCGTGGACGACCTGATCTACCCGCTCTTCGCCGCCGCCGGGAAGGGGATCCGCAAGGAAGTCTCCTCGATGCCCGGCGTCTTCCAGCTCTCCGTCGAGAACCTCGCGAAGGAGGCGCGTGAGGTGGCCGCCCTCGGCATTCCCGCGGTGCTGCTGTTCGGCCTTCCGGCGAAGAAGGACCCCCTTGGAAAGGATGCCTATTCGGACCGGGGGATCATCCAGACCGCCGTGCGGGCCATCAAGGACGCGGTCCCCGGCCTCATGGTGGTCACCGACGTCTGCTTCTGCGAATACACCGATCACGGCCACTGCGGGATCCTGAAGGGGACGGAGGTCGACAACGACGCCACGCTCGAGATCCTTGCCAAGAGCGCCGTGTCGCACGCGAAGGCGGGGGCGGACATCGTCGCCCCCTCCGACATGATGGACGGCCGCGTCGGCGCGATCCGGAAGGCGCTGGACCGCACCGGGTTCTCGAACGTCCCCATCATGTCGTACGCGGCGAAGTACGCCGGGGGGTTTTACGGCCCCTTCCGCGACGCGGCGGAGAGCGCCCCCAGCTTCGGGGACCGTCGCTCCTACCAGATGGACCCGTCGAACGCCCGGGAAGCGTTGCGGGAAGTGGCCCTCGACGTGCGGGAGGGGGCCGACATCGTGATGGTCAAGCCCGCCCTTGCGTACCTCGACATCATTCACCGGGTCCGCCAGGCCTTCGACCTGCCGGTGGCGGCGTACAACGTGAGCGGGGAATACGCGATGGTGAAGGCGGCCTCGAAACTCGGATGGATCGACGGGGACCGCGTGACGATGGAGATCCTCGTCTCGATCAAGCGGGCCGGCGCCGACCTGATCATCACCTACGCCGCCAAGGAAGCGGCGCTCGCGCTCGCGGGCTGACGCGATGTCCGTTCCCCCGACGGGAAAGGCCCCGTGGCGGGTGATGGAGCTGGCGGACGTCTGCGACCGCGCGGTCGAAGAGGCGTTGAACGCGGCGGCGGGGGACGGGTGGCGGTTCGAGTCCGTCCACTTCGTCACGCAACCCGGGAACCGGCGCCCCACGATGGCGTTCCTGTTTTTCACCCGCGACACTCTCCCGAAGGGGATGTGAACGGTGTCGCTTCACTGGGAAGAGCAGCGGGAGTTCTTCCGGGATGCCCGCCGCGCGCGCTACCTGGCGCGGCTGGTGGGGAAGGCGGCGGACCTGATCGCCGCGATGTCCCTCTGGCACATCCCCGGCGCCGCCGGCGTGTTCGCCTCCCTTTTCTACCTCCTGATGTGCGACGGCTTCCCGAACGGGCGCAGCCTCGGGAAGTGGCTCACCGGCCTCAAGGTCGTCCGGATCGACCGGGACGGGATGGATTTCGCGGCATCCCTGATGCGCAACCTCCCCGTCGCCACGCCGTTCCTCCTCTATCTCCTCCCGGTGATCGGCCCGTTCCTCGCGTTCACGCTGGGAGTCGCGGTCCTGCTGATCGAGACGTACCTCGGGTTCTACGACCCCGACGGGCAGCGGGCGGGGGATACCTTCGCCGAGACGCTCGTCGTGGAGTACCGGCAGGGGTCCGATGGCGTCCCTCTATTTGATCGACGGGCATAACGTCCTTTACCGGACCTTCTTCGGCGTCCCCCGCCTCACGGCGCCGGACGGCACGCCCACCAACGTGGTCCTCGGGGTGGCCCGGATTCTCCTGAAGATCCTGCGCGAGGACCGCCCCGATGCGGTCGTCGCCGTCTTCGACTCGCGGGAACCCACCCCCCGCCACGCGGTCTATCCCGGATACAAGGCGAACCGCCTGAAGGTTCCCGAGGACCTCGCCGCCCAGATCCCGGTGGTGGACGAGGTGATCGACGCCCTCGGGGTGCGTCGCCTGTCCTTCCCCGGCGCCGAGGCGGACGACATCATCGGGACCCTGTCGCGCCGCGCGGAGGAACGGGGGATGGACGTGGTCATCGTCTCCTCCGACAAGGATCTTTACCAGCTGGTCTCCCGGCGGGTGAAGGTGCGGGACGGATTGAAGGAGCATACCGTCGGCGAGGCCCAGGTCGAGGAGGTCTTCGGCGTTCCTCCGGCAAAGGTGGCCGATCTGCTGGCGCTGGCGGGAGACTCCTCCGACAACGTCCCCGGCGTTCCCGGGATCGGGGAGAAGACGGCGTCCGAATTGATCCGCGATTTCGGCTCCCTCGACGAGGTGCTCGCCCACCCCGAGCGGCTGAAGGGGAGCCGGCGGGAGAAGATCGAGAAGGGCGCCGACGCCGCGCGCCTCGCCTTGCGGCTGGTCACCATCGACCGGGAGATCCCGATCCGGGAGGATTGGCCGGAGTTCGTCCCGCGCGGGATCGACGCCTCGCGGCTCGCGCCCCTCTTCCGTCGTCTCGGGTTCCGGAAGCTTCTCGAGGAGCTGGACCTGGGGGAAGCGCCGGACACGGGAAAGAAAGGGGATGCGCGGGGAAGCCTCGCGTCGAAACGCGTCGGCTCCCCCGAGGCGCTCCTCCACGCGCTGGGTCCGGGGGAACTCACGGCGGCGGGGCTCGCGTACGACGGAGACCGGGAAACCGTGGTCGGGATCGCCGTCGAGGGGGACGGCGTCCATCTCCTGCCGGCGGACGCCTCGGCGGGCGCCGCCCGGGCGGTGAGCGGCCGCGGGGCCACCGTCTACCTTCACGACGGGAAGTCGCTCTACCGCCGGAGCGCCGGGACGGGGAAGGAGGAAGACCCGCGGCTTTTCGACACGCAAGTGGCAGGCTACCTTCTGGACCCGGAGGAGGGGACCCCGTCCTTCGCGAAGCTGCGCGCACGGTTCCTGCCTGCCTCCCTCGCCGCGGCGGAAGGGGAATCCCCGGAAGGACGCGCCGCGGATCGGGCTTCGGCGACGCTTGCCCTCGGGAAGGCCCTCGAAGAGCGGCTCGCGGAGGCGGGGCTCCTCGATGTATTCCGGGGGATCGACATGCCGCTCCTTCCCGTCCTTCACCGGATGGAGGAGAAAGGGATCCGGATCGACCCCGTCATCTTCGGGGAGCTCTCCGGGGAGCTTGCCCGCGACATCTCCGCGATCGAGCGGAAGGTGGCGGCCGCCGCGGGGACCGGTTTCAACATCAACTCCCCCAAGCAGCTCGCCTTCCTCCTCTTCGAGAAGCTGGGGCTTCCACCCGTCAAGAAGACGAAGACGGGCTACTCCACGGACGTCGAGGTGCTGGAGCGGCTGAAAGACCTCCATGAGATCCCGTCGCTCGTGCTCGAATACCGAACCCTCGCGAAGATCCGCTCCACCTACGTCGACGTCCTCCCGGGGATGGTCGACCCGCGGGACGGACGGATCCACACGACGCTCCACCAGACGCAGGCGGCGACCGGGCGGCTCTCCTCCTCGGATCCGAACCTGCAGAACATCCCGATCCGCACCGAGCTCGGCCGCCGGATCCGGTCCGGTTTCGTCGCGGAGAAGGGGAACCTCTTCGTCGGGGCGGACTACTCCCAGGTGGAGCTTCGCCTGCTCGCCCACCTGTCCGGGGACGCGGAGCTGATCCGCCGGTTCCGGCAGGGGGACGACATCCACTCCGCCACGGCCGCCGCCGTCTTCGGCGTGAAACCGTCCGCCGTCACCCCGGAGCTGCGGCGCCGCGCGAAGGTGATCAACTTCGGCATCCTGTACGGCATGAGTCCCTTCGGTCTCTCGCGCGAGCTGGGGATCGGCGGGAAGGAGGCGAAGGCGTACATCGACCAATATTTCGACCGGTATCCGGGTGTGAGGGAATACATTGAAGGATTGAAGGAAACTGCCCGTAAAAACGGGTATGTTTTAACGATCATGGGACGCCGCCGCTTTCTCAAGGACATCGATTCGCGGAACAAGGTGCTGCGGGAGGCGGCCGAGCGGATGGCGATCAACACGCCGATCCAGGGGAGCGCCGCCGACCTCATCAAGATGGCGATGATCCGTGTCGACCGGGAGTTCCGCGATGCCGGGATGAGAGCGCGGCTGATCCTCCAGGTGCACGACGAATTGATCGTCGAGGCGCCGGAGCGGGAGGCCGGGGCGTCCGAGCGGATCCTGAAGGAAGCGATGGAGGGGGCGGCGAGATTGACGGTGCCGCTGACCGTCTCGGTGAGCCGGGGGAAGAACTGGGGGGAAATCCACTGATTTTCCCGGTCCGCAAGTTGAATACTCCGCGGGGCTTCGCCGTCCTATGAACGGGACGGAGAAGGGCGGAGTTCCCGACGACGCGCTGATCCGCGAGACCCTCTCGGGGGACGAGGGGGCGTTCGGCGAGCTCGTGGAACGGTACAAGGGGAGGGCGTACGGAGTGGCCGTCGGGATCGTGGGCAACGGAGACGACGCGCTCGACGTCGTCCAGGACTCCTTCATCAAGGCGTACTACAAGCTGAAGGAGTTCCGGTTCGGCTCGAACTTTTACACCTGGTTCTACCGCCTCCTCGTGAACCAGGCGATCGACCGGTGGCGGAAATCGGCAAGGTCGGCCGAGGTCCCCTTCGACGAGAGCTGGCTTTCCGAGGATGCCTCGCCTCCCGACGCCTTTGCGTATCCGCGGACACCGGAGGACCTGGCGCGGAACCGGGAGTTGGGGAATGCCCTGCAGCGGGCCATCGGTGCCCTCCCGGGGTACCACCGGGCGGTGATCGTACTCCGGGAGGTGGAGGGGATGGCGTACGACGAGATCGCGAAGACCCTCGGGTGCTCCGTGGGGACGGTGATGTCCCGGCTGCACTACGCCCGGGGGAAACTGAAAGAGGCCCTGAAGGCGTACCGGGAAGGGTAAGGAAGGAAAAGGACGACGATGGATTGCAGGACGGCTCACGCAAAGATCGAGGAGAAGGCCGACGGGTTCCTTCCGCAGGACGCGGACGGGGAACTTTCGCGCCACCTGTCCGGGTGCTCCGCGTGTGCCGCGGAGGATGCGGCGGCGTCCGCCACGGGTCCGCTGCTGCGCGCCCTGGCCGGGATCCGTGCGAAGGAGAAGGCTCCCGCCCTCGACGCGATGTGGACGCGGGTGCGCGCAGGGATCGAGGAGGGCAGGGAGGCGCGGATGCCCCCGTCGTGGATCGCGCGATGGGCATGGATCCCCGCGGCCGTCGCCCTTGCGGTATTGGCGCTCCTGTTCTACCCTACGGGGACGGATCGACAGCCGTTTCACCCGACCACGTTCGACGTCTCCGTCGAGGACATCGAATCGGAGGCCGCCACGGTGGCCCTCGTCGACAAGGGAGAGGACCTTCCGAGGGTGATCTGGATCATCGAAGATGGCAAGACGTAAATCCCAAGGCCGGCCGGGTGCGCCGGCCCTTCCCATCCTCCTGCTCCTGCTGCTGCTCGCTCCCGTCCCGTCCGAAGCCGCCAACACGGTCTCCGTCGAGGTCGGGGCGGTCTACGCCTCCAACGAGGGGCGTTCGATGGACCCGGCCCTCGGGATCATCCGGGGAAAGCTCCAGTCCATGTTCAACTACACTTCCTACCGGATGCTCGACCGGAAGCGGCGCGCCCTCGCGATCGGGGAGACGGGGGAGTTCGAGCTCCCCGGGCGGCGGATGATGCGGGCGACCCCCCTTTCGACGGAGCGGAACAAGGTCCGTCTCACCATCCGGATCTCCGACGGGCCGAGAAACCTCCTCACCACCACGCTCGGGCTCAGCCGGGGCGGCATGGTCCTCGTCGGCGGGCCTTCCCATCAGGCCGGCGTGCTGATCCTCATCATCTCCGCGGAGTGACCGGAAGCCCTTCCGCATGGTTGCCATCTTCAGGGTATTTTTCTCTCCCGATGTTGAATAACCGGATTCCCCCCGACGTCGTATGGGCAACAAGGGAAAGGATTTCGCCGGGGAACCCGGATGGCTCGCCGGCGGACGAGGAAGGAGGGATACGACCATGAGGAAACTGATCGCCATAGCGCTGACGGTGGGACTCCTCGCGGCCCCGATGGCCGCCTCGGCGGGCGGGCGCGGCGGCTACTCCGGCCACGGGGGCCACGGCGTGGGTGGATTCTTCGCGGGACTGGTGGGAGGGGCCATCCTTGGCACCGTCCTCTCGCACGCCTACGAGCCGGTCTACGCGCCCGCGCCGCGCGTCTACTACGCACCGCCCCCGGAGCAGGTCTGGGTGCCGGGTCGCTATGTGACGCGATATGAACGGCAGTGGGTCCCCGGGCACTGGGAGGTGGAGCGGTACTCCCGTCACGGGGACGACGACGATGACTACGACGACGGCTACTCCCGTTCCCGCCGGGTTTGGGTCCCCGGGCGATACGAGGAATTCCGGACCCGGGTCTGGATGCCGGGTCACTGGGAGGAGCGCGGATAGCCGGGAGAAGGGTATAATTCCGGTCGTGGAAACCGCTGAACACGGAAATGCCGGAACGGCGCTGCGGAACTCCCTCTGGAATCTCCTCTTCCGTGTGGTTTCGTCCACCGATTTCTCCCGCATCGCCTGGACGACCATCTTGCGCGGCGCCTGCCTCTCGTTCCTGAAGGAGCCGATCGACGAGCTTCCCCTGTCCGACAACGACGCCTCGCGCCTTGCCCTGAAGGCCCGATTCCTCGCCCTTCCCGATCACCGCGTCTACGACCTGTTCGAATTCCTCCTGACGGACGACCACGCCGGCCTGAAGGAGATGGACCGGAAATTGATCCGCCGGGGATTGAACGAGCTGCTGGAGCGGGAGGGGGCGCCCGTCCGCCTGTACCGCGACCGGTTTCGCCCCTACCAGGATTTTCTCGGTTTCGACGAGATGGCGGAGGCCGGGGAGACGGTGCGGCTGTTCGACATGGCCGCGGCGCAACGACACATGTCGACCGCGATGGCGTACCTTTCACGGCGTCCCGAACCTTCGTTCCGGGGCGCTGTCCGCGAAGCGGTCCTCGCGGTGACCGCCGTGGCGAGGGAAATTTCCGCAAAGGATGTCGCCGGAGGCGGGGAGTCGCCTCCGGTGATCGTCGGATCGGTGGCGCACGCGGCGAAGGCGGCCGGGATCCCCCCGGAGTTGCTGGCGGGGATCGAGGCGCTGCTGCGGAGGGCGCACGCGGTGAGCGGGCTGCCGATCGGCGGGGAAGCATCCCGCGTCGGCGAGGAGGAACTCGATCCGGGCGAAGCGCACCTGCTGGTCGTCTTCGCGTCTTCCCTGATCGTCTACCTTGCGAGGGAGAAGGGGAAAGAGCCGGCTGCGTAGAGAGCAGTGGGGGACACTCCCGCCAGGCTTAGGTCCTCGTCAGGCGGCCGGGAGCCGCCGGCGGCACGCGGCTGCGCAGGAGCGCGTCGACCACTTCGGGGGCGCTGTTCACGATGGAAAACAGGGCGATGTCGCGGCGCGTCAATGCGCCCAGTTCGCAGGCGCGGAGACAATGCTCATGCAAGGGGTCGAACCACCCCCCCGTGTTCGCCACGATGATGGGACGGGAGTGCAGCCCCAACTGTTTCCATGTGAGGATCTCGAAGAATTCCTCGAGGGTGCCGAATCCTCCGGGCAGGATCGCGAACGCGTCCGCCAGACGGCTCATCTCCCGTTTCCGTTCGTGCATCGACCGGGTGACGATCCGCTTCGTCAATCCCTCGTGCGCCAGTTCCTTCGTCGCGAGAAACCCGGGGATGACGCCGGTCACCTTCCCGCCCGCGGAGAGGACGGCGTCGGCGAGTACTCCCATCAATCCGACGGAACCCCCGCCGTACACGAGTCCGATCCCTTCCGCCGCCATCCGTGTTCCGAGGGCGCGCGTCTCCGCACGGAACGGGTCGGGAAGGTCGTCGCTCGAACTGCAGAAAACGCAGAGCCGTCGAAGGTTCATCGGGGAAAAATAGGCTCTTCCGGGAGAAAAGAAAAGGGATATTTCCGGTTGACAGCCAAATCGGGGATAAATACTATATAGACTATAGACAATAAGGAGGTTCGGTCATGACGACCTGGTTCGCGGACAACTCCCTCTCGATCGGAAAGACTCCCCTCGTGAAGCTCAACCGGATCACCGACGGCGCCGGGGCGACGGTGCTCGGGAAGGTGGAGGGGCGCAACCCCTCCTACTCGGTCAAGTGCCGGATCGGCGCGGCGATGGTGTGGGACGCGGAAAAGAAGGGGCTACTCGGGCCGGGGAAGACGATCGTGGAGCCCACCTCCGGAAACACGGGGATCGCGCTCGCCTTTGTCGCGGCGGCCCGCGGCTACGAAATCATCCTGACGATGCCCGAGACGATGAGCATCGAGCGGCGGCAGGTGCTCAAGGCGTTCGGGGCGAAGCTGGTGTTGACCGAGGGGGCGAAGGGGATGAAAGGGGCGATCGGGAAGGCGGAAGAGATCGTGGCGTCCGATCCGTCGCGGCATTACATGCCGCAGCAGTTCAAGAACCCGGCCAACCCCTATATCCACGAGACGACCACGGGTCCGGAGATCTGGGAAGAGACCGGCGGGGCGATCGACGTGCTCGTCTCCGGCGTCGGGACGGGCGGGACGATCACCGGGATCTCCCGCTACATCAAGAATACGAAGGGGAAGAAGATTCTCTCGGTGGCGGTCGAACCGGTACACAGTCCCGTGATCACGCAGCAGAGGAACGGCCAGCCGCTGGCGCCCGGCCCCCACAAGATCCAGGGGATCGGCGCGGGGTTCATCCCCGACGTCCTTGACATGTCGCTGATCGATCGGGTGGAGACCGTCTCGAACGACGAGTCGATCGCCTTCGCGCGCCGGCTGGCGCGGGAGGAGGGACTCCTCTCGGGGATCTCGTGCGGCGCGGCCGCCGCGGTCGGGGTGCGGCTGTCGAAGCTCCCGGAGTTCGCCCGGAAGACGATCGTGGTGATCCTCCCCGATGCAGGGGAGCGGTATCTCACTTCGGCGCTGTTCGAGGGGTGGTTCGAGACGGGGAACGCCGCCGCGATTTAGTGCAGCGTCTCGGCGTTACCGCACACCGACATACAGGGTGACGATCCCGAACGTCAGGGAACGGCGGGTCACGGAGGCGCACCCCGCGGCCCGCATCATCTCCCCGAAGGCGGAGGGATCCGGGAAAGCGAGGACCGACTCGGGGAGGTATGCGTACGCGGATCCCCGCGAGAAGATCCCACCGATCCGCGGCAGGACGCTTCTGAAGTAGAACCGGTACAAGGGGCCGAAGACCGCCCCCGGGGGCGTGGAGAACTCGAGGACCACCAATCGTCCGCCGCGCCGGACGACGCGGCACATCTCCCGCAGGCCCCGTTCGCGGTCGATCACGTTCCGGATCCCGAAAGCGACGCAGGCGGAGTCGAAGGCCCCGTCCCTGAACGGGAGGGATTCTCCCGGCGCCCGGAAGAACGCGACCCTTCGGCGTTGCCCCGTACGCGCGCACTTCTCCCGACCGACCCGCATCATCTCCATGGAAAGGTCCACGCCGGCGACGGACGCCCCGGGGCCCTTTTGCCGCAGGATCTCCAGCGCCATGTCGGCCGTCCCGGTCGCCACGTCGAGGAATCGTCCGCCGGTCGACGGGATGGTTTCCGCCACGGCGAGACGGCGCCACCGCCGGTCCGCTCCCAGCGACAGCAGCCGGTTCAGGAAGTCGTACCGGGGGGCGATTGAGGAGAACATCTCCCCGATGGAGCGGTTGCGCTCGGTGAGGCGATACAAATCGTTGAAACTCCGTCGTGGTATAAGGGTTTCAAGTATAACAGGCCCCGCGTGAATATTCGCCCCGCGACGGCACGTCCAAGGAGCATGAACGAGGGAGGGAACGAGCCATGAAGCGCGCCGCCGGTTTCGTGATCGCTCTTCTATTGATCGTGTCGACCGCCGTGGGGGTATCGCCCGCCCGGTCCGAGGACGCGGGATCGGCGGAGGAGGGGATTCCCGCCTACGCCGTCGCACGGGTCAAGGTCCTGGACGGGTCGGTATGGGTCCGCCCGTCGGACGGCGGAGAATGGGAGGAGTTCCTCAGCAACAGCCCGGTTCCCCCCCGCAGCCGCGTCAGCGTTCCGGAAGGATCGGAGGCGGAGCTGCAGTTCCACGGGGGCCAGTTCGTCCTTCTCACCTCCGGGACCGACCTCGAGATACGCGACCTTCAGGGGGAGAAATCCGCCTTCCGGCTGCGCGCGGGCGAGATCCGGTTCGACCTTCCCGCGGATGACTTCGCGCCGGTGACCGTTCGCATCCCCGGGGGTGCGCTTGCGCGGTTCCCCGAGCCCGGGAGGCATTGGCTGACGGTGACCGAGGACGACGAGACGCGGCTTGTGGTGCGCCGCGGACAGGCCGTGGTTGAGCTGGAGGGCGACGAGCATCCTCTGCGCGCCGGTGAAGAGGCGGTCATCGGCCGGGGTATCACCGTCGGACAGTACCGTGGGAGCGATGACGACACGGTCTTGGCTCCGCCGCCCTCGGAGCCCCAGGGCGACGCGCCGCCGGTGGTGGTGAACGAGCTGCGGGATTACGGCGAGTGGATCACCGTGCCGACGTACGGGTATGTCTGGCGGCCGCACGTGGCGGCGGGTTGGTCCCCTTACGTTTACGGCCGGTGGGTGTGGATCTCCCCGTACGGATGGACGTGGGTTTCGTACGAGCCGTGGGGGTGGTATCCGTACCGGTGCGGGTACTGGCTGACCGACCCGGTCTTCGGCTGGATCTGGTCTCCCTACAACTCCTTCGTTTCCGTCAACTTCGTATTCGGTTCGCACCGCTATCGACACCACAATGTTTTCTTCCGGCCGGCGACCGTCCGCTTCATCCCCGAGGGAAGGAACGTCCGCTGGGTGCCGCTTCGGCCCGGCGAGCGGTTCCGCCCGGCGGAGTTCCGCCGCGGCGATGCCCGTCTCTCACGGTGGAATCGTCCGCTCGACAGCGGCCGGGTCTTCGTCCGCGGGGGCCAGGATCGCCGCGAGTGGCGGGACTATAAGGCCGTGCACGCCGAGCGGCAGGCGGAACTCCGGAAGATGCGCGCCGCGCAACCGCGGCCCGACATCCGCAGGGTGCGCCCCGAGGCGCGGGACAGCCGGCCTCCTTCCGCGGTCGGGGGGAGGAAAAGCCCGGAACCTCGAACGAGGGACAGGGACCTTCGGGACCGCGGCAACCGGCCCGCGCCACGTGATGGCCGTGGGATCGAGCGGCGCCCGGCGGCGCCTTCCGGGAGACCCGCGCGCGAGAGCGGAGGGAACGTTGTGCGGCCGCAACGGGGGACCGGCGTTTCGAAGGAAGCCGTCCCGGGGCCGGGGAAGGCCGTCAGGGGAAGCACTTCCCCGCGTGTTCCGCCGGCACGCCTCCCGGCACCTCCCCCGGGGCGAGCGAAGGTACGAGAAACCCAACCCGGGGCCGATCGGCCGGTACGGAGCGTGGAACGTCCGGAGGGGAACCGCGGAGACGTCCAGGAGCGACCCCCCGCGGTCCGGACCCCTGAGGCGGGATCTCGCGGGCGCCAGGTCCGCGAGGACCGCGGCGACGCCGACCGTGGCCGCGGAGGGGATCGGGGAGGCGATCGCGGCGGTGACCGCGGCGGTGACCGCGGGGGCGGCCGAAGCCGCTAAGACCGTCCGCTAAGTGTTGCGTTTCACAAATACGGTAACGTATCGGGATGACAGCACGGAAGGCGCACGCAACGAGAGGGTCCGGCGGAGTCGCCGCAGGAGGGGGGCGCCCCGGTACGAGCTTCGCGCTGCCGGGGTACCCCCGCAGTAGGAAGAACGGGGGGCACAGCGGCTTCCGGGACCGCTCTTTGGATACGTTGCCGTATTTATGAACTGAAGCACTAAGGCTCCTCTTCGGGCGCCGGTGGTTGCGGGGGGGTCGCGGGGGAGTAGTTCACTTCGAAAAGGGTGAGCCAGCGTCCGCGCGATTCGTCGACCACCGAGAGCGGAAGTTCCGGTTTCCTCTCGCCCGGGGCGGACTCGATGTCCAGCGTCGCCGCGGTGGGGATGGGGAGGCGGACCGAGAGGCCGGGGGGTTCCTTCGCCTTCGTCGCGGAGCGCGGGGCCGCGCAGGCGGACAGGACCGCGCATGCCGCAATCGCCGCAGCGATGTGGGCTCCGGTCTTCATGGCGCCTCCTCTCCCGGCCGTCGTATCTCCGTCTACGATTATATTCCTTTTCCCCCACCGGGCGCGTATCGCATCGATTCCGCCAGCCGCTCCGCTTCGACGCGCCCCCGGATCTTCCCCGAGAGGGATTCCTCCCGGATCCGGAGGAGAATTTCCCGCCGCTGCGGCCCCTTCGGGAACGTATTGATATCGAGCCATATTCCATTGATCCAAAAAGGAGTTGTGCGACTTTTTCTCATGAATCGATTCAGGTCTCTCGCGGGACATTTTCCAATTCGCCGTACCGCCCGGTAGAGGGCGATCCATCCTCCCGGGTCCTCCGTACCGAGGAGGACCGACTCGGTCTCCGCCCGGGGGAACCGCAGCGCCTCCGGATGAGAAAGGTGGAAGAGCCCGCGCAGCGTCGAAGCAACGCGCCGGAGATCCGGCAGACGGAGGCGCCGCGCGGCCGCAAGCGCCGCATCCGGCGGCAGATCCGCCAGCAGGTTTGCGAGGAGTATCGGAATCGGCAGGCGTACGCCGATCGACCGGCGAAGAAACCGGTACCGCCTCGCGATCCGTTCGGCGACCTTCGCGTCCTGCGGGCCCGCTTCCGGCAGGAGGACCCGCAGCAGACCGAGCCTTCGAAGATCGTCTACCGTCCCCACCGGGTCGGCGGAGAGGGAGCGGACCAGTTCGACCGCGATACGGTCCGGCGATACGGCAGGGAGGAGACGGGGCCCGAGGCGCCGGATGGCGGATGCGGTCCCCGCGTGGAGAACCGTGCCGGGCCGCTCGTTCTTCCTCCGGATCGCCCGCAGGATACGGAGCGGATCTTCACGGAACCGCTCCGCCGGTTCCCCCACGCAACGGATCCGTTTCCGGCGCAGGTCTTCGATGCCGCCGAACGGATCGAGCAGGCGGCCGTTTTCCACCCCGCGAACCGGATCGAGCCGGAAGAGGAGAGCGTTGATGGTGAAATCCCGTCGCGACGCGTCCTCGACGGCCGCCCGGTCGTCGCCGCCCGGCGCGGTTCCGGTCCGTTGTCCGGGAGAGCGGGCGCCGGTGCGCGCATTGGAGATGTCGATGTACTCCTTCCCCCAATCGACCGCGATCCGGTGGACGGGGAAGTGCCTTCCCGCCGCAACGACCTTCCGGATCCCCGGCGTGCCCGGTCCGAGGGATCGGAGCAGTTCACCGGTCCGGCGGTACGTGAGTCCCGTGACCAACAGGTCCACGTCGCCCGATATCTTTCTCTCCGCGATGTCCCGCAGGTACCCCCCGACAAGGTACGCCGCCCCTCCCGCACCGTCGATCGCGCGGGCGAGGTCGCGGAGAAGCCGGCGCAAGGGGGATCGGCGACGCAGCGCGCGTCGCAGCTCCTCCCGCATCCAATCAACCGCGTTTGATCGTATAATGGGACCCAATGGAAAAAACCGTCTCCGGAAGAGTGATCGAACTGGTCCTCGGCGACATCACGCGCCAGGCGGTCGATGCGATCGTGAATGCGGCGAACTCCACGCTGCTCGGCGGCGGCGGGGTCGACGGCGCGATCCACCGTGCCGGCGGCCCCGCGATCCTCGATGAGTGCCGCGCGATCCGCGCCGAACGCGGCGAGTGTCCCACGGGCGAGGCGGTCCTGACCGGAGGCGGCGGGTTGCCGGCGCGCTACGTGATCCACGCCGTCGGGCCGGTGTGGCGCGGCGGGGACCAGGGAGAGCCCGACCTGCTCGCCTCCTGCTACAGGAACTCCCTGCGCATCGCCGCTTCGCGCGGCCTGCAGACCGTGGCGTTTCCGTCCATCAGCACCGGGATCTACGGGTACCCGGTTTCGCTGGCGGCCTCGACGGCGCTTGCGGCGGTCGCGTCGTTCCTCTCCTCCGAACCCGCCGCTCCCCTTCGCGTCCGCTTCGTCCTCTTCGATTCCGTGACGTTCGCCACCTACGCGGGGGCGCTCGAAGCCCTGTAGAGTTTACCCCGGTTCCGTCTCCCCGCCGGATCCGCGCGGGAGGAATCCCTTCGCTCCCAGGGCGATGACGATCCTGCGGGCCGCATCCACCGGATTGTCCTTTTCCCCGTCGATGACGAGGTCCGGCCGTTCCGGAGGTTCATACGGCGCCGAAATTCCCGGAACGTTTCGCGCCGTCCCTTCCGCGCCACGTCGGTAAATCCCTTTCGGGTCCCTTGCCCTGCACACCGCCAGCGGGCAGCGGACGAGCACCTCGAGAAAACGGAGGATCGCCGTCCGGGCGCGGTCACGGTACGCCCTGCGATTCGCCGTGGCGTCGATGATCACGGGGACTCCGTGCTGGACGAGCACCCGGGCGAGAAACGCAAGGGTCGCGTAGAATGCGTCCCGGTCCGCGTCGTCGTACTTCGGCTGCGGCGTGATCTCCCGGCGGACGGCGTCGGACTCCAGCACGGCCGGACGTACCCCCAACGCCTGGAGTTCAGCGACGAGGGCGCGGGTCACGGTCGATTTGCCGGAGGCGGGCAGCCCCGTGAGCCAGACGGCGAAGGCGGGCTCCCGGTCAGAGGGCATCGAGCGATCCGTTGACCCGCTCCGGTTCGAAGCGCGGCGCGTCGAGGGTCGAGATCATGAAGGAGAAGAGCTTCCGGCGGACCGACTCGTCGAGGGACGGGTACCAGACGGGGGAGGCCATCACGAGGCAGCGGAACGCGAAGAACGGGGCGGCGGTCTCGAGGATCCCGCCGTCCCCGGTCCGCTCGAGGTACCGGTCCCAGAACCGTCGGAACAATGTTTCGAAGGATCCTCCGAGTCTCCCCGACGCCTGGAGAGATGCGAACAGGTAGTTCCCCGTGAGGGCGGTCACATCGTCGGCGGGTTCCCCCCACTCGCCGCGCGACCGGTCCAGCACGGTGAAGTCGACCCCCTCCCGGAAGAGGATGTTGAAGGGGTGGTAGTCCCCGTGCACCTGGCGCAGCCGATCGGTGCGCCCTTTCAGGCGCCAGCGCCAGGTTACGCAGCGCCGTTCGATCTCCTCCAGCAGCGCCGCGGTGATGAACCCGTGGGGGAGGGGGTAGCTGTCGCACAGCCCCATGATGCACTCGCCGTCCCCCAGCAGTTCGCGGATCCGTCGCGTGTACAAACCGGGATCGGGACCACGGACGGCGTGAATACCCACGAGGTAGTCGCACAGGGCGTCCGCGCGCGACAGATCCAGGTCGCGCAACGCTTCCCCTTCCTGCAAGCGGGCGATGTCCCGGATGTATCCGGCCCCTTCGATGTGATCGACCAGGAGGAAGAACTCCTCGGCGTTCCCGGCGGAGAGGAGGTTTCCCTCGCGGTCGAACGCGCCCACGTCGAGGGAGCGGACATGGCGGGGGAGGGCGTTGTACGCACCGTGATCCCAAAGCATCATGCGGGCACGGTCCGCCATGTGCTCGTGTCCGAAGGGACCGGGGCTCGTCGTTTCCAGCACGGCGGCGCGCGGCGTTCCGCCGACGGTGAACTCCACCTTCACGGGGTGGCCGTATCCGTACTCCTTCGCCGCGCCCGACGCCTTCGATTCATGGAGAGAGACCAGGGCGGTCACGGCCACCGGTGCGCCGAACAATGCGGTCAGGTACCGTTCCAGCCGTTCCTTCGACAGTTCCGGCATCGGCGCGCCTCCTGCGAATCCGGCGGGGACCTCCGCCGGTATTTGCCGCGGGCAGGACCATTCTCCCACGGCCGGCGGATCAATAGAAGCAACACGACCCGGGTTCGGTCATCCGACGCAGTCTACTATATAATGTTCCCATTCCCGGACATCACCGACGAACGGTGGAGGGTGACAGGCGATGGCAATGGCGCGTGTGATTCGGGTGTCACGGACCGGGTAGGCGGGAGGCGAACGTGTTCGAGTGGACGGAACGATGGTCGGTGGGGGTGGACACCATCGACGCGCAGCATCGGGAACTTTTCGCCGCGATCGACTCGCTTCTGCGGGAGGAGGGGGATGCTCCCCCCCGGGACCTTGTCAAGGTTCTGGACTATCTCGAAGACTACGTCAGCAACCATTTCGGGCTGGAGGAGCTCTACATGCGGCGCTTCTCCTACCCGGGCTTCCCCTTCCACAAGGGGGAGCACGTGGCGTTCATCAACGACTACTACGACATGCACGACGAATACGACAAGAGCGGCGCCACCCCCGAGCTGGCCGACAAGATAGGACGCTACATGGGCGGCTGGCTGGTCAACCACATCGGGGAAGTGGACAAGGCCCTCGGCGCGTTCCTGCGGGACAAGGGGATGAAGTAGCGCCGTTACCCACGGAGAAGGACGGCGGCGACGAGGGCGCACAGCCCGAGGCCCATCGCCACCTTCGGCAGGACCACCTTGGACCGTTCCCGGATCGTCCCCTCCATCCTGCCGGACAGGATCCCTTCGCCCGCGACGTCGCAGACCCCCGGGATGGGGGAGCACGACTTCGTCTTGGGACAGACCGCGAAGATGACGAGCATGCCTGCCGTCAGCCCGAGCTTGAGGAGGACGTACCGGCCCGCCGCGCTGTGTAGCAGCGCATCGGTCGTACCCAATAGAAGGTACGCCTTCGCGCCCCCCGAGACGAGCAGGAGGGCGATCGAGCTCCCCACGAGTTTCCGGAATCGCCCTTCCATCAACGCCAGCAGGTACGCGCTCTGGAAGCTCACCTCGTTCTTCCGGAACACCGGGTCCAGGACGACGATGTGGAAGATCATCCCCCCCAGCCACGCGATGACGGCCAGCAGGTGAATGGCGGTCAGCGCGACCGACACGAACTCCATGAGCCCCCCCGTTCCTCCGTTTTCGTGGATCATCCTACCCCCGACCCTCACCGGCGGCTTTGACCCAAATCAATCCCGCAGGGCGCGGGGCGCATCGTATTGCCTGATCCGATTGGGAAGGAACCCGTGGAAAGGGGTTGCAGGATGGAATGGAGCAGAAGGTCGTTCCTCAGGACCCTCGCGCCCCTTGCGGGTCTACTCCTTGCAGCGGAAGGGGTACGTCATGTCGGAGAAAGTCGTGAAACCCGACGCGGAGTGGCGCAAGCTCCTCTCGCCGGAGCAGTACCAGGTGACGCGGAAGAAAGGGACGGAGCGGGCGTTCACGGGGGTCTACTGGAACACGAAGGAGAAGGGGACGTACCGGTGCGTCTGCTGCGGGCTCGACCTGTTCCGGTCGGAGACGAAGTACGACTCCGGGACCGGGTGGCCGAGTTTCCACGAACCGCTGGCGAAGGAGAACGTGCGGACGGAGGCGGACTACGGCTTCCTCTCGAAGCGGACGGAGGTGCTGTGCGCACGCTGCGACGCGCACCTCGGGCACGTCTTCGACGACGGCCCGAAACCCACCGGGCTGCGATACTGCATGAACTCCGCGTCGCTCGCCTTCGTGAAGGACGAGTGACCGGGAGCGCACCCGCCGTCCTGTTCCTTCAGTCCAGGAACAGGTCCGGCAGGAGAGGAGCGCCCGGCTCCACGGCGTAGGAGGAAAGATCCGTCACTCCTTCGGCGGCGAGCACCTCCTCGTCGAGGAAGAAATTGCCGGTGCACCCACGGCTGTCGCGCGTGAGGATTCCGTGCGCCGCGTCCGCGACCACCTCCGGCCTGCGGCAGTATCTCATTTCCACGCCGGGGATCATCGCGAGCGCCGCGGTGGCGATCACCGTCCTCGGCCACAGGGCGTTCACCGCGACCCCCGCCTCCCGGAACTCCTCCGCCATCCCGAGGACGCACAGGCTCATCCCGTACTTCGCCATCGTGTAGGCGCAATGGTTGCGGAACCACTTCGGGTCGAGCGACGGCGGAGGGCTCAGGTTCAGGATGTGCGGATTTTTCGCCTTCATCAGGTACGGCAGGAGCGCCTGCGATGCCGCGAAGGTTCCCCGGACGTTCACGCCGAACATCAGGTCGAACCGCTTCATCGGGGTCTGCAGCGTCCCCGTCAGGCTGATCGCGCTCGCGTTGTTCACGAGGATGTCGACGCCTCCGAACGTCTCCGCCGCCTTTGCGGCCGCCGCGGCGATCTGATCCTCGAAACGGATGTCGACCTGGAGGGGGAGGGCCTTCCCGCCCGCCCGCTCGATCTCCCGCGCGGCCGTGAAGATGGTTCCGGGCAACTTCGGGTTCGTTTCCGCGGTCTTGGCGGCGACGACCACGTTCGCGCCGTCGGCCGCGGCCCGCAACGCGATCGCGAGGCCGATCCCCCGGCTCGCCCCGGTGATGAAGAGCGTCTTCCCGTTCAATGTGTCCATGACGAACCCTCCCGTCCGTTCGATTCCGCGCGCCCACCGTGGAATATAATGGATCAATTCCATGGAATTCGGAACGGGGCGATTCCCGGCGGAGCGGAGGGCGGCGATGGAGCGGCGGGCGTTGGGAAGAGGCGGTCTCACGGTGTCGGCGATGGGACTCGGCTGCATGGGGATGTCGGAGTTCTACGGTCCGGCGGACGAGGCGGAGTCGCTCGCCACGATCCGCCGAGCGCTCGACCTCGGAATCGACCTCCTCGATACGAGCGACATCTACGGGCTCGGCCACAACGAGGTCCTGGTCGGAAAGGCGATCCGGGACCGAAGGTCCCGGGTGGTCCTTGCGACGAAGTTCGGGCTGCTGCGCGGGGAGGACGGGAGCTGGAAGGGGGTCAACGGGAGGCCTACGTACGTGCGGTCCGCCTGCGAGGCGAGCCTGAAGCGCCTGGGGGTGGCCGTCATCGACCTGTATTACCTGCACCGGGTGGACCCGGATACGCCGATCGAGGAGACCGTGGGCGCGATGGCGGAGCTCGTCCGTGAAGGGAAGGTCCGGTTCCTCGGCCTTTCCGAGTCGGCGGCCGGCACGATCCGGCGGGCGCACGGGGTCCACCCGATCGCCGCGATCCAGAGCGAGTACTCCCTGTGGACCCGGGACCCCGAGGAGAACGGGGTGCTCGCGGCCTGCCGGGAACTGGGGATCGGGTTCGTCCCCTTCTCCCCGCTGGGGCGCGGTTTCTTCGCGGGCAGGGTGAAGAGCCAGGCGGACCTTTTCGAGAAGGACTTCCGCCGCACCTCGCCGCGGTTCGAGGGGGCCAACCTCGACCGGAACGTGGAACTGCTGCGGGAGTTCGAGGAGGTGGCGCGCGGCAAGGGGTGCACCCCCGCGCAGCTCGCGCTGGCGTGGGTGCTGTCCCGCGGGAAGGAGATCGTGCCGATCCCGGGGACGAAGCGGAGGGATCGCCTGGAGGAGAACGTGTCCGCCCTGTCGGTCTCCTTGTCGGAGGCGGAGATCGCGCGGATCGAAGCGGCGGTTCCTCCTTCGGCGGTCGCGGGAATGCGGTATCACGCCGAGTCGATGAAGACGGTCAACCGGTAGGATTTCGAGGGACCGGTAGGATGGCGGGGGAGAAGATGCCGGTGACGTCGGCGATCCGCGTCCTGCGGGCGTCCGGGGTCGTGTACACGGAGCACCCGTACGATTACGAGGAGAAGGGCGGGACGGCCGTGTCCGCGAGGGAACTCGGGGTCGACGAGCACTGCGTGGTGAAGACGCTCGTCATGGAGGACGATCGCAGGCGGCCGATGATCGTCCTGATGCACGGGGACCGCCAGGTGTCGACGAAGGAGCTCGCGCGGGCGATCGGCGCGAAAAGCGTGACGCCATGCTCCCCGGAGGGGGCGCACCGGCATTCGGGGTACGTCGTCGGCGGGATCTCGCCGTTCGGGACGAGGCACCCGATGCCGGTCTACGTCGAGGGGACGATCCTCGACCTTCCGAAGATCTACATCAACGGGGGACGCCGCGGGTTCCTCGTGGGGATGAGCGCGGAGGACGTGGTTCGGATCCTGTCGCCGGTATCCGTCCGCGTGGCGATCTGACGGTTCAGAGGACCTGTTCTTCTCCGACCACGATCCGCATCCGGTCCTCGGGGGACTGCGCAAACGTCTGCCGCGCCAGTTTCATGAGGCCGAAATGGCTTTCGGGTCCCCGGGGCTTGCTCCTCCGCTCGGTGATGGTGCCGATCGGAATCTTCATCTTGGTGAGATAGTCCACCCGGTACACTTTATATGCCTTGCCCATCGGAACGCACCTCCGCACCCGGCATGGTGCAGCATCCTATTACCAAATTGTCCACAATCGATGGCACGGGTCAAGGAAAAAGTTGCGGATAACGCAATTTTATTCCAACAGAGCAACCCGAAAGCGAAAGGGAAAACGGCCCCCTCGTCAGGATTCATTTTCCTGGAATCAGGATTCATTTTCCTGGAATATGGAAGCAGGAGGGGCGGGGATTTCTGGAGCCGGCGGTCGGGATTGAACCGACGACCTGCTGATTACGAATCAGCAGGATATGTAGCCGCCACCGTTGAAAATCAGGTGCTTGCCGCAGGCACAGAGGCGATTTCCCGCAAATTTCCCGCGGCTGGTTCGTCTCCCATGGGTATCCGGGCTCTGAGGTCGGCCGCTTTCAGATCGCGCTGACGGGGATCGTCGTCGTCGTGGCGGTCAACGGAAGAGGCGTGGGCGCGAGGCAGACAACGCCGCCGTGTCCGACCGGAAGGCCGAGTTTCCCCAGTGTTGCGAATTGTCGAACGTCTTCCGTGCCGGGAGAGGCCGTCTTCTTGATTTCGAGCGGGTGAATGACCCCATCCTGCACGATCAGGAGGTCGATCTCTTTCTGATCCTTGTCGCGGTAGAAGTAGAAGGGCGCCCTGCGTCCGTTATGCCACCAGGACTTCAGAATCTCGGAAACGACCCAGGTCTCCAGGATTGCTCCCGACATCGCGCCCGCCTCCAGCGTCTTCGGGCTTGACCATTCGGTCAGCCAGGAGCATAGCCCCGTATCGAGGAAGTAAAGTTTCTGCGTCTTGACGATCCGCTTGGTGAGATTCGTGTGGTATGGCTCCAGCAGATAGACGATCCCCGACGCCTGGAGAATCGAGAGCCAGTTTTTTGCCGTGTTGGGGGCGACATCGGCGTCCTTTGCGAGTTCCGCCATGTTGAGCAGCCGCCCGGACCGGGCAGCCGTTGCCCGAAGAAACCGAAGAAATGTCAGCTCGTTTCCGACCCGGGAAAGGTCCCGCACGTCCCGTTGAAGGTAGGTTTGCACGTACGAGCTGTAGAAGAGGTCCCGATCTGCGCTCCTCGCCAGGGCGATAGCGGGAAAAGCTCCGCGCCAGACGATCCGGTACAACTCGTCGAGTTTGATTTTTCCCCCCGTCGTCACCCGTTTCCGAATCTCTGCCGGTGTCGGAAGAAAGGGGACGACGGAACGCCCTTCCCCGAGAGTTTCCCGCCGGGAGAGTCCAAGAAGTTGCACGATCCCGACACGACCGGCCAACGACTCGGACACTCCCTTCATCAAATGGAACTGTTGCGAACCGGTCAACCAGAAGAGCCCCGGTTTGCGACTCCGATCGACCTCCATCTTGATGTGGGGGAGAAGCTCCGGCGCGTACTGGATCTCGTCGATCAGCACCGGGGGAGAGTATCGCTGCATGAACAGCGGCGGATCACGCCTTGCCAGGTCCAGGATCAAGGGGTCGTCAAACGTTATGTAAGTCCGGTTCGCCTCGCGCAGGTGTTGAAGCAGGGTGGTCTTCCCCACCTGCCTTGCTCCCGTGAGGAGCATCACAGGGAACTGCGACGCCGCTTTTACGAAAAAGCGCTCAAGGGTTCTTGTCGCGTACATGGAGTTCCTTTTGATCGTCTATTATGCATTCTAATTGCAATATGGACGATCTTGGCGCCCCCTGTCAAGGAATTCGTGGGATGGGGGGCATGACGGGACAAGGGCAAGTCCTCGATGATCTTGCAAGGTGTGGAGCCGGCGGTCGGGATTGAACCGACGACCTGCTGATTACGAATCAGCTGCTCTACCACTGAGCTACGCCGGCCAAGCGGAAAGCATGAACCCATAATGAGGTAATAAATATAGGGAGCCCGATGGGGATCGTCAAGCCGGAATTGTCCCGCCTGAATTGTCCCGCCTGAATTGTCCCGCCGGTACGCCTGTCGCGTCAGGCCGGCTCGATGCGATACTGCTCGATGTGGTACTTGTCCGAGGCGGAGATGTTCACCTTCATCCCGTACCGCTGCTCGAGGATCTCGAGAAACCGCCGCTCCTCGCCGAACAGCTCCTCCGCCAGCGCGGGGTGCACGTAGAGAGACACCTGCTTCCCGGAGAGCATCAGCCCCTGCCGCTCGAGCGCCCGGAACACTTCGTAGCAGATCGTCTTCTTCGACTTGATGACCCCCTCGCCGGAGCAGTAGGGGCACGCCTCGGACAGCGACCGGCCCAGGCTCTCCCGCACCCGCTTCCGGGTCATCTCGACCAGCCCAAGCTCCGAGATCTTGCAGATCGTCGTCTTGCTGCGGTCGGCGCGCAAGGTGTCCACGAGGGCGTTGTACACCTTCTCGCGGTTTTCCTCGCTCTTCATGTCGATGAAGTCGATGATGATGATCCCGCCGATATTGCGCAGCCGGAGCTGATAGACGATCTCCTTGACCGCCTCCAGGTTGATCTTGACCGTGGTGTCCTCGAGCGACGATCGTCCGACGTACTTCCCCGTGTTCACGTCGACGACGGTGAGCGCCTCCGTCTGCTCCATCACGATGTAACCGCCGCTTTTCAGCCACACCTTCTTGTCGAGCGCCCGGGTCACCTCGATCTCGATCCCGTATTGGTCGAAGATCGGCTCCGGGCCGCGATACATTTCGATCCGGTCCTGGATCCGGGGAAAGAACTGGGAGGCGAACGCCCGGATCCGGTCGTCCTCTTCCTTCGAGTCGACCACGATCCGGTCGGTCTCCGAGGAGAACAGGTCCCGTACGGCGCGCAGGGAGAGGGAGAGTTCCCGGTGGATCAAGGCGGGAGCCGCCGAGTTTTCGCTCTTCTTCCGGATCGTGTCCCAGAGCCGGACGAGGTAATCCATGTCGGCCTTGAGCTCCGCCTCCGACCGCCCCTCCGCCGCCGTACGCACGATCGCGCCCATCCCCTCGGGACGGATCGTCTCCACGATCTTCGACAGCCGGTCCCGCTCTTCCGGATCCTCGATGCGGCGGGAGATCCCGATGTGCGCGGACCACGTGAGGAGAACCAGGTGACGCCCGGGGAGGGTGATGTGGCTGGTGATCCTCGCCCCCTTGGTCCCCAGCGGCTCCTTGGCCACCTGGACGAGCAGGTGCTGCCCCTCCCGGATGAGCCCCTCGATCGGCGGGAGGAAGGTGTCCTGCGGGTAGCGGGCGGGACGGATGCCGATCTCTTCGGCCAGGACCGGCTCCTCGGCGGTGTCGGTGTCGAACTCGAGCTGCGGGGTGACGAAGTCGCCCGCGAACAGGAACCCCGCCTTGTCCATTCCGATGTCGACGAAGGCGGCCTGCATCCCGGGAAGGACGCGGATCACTTTCCCGTTGTAGATGTTGCCGACGATGTTCCGGTCCTCGCCCCGCTCGATCAGCAGTTCCACGAGAATCCCGGATTCGAGCGTCGCCACGCGCGTCTCGTACGGCGCGGCGTTCACCACGATGAGTTTATTGGCCTTCTGCATCGCGCAATTCGCGGCGGTGGATCAGCTCCGCCGACACCTTTCTCGGAATGAACCGTTCGGGCGGCAGCGGCACGCCCAGCAGGGAGGAGGCGGCTTCCAGCGGGCGCACTCCCTTCCCTGTCCCCTGGATGATTGTAATGGAGATGCCCTCCGCGTTCACCCCGAAAGTGGGGACGATGGGCTTCAGGTCGAGCTCGGAGGCCCTGCCCTCCCGCACAAGGAAAAGAGGATGCCGGTCCGATGCGCGGTACGCGGCGAGGCGCGCCGCGGCCAGCTCCGTTGTGACCTCCTCCGGCAGGGGGAACGGCGGGACCGGACGCAGGGACCATGCGGAGGCGATGTCGAAGTCGGAGAGGCGAGGGGAGCCCGGCGGGACCCCTCGAGCGCCGGTGACGGCGATCCCCGCGGGAAGGTGCGGCGAAAGCTTCGCGGGGATGTCCGCGGCCGGGACGGGGAGGGTGAACTCCGCCTCGAGGAATTCGCAATCGCTCTCCGCCCCCACGGCGAGGGCGGGGGAGAGCGAGAGTTTCGGCGACGGGTTGAATCCCCGGCTGTACGCCAGCGGCAGGCCCGCCCGCCGGAAGACGCGTCCCCACAGGGACTGGATCTCCAGGCCGCTGAGGTACTTCGCGGGACCTTTCTTGGCGTAGGTGAGCCGCACGACGTATCGCTGCGCGGCCGCCGCCGGCGGGTGCGGGGGCCGTTCGGCCTCTTTCTCCGCCCCGGCCGGATCGTAGATCCTTCCGGGGTAGGTGATGTTCGACAACCCCGGGGGGCACGACCCGCAGGAGGAGCAGCCCGCGGCGCGGCAATCGGGAGTCGCCTCTCCGGTCCGCGCCTTTTCCCGCTCGGAGAGAAGAAACTCCCGGTCGATCCCGGCGTCCACGAAATCCCAGGGAAGCGTACCCGCCGGGTCGCGTTCCTTCAGGTATCCGAGGGGGTCGATCCCTTCCTCTTCGAACGCCCGCTTCCACGCCTCGGGCCGGAACGCCTCCGTCCACGCGTCGAACCGCGCGCCGTTCCGGAACGCCCGCAGGATCACGTTCGGCAGCCGGCCGTCTCCGCGCGAAAAAACCCCCTCGAGCTCCGCGATCTCCGGGGAGTGGAACTTCACCTCCGCGTGCCGGTTCCGCCCCAGGGCGTCCCGCAGCAGCCGCACCCGTTCCTGGACCTCCTCCCGGCCGATCTGGCGCTCCCACTGGAACGGCGTGTGCGGTTTCGGGACGAAGGGGGAGACGCTCACCGTGACGGAGTTCCGCTTTCCGTGCCTCCGCGCGATCGCCGCGACCCTACCGGCCAAAATACCGATGGCGCGCACGTCCTCCGACGTCTCCCCGGGCAGCCCCACCATGAAGTAGAGCTTGAGGGTTTGCCAGCCGTTCCCGAAGATCCACTCGGCCGTTTTCAGGACGTCGTCGTCCGGGATCTCCTTGTTGACCGACCGGCGGAGCCGTGAAGTCCCCGCTTCCGGCGCGAGCGTGAAACCCGATTTGCGAACCTTGCGGATCTGCCGGACCGTGTTCTCCCGCAAGGCGTCCAGGCGCAGCGAGGGGAGGGAGAGCGATACGTTCGAAGGGGCGAGGACCTCCATCGCTTCGGAGACGAGGCGGTCGATGCAACTGTAGTCCGCGGCGGACAGGGACAGGAGCCCCACCTCGTCGTATCCCGTCTTGGGCGCCTCCTCCTGGAGATACCGCAGCAGCACGATCGGGTCGCGCTCCCGCACCGGCCGGTAGACGTACCCCGCCTGGCAGAACCGGCATCCCCTGGTGCACCCCCGCGAGATCTCGACGCTCAGGCGGTCGTGGACCACGCGCATCGCGGGGAGGATCGGCGACGGAAGCAGGGGAGACCGGTTGAGGTCCGCCAGGACGCGCCGCGACACCCCCCGGGAGATCCCCGGGACGAACACCCCCTCGATCCCGGAAAGCCGCGAGAGAAGGTCCGCGCGCGATCCGCCCCGCTCTTTCCGTTCCTCGACGAGGGCGACGATCTCGAGAACCGCTTCCTCTCCGTCCCCGACGAGCAACGCGTCGAAGAAGGGGGCGACGGGGGCGGGGTTCAGGGTGCACACGCCCCCGGCGACGACGAGGGGGTGCCCCTCCGCGCGATCCTTCGACAACAACGGGATCCCCGAAAGGTCGATCATCGCGAGGACGTTGGTGTAGGTGAGTTCGTAGCACAGGGAGAATCCGAGGAGGTCGAACGTCCCGGCCGGGCGCCCCGATTCGAGCGACGCGAGCGGTTCGCCGGCGGCGCGAAGATGCTCCTCGTAGTCGGTCCACGGGGCGAAGACGCGCTCGCACAGGGTACCGGGCCGCGCGGAGAGGATCTCGCGAAGGAGCAGGATCCCGAGGTGCGACATCCCGATCTCGTACACGTCGGGGAAGGCGAGCAGCACGCGCACGCGCGCGTCGTCCCACGCGATGGCGGGAGGGCGGACCTCGCCGCCGCCGTACCGCGACGGCTTCCGTATGGAAGGGGGTATTTCCCGCATCATCTTCAGAAAATCCCATTATATTTTTGAAAACGCAACGGATTCACGTTACATTATCCCGGAGGCCACCCGTTGGGGGGACAGGATAATTGCGTCTTTTCGGCACCATGGGGGCGGAAGCGTCCTTTCGGGAAGATGAATTTTTCGGACGCGAGGAGGAACTCCACGCCCTGACGCGTGCGGCGCTGGAGGGCGGCCGCGGGATCGGCTCCTCCTTCATGATCTACGGGCCCCCCAACATCGGCAAGACGTCGCTGCTTCTCAAGCTGGCTCATGTGCTGAGAACCTCCACCGGAGAGGGGCTTCCGCGCCCGTTCCCTCTGTACTTTTCCTTCAGCCAGATCCTGTCGCACCCGTTGGCGCTCTCCCAGCATTTCCTCCAGGAGTTCCTCCTGCAGTTGCTCCGGTTCCTCGGGGAAGCGCAGCCGTCGGCCTTCAATCCTGCCGCGATGTGCGATCGGCTGGCCTCTTTCGGCGTCACGGGGTGCCGGGAGGTTCTCGCCGCCCACGAGCGGTGCACCGCGGAGGGGGACGGCCTGTCCGCGTTGGTGAACGCCCTCTCGTTCCCGTTCTCCGCTTCGGGGGATCTCTTCTACCCGGTGTTCCTCTTCGACGACTTCCAGTATACGGGGAAACTCCAGGGGGTGCCCGACGGGGCGATGCTTTCCATTCTGCGCCCCTATATCAAATCCGGCCACTTCCCGATGTTCCTCTCGGGTTCCTCTCCCGGGCGCGTCACCGCTTCCCTCAAGCGTGAAGGGCTGTTCGGCACCTTCCAGATGATCGAGGTGGCCGGCCTCTCGGCGGACTCCTCCATCCGCCTGTGGGGGCACCTGTGCGAGCGACGCCGCGTCGAGATCCCGGCGTCCCTTCTCCCCCGGGCCTCGGAGCGGCTCGGAGGGATCCCCGTCTACCAGCGGATGCTCGTCGAGGAGATCTTCTTCCGGAATGCGAAGGTCCCGGATGCGATCACCCTCGAGAACCTGTACGCGCTTGCCGTCACGGAGGGGAAGCTCAACCGGTACTGGAGGGAGTTCTTCGAGAACACCTTCCCGGACCGCTCGCGGCGGGGACGCGCGATCCGTTTCCTCAAGCGTGTCCTGTGCGACCGGTTCCCGCTCGACACGGTGGAGGGGGCGATCTCCCTGATGGGAGTTTCTCAGGAGGAAGGGGAGGAGATCCTTTCCGCCCTCGAGTTCAAGGGTCTCCTCAAGGCCGACCTCGAGCAACTCTCCTTCGTCGGCGACCCGGTGCTGGCCGATTTCCTGTACTGGGCCTTCGAGCGGGGCGTCCTCGGGAAGGGGACGTCACAGGTGGCGGCCGCGATCGTTCAGGCGCAGCTTTCCCACGGGTCGCCGGAGCCGGGGCAGGGGGCCGACCACGCGCGTCGCGTCGCGATCGTGAAGGAGCTGATGCGGAAGTGGGACCTGCGCGAGGTGCCGCTCCTGCTGTTCGACTTCGGGAAGTTCCGCGAAAAGTTCGGGGGGAAAGGGCTGCTGGAGGTCGTCATCGGGATGGAGCACGAGGCGATGCGGGTCCGGCTGCCGAAGGTCTCCTCCGTCTCGACGGGGTACCGGGCGAGCCGCGGGGGACCGCGGTTCGACTTCGACCTGGTGGCGTACGGCTTCCTCGAGGGCGACTTCTCCGAGGAGAATCTCGTCATCTGGGCGGTCGACGCGGCGGTCGAGAAGAACCTCGGCGCCCGGGCCGTGGAGCATTTCGAGAACCGGTGCCGGCTGCTGGCGCTGGAAAAGGGGCTCCCGCACGACCGGCTCCGGAAGTGGATGCTCATCAACGAGACGGCGGATCCGGCGGCCGTCGACCTGGCGGAGCAGTACGGTATCCATATGTCCCACCCGACGCAGGTGCGCCTGTTCCTCAACCTGTTCGGGCTCGAGGAACTGGAGCGCGAGCCCGAGCCGTCCCGCTCCGGGGGGGCTCCGGCGCCGCGCGCCGGGAAGCCGCTGGAATACGAGCTGGTCCTCCCGATGAAGGCCGACTCCGAAGTGGTGGCCGCGCGGGTGGCGGAAGAAGTGGCGGCCTTCGCGGCCGTCGACGCCGACACCGTGGACCGCATCAAGATGGCGATCATCGAGGCGTGCATCAACGCCTTCGAGCACAGCGCCTCGGAATCGGGGAAGGTCCGGTTGCGGTACCTGCTCTCCCCCGACAAGATCGAACTGTTCGTGCAGGATGACGGCAGGGGATTCCGGACGGGGAAGGCGGCGGAGGAGTCGAAGAAGAACCGGGGATGGGGATTGAAGCTGATCCGTGAACTGGTCGACGACGTGGAAATCATCACGGGGCCGGACGGCACCGTCGTCCGCATGGTGAAATATCTCGAGGCGGGTCCGGGAAAACCGGCGACCGCGAAAGAAACAGGGGGACCCGCGTCCCCCGGGGAGCGCTGATGTCTCCGCACAAGACGGTCCGTACGCACGAAATGGGGGACACCCTGGTGGTGTCCGTCGGAGGGTACCTGAACAGCCTGCTGGGCGAGGAAGTGGAAAAAGTGGTCCGCGCGGAGCTCGAAGGCGGCGGCCGCCGGATCCTCCTGAACTTCGGGGGCACGCGACTGGTGAACAGCATCGGGATCTCGTTCGTCATCGGGATCGTCGAAAAGGTGATGGAGCGGGAAGGACGGATGGCGTTTTGCGAGGTGAGCCGGATCAACCGGGACCTCTTCCAGGTGACGGGGCTGGCGAAATACGTCCGTTCCTTCGAAACGGAAAAGGAGGCGCTCGACTACCTGTCCGGAAACGCTTGAGTGTCCGGCTGTGCCCCCCGTTCCTCCTACTGTGGGGGTACCCCAGCAGCGCGAAGCTCGTACTGGGGCGTCGCCTCGGAGGGGGACTCCGTTCGTGGCTCGCCGTGCGGTGAACCTGCACGGCTGCGCTTTACCTCACTTCGTCCCCCTCCTGCGGCGACTCCGCCGGACGCTCATATCGTCGCGAGGATCGCCTGCAGGCCCGCCACGCTGCGCGGGAAGTGCTCCTTCCGGTGCGGCTCCACCGTCAGGATCGGGAGAGCGCCCGCGTCCATTACCGCGAGCAGCACACCCCGGAAGTTGATCCCCCCCTCTCCCACCGGGAGATGATCGTCCCGCCGTCCACGGTTGTCGTGTACGTGCATCAGCCGGATCCCCTCCCCGAGCGCATCCGCCCACTTCTGGACCGGCAGGCGGGAGAAGAGCGTCGCGTGCGCGGGATCGAAGCAGAAGTGGAGGCGCGGAGAGCCCACCGCTTCCCGCAGCCGGAGCAGGTGGTCGGGGACCTCGTCGAAGACGTTCTCCACGAACAGGTCGGTTCCCGCCTTCTCCGCCGCTTCGGCGAGTTCGCCGAAGGAGCGTCGCGCCGGGACGAACCACTTCTCCGGCTGGAAGTCGAAGAGCCAGTCGTAATACCCGCCGTGGAGCACGATCCCGGCGGGCCGGAAGACGGGAGCGAGGGCGATCGCCCCTTCGATGCGGCGCACCGCGAACCGTCGCGCCTCCTCGTCGCGGGCGCCGGGCCACACGTCCTCGAAGGGCGCGTGGAACGAGAGGGAGCGGATGCCCGCCTTTCGCAACCTCTCCGCCGAGGTTTCCGCCTCCGACGGCGTCATCGCGTCGAGAGTCGCCCCCGAAAGGTAGATCTCCGGCCCGACGCCGGCGTCCGACAGCATCCGCGGCGTGTCCGGCTCCGTAAGGATGGGATAGGGGACGGTGGAGTGGACGACCCAGGACATGGCATGCCTCCCGGCGGGATTTCCGCCAACAAGGGACGAAACTAACGTATCCGGCGATCGCGTGCAAGAGCCCTCCCGCCCGGCGAAGGGGGGGAAGAGCGCGGTAACCGGCGGATATCCCGGGCGATTTCCGGGATTGACATCTTATTTTGCATACTGTATACATAGAACGGCGTTCATTTCCCGAAACAGAGGTAACCCATTGCAAAAGCTAAGAATCCGGATCGACAACCACATGACCCTCCGCGAACGGATCGTGGAGACGATCCGCAACGCCATCGTCAACGGTCAACTGGCCCCCGGAACCCGCATCGCGGAACCGGAACTCGCGGACAAGTTCGGGATCAGCCGGACGCCGATCCGCGAAGCGTTCCGCCAGCTGGAGTCGGAAGGCTTCATCACCGTGGTGCCCCGAAAGGGTGCGATCGTCGCCTCCCTGTCCCCGCAGGACATCTCCGACTTCTACGACCTGAAGATGGTCCTCGAGGGGTACGCGGCCCGGTGCGCCGTCAAGACCCTCAAGGAGGGCGACCTGACGAAGATGGAGACGGTCAACCGCCAGATCGAGGCCGCGGCGAAGAAAAAAGACCTTCGCCGGCTGCTCGACCTGCACAACGAGTTCCACGACATCTTCCTGCGCGCCTGCGGGAACGAGAAACTGCACGCGATCGTCCAGAATATGGTCATGCAGTTCCGGCGGTTCCGCCTGATCCTCGCCATGCCGGGGAGGGTCGAGGGGTCGATCCGGCAGCATTGGGAGATCATCGACGCGTTCCGCAAGCGCGACGCGGACCTCGCCGAGGAACTCGTGAGCAAGAACGCCCTTTACGGCAAGAAAATTCTTCTCCGGGAACTGGCGAAGGCCTGATCCGCCGCCGGCGATGCCCGATCCCCGAGCGCTCCGCACCCTTCCGTCGGTCGCGTCCCTGCTGGCAAGCGCCGCCGCCGGGGGGTTCCTGCGTTCCCATCCGCGCGCCGTCGTGTTGGGGGCGCTTCGCGATCTTCTCGGCGTCGCCCGGGCGGGAATCGGAGAGGAACGGGTTTTCCTCTCCCGGGAGGAGTGGTCCGATCGGATCCTCTCGATGCTCCCCGGGGAGCTCGCTTCGAGGGAGGCCCTCCCGATGCGCAGGGTGATCAACGCCTCCGGGGTGATCGTCCATACCAACCTCGGTCGCGCCCCGTTGCCCGAGGAGGCGGTCGCGGCGGTCGTCGACACCGCCCGGGGGTATTCGAACCTCGAGTTCGATCTCGCCGAGGGAAAACGGTCGTCCCGCCTATCGCTCGTCGAGGGAATGCTGCGCGCCCGGACCGGCGCCGAATGCGCCCACGTGGTCAACAACAACGCGGCCGCCGTGTTGCTGTGCCTCGCGGGCCACGCCCGCGGGCGTGATGTGATCGTCAGCCGCGGCGAACTCGTGGAGATCGGCGGGTCGTTCCGGATCCCCGACATCATGGCGGAGAGCGGGGCGCGCCTGGTGGAAGTGGGAACGACGAACCGGACGCGCCTGTCGGACTACGAGAACGCCGTCACGGGCCAGACCGCGCTCCTCCTCAAAGTCCGCCGGTCCAACTTCTCCATACATGGTTTCACCGAGGAGGTCCGCACCGCCGACCTGGCCCGTCTCGGCGAGCGCGCGGGGATCCCGGTCATGGAGGACCAGGGTTCGGGGGCGTTGATCGATCTCTCGCCGCACGGAATCCCCGGTGCGGAATCGCTCCGGCAGGCCCTCTCCGCCGGTCCCGGGATCGTCACCGCGAGCGGGGACAAGCTCCTCGGGGGCCCGCAGGCGGGGATCATCCTGGGGAAGGAGGATCTGGTCGCGCCTCTGAAGACGCATCCGCTCTCCCGCGCGGTGCGGGTGGACAAGATGTGCCTCGCCGCGCTCTCGGCCGTTCTTCGACTCCATGCGGACGAACGTCGGGCCCGGGAGCGGGTTCCCGTCCTTCGGATGCTTCTCGAGCCCGAGGGGCGGGTGCGCGCGAGAGCGCGCAGGCTCATGCGGGCGCTCCGCGCCTCGGGCACCGTCCTGTCGCTCGCGATCGAACGCGGGGGGACCTCCCCCGGCGGCGGAGCCCTTCCGGACATCTTCCTCCCCACCGCCTGCGTCGCCGTCTCGCATCCCCGGATCCCGGAAGAGGCCATGGAGGAACGACTGCGCCGGGGGACGCCTCCCGTGGTCGCCCGGATCGGGAAAGGGAAGGTGCTCATCGATCTCCGGACCGTTCGGGACGACGAGGTGCCGGAACTTGCCGCGGCGGTCCTTGACGCCGGGAAGAACGATTGACCGCTCCCCCGTCCGGCGGGTAGAGTAGGAGCCACGATGAACTTCCGGGCCGTCCGATGCTGAGCTCCAACGTCCTCGTTCTCAACCGGGGGTACTTCCCCGTCCACGTCACCAATGCGCGCAGGGCTTTCTGCCTGCTGTACGCCGGGCTCGCCCGCGCGATCAACGAGCAGTACGAAACGTTCGACTACCCATCGTGGAGCGCTCTCGCGGTGGCTGCCGGAGATCCCGCCGTCGGCGTCGTGGGAAGGGCGGTGCGGATCCCGCGCGTGGTGGTCCTCGTCGCTTACGACCGCGTTCCGCGGCGGAACGTCCGGTTCAGCCGGCGAAACATCTTCGTCCGGGACCGCAACACCTGCCAGTATTGCGGGAAATCGTTCCCCAGCAGCGACCTCAATCTCGACCACGTGGTGCCTCGCTCCCAGGGAGGGAAGACGAGCTGGGAGAACATCGTCTGCAGCTGCGTCCCCTGCAACAAGCGAAAGGGGGGGAACCGCCCCGGGCAGACCGGGATGCGGCTGATCTCCGTTCCCGGGACTCCCCGCTGGTCGCCGGAGTTCGCCTTCTCCCTGCGGACTCCCATCCACCGCGAATGGGTCCCGTTCCTCAACGTGGTCGACTTCACGTATTGGAACCTCGAACTCCAGGATTGAACCCGCGAGCGGCAAAGAAGCGGGGCGGGACGATCTCCTCCCTTCTCTTCGTGGTAGGGCACCCGGTATCGCACTCCTTGAGTCCCGCGATGCACAACGGGATCATCGCCCGGTTGGGGCTTCCTCTTCACTACGTTCCCGTCGACCTCCCCCCGGGGCAGCTGCGCGGGTTCCTCCGGATCGTCCGTGCGGGGAATTTCCTCGGGGGAAACGTCACGATCCCTTACAAGGAGGATGCCGCCGCCCTCGCGGACACCCGGTCGGAGGCGGTGGAGGTCTGCGGCGCCGCGAACACCCTGGTGGTCCGGAGAGGGAAGCTCCACGCGGAGAACACGGACGGGGAGGGATTCCTCGATGCCCTCGAAGGGCAAGGGTGGGGACGGCGGTACCGCAGGGTCGTCCTCCTCGGCGCCGGCGGCGCGGCCCGCGGAATCGCTTTCGCCCTCGGGAGGGCGGGCGCCCGGGAGATCATCCTCCTGAACCGACACCCCCGCCGTGCGGAACGCGTGGCGGAGCTCCTCTCGCGGCGGTATCCCGCAACCGCCTTTTCCGGCGCGGACCTCCGGCCCCAAACCCTCCGGGAGGAGTTCCGGGCGGCCGACCTCATCGTCCAGTGCACCTCCCTCGGCCTCCGGGGGGAGTGGGAAAATTTTCCAATAAATGATGTGCAGAAAACCTCCCGCTTCGCCGATATAGTTTACCGGGCCGGGGGAACGGACCTTGTCCGACGGCTTCGGGCCCGGGGGGTCAAGGCGGTCGGAGGGCTCCCCATGCTGGCATACCAGGCCGCGCGGAGCTTCGCCCTCTGGACGGGTCGGGAGGTTCCCGGCGACGCGTTCCTGAAATTAGCGATAAAGGCTCTGAAATTATGGTAGATTTTACGATTAAGAGCGACGGATGAGGTAGGGGTGGACATGTCTGTGCTGGCGAACAAGATCGGCGAGATGCTCCTGAAAGCGAACCTGGTCACCGCCGACCAGCTGCGCGGCGCCCTCGAAACCCAGGAGAAGACGCACGAGCGGATCGGGACCGTCCTGGTGAAGGCCGGCTACATCAAGGAAGAGGAGCTCCTCGCGTTCCTCGGCCGTCAGTTCAACCTCCCGGTGGTCAACCTTTCGAAATACGAGATCAACCCCGACGTCGTCCGCCTCCTCCCCGAGGAGATGGTCCAGAAACACATCGCCCTTCCCATCAACCGCGTGGGGTCGAAGATGATCGTCGCGGTGGCCGACCCCTCCAACATGGCGATCATCGACGGAATCGGGTTCAAGACGGGGTACGCCGTCGAGCTGGTTCTCGCCTCCGAGCGCGAGATCACGGCGGAGATCAACAAGTTCTTCGACCGCTCGATGGAGTTCAAGGACATCATCTCCGAGCTCGACGAGGACCTCGAGGTCATCCGTGAGGAGGAGGTCGACACCGCCGACCTCGAGCGGGGCGTCGACGACGCGCCCGTCGTCAAGCTGGCGAACTACCTCCTCACCGAAGCGATCAAGCGCCGCGCGTCGGACATCCACATCGAGCCGTACGAGAAGGAATTCCGTGCCCGCTACCGGGTGGACGGCGTTCTCTTCGAGGTGATGCGGCCTCCGTTGCGGCTGCGCAACGCCCTGTCGTCGCGGCTCAAGATCATGGCATCGCTCGACATCGCGGAGCGTCGTCTTCCGCAGGACGGCCGCATCAAGATGAAGATCGGGAAGGGGCGGGAGATGGACTTCCGCGTCTCCGTCCTTCCGACGATCTACGGCGAGAAGATCGTCCTGCGTCTCCTCGACAAGTCGAACCTGCAACTCGACATGACGAAGCTCGGGTTCGAACCCGGACAGATGGCCGACTTCAACGATGCGATCCACCGCCCCTACGGGATGGTCCTCGTCACCGGCCCCACGGGATCCGGGAAGACGACGACCCTTTACTCCGCCCTCGCCGACCTCAACAAGGTAGCCGACAACATCTGCACCGCCGAGGACCCGGTGGAGTACAACTTCGCGGGGATCAACCAGGTCCAGATGAAGGAGGATATCGGACTCACCTTCGCCGCGGCCCTGCGCTCCTTCCTGCGGCAGGACCCCGACATCATCATGGTGGGGGAGATCCGCGACTACGAGACCGCCGAGATCGCCGTCAAGGCGGCCCTCACCGGGCACCTCGTCCTCTCCACACTGCACACCAACGACGCCCCCAGCACCGTCACCCGGCTCCTCAACATGGGGATCGAGCCGTTCCTCGTGTCATCGTCGCTGAACCTCATCGTCGCACAGCGGCTGGCCCGCCGGGTCTGCCAGAAATGCAAGGAGGAGATCAAGATCCTGCCGAAGGCGCTCGCGGATGCCGGGATGAAGCCCGAACGGATCCGGCTCGCCAAGCCCGCGAAGGGGAAGGGGTGCGATGAATGCAACGGGACCGGGTTCCGGGGGCGGGTCGCCCTGTACGAGGTGATGCCGATCAGGGAGGAGATCAAGGACCTCGTGCTCCGGGGAGGCTCCGCGCTCGATCTCCAGCGGGAGGCGATCCGCCTCGGGATGAAGACGTTGCGCCAGTCGGGTCTCACGAAGCTGGAGGAGGGTGTCACGACGCTGGAGGAAGTGCTCCGGGTGACCGCTCCGGATTGATGCCGGACAAAAAGGAGTTTCGAGCATGCTGACGATGCAGGATCTTCTCAACATGATGTACGAGAAGGGAGCCTCCGATCTCCACCTGACGACGGGGATCGCGCCGACGATCCGCGTGGACGGCCGCCTGCTCCCGCTGCCGCACGAGCCGCTGATGCCGCAGGACACCAAGCGGCTTTGCTACAGCGTCCTGACCGACGCCCAGAAGCAGCGGTTCGAGGAGGAGTGGGAGCTCGACCTTTCCTTCGGCGTCAAGGGGCTCTCCCGCTTCCGGGCGAACGTCTACATGCAGCGGGGGGCCGTCGCCGGGGCCTTCCGCACCATCCCTTTCCGCGTGCGCCCCTTCGAGGAGCTGGGGCTCCCGCAGCACCTCAAGGATCTTTGCAAGAAGCCCCGGGGGCTGGTGCTGGTGACCGGGCCGACCGGGTCCGGGAAATCGACCACCCTTGCGGCGATGCTCGACAAGATCAACAACGAGCGGCAGGAGCACATCATCACGATCGAGGACCCGATCGAGTATCTCCACCCGCACAAGAAGTGCCTCGTGAACCAGCGGGAAGTCAACGCGGACACGCAGGGCTTCAAGAAGGCGCTGAAATACATCCTGCGGCAGGACCCCGACGTGGTCCTGATCGGCGAGATGCGGGACCTGGAGACGATCGAGGCGGCCCTCACGGTCGCGGAGACCGGCCACCTCGTGTTCGCGACGCTGCACACCAACTCGTGCGTCCAGACGATCAACCGGATCCTCGACGTGTTCCCGCCGTACCAGCAGCCGCAGGTTCGCGCGCAGCTCTCCTTCGTCCTCGAAGGAGTCATCTCCCAGATCCTCATTCCCAAGGCGAGCGGGAACGGGCGCGTGCTCGCCCTCGAGGTGATGATCCCGAACCCGGCGATCCGGAACCTGATCCGGGAGGAGAAGGTGCACCAGATCTACTCCCAGATGCAGGTAGGCCAGGCGAAGTTCGGGATGCAGACGATGAACCAGTCGCTGCTGGCGACGTACCTGCGCAGGGAGATCACGCTGGACGATGCGGTGGGGCGCAGTTCCGACCCCGACGAGTTCCGCAACCTGCTGACGGCGGCGCAGAGCCACCCCCAGGGAGCGGGCCGCAGGCCCTGATTCCGTTCCGGATGGAGCAACGGAGGAGACGATGACGAAATTCGCTTGGGAAGGCAGGAACCGCGGGGGGGGACCGGTCTCGGGGGAGATGGAAGCCCCGAACGAGGCGTTCGTCCTCGCGCAGCTCCGACGGGAGCAGATCGCTCCCCTGAAGATCCGGAAGAAAGGCGCGGACTTTGCGATCAATCTCCCCTGGAAGGGGGAGAAAAAGACCTCCGGGAAAGAACTGGCCATCTTCACCCGCCAGTTCGCCACGATGATCGACGCGGGGCTCCCCCTGGTCCAGTGCCTGGACATCCTCGGGGCCCAGCAGGAGAACCCGAGTTTCAAGAAGGTGATCCTCAAGATCAAGGAAGACGTGGAGAGCGGCGCGACCTTCGCCGACGCCCTTTCCAAGCACCCGAAGGTCTTCGACGCCCTTTTCGTCAACCTCGTCGCCGCGGGAGAGGTGGGCGGCATGCTCGACACGATCCTGGCGCGCCTCGCGGATTACATCGAGAAGTCGATGAAGCTCGCCAAGAAGATCAAGGGGGCGATGGTCTACCCGTCCACGATCCTCGCCGTCGCCGTCGTCGTCACGGTCGTCCTGCTCCTGTACGTCATCCCGATCTTCGCGAAGATGTTCTCCGATTTCGGCCAGGCGCTCCCCGCTCCCACCCAGTTCGTGCTCAAGCTCAGCGACTTCACGCGGAAATATTTCCTGGTCGTCATCGCCTTCTTCTTCCTGCTCGGGGCGGCGTTCCGCTGGTACTACCGGCAGGAGACGGGCCGGAGGAACATCGACCGGCTCCTGCTGCGGCTTCCGGTGGCCGGATCCCTGCTGCAGCGGATCGCGGTCGCGCGGTTCTCACGGACCCTCGGGACGATGGTCAGCAGCGGAGTCCCCATTCTCGAGAGCATGGACATCGTCGCGAGGACCGCGGGGAACAAGATCATCGAAGAGGCGATCGTCAAGGCCCGCGGCAGCATCAGCGAGGGGAAGACGATCGCGGAACCGCTGGCGGAGAGCAGCGTGTTTCCGCCGATGGTGACCCAGATGGTCAGCGTCGGCGAAGCCACGGGCGCCCTCGACGCGATGCTGGTGAAGATCGCCGACTTCTACGACGACGAGGTCGACTCGGCCGTCGAGGCGATGACCGCGCTGCTCGAGCCGATCCTGATGATCTTCCTCGGCGTGGTCATCGGCGGCCTGGTCATCGCAATGTACCTGCCGGTGTTCAAGCTGGCGGGGGCCGTCGGGGGGTAGGGTCTGTCCAGGACAGGCCCCACGCCGTTGGCCCGCGCCCCCGGGGAGGGCACCGAGGGGAAGCGGGTTGGGGGGCGGAACCTTCTCCTGATCCGCACCGGGATCACCTTCGCCCTGCTGGCTTCGGTGGTTTCCGTGCAGATCCGCTCGCCGGAGCTTCTCCTCACGGGCGGGTTCCAGCTGCTCTACTTCGCGGTGGTCCTCTCCTACGGGTGGCTGCTGCTGCGGTACGCCGCGTGGGGGAGCGTCGAGCTCCCTCCCTACGCCGCGTGCCTCCAGGCGGTGGCGGACGTCGCGTTCATCTCCATCATCGTCATCGCCACCGGGCTGTACGACAGCGTCTTCTCCTTCATGTTCGTGGTGGTGATCCTGCTCGGGAGCCTGGAGCGGTATCTGCGCGGGGCGGTGGGCTGGGCGGTCCTCTCCTCCGCGACGTACACCGTCCTCGTGTACCTGCAGATGCGCGGGATCCTCCATCCCCCCGGCGTGGAGCCGACGCTCGTCCTGTTCCCCCAGTTCGCCCGTTCGGCGATGACGCACTCCACGGCATTCCTGCTCACGGGTGTCCTGTCCGGGTTCCTCGGGGAAGAGATCCGGAAAGGGAAGGAGAAAGTCCGCGACCGGGACGACGTGATCCAGAAACTGGAGAGCTTCCACAAGCACGTGATCGACAACATCCCGTCCGGGCTCCTCACGAGCGACATGCAGGGAAAGGTGAACCTGGTCAACGACACCGCGTGCTCCATTCTGGGCGTGACGCGGGAGGATGCGGAGGGGAAGCCGATGAAGCAGGTCCTCGCCGGAATCGAGGGTTGGGAGGCGCGGGAAGCGCGGGAAGGGAGGGACGATTCCCGGATCCCGCGCGCGGAGATCCGGTTTCTGCGGAACGACGGGGCGGAGGTCTATCTCGGATTCTCGACCTCCCCGATGAAGGACGCCGAGGGACACTCGATCGGCCGCGTTGTCATCTTCCAGGACCTGACCCCCATCCGGCAGATGGAGGAGCGCGTCCGGATCGCGGACCGGCTGGCGGGGGTGGGGGAGCTCGCCGCGGGGCTCGCGCACGAGATCCGGAACCCCCTCGCGTCGATCGCGGGATCCTCCCAGCTGCTCCGCGAGGCGTCGGCCTCCTCCGGGGAATCCGCGACGCTCCTCGAGATCATCGGGCGCGAAAGCGAGCGGTTGAACGGCCTGATCACCGACTTCCTCGCCTACACCGGCCCCTCCCAAAGGAACACGACGCGCCTCGACGTGGCGGCGCTGCTCCAGGAAGTCGCCGAGGCGGTCCGCGCGGGGGAGGCGCGGGAGAAGGGCGTGGCGATCGAACTCTCCCCGCTGAAGGCGCTGGTCGTGGAAGGGGACGGGGAGCAGTTGAAACAGGTGGTGTGGAACTTCGTCCGCAACGCGGTGCAGGCCGTCCCCCGGGGGGGCCAGGTGATGATCGACGGCTTCGAACAGATCCGTCACGGTTCGCGGTACGTCGTCGCGATGGTGATCGACGACGGGGCCGGCATCGCGCCGGGGATCATCGAAAAGATCTTCAATCCGTTTTTCACCACCAAGGAGGGGGGGACGGGGCTCGGCCTCTCCATCTCCCAGCGGATCGTTCACCAGCACAAGGGATTCATCGAGGTTCGTCCGGCGCCCGGCAAGGGGTGCGCCTTCTCGGTGTTCCTCCCTGCCGCGCCGTCATGGGATGGAGGAGGGGAGCGCCTCGGGGATGGATGATTCTTCCGTGACCATAGTGGGAGCGGGGCTCGCCGGTTCCGAGGCGGCCCTTCAACTGTCGCGCGCCGGCATCGCGGTGGACCTGTACGAGATGCGTCCCGCGAAGCTCACCCCGGCGCACCGGTCGGGCCGGTTCGCGGAGCTCGTCTGCAGCAACTCCCTCGGCTCCGTGGAGCCGACATCGGGGAAAGGTCTCCTCAAGGAAGAGCTGCGCATCCTCGGATCCGCCCTTCTCCCCCTTGCGGAGGCGTCCCGCATTCCCGCGGGGAAGGCGCTCGCGGTCGATCGGGAGGAGTTCGGGCGCCGGGTCACCGAGGCGGTCCGGGCGGAGCCCGGCATCCGGATCCGCGAGGAGGAAGCGGAAGCGATCCCGGAGGACCCGCTGGTGATCATGGCCTGCGGCCCCCTGGCGTCGGATGCGATCGCTTCGGCGATCCGCGGCTTTCTCGGGGACGACGGATTCTACTTCTACGACGCGATATCGCCGATCGTGGACGCGGAGACGATCGATCCGGAGGCGTCCTTCGTCGCCGACCGGTACGGCGTCGGAACGGGGGACTACCTCAACCTTCCGATGGACCGGGAGCGGTACGAAGCGTTCCTCGCCGCCCTGCTGTCGGCGAAGACGGTGGCGCCGCGCGAGTTCGAGGAGCCGAGGTACTTCGAGGGGTGCATGCCGGTGGAGGAGATCGCGCGGCGAGGTCCGGACACTCTCCTGTTCGGCCCCCTGCGACCGGTCGGCCTGCGGGATCCGCGGACCGGGAGGATCCCTCACGCCGTCGTCCAGCTCCGGAAGGAGAATGCGGAGGGGACGATGTACAACCTGGTCGGCTTCCAGACGCGCCTCGCCTACCCGGAGCAGAAGAGGGTGTTCTCGATGATCCCGGGGCTCTCGTCGGCCGCGTTCCTGCGGTTCGGCAAGGTGCACCGGAACACCTTCCTCGACGCCCGCCGGCACCTGCAACCGTGGATGGAGTGCAGGCGGCGCCCCGGGCTCTTCTTCGCCGGCCAGATCACCGGGGTCGAGGGATACGTCGAATCGATCGCGTCCGGGCTGGTCGCGGCGATTTCCGCGGTTCGGCGGGCCGCCGGACGGGATCCCCGTCCCTTCCCGCGGGAGTCGATGATCGGCGCGTTGATGGAACGGATCACCACGCCGGGTCCGGACCGGCCCGAGCCGATGAACGCCAACTTCGGGCTCCTTCCCGAAGTGGCGGTGCGGCGGAAGCGGGGCCGGAAGGAGCGGAAGGCGGAAGTCGCGCTCGCCGCAGCGCGGCGTGCCGCGGGATGGGACGGGGCCATGGGCGCCGTGGAGAGGGGGTAACGAATGCCGGATCTTCTCGTCGGAGCGGTGATCTGCGTGGTCGCGCTGGGGGTCGGGTTCCTCTCGGGGTCGGCGTATCGGGCCTCGGACCTCCGCAAAAAGGGAGAGGCTCTTGAGGAACTGAATGCCAAGAACCGGGACCTGTCACGCTGGCTCCAGGAGTTCAAGGACATCCATGCCCGCGACTCCGAGATCGCGACCCTCATCCCTTCGATGGTCCGCCGCCTCGCGGAAAGGCATCCGAGCGACGCCCTGCCCCGGTTGGCGGTGCGCCTCACGAAGGAACTCTTCAAGACGGCGCAGGTGGCGCTTGCGGTCGCGAAGAAGGACGGTTCGCTCCTGGTGACGGAGGGAGTCGGGATTCCTCCCGCCTGGAAGGGGACCCTGGCCCTGTCACCCCGGGACGGGATGATCGGGGAGGCGATGCGGGATAAGATCCTGGTCCTGCGCGAGGAACACGTCGCGCGGCGGGGCCGTCCGGAATTGTCGGACCTGGAGCGCGCCGGGATGGTTCCCGACGCGGTGATTCCCATCGTCGTGGAAGAGTCGGTCGTGGCGATCCTCGCGGTCGCCGGATCGGCGGGAAGGATGGACCGGGATCGACCCTTCGCCTCCATGCTCGCCGACCTGGTGGCGAACGCGTTCCAGATCTCGCTCGCGATCGAGGCGCTGGAGCAGCGCGCGATGACCGATCCGCTCACCGGTCTCTACAACCGGGCGTACCTGGCCGACCGGTTCCTGGTGGAGTCGCGGCGGGCCCGGAATTACGGGTTCCCCATGTCGGTCGCCCTCTTCGACATCGATCGGTTCAAGATGATCAACGATCGGTACGGCCATCCCACCGGGGATGCGGTGCTCCGGAAGCTCGCCTCCTTCCTGCGGGAACGCGCTCGGAGCACGGATGTGGTCGTCCGGTACGGCGGCGAGGAGTTCGCGATCCTGATGGCGACCGCGGACAGCGGCGTGGTCTTCGAGCAAGCCGACCGGATGCGGGCGGAGTTCGAGAAGACGCCGTTCGTTGTCCCCGGGCAGGCCGATCCGATCCGGGTGACGATCAGCGGCGGGGTGGCCACGTACCCGAAGGACGGGCAGACCTTCACGGACCTCATCGCGGTGGCGGACGCGGGGCTGTACCACGCCAAGGAGAACGGCAGAAACCAGGTCTCCGGTCCGCGGCCGGTCGAGCTTCGCCCGTAGTTGGCGAGACCTCCCGGTGGCCGGTGTCGCTGGTGGCGGGGCCTTGTATGGGGGCGGGAGAAGTGTTAAAAAACTCTTTTCCGGTGCGGGGGGAAGGAGCCTGTGCGAAAACCGGTGGTCGATCGGTTCACGGAATTTCTTGCGGCCGAGCGGAACGCATCGGAGGAGACCGTCCGCGCCTACCGGCGGGAAGTGGAACAACTGCAGCGGTTCCTGCGGGATGAGCGGGAGACGGGGGACACGGAACCGGTCGACTGGGCGAAGGTGACCGCGGCGGACCTCCGGCGGTTCTTCTCCCGGCAGTTCGATGCGAAACGCGGAGCCACCGGGGAGAGGATCCGTCCGGCGACCGCGGCCCGCAAGGTGTCCGCGGTCCGGACCTTCCTCGGCTTTCTCGTCTCCCAGGGGGAGATCGACGCGAATCCCGCCGCGGGGATCCCCGCACCTCGACGGACGATGCGGTTGCCGGAGTTTCTCCCGGTGGACGAGATGGAAGGTTTCCTGCAAGGCCTTCCGTGCGGCAGCCCCCGGGAGAAGCGCGACGCCGCGATCCTCGAGCTCTTGTACTCCTCCGGGCTTCGCGTCGGCGAGCTCTGTTCCCTGCGGATGCGGGACGTCTCCATCGAGTCGTCCACCGTTCGCGTCACGGGAAAGGGGAGGAAGGTGCGCGTCGTCCCCGTCGGAGGGAAGGCGGTTCGCGCGCTGGGGGGGTACCTGGCCGTGCGCCCCCCGGCCGGCGGCGGCGAGTTCCGGAGCGTCCTCGACGAGCCGCTCTTCCTCAACCTGCGGGGGAAAGTCGGGGAGGAATCCGGCAGGGGGATCTCCCCCCGAAGCGTGTCGAGGATCCTGCGGGAGCGGCTCGACGCCCGTGTGGACGCGATCGGGCGACACCTCTCTCCCCACGGGATGCGGCACTCCTTCGCCACCCATCTCCTCGAGTCCGGCGCGGACCTCCGGGCGATCCAGGAGATGCTGGGGCACGCGTCGCTGTCGACGACGCAACGGTACGCGCGGGTCAACGTGAGCCATCTCGTCCGGATGTACGAGGAGGCGCATCCGCTCGCGAGTCGCGGGGGGATGTCCCGGAAGGGGGGAGGGGGGAAATGACGGAGATCCGGGGCACGACCATCGTCGCCGTCGCCCGCGGGGGACGCGTCGCCGTCGCGGGGGACGGTCAGGTGTCGATGGGGAACGTCGTCCTCAAGCAGACCGCGAGGAAGATCCGCCGGCTCCACGACGACCGGGTGGTCGCGGGTTTCGCCGGAAGCACCGCGGACGCGTTCACCCTGTTCGGAAAGTTCGAGGCGAAACTGTCGGAATTCGGGGGGAATCTCCGGCGGGCCGCCGTGGAGCTGGCGAAGGATTGGCGCACGGACCGGGTGCTCCGACAGCTCGAGGCACTGATGGTGGTGACCGACGGGAAGGACCTCATGCTCCTCTCGGGAAGCGGGGACGTGGTCGAACCCGACGACGGCGTGCTCGGCATCGGTTCGGGCGGTCCCTTCGCCCTCGCGGCGGCCCGCGCGCTGCTTCGCCACACCGAGCTCCCCGCCGGGGAGATCGCCCGCGAGGCCGTGCGGATCGCGTCGGAGATCTGCGTCTTCACGAACGGAAACGTCGTGGCCGAGGAGATCGAGGCGTCGTGACGCGCATGGAATCGGATAGCGGCGAGATCCGCCCGTTGATCCCCCGGGAGATCGTCGCCGAGCTCGACCGGCACATCGTCGGGCAGGCGGCGGCGAAGCGGGCGGTGGCGATCGCGTTGAGGAACCGGTGGCGCCGGCTGCAGGTCCCCGAGGAATTGCGCGACGAGATCGCGCCGAAGAACATCATCATGGTCGGGCCCACGGGCGTCGGAAAGACCGAGATCGCCCGGAGGCTGGCCAGGCTGGCCCAGGCGCCCTTCATCAAGGTGGAGGCGTCGAAGTTCACCGAGGTGGGGTACGTGGGCCGGGACGTCGAGTCGATGATCCGGGACCTCGTCGAGATCGCGGTCCAGATGGTCCGCGCCGAGGAGATGGAGAAGGTCGCCGGGCAGGCGAAGGCCGCCGCCGAGGATCGGCTCCTCGACCTCCTGCTCCCGCGGGTGCCGGCGAAGGAAGCCGAAGGATCGCCCGGAATCGATGCCGGTTCGACGGATACGCGGGAGCGGTTCCGCGCGATGCTGCGCGAAGGGAAGCTTTCCGAACGCACCGTCGAGGTGGAGTTCAAGGAGGCGGCGGTGCCGGTGCTCGATCTCGCGGGGCTGGGCGGCGGCGCCCCGGAGGGAATGGAGGGGAATCTCCAGGAGATGCTCTCCGGCCTGTTCCCGAAGCGGACGCGGAGGAAGCGGATGCGCGTCGCCGAGGCGATCGGGTTCCTCGAGAAGGAGGAGGCGGCCCGCCGGGTCGACACGGAGAGGGTGAAGCAGTTGGCGGTCGCGCGCACGGAACAGGCGGGGATCGTGTTTCTCGACGAGATCGACAAGATCGCCGGTCGGGAATCCCTCCAGGGCCCCGACGTCTCCCGCCAGGGGGTCCAGCGGGACCTGCTGCCGATCGTCGAAGGGTCCTCCGTCAACACGAAGCACGGGGTCGTGCGGACCGACCACATCCTGTTCGTCGCCGCGGGGGCGTTCCACGTGAACAAGCCGTCCGACCTCATCCCGGAGCTGCAGGGGCGGTTTCCGATCCGGGTGGAGCTGTCGTCCCTCTCCAAGGGCGACTTCGTGCGGATCCTGACCGAGCCGCACGGAGCGCTCACGCGCCAGTACGAGGCGATGCTGGCGTCCGAGGGGGTCCGGCTCTCGTTTCGACCCGAGGCCGTCGACCGGATCGCCGAGATGGCGTGCGAGGTGAACGAGCGTACCGAGAACATCGGCGCCCGCCGCCTCCACACGGTGATGGAACGGCTGCTGGACGACCTCCTGTTCTCGGCCCCGGAGCTCGCCGGCCAGGAGGTGACCGTCACCCGGCCCTACGTCGACGAGCGTCTCGCCGGGATCGTGAAGGATGCGGACCTCAGCCGCTACATCCTCTGAGGAGGGCGCGGGGGGAGAGTATGGAAGGATACATCCGGAAAGCCGAGACGCTGATCGAGGCGCTGCCGTACATCCGGGAGTTCACCGGTAAGACGGTGGTGGTGAAGTACGGCGGAGCCGCGATGAAAGACGACGCCCGGATGGCGTCGTTCGCGGAGGACATCGTCCTGCTCCAGTACGTCGGCATCCGGCCGGTGGTCGTTCACGGCGGCGGGCCGCAGATCGACCGGATGCTGGAGCGGCTGTCGATTCCCACCCGTCGCGCGGAGGGACTGCGGGTCACCTCCCCCGAGGCGATGGAGGTCGTGGAGATGGTTCTCGGAGGGACCGTCAACCAGCGGATCGTGGCGCTGATCAACATGTTCGGCGGGAAGGCAGTCGGACTCTGCGGCAAGGACGGCGGGCTGATCCGTGCGACGAAGATCTCGGCGAGGAGCCGCGAGACCGGCGAACCGCTCGACCTGGGCCTGGTGGGAGACGTGAAGGAGGTCCGGCCGGAAGTGATCCGGACCCTCGAGGCCGGCGGCTTCGTCCCGGTCATCGCGCCGATCGGGGTGGGGGAGGGCGGCGAGGCGTACAACATCAACGGCGACACGGCCGCCGCCGCGGTGGCCGCCGCGGTCTCCGCGGAGAAGTTCATCCTGCTGACGGATGTGCCCGGCGTCCTCGACCCGAAGGGGGAGCGGATCTCCACGATGACCGGGGAGGAGGCGGAATCCGCCATCCGGTCCGGGGCGATCACGGGAGGCATGATCCCGAAAGTGGAGTGCGGACTGGGAGCGCTGCGCGAGGGGGTCCGGAAAGTCCACATCCTCGACGGGCGGGTTCCGCACAGCGTGCTCCTCGAGATCTTCACGGACGCCGGGATCGGCACCGAGATCGTACGGGCGGGCCGGGGAGCGGCCGCGGTATGACCGGCGCGGAGGCGATCGCCATGACGGAGAGGTACCAGATGGGAAACTACTCCCGCTTCCCCGTTACCTTCGTCCGCGGGGAGGGGAGCTGGCTCTACGACGATCTCGGCAAGGCGCACCTCGATTTCCTCGGCGGGATCGCCGTGGCGGTGCTCGGGCACGCCCACCCGGCGGTCACGCGCGCCATCGCGGAGCAGGCGGGGCGCCTCGTGCACGTCTCGAACCTGTTCCACGTCCCCGTCCAGGCGCGGCTGGGAGAGCGCTTGTCCGCCGCGACGACCGGGGGAAAGGTCTTCTTCTGCAACAGCGGAACGGAGGCGAACGAGGCGGCGATCAAGCTGGTCCGCCGGTGGGCGTTCGATCGTGGCGGGGAGGGGCGGCACGGGATCGTCGTGCTGGAGGGATCCTTCCACGGCCGTACGTACGGGGGGTTGTCCGCCACGGCGCAGCCGAAGTTCCACCTGGGGTTCGAGCCGATGCTTCCGGGGTTCACCACGGTCCCCCTCGGGGAGCTCGATGCGCTGGAAGCGGCGCTGACCGACCGGGTCTGCGCCTTCTTCGTCGAGACGATCCAGGGGGAGAGCGGGGTGCGGATGCATCCTCCCGGCTACCTCAAGGAGGCGGAGGCGCTCTGCCGGAAAAAAGGGATCCTCCTCGTCGCGGACGAGATCCAGACAGGGATGGGGCGGACCGGGGCGTTTCTCTCCTCCGGGCGGTTCGGCATCGCCCCCGACGTGGTGACGCTGGCGAAGGGGATCGCGAACGGCCTGCCACTGGGCGCCGTCGTGGCGCGCGACGAGGTGGCCGCGGCATTCGTACCGGGCACGCACGGGAGTACGTTCGGCGGGAACCCGGTCTGCTGCGCCGCCGCCCTCGCGGTGATGGACGTCCTGTGCGCTCCCGGCTTCCACGAGGACGTGGCTCGAAAGGGGGAACGGCTCCAGGGGGGGCTGCGGGAGATCGCCGCCCGGAGGACCGACATCCGGAACGTCCGGGGACTCGGCCTCATGGTGGGCGTCGAGATGACATGCGAGACGAAACCGGTCGCCGCCCGGTGCCTCGACGCGGGGCTCGTCGTCAACGCCGCGGCCGGGAACGTCCTCCGGTTCCTCCCCCCCCTCACCGTCACGGACGGGGAGATCGACCGGGCGCTGGAGATCCTCTCGGCCGTCCTGCCGGCGGAGGGACGGAAATCGTGAAGAAGGACCTGCTGCGGATCCTCGACCTCTCCGACCGGGAGATCCTCTCCCTGATCCGTTCGGGAGCGACGTGGAAGCGGCGCGGGGGGTCGCGGAGGCCGATCCGGCCGCTCACGGGGAAGTCGCTGGCGATGATCTTCCAGAAGGCGTCGACCCGGACCCGCGTCTCGTTCGAGGTTGCGATGACCCGGTTGGGCGGTCACGCGCTCTTCCTGTCCCCGCAGGACACGCAGATCGGCCGCGGGGAGCCGGTCCGGGACACCGCGCGCGTCCTTTCCCGGTATGCGGACGCCGTCGTGATCCGTACGTTCGCGCACGAAACGGCGGTGGAGCTCGCCGCCGCCGCAACCGTCCCGGTGATCAACGGGCTGACGGACGGGCACCATCCGTGCCAGGTCCTCGCCGACCTGATGACCGCCGGCGAGCGGGGCAAGGATCTCCGGAAGATGCGGGTGGCCTTCATCGGGGACGGGAACAACGTGGCCAACTCGTGGGTCGAGGCGGCCCACGTCCTCGGGTTCGACCTGAGGGTGGCGTGCCCGAAGGGGTACGAGCCGGATCCCGCGGTCATCGAGGAGGCGGGAAAGGTCGGCCGGGGGAACGTCCGGATCGTCCGCGCTCCGGCGGAAGCGGCGCGGAACGCGGACGTGCTCTACACCGACGTCTGGACCAGCATGGGGCAGGAGGCCGAGGGCCGGAAGCGGCGCGCCTCCTTCAAGGGGTATTGCATCGACGCGGCGCTGCTGCGGCAGGCGGATCGCGGGGCGATCGTGATGCATTGCCTCCCCGCCCACCGGGGCGAGGAGATCACGGACGAGGTGATCGAGGGGCCGCGATCCGCCGTCTTCGACGAGGCGGAGAACCGTCTCCACGTCCAGATGGCCGTCCTCGAAAGGTTCATCCAACACTGACGGTTTTAAGGGGGAAATAATTGAAAAAAGTGAAGAAAGTAGTCCTGGCATATTCCGGAGGGCTCGACACTTCGGTGATCCTCGCATGGCTCATCGAGAATTACGATTGCGAGGTGATCGCGTTCGTCGCCGACCTGGGGCAGGGAGAGGAACTGGGCCCCGTGCGCGCCAAGGCGAAGAAGACGGGGGCGTCGAAGGTCTACGTCGAGAACGTGCAGGACGAATTCGTCCGCGACTTCGTCTTCCCGGCGCTGATGGCCAACGCGGTCTACGAGGGGGCGTACCTTCTCGGCACATCCATCGCCAGGCCCCTGATCGCCAAGAAGCAGATCGAGGTGGCGAGGAAGGAGAAGGCCGACGCGGTCTCCCACGGCGCCACCGGGAAGGGGAACGACCAGGTCCGTTTCGAGCTCACCTACTACGCCCTGATGCCGGGGATCCATGTCATCGCCCCATGGCGGGAGTGGGACCTCTCCTCGCGGACCGATCTGGTGAACTTCGCGAAGAAGCGCGGCATCCCCACGCCGGTCACGGCGTCCAAGCCGTACTCCAGCGACAGGAACCTGCTCCACATAAGCTTCGAGGGGGGGATTCTCGAGGATCCGTGGGCGGAGCCGCCCGAGAGCATGTTCGTCCTGACCCGCTCTCCCGAGAAGGCGCCGAACCGTCCCGAGTACGTCGAGATCGCGTTCGAGAACGGGATCCCGGTGACCGTCGACGGGAAGCGGATGGGGCCGGCGAAGCTCCTGGCCCGCCTCAACGCTCTCGGCGGAAAGCACGGCGTCGGCCGGGTCGACCTGGTCGAGAACCGGTACGTCGGGATGAAGTCCCACGGCGTGTACGAGACGCCGGGCGGGACGATCCTGCACGCGGCGCACCGGGCCGTCGAATCGCTCACCCTCGACCGCGAGGTCATGCACCTGCGCGATTCCCTGATGCCCCGGTTCGCGGAGCTCATCTACAACGGGTACTGGTATTCGCCGGAGATGGATCTCCTCAAGGGGACGATCGTGGCGACCCAGGAGAACGTGACGGGCACGGCGCGCCTGAAGCTGTACAAGGGCGGGATCACCGTGGCCGGCCGGAAGAGCCCCGTTTCCCTCTATCGTACCGACTTCGCGACCTTCGAGAAGGAAACCGTCTTCAACCAGGCCGACGCGACCGGATTCATCAAGATCAACGCGCTGCGCCTCAAGATCCGGTCGATGCTGAAAAACGGGAAAGGCTGACATGGCGAAAAAGAAGGCGTGGGGGGGGCGATTCGACGGCGGGACCGACCGGTTCGTCGAGGAGTTCACCGCTTCGATCCCGTACGACGTCCTGCTCTACCGGCACGACATCGCGGGAAGCGTCGCACACGCGCGGATGCTGGGGAAGCAGGGGATCCTCCCGAAAGCCGAGGCGGAACGGATCGTGAAGGCCCTGTCGGAGATCCGCGGGGAGATCGAGTCGGGGAAGGCGTCCTTCGAACTCTCCGATGAAGACATCCACATGGCGATCGAGTCGCGGTTGATCCGCAAGATCGGACCCCTCGGCGGGAAGCTCCACACCGGGCGAAGCCGCAACGACCAGGTCGCCACCGATCTCCGGCTGTACCTGCGGGACGAGATCGACGAGGTTCTCCGGCTCCTCGAGGTGGTCGAGGAGACCCTCGTTTCCCGCGCCGAGGAGCTGTTCGGAGTCGTTCTCCCCGGCTATACCCACCTCCAGCGCGCACAGCCGATCCTTTTTTCCCACTACCTCCTCGCGTACCGGGAGATGTTTTCCCGGGACGCCGACCGGTTCCGGGAGACGCGCCGGCGGACGAACGTGTCCCCCCTCGGGGCGGGGGCGCTGGCAGGCTCCACCTTCCCCCTCGACCGTGCGTTCACCGCCCGGGAACTGGGGATGGACGGGGTATGCGAGAACAGCGTCGACGCCGTGTCCGACCGCGACTTCGCCGCCGACTTCCTGTACGCCTGCGCCGTGACGATGATGCACCTTTCCCGCCTCGCCGAGGAGATGGTCTACTGGTCCTCCTCGGAGTTCCGTTTCCTCTCCCTGCCGGACGCCTTGTGCACCGGGAGCAGCATCATGCCGCAGAAAAAGAACCCCGACGTGGCCGAACTCATCCGCGGGAAGACCGGGCGCGCCTATGGGAACCTCGCGAACCTGCTCACCCTCATGAAGGGGCTCCCCCTCGCCTACAACCGGGACATGCAGGAAGACAAGGAGCCGGTCTTCGATTCGGCCCGCACCGTGAAGGATTGCCTCGCCGGGGCGAACCTGCTGGTGCGGGGGATGACGGTGAACGAGGAACGGATGCGGGAGGCGTGCGACGACGGTTTCCTGACGGCTACGGACCTCGCGGACTACCTTGCGCGGAAGGGAGTGCCGTTCCGCAAGGCCCACGAGATCACGGGGAAGATCGTTCGGCATTGCGAGAAGCGCGGGGTGCGGTTGAAGGACCTCGGCCTCAAGGAGCTCCGGGCGTTTTCGAAGGCGATCGGCGAGGACGTGCGCAGCGCCATTTCCCTCACCAACTCCGTGGGCCAGCGGAAGACGCGCGGAGGGACGGGCGCCGAGGCGGTCCGGGCCCGCCTGTCGTCTCTTCGGAAAAAGTGACGTCGCGCGCGCGTGCGGCCCTTGCGCTGGCCGTCCTGGTGACGATGCTGTGGTCCGCGGGGTGCGGGCGGAAAGCGATGCCCGAGCCGCGGAAAAGCGAAAGCTCGTCGCCAACTCTCATCGGGTCGAGGTGAGTCGATGCATCATTTTCATGTGAGGAACGGGGAGATGCACTGCGAGGGCGTCCCGCTGCGACGGATCGCCGGGGAGGTGGGGACGCCGACGTACGTGTACAGCCACGCGACCCTTTCCCACCACTACCGGGTCTTCGACGAGGCGTTCGGCGGGATTCCGCACATCGTCTGCTACTCGATGAAGTCCAACTCGAACGGGTCCGTCATCCGGACCTTCACCCGCCTGGGCGGCGGGGTGGACATCGTCTCGGGGGGCGAGCTCGCCCGGGCGCTGGCCGCCGGGGCGCCGCCCGGAAAGATCGTCTACTCGGGAGTCGGGAAGAAGGTCCCGGAGATCGAGGAGGCGCTGCGCCGCGGGATCCTCATGTTCAACGTGGAGTCGCGGGAGGAGCTGGAGACGATCGATGCCGTCGCGGGAAGGATGCGGAAACGCGCCCCCATCGCGATCCGCGTGAACCCGGACGTGGACCCGAAGACCCACCCGTACATTTCGACGGGACTGAAGAAGAACAAGTTCGGGATCCGGATCGAACAGGCGCTGAAGGATTACGAGTGGGCGGCGGGCCGCCGCCACATCGAGGTCGTCGGGGTGGACTGCCACATCGGTTCGCAACTTACCGACATCGCCCCCTTCGTCGACGCCGCCGGGCGGGTGCGCCGCCTCGTGGATCGCCTGATCGGGAAGGGTCACCCCATCCGGTTCGTCGACATCGGCGGCGGCCTGGGGATCCGGTACAACGAAGAGCTCCCCCCCGATCCGAAGGAGTACGCGAACGCGGTCGTGGGGGCGTTCCGGGGCCTTCCCGTCACGCTCGTGCTCGAGCCCGGCCGGGTGCTCGTAGGAAACGCCGGCGTTCTGCTCACGGAGGTGCTCTACACGAAGCCGATCCCGTCCCCGGCGGGGAAGGGGAAGAAGCACTTCTTCATCGTCGACGCCGCCATGAACGACCTGGCGCGCCCCTCGCTCTACGGTTCGTACCACGCGATCCTGCCGGTAGCGAAAGCCCGTCGGGGATCGGTGACCGCGGACGTCGTCGGACCCATCTGCGAATCCGGCGATTTCCTGGCGAAGGACCGCGCGATGCCGCCCTGCCGGGCGGGGGATCTGCTCGCGGTGATGAGCGCGGGGGCGTACGGCTTCTCCATGTCCTCGAACTACAACACCCGGCCGCGCGCCGCCGAGGTGATGGTGTCCGGGAACCGGTTCGAGGTCGTCCGGTTGCGCGAAACGGTGCGGGAGCTGTACCGCGGCGAGCGGACCGCGTCGTTCCTTTCCCGCCGGCGCGTCGCGGGAGGATGAACACCTCCTCGATCCTCGCGGGTTCTGCTACGATATCCTGAGATCGAAGGACGGGACGGACGGATGACGCGGAAGGGAATACCTTTTTCGAAACTGAACGGGAGCGGCAACGACTTCCTCCTGGTCGACAACCGCCATGACGTGATGCGCGGCGTCGACCGCCCTTCCTTCGTCGCGAAGGTGTGCGACCGGTCCCGCTCGATCGGCGCCGACGGCGTGATCCTGATCGAGCCGTCCCGACGGGCGGACTTCCGGTGGGACTTCTACAACGCCGACGGTTCCCACGCCGAGATGTGCGGCAACGGGGGGCGGTGCGTGGCGCGCTTCGCCGCGGCCCGCCGGATCGCGGGCCGGGAGATGGCCTTCGAGACGCTCGCGGGGATCCTTCACGCATCCGTGCGCGGCCGGCGCGTGAAGCTCCAGATGACGCGGCCCCGCGGGCTGGCCGTCGATCGTTCGCTGACGCTCCGGGGGAGAAAGTTCTCCTATTCGTTCCTCGACACCGGCGTTCCCCACGCCGTCCTGTTCGTCTCCGACGTCTCGCGGGTCGACGTGGCGGGAATCGGGCGGGGGATCCGGCGGCACAAGGCGTTCGCCCCTCGGGGAACCAACGTCAACTTCGTCCAGCCGGAAGACGGCGGTCTGCGGGTGCGCACCTATGAGCGCGGGGTCGAGGGCGAGACGCTGGCGTGCGGGACGGGGGCGGTCGCCGGCGCGATCCTGGCGACGGTCCGCGGTCTTGCCGCGCCGCCGGTGTCCGTCCGGACGAGCGGCGGGGAGATCCTCACCGTCCATTTCGATCCGGATCGGAAGGATTTCGGGCAGGTCTTCCTCGAGGGGGACACCTCCTGGTCGTGCGACGGGAAGATCCTCGAAGAGGCGTATCGCTACTGAAAAAGGGGGGGAAACGAATGTTCCACGGGGCCATCGTCGCCACGGTCACACCGTTCCGGAACGGCAAGCTGGACGCGACCGCGCTCAAGAAACTGGTGGAGTTCCAGATCCGGAACGGGACCGACGGAATCGTTCCGTGCGGCACGACCGGGGAGTCCGCCACGCTCTCCTACGAGGAACACGAACGCGTCATCGACCTGGTGCTCGAGGCGGCGAACGGCCGCGTGCCGGTGATCGCCGGCACGGGGTCGAACAACACGAAGGAAGCCGTCCTCCTCACCCGCTACGCGAAGAAGGCGGGCGCGAACGCCGCGCTCGTCATCACGCCGTACTACAACAAGCCGACGCAGCCGGGGCTGATCGCCCACTTCCGCGAAGTGGCCGATTCCGCGGACATCCCCCTCATCCTCTACAACGTTCCGTCCCGCACGGGGGTCAACATGACGGCGGAGACCGTGGCGCGTCTCTCGGAGGTGAAGAACATCGTGGGGGTGAAGGAGGCCTCCGGGAACCTCGCCCAGATCTGCGACATCATGGACATGACCCCGAGGACGTTCTGCGTGCTGTCCGGGGACGACGGGCTCTATTTTCCGATGCTCGCGCTCGGCGCGAAGGGGATCATTTCCGTGGTTTCCAACGTGGCCCCGAGGGAGATGGCCGACCTGTACGACGCCTTCGCCGTCGGGGAGATCGCCCGCGCGCGGAAGATCCACTTCCACTTGTGGCCCCTGATGAAGGCCCTTTTCATCGAGACGAATCCGATCCCCGCCAAGACGGCGCTTGCCATGATGGGAAAGATCCGGGACGAGTTCCGTCTCCCGCTCTGCGGGATGTCCCCCGGCAGCCGGAAGGTCCTCGCGAAGGTCCTCTCCGATCTGAAGATCCGGTAGGGGGGCCGCTCATGCCCGGCGCGGTGGTCTGCGGCGCGATGGGGCGGATGGGGAGGGCGATCCTCGCCGTCCTCTCGACGGGGTCCCACGGGATCTCCCTCTCCGGCGCGGTGGAGGCGGGGGGGCATCCCCTGCTCTCGCGGGACGCCTTCGAGGCGGCGGGGGTCGGGAAGGCGGGGATTCCCGTCACCGACGATTTCGCGAAGGCGGTCGCCGCGGCGGACGTGGCGATCGACTTTACGGGGGCCGACGCATCGGCGGGCAACGCCGCCGCCGCCGCCGCCGCCGGCAAACCGATCGTCATCGGCAGCACCGGGCTCTCCCCGGCGCACATGGACCGGATCCGGAACGCGGCGGCTACGGTTGCGATCGTGCAATCCCCCAACATGAGCGTCGGGGTGAATCTCATGTTCCGGGTCGCCTCCGACGTTGCGCGGGTGCTGGGGGAGGAGTACGACGTGGAGATCGTCGAGACGCATCACCGGTTCAAGAAGGACGCACCATCGGGAACGGCGGTCCGCCTCGCGGACGCCGTCGCCGCCGCCCTCGGACGTTCGATGGAAGACGCGGGAGTGTACGGGCGCCGGGGGATGGTCGGGGAGCGGACCCGCAAGGAGATCGGCGTCCTCGCCGTCCGCGCCGGAGACGTGGTCGGCGACCACACGCTGGTGTTCGGCGGCATCGGCGAGCGGTTCGAGATCACGCACCGGGCCCACAGCCGCGACACGTTCGCCCGGGGCGCGGTGCGGGCGGCCGCGTGGGTCCTCGGGAAGCCGCCGGGACTCTACGACATGGCCGACGTGCTGGGCCTCGCGCGATGAAGATCGCCCGGTACGAATTCGACGGGCAGGTGAGGTACGGCCTGGTCGAGCCGGAAAGCGGAACGGTCAGGGAGATCGCCGGGGAGCCGTTCGAACGCGTGGAGGCGACCGGGATCGTGCGGCGGCTCGACGAGGTCCGCCTCCTCTCTCCGGTGGTACCCGGGAAGATCGTCGCGGTGGGGCTCAATTACAAGGACCATGCCCGGGAGATGGGGAAGAAGATACCCGAGGAGCCGCTCCTGTTCCTCAAGGCCTCCTCCGCGGTGAACGATCCCGGGGGGGAGATCGTGTACACGCCGCAGTCGCAGCGCGTGGATTACGAGGCGGAACTCGCGGTGGTGATCGGCCGGAAGGCGAAGAACGTGACGTCGGAGGACGCGGCGTCCCACATCCTCGGGTACACCTGCATCAACGACGTGACCGCGCGCGATCTCCAGGTGAAGGATGTGCAGTACACCCGGGCCAAGGGATTCGACACGTTCGCGCCGCTGGGGCCGTGGGTCGCTACCGACCTCGATCCGTCCGCCGCGTCCGTCCGCTGTCTCGTCAACGGCGAGGTGCGACAGGACGGGAACACGCGGGAGATGGGGGCCTCCGTCGGACGGTTGGTCGAGTTCATCTCCTCCGTCATGACGCTCTTTCCGGGCGACGTGATCGCGACGGGAACGCCTCCCGGCGTCGGTCCGCTCCGGGTAGGGGATGTCGTGACCGTCGAGGTGGGCGGGATCGGGGCTCTCACCAACCGCGTCGTCGCGCCTTAGGGGGGACACTCTTGCCAAGGGGGGACATTCCTGGTTCTGACCCGGGACGAAGGGAAGGAGTGTCCTCCCACTGCGGGAAGGAGTGTCCGCCGACAAGAGAGGCGGTTCTCCTCCTCGGAAGCAACCAGGGGCGGCGCGTTCGACGGATCCGCGACGCCGTGGACCGGATCTCCGGGGAAACGGAGCTCCTCGCCGTCTCCCGGATGTACGCCAGCGAGCCGTCCGGTCGGTCGGGTCAGCCGTGGTTTCTCAACCTGGCGATCCGCGCCGCGGTGACGCAATCACCGTGGGAACTTCTCGGGATGGCAAAGCGCCTCGAACGGGAGGCGGGCCGTCGCGGCGGTTGCCGGTGGGGTCCGCGGACGCTGGACGTCGACATCATCCTTCTGGGGGATAGCGTGGTCGACCAGCCGGGGCTCGTCATCCCTCACGCGTCGATGGCGCGGCGCCGTTTCTGCCTGCTGCCGGTCGCCGAAGTCGCCCCGGAAGCCGTTGTCCCCACGTATGTCCGGACGGTGACGCAGTTGCTGGAATCGTGCGAAGATCCCCTCGAGGTGATCGCGTTATGAAAAGAAGCGGCATTCTTTCCCGATTCGCCCTCCCGTTCGCCCTCCTGCTCTCGCTCGCGGCGATCCTTCCGGTTTCCGGCTGCAAGAAGAAACAACCCCCCGCCCCGGCGGGGGACGGGGAACCGATCCGCCTGAACGCCTTTGCCGAGATCGATCATTACAAGGAGATCCTGAGGAAAGACCCGAACAACCTCCAGGCGCTGATCGGCATCGGGAACCTCTACTTCGACACGAAGCAGGACCTGCTGGCGATCGAACACTATCGGAAGGCGCTCGCGATGGACCCCACGAATACGAACGTCCGGACCGATATGGCGGTTTGCTACCGGCGAAGCGGCAATCCCGATCGGGCGATCGAGGAGCTCAAGAAAGCGATCTCCACCAGTCCGCGGCACGCACAGTCCCGGTACAACCTCGGTGTCATTCTCATTCACGACAAGAACGACGTGGAGGGGGGGATCAAGGCGTGGGAGGCGCTGCTCGAAAATGTGCCTGATTACGCGTATCGGGACAACTTGAAGGCCGAGATCGCGAGGATGCGTTCGATGGTCGAAACCGCCAAACCCAAGTTCAAGTAAATTCGGAAAATATAATCCAGTTCTATCTTTTTATTGACACGCGCCCGCCGATCCAATATATCTAACATTGTTTTGTTCTAAAACGAATCCACCCAACCGGGGGATCCCCATGGTCCGTCGCGACAAGTCGAATTACATCATCCAGTCGGTTGCCCACGCCCTCGATGTCCTGGAGGAGTTCCGGGACGAAACGGACGAGCTGGGGGTCACGGAACTCAGCAAGAAGCTAAAGCTTCATAAAAACAACGTCTTTCGCATACTTGCGACGCTTCAGTCGCGCAATTACATCGAGCAGAACCGTTCCAACGACAATTACCGTCTCGGCATCAAGTGCCTCGAGCTCGGCCAGACCTTCATCCGCCAGCGGGGGCTGCTGAAACAGGCAAGACCCATTCTGCAGGAACTGGCCGAGACGACGGGGGAGACAAGCTACATCTCTATCCTTCGCGGGAACGAGGTGATCTATCTCGACGCGGTGGAAACCTCCTCCACGGTCCGTGTCGTTTCCCGCGTCGGACTCCACATGCCGATCCACGCCACGGCCGCGGGGAAGGCCCTGGTCTGCTACGAATCCGACGAGGAACTCCGGAAGCGGTTCACCGGCGACCTCCCCCGGTTTGCGAAGGCCACCCGGACCGATGTCGAGGGCCTCGTCAAGGAGGTCGCGCTCATCCGGGAACTGGGTTATGCCACCGACCTCGAGGAGTTCGAGGAGGGGTTGCGGTGCATCGGCGCCCCCGTCCGCGACTACACCCGCAAGGTGGTGGGCGCGATCAGCGTGTCCGGCCCCGCACATCGGCTCAACGACGAGGCGATCGCGAAGACGGTCGGCCCGGAACTGGACCGGGCCGGGAAGGCCCTCTCCGCGCGTCTCGGCTTCCGGGAATAACCGGACGATCAGGTTTTCCCTCCGAACGACGCTTCCAACACGCCTTGACACGCCCCTGTGGGGGAATGTACCTTCTTGAGTGAATGGAGATTCATTCATCGGAGGGGGGCGTGATGCCGAGGCGGGGCCCGAACAACGGCGGGGACAAGCGGGACCGGATCCTTCGCGCCGCCGTAAAGATCTTTTCCCGAAACGGCTTTTTCAACTCGAAGGTGTCCGAAATCGCCCGCGCCTCCGGGGTGGCGGACGGCACCATCTACCTGTATTTCAAGAACAAGGACGACCTGCTGATCTCCCTCTTCGAGGAGAAGATGGGAGAGGTGGTGGCGGACGTGCGCAGGCGGCTTGCCGCCGGCGGGTCCGCCATCGACAAGCTCCGGATCTTCATCGAAAACCACATGGACCTGCTGGAGCGTGAATCCGGGCTCGTCGAGGTCATCATGGTTGAGCTTCGTCAGAGCACCAAGTTCCTGAAGGACTACACGCCGGTGAAGTTCTTCGAGTACCTCGAGGTGATCAGCGACATCCTCGAGGAGGGGAAACGGGAAGGAGCCATCCGGCCGGATCTGAACGTCAGCGTTGCCCGGCGTGCCATCTTCGGCGCGCTGGATGAGCTGTGTCTCACGTATGTCCTCTCGGGGAAACGGAAGTACCATCCGTCCGTCACCGCCGCCGAGGTGTGCCGTCTCCTGCTGGAAGGGCTGTGCGTCCCCGGCGCGGACGTGGGGAAAGGCTGACGGGATGCTGGGCTTCGATCCGACGCCCGAGCAGGAGGCGCTCCGGGAGATGGCCCACAAGTTCGCGGTGAACGAGATCCGGCCGCGGGCGGCGGAGTGGGACCGGGACGGCGCCTTCCCGATGGAACTGTTCCGGAAAGCGTTCGACCTCGGGTTGATGACCGGGTTCATCCCCGAAGCGTACGGGGGGCAAGGCCTGTCGTCCCTCGACACGTGCTTCCTCGAGGAGGAGCTCGCCTGGGGGTGCTCGGGCGTCACCACTTCGATGACCGCGAACGGCCTCGCGCTGGGGCCGATCCTCCTTGCCGGAACCGAAGAACAGAAGCGGTCGTTCGTCGCGCCGTTCGCGACGGAGTTCCGGTTCACCTCCTTCTGCCTGACCGAGCCGGGGGCGGGCTCCGACGCGGGAGGGATCGCCACGACGGCCCGGCGGGACGGCGACGGCTATGTGCTGAACGGCCGGAAATGCTTCATCACGAACGGCGCCCACGCTTCCCAGTACACCGTGTTCGCTTCGACGGATCGGTCCCGGGGGCACAAGGGGCTGTCCGCCTTCGTCGTGCCGAGGGAGACCCCCGGGGTCTCCTCGGGGAAGAAGGAGGACAAGATGGGGCAGCGCGCATCCGAGACGTCCGATGTCCTGTTCGAGGACGCCCGGGTCCCCGGGATGAACCGGCTGGGGGCGGAGGGGGAGGGATTCAAGATCGCCATGCGCACCCTCGACTACGCCCGGGCGTCGGTGGCCGCGATGGCGGTGGGCGTCGCCCGGGCGGCGTACGAACACGCCGCCGACTACGCGCGCCAGCGGGTGCAGTTCGGTCAGCCGATCGCGATGAACCAGGCGATCTACTTCCTGCTGGCGGACATGGCGGCCGACATCGAGGCGGCCCGGCTGCTGACCTGGAAGGCGGCGTGGCTCGCGGACCGGGGGAAGCGGAACACGAAGGAGTCGGCCTTCGCCAAGGCGTTCGCGGCCGACCTCGCGATGCGTGTCACCACCGACGCGGTCCAGATCTTCGGCGGGTACGGCTACATGAAGGATTATCCCGTGGAGAAGCTGATGCGGGACGCGAAGCTCCTGCAGATCTACGAGGGGACCAGCCAGATCCAGCGGATGGTCATCGCAAAGGAAACCTTGGCGCGCTGAACGCCCGCTTACCCGCCTGCCGCCAGGGCGAGAAGCCTGTCGGCCGCATCTCCGAGGTCCTGCCGCCCCGGCAGGCGCTCGAGGAACCGCTCCGGGATCCCCGACTCCCCGATGTACGCCCCGCACAGCGCTCCGGCCATCGCGGCTACGGCGCGCGCGTCTCCCCCGTGGCGGACCGCCGGAAGGACCGCCTCCGCGAAATCCTCCGGCGAACGGAGGAAGCAACCGAGCGCGAAGGGGATCCCTTCGTGCGCCGCCGTTCCGTTCCCGAGGGCCTCCTGCATCTCCTGGACCGGGGCGCGCCGCAGGAGGAGGGCGGGAAGCTCCGCTCCCAGTTTCCTTCCCACGGTCGTGGCGGATTTTCCAAGGCGCGGCCGGGCCCCGCGCTCGGGCTCGATCCCGGCGACGACGGGGGATAATGCGCGCGGGAAGGAGATCACGTCGAGGGAGGACGCCGGCGCGTGAAGCATCCGGGCGACCGCACACGCCTGCGCGATCGCTCCGGCGATCGCCGTGGGGTGGTTGTGGGAAAGGGACGCGAGGATTCCCGCCTCCAGCTTGAGCCTCCGGAAGCTGCCGGCACGGAGGAGCGCCAGGGGAAGGACGGCGACGGCGGGCATGCTCTCCGGTGCGTTTTCCCCGGCTTCATGCCAGGGGATGCCGCGTTCCAGGAGGTTGCGCGCGAACCCCGAGAGGCCCGGCGGGTCGTCCCGGCGGGCCGCGCGCGCGATCGCATCGGCCGTCCTCTCAGGGTCGAGGAGACCGTCCGGGAGGAAGGACCGTGCGACCGCCAGCGGCATGGAGTCGTGCGCCGCCGAGGTCCAGCGGGCGGACGCGGCGACCGGAAGGGCTTCCACCTCCCCGTACAACTCCTGGACGTCTCTCGGGGTAAGCCCCTGCGTGACGGCGCCGAGTGCCTCCCCCACGGCGGAACCCAGCAAGGCGCCCCGGAAACGGTCCCGGTAGTCGATCCCGTCCACGAACTCGAATGTCAGATTTTCGCCACGGGAGAGGAACGGGGGGATCCGGTTCTTCCGCACGAGGAACTGGTAGATCGCCTCGGGTTCCCCCGCGAACAGCAACGGCTGCTCCGCCGGACGACCGGCGGACCGGCGGATCTTCTGCTCCGCGATTTTCGTGAGCGCTTCGACCATTTCCCAGAGGTCCTCGTTCCCGGAAACGGGGATCCCCGGGAGAGCGGACAGGAGGCGCGACATGGTCTCCCCGGGATCCTCGATGAACGGGGACGGCGCCGGTTCGCCTTCCGGCCGGGATCGATCGGCGAGGAGGTCCTGCGGCACGCTCCCGGCGATCGGCACAGGCGCGGGGGTGTCGGCGACCGGGGAGGAAATCGGGAGGAAGTCCCCATAGTGCATCCCGCAGATCTTCCGGACCTGGCTGGAAGAGAACTGCATCGATCCGAGGATCCGAAAGAGGGTTTCGGGCCGGGGGATATGACCGCAGTAGACGACCTGCCGGAGGACCTCGTAACTCAGCCCAAGGCCGGGTCGATCGGCATGGAATTTCCTGAGAGAGGGATAACCCAGGGTTTTCAGTCGTTTCTTCAGTAGATTCGAAAGGATGGTGTCGGCATGAGAGTCCATCGTCGCCCCCTTTCCTTCCTGGCGGTTCCCTGAGCCGGTGGTTTCGACAGGTAGCATTGTACGATAGCAAGGAGAATTGGAAAATAAAAAAGGAGAGTTGCCGGATGACAGCTCTTCTTGTAATTACCGGCGGCCCGGCACTGTTCGACCGTTACAGGGAATCCGCCACCAGTTCGGCCACGTCGCGGGCCTGCACCGAATCATCGAGATTCCCGAACTTGATCGCGTCGTCGAACATGATGAGGCAGTAGGGGCACGCCGACCCGACGGCGTTGGCGCCCGTGGCCATGGCCTGCGCGAACCGGAGGTGGTTGATCCGCTTCCCGGGAGACTCCATCCACATTCCCCCTCCGCCGGCGCCGCAGCAGAACCCTTCTTCGCGGTTCTTCGCCATCTCGTTGATCGCGATCCCGGGGATGACGGCGAGGGCCTCCCGTGGGGCGTCGTAGATGTCGTTGTGGCGCCCGAGGTAGCACGAGTCGTGGAAGGCGAGCGCCAGGTTGTTCGCCTTCCGGGGGGAGAGCTTCCCCTGGGCGATCAGGTCGCGGATCAGGACGGAGTGGTGCACGACCTCGACGTTCACGCCGAACTGGGGGTACTCGTTCCGGAACGTATTGAAGCAGTGGGGGCACTGCGTGATCACCTTCTTCACCTTGTACCTGGTGAACACCTCCTTCACCATCTCCACCATCCCCAACTGGAACAGCCCTTCCTCTCCCATCCGCCGGGCGGACTCGCCGCAGCACATCTCCTCGAGCCCCAGGGTGGCGTAGTCGACCCCCGCCCGGTTGAGAAGGGAGACGATGGCCCGGGTCACCTTCTGGTTGCGCGGGTCGTATGCCCCTGCGCAGCCGACCCAGTACAGGTATTCGAACTCCTTCTTCTCCGCGGCGAAAGGGACGTCCTGTCCCGCCGCCCAGGCGATCCGGTCATCCTGCGGCAGACCCCAGGGATTCCCGGTGTCGCCCATCTTCCGCAGCGCCGTCTTCACGGTGTCCGGGACCTTCGACCCGGCCACGTACCCCCGCCGGACGTCGACGATCATGTCGATGTGCTCGATCATCACGGGACACGCCTGCATGCAGGCGCGGCAGGTGGTGCACGCCCAGATCTCGCCCGGGGTGAGGACCTCCCGGACGAAATCGGGGACGACCCGCTTCCCGGTGGTCTTGTCCACGTCCGTCGCCGACGGAACGAGACTCCCGTAGAGATCCAGCCCAAGCTGGTCCTTCGTCTTCAGGACCACGTCCCGGGGGGACAGGGGCATCTCCGCCGCGAACGCCGGGCATTCGTCCTGGCACCGGCCGCACTTGGTGCACCCGTCCGCGGAGAGGAGCTGCTTCCACGAGAAATCGGTGACCGCGGTGACGCCGGGATTCTCCTCCTCCTCGATGTTCGGGATCGGCTGGAGCGCCCCCTTCGGGCGGGAGGTCCGGAGGAAGACGCTCGCCGTTCCCGTCCCCATGTGGATCATCTTCGTGAAGGGGAGGGAGGCGAGGAACCCGAAGGCGATCAGCAGGTGGGTCCACCAGAGAGTCTTGTGGACGAACAGGATCTCCGGAAGCGGCATCCCGCCGAAGAGCGCCGGCGCGAGGGCGTTGCTTACGAAGGAAACCGGAGCGATCACGGGCCGGGTCGCCGCGATGCGGGCCGTCTCGACCAGGAACCCCGTGACGCCGATGGCGCCGATCAGCAGAAGCTGCAGGGTGTCGTCCTTGTCCTTCGTCAATCCTTCCGGACGGAAGACGTACCGGCGCACGAGGGCACCCGCGATGCCGAGGAGCAGCACCGCCCCGAACGTTTCGGCGAACAGCTTGAAGGCGATGTAGAAGTTCCCGTCGAGGATCCGGATCCCGAGGTCGTACTCCACCGCCACGAGGCAGGTGACGATGAACAGGACGATGAAGGCGGAATAGATGCACAGGTGGACGAGCCCTCCGAACTTCCGGTGCAACACCCGCTGCTGCCCGAGGGCGAGGCGCACGGTGTCCCTCAAGCGGCCCCGGAGGTCGTCGAACCGGTTCTCCCGCTCCGTCCGTCCGAGGCGGTACGCCTCCACGCGCCGGTACACCCCCCAGGCGATCACGAGAAGGACCACTCCGAACAGGGAATACATGATGACCGCCGCCGCGTGCGGCAGGTTCCACAGGATTTCGCGTCCGATCGTCTTCATCGCCTGCATGCTCCTCGGTGATTTCGGTGAATCCATGTTACCCGGAATGCAATGGTGCGGCGAAAGGGAAATATTAGCGCAAACCCCTCCGGGGAATCCGAAAATATTCATCCCTTGCGGCTTCCCGCGACCATTGCGCTTGTAGAAAGACGAGGAGGGTGGATCCATGCATTTGTAACGATGTATGGTTTCCATTCCATGGAATTCCCTTCGCAACGTTCTTCCGCGGGTTCGATCCTTTACCGATAACTCTTTATGCCACGGTTAGTTATGTTTTTATTTTTCTTTCCGGAAAAATGGCATCCGACTTGCTGTAGAGGAACCCAGCATGCATGCGCCGATGATTGTTGCTCGAGAAAGGTTTTTCAACCTAATCCGGAGAACCGGATCAAAGAAGGGGGAAGGTCATGGCAAAAGTACAGAAGTCGACGGATTCTTCCAGCTTGGCGGAGGTTGTGGA